>Ga0116227_10002112_pt1 | contig 45434 bp, 44 predicted proteins | sample S1TSphgellanicum_FD_89693 | JGI IMG/M metagenome (GOLD analysis project Ga0116227, IMG submission 89693) | Host-associated microbial communities from peat moss isolated from Minnesota, USA - S1T2_Fb - Sphagnum magellanicum MG | ecosystem: Host-associated > Plants > Peat moss > Unclassified...
GCGCTGGATGTGATGAAAACCGGCAAGCCCAGATTGCTGGATTTTGGGGTGACGAATGAAATGGCCTGGGAGGTAGGGCTGGCGTGCGGCGGTAAAGTCAAAGTGTTCGTCGAGCCCGTCGAATGACGCCAGAGACCATCGCGGCGCTGAATTTGGCCCGCGCCGAGCGGCGCGCCGTGGCATTCGCCAAGAACCTGGCGAGCGGAGACGAATTTTTGCTCCCGGATGCGGGCGCGCCGGTTGCATTGAACGAGATCGGCCTTTCGGCCCTGGCCAGTGACAAGAGTGCTACCTACACGATCGGCAACGAAAATTGGTTCGTTGAGAGTCGAAACCCAGCGCCGAGGCTTATCCTCGTAGGCGCTGTTCACATAGCGCAGGCATTGGCACCGCTCGCCGCGATGATGGGATTTGAGGTTTTGGTTGTCGATCCGCGGCGGACGTTCGGCAATGAGGATCGGTTTCCTGGCACAGAAATGATCAATGAATGGCCCGATGAGGCGCTTAAACAGCGGCGGCCGGACGGCGGGACCGCAGTGGTTGCCTTGACACATGACCCGAAGCTGGATGATCCGGCATTGGATGCGGCTTTGCAGTCTCAGGCATTTTATATTGGCGCGTTGGGGTCCCGGAAAACCCATGCGGCACGGCTGGAACGTCTTGCGGCGCTGGGGCACCAACCACCGGTGCTTGAACGGATTTGGGGACCAGTCGGTTTGGATATTGCGGCGGTCACGGCGCCGGAAATTGCGCTGTCTGTGATCGCTGAGATCGTTGCCGTGCGGCGCGGCGGCCGGCTGGCGGTCCGAAGCCCGTGATTTTTGGGCGTGTGCGGTTGGCGGATGCCCGCGGCGCCATTCTTGCGCATAATCTTAAGACGGCGGATCGAGTCGTTCGCAAAGGTGCGTTGCTCGATGCCGCGGCATGCGAGTTGCTGCGCGCCGCCGGCTACGCTGACGTCATGGTACTGAAGCTTGAGCCAGGGGATGTGCCGGAGGGCGAGGCAGCAACCAGGCTTGGCCAACTTTTGCTTAATTCTGACCTTCGGGCGTCAAAGGATGTTCATGGGCGGGTAAACGTTTTCGCCGAAACCGATGGACTGCTGCGCTTGGATATCAATAAAATCTTGCGGCTTAACAGTATCGATGAAGCGATCACCCTGGCGACGCTGCCTGATCGAAGCGTGCTGGTCAAAGGTGACATGATCGCAACGTTGAAAATTATTCCATTTGCGGTCTCCGGAACTTCGATGGAGATCGCTGAAGCCTTAATTCGGCAGGGTGCACCGGCTCTGACTTTGAAGGCGTTTCAACCGCTCAACGTCGGCCTGGTGCTGACGCAGCTACCGCATGTCAAGGACATAACGATCAGCCATACGATCGAGGCAACGCGCGCACGCGTTGAACAGCATGGCGGTTCTTTGCTCCAAACTTTGACGACCCCGCACGAGGTTTCGCCACTCGCCAGTGCGGTCAACGAATTGCTTGATATGGGCGCTGAGATTTTGCTGATCTCGGGTGCATCGGCGGTGACGGACCGGCAAGATGTCGCGCCGGCGGCGATTATCGAAGCCGGCGGAGAAATTACCCATTTCGGCATGCCCGTAGATCCAGGAAACCTTATTTGTTTTGGCAAAATCGGCGCTCGTCATGCCATCGTGCTGCCCGGATGCGCACGCAGCCCGAAGCAGAATGGAATAGATTGGGTGCTTGACCTGATTTTCGCCGGCGAAGATGTGGGGCCGGCGGAGGTCGCGCAAATGGGAGTCGGCGGGCTGCTGAAGGAGATTGAGACGCGCCCTGCTCCGAGGGCGCGTGAGAGCGAGGCGGGATTTGGCGTTGCTCCCAAGTCAAAACCCCGAGTGGCCTCGCTCGTGTTGGCAGCCGGGCTGTCCCACCGGATGGCGCCGCAAAATAAGCTGCTGGCGATTCTGCCCAACGGGCAAAGAATGATCCAGGCAACCGTCGACCGCGTTCTGAGTAGTTCCGCAAGCCCCGTCATTGTCGTGTCTGGCCACCAGGATCGGCAGATCCGCGAGGCTTTGGCTGATCGGAAGGTGCGGTTTGTTCACGCGCCGGATTATGTCGAAGGGATGGCCGCCAGCTTGCGCGCCGGGATTGCGGCATTGTCCAATTCAATTGGCGCGGTGTTGGTTTGCCTCGGCGACATGCCTCTGGTGGAATCGTCGACCATTGATCGAATCATCGCCGCTTACGATGAGGCGGAGGGCAGGGAAATCATCATCCCTTGCTTTGACGGGCAGCGCGGCAACCCTGTTCTATGGGGGCAAAGATTTTTTCCAGAGTTGCTGACCCTCTCCGGTGACACGGGTGCACGGCAAATCTTGCATAGATATATGGAATACGTGTCTGAGGTCGGCGTCGACTCTGACGCCGTATTGAGGGATTTTGATACGATGGAGGCGCTCCAGGGCGTTGCGTGGGGTTAGATCGCTTTCGAGGCATAGTGAACGATGAAGCCGGCGGCGAGATTTGTGAACTCTTTTGCGACCGCCTCGCCAAGTGCTCGTGTTGCCAAGGGTTTCGCGTGTTCAATGATGCTATGGGATAGTTCGCCGAACTCGGCTGGTACGTCGATCGGAACGCCGTCGAACTCGATTGATCCAAAATCGGAAACGGGCAACCCAAGCACCTTTTCCGCCGAAGGCACCTCGGATGTGTTTGGAGCGCCGAAATGCGGCCGCAAGGCCATGCTCAAGGAAAGTAGGGGTTCAGCGCCGTGGCCGAAGCGGTTTTTCGGTAGGTCGCCCACTTGGCGCTGCATAAGGATTCGGCAAATCTTCCAGAGATATAGTGATGGGATGATCGGCCCAGCGGCGAGCTTAACCGCCAATGTCACTTCGTGAATCACTTGCACATTTCCACCATGCCCGTTGAGGATGACAATCCGCGCCAGGTTATGGCGAAGCAATCCGGCAAGCAGGTCAGTCAGCACGCCGCGGAAGCTGGCCGCAGAGACCGCCATCCCGCCGGGGCTGGATCCAAAATAATCCGCAACGCCGAACGGCAGAGTCGGGGCGACCAATGCCATTGTGCCCAGCTTATGGCAGGCCGATGCGATTCTTATCGCGAAGGTCTCAGCGAGCTGGTAATCGCCCATAGGAAGATGCGGTCCGTGATCCTCATGGCTGCCGAGTGGAAGCAGGATTACGGGGTTGGTCCGGGCAATTTCGGCGAAGTGCGGACCGCTGAGGTTGGCCAGTCTTAGCTCCGGATTGGACGTCGCCATTTTCACCCTTTATCGTATGAACCATGGGTAGACAATCTTCCGTTAAGACAATTGAATTTATCATATTTCTGAATGATTGCGGGTGATATGCCGGAAAAAGATGCGAAGATCGTTCCCGTAATCCTGTCGGGCGGCTCTGGAACCCGGCTTTGGCCGGTTTCCAGGAAAAGCTTTCCAAAGCAGTTTTGGCCGTTGATGTCCGAACGGACGATGCTGGTTGAGACTGCGCAGCGCGCCGACTCGGCACAGTTTGCCGGGCCTATCGTGGTGACAAATCAGGAACACCGCTTCGTTGTTGCCGAGCAGCTGCGCGAGGCCGGGATTAAGAATGTCAAAATTCTGCTCGAGCCACAGGGGCGCAACAGTGCACCGGCAATTGTGGCGGCGGCGCTGTTGGCATTGCAAGCCGATCCTGAAGCGCTCCTGTGGGTCATGGCAGCTGATTCGGCGATTGGCGACTTGACCGCGCTCAACGCGGCTGTCGCCAAGGGGGCCGCCGCGGCCATTAGGGGTTTCTTCGTGACGTTTGGCATGCATCCGACCACGGCCGAAACCGGCTACGGGTATATAAGCCAGGGAGACCCGCTGGAAGGGCTTGAGGGCGTGTTTGGGGTCGACCGCTTCATAGAAAAACCGAACGCGGGCCGGGCCGCCGAGTTGTTGACGGCCGGCAAGAACTTCTGGAATTCGGGAATGTTCATGTTCACGGCGAAAGTACTACTGGCGGAAGCCGAACGGTACGCGCCAGAGGTTCTCCAAGCCGTGAAAGGGGCGATGGACAGTCGGGTGAGCGATCTGGATTTCGTCCGGCTGGGCAGTGCTGCGTTCGCGTCCTCTCCGGACATCAGCATCGATTACGCCATTGCGGAAAAAACGGAGAAGGCGGTTGTGGTGCCGGCAAACATCGGCTGGTCCGATGTCGGATCATGGACCACGCTCAGCGATATCTCGCCTAAGGACGCCCATGGAAATGTGATGCTGGGCGATGTGATCATCGAAGATTCAAGCAATAATTATGCACGCAGTGACGGCGTGCTGACGGCGTTGCTCGGCGTGCGGGACCTGGTTGTGGTAACCACCCAGGACGCGGTGCTGGTGGCCCATAAGAATGAAAGCCAGAATGTAAAAAAAATCGTTGAGCGGCTGAAGAAGGCAGGCCGGCCGGAAGCTGATTCGCACAACCGCACATATCGGCCCTGGGGATTCTATGAGAGTCTGATTAAAGGCGACCGGTTTCAGGTCAAACGGATCGTTGTGTGGCCCGGCGGGAAATTATCGCTGCAGAAGCATTTTCATCGGTCGGAGCATTGGGTCGTGGTGGCCGGATGTGCGTCTGTCACGTGCGATGCCGAAGTACAGCTGATCAATGAAAATGAAAGCATATATTTGCCGCTGGGAGCCATCCACCGGATGGAAAACCCCGGGAAAATTCCGCTGACGGTGATTGAGGTTCAGTCCGGGCCGTATCTGGGTGAGGATGATATTATACGCTTTGAAGACACGTATGGACGAAGTTAAGATCCCGCGGAGGCGTCAGCCGCTTCTTGCGGCGTCTTTAAGGCCAAGGAAAGCGCGTGCAGGCCCGATTTGAACTCAGCGTCCAAGACCTCATGGACTTTCCGGGATCTAGCGACCCGCGGTTGGCCAGCGAAGGCCTCCGAGATCAGAATAACTCGGTAATGGGTTTCCCCGGCCTCGGGCGCGCCCATTCGATGAGCGTGACCGGCATGCCGATCACTCTCATCGATAATTTCCAGATGCGCCGGTTTGAACGCAGCGAGGAGAGTGTCACGAATTCGGTCATATCTGCCGGTCATAATTGGTATGCCCCAGTCATGTTTTGAGTTGCCAAGCGATAAAATGCGAGCACATTAGGTGCATGATACAGCAGCGACGCAAGCGAGCCTATGCCCCTGATCCGGACGCTCCGGATCAGATGTGCGATGCGCCTGAATGCACGTTGCCAGGCGAATATAAGGCGCCAAAGTCACGCTCGGCACTTCGGGAGTTTCATTGGTTTTGCCTTGAGCATGTGCGCGAGTTCAATGCCTCGTGGGACTATTACAGAGGCATGTCACCCGGTGAAATTGAAGCTCAGCTTCGGGCGGATGCATCGTGGCAGCGGCCGAGTTGGCCTTTGGGGCAGCTTGGACGTTCGGCCCGCTTCGAGGCGACATTCGAGGATCATTTGCACGCGTTCAACTTCAGCTCCCGGCCCGCGGTGCCGCAAGCGGTCGAGGATGCACCGCCGGAACTCCGTGATGCATTGGGTGTTCTCGGTTTGATCTGGCCCGTGTCGGTCACCGAAGTCAAGGCCAAGTACAAACAGCTGGCCAAACGCCACCACCCAGACGCGAATGGTGGCGACAGGGGTTCAGAAGAAATCTTGAAATCGATAAATCTTGCTTACGCGACGCTGCGCGGCAAATTGCCAGCTCAACTTGCGCACCCATCGCGGCCGGCTGCAGAATAGCTTGATGGACAGCAACCAGCCTTATATGGGCTTTGCTAGACGACTATGGTTTACGGGATAGGACAGACCTTCTGATGAATAACATCGCCGCGATTGCCGAAGTACGAGCCAATCCGACATCGGCAATCAATACACCCGATATCACAGTTGATGTGCGGGCGGTATTTGGGATTGACGCTGATCTGGAAGCCCCAGCCTTCTCCGTCCGCACTGAACACGTCCCGGAAATTGATACCGCATATCAATTTGACAAAGAGACTACACTGGCCATCCTTGCCGGTTTTGCGTTCAATCGGCGGGTGATGATCCAGGGGTATCATGGGACCGGGAAGTCGACACATATTGAACAAGTCGCCTCAAGGTTGAACTGGCCGTGTATTCGGGTGAATTTGGATAGTCATATCAGCCGGATTGACCTGATCGGTAAAGACGCCATCGTTCTGAAGGACGGCAAACAGGTTACGGAATTCAGGGAAGGGATTCTCCCTTGGGCATTGCAGCATCCGTGCGCCCTGGTGTTCGACGAATATGATGCTGGCCGCCCGGATGTCATGTTTGTCATCCAGCGCGTGTTGGAGGTCGAGGGGAAGCTGACACTTCTTGACCAGAATCGCGTGATCCGGCCGCACCCGGCGTTTCGGCTGTTTGCAACGGCGAACACGGTTGGATTGGGAGATACGACGGGGCTCTATCACGGCACCCAGCAAATCAACCAAGGACAGATGGACCGCTGGAACATCGTGGCGACCCTTAACTATTTGCCGCATGCCCAGGAGGTCGCGATCATCATAGCGAAACTTGGCGTCGATAGCGGTGACGTGGCGACCAGGAAGCGGATGGAGAGCATGGTGGCGCTGGCTGATTTGACACGCGCTGGTTTCATTGCCGGGGATATTTCAACCGTCATGTCGCCGCGGACCGTTATCACCTGGGCGGAGAACGCAAAAATTTTCGGCGATCTCGGTTTTGCGTTCAGGCTGACGTTCTTGAACAAATGCGATGAGGCCGAGCGCAACACCGTGGCGGAGTACTATCAGCGCTGTTTCAACGAGGAAGTTTCAAGCGGCCTGCCCCAACGCAAGCCTGGCTGAGAGAACCAAATGAGTAACCCCGACCAGGGACGAAGCGAGGATTTCAAACGCGCCACGGCCGGCGCCCTGCGAGCCATCGCCCAGACACCCGATGTTCAGGTTGCCTACCAGCCTGGGCCATCGGGCCTGGCGGGAAAACGAGCCCGATTACCGTCGCCATCGCGCGCATTGGCGGCCCCGGAGATTGCCAAATTACGGGGTGTTGCCGATGCGATCGCGCTGCGCCTTCGCCATCATAATGACGCCATCCATTCGGCGCGTGCGCCGGTGACGCGGGAGGCGAGGGAAGCTTACGATGCGTTGGAACAGGCCCGTGTCGAGATTGTCGGCGCGGAGCACATGGCCGGCGTTTCGGCGAATCTGCGCGGGAAGCTGAACGAGGAATGCGAGTCGGACGGTTTGGATCGGATGACGCGGCGCGATCAGCTGCCGCTGGTGACCGCGCTCTCCTTACTGGTCAGGGAGAGGATGGATCCTGCGGCGGTTCCTGAGTCTGCGCGCCAGATTCTTGGCCTCTGGCGCGATACGCTCGGCGAGCCCGCGGAAGCAGCTTTGGCGGAACTGGCATCATCGCGGTTAGACCAATCCATATATACACGGGCCGCGCGCAAACTTCTGGCGGCGCTGGATCTGGCCGAGGCCGAAACCGAGACAGCGGATGATGACGAGTCTGACGATGGTCAGGATGGGACGGAAGACACCTCGCAACAGGATAATTCCGAGGATGGCGAGGGCCAGTCCCAGAGCCAGGAAGAATCAATGCTGGCGGCGCAGCCGGAGGTCAGCGAAGGCGAGAGCGCGGAACAGGATTCTGAAGATCAGGATGACGGAGACGATCAGGCCGCTGAAGCAGATGACGCGCCGGCGGGGCCGCAGCAAAGGCGCAGCCTGCCGCCCAGCAGCGACCATTCGAGTTACCGGGCGTTCACCAGGTCGCATGATGAGGAGATCGATGCCGACGAGCTTTGCGACCCGGAGGAGCTTTCGCGGTTGCGTCAGCAATTGGACCAACAACTGCAACACATGCATGCCGTGGTGGCTAAACTCGCCAATCGTCTTCAGCGACGACTGTTGGCGCAGCAGACCCGGGCGTGGGAGTTTGATCTCGAAGAAGGGATTCTGGACTCCGCCAGGCTGTCACGGATCATCGTCGATCCGCTTCTGGCGCTAACTTATAAGCGCGAGCGCGATACTGATTTCCGTGACACGGTCGTGACGCTGCTGATCGACAATTCCGGGTCGATGCGCGGCCGGCCCATCACGGTTGCCGCCATGTGCGGCGATATTCTTGCAAGAACGCTAGAGCGGTGTGCCGTAAAAGTTGAGGTGCTCGGCTTCACGACGCGCGCGTGGAAGGGTGGGCAGAGCCGCGAACAATGGGTTGCCGCCGGCAAGCCACCGATGCCCGGCCGGCTGAATGACCTCAGGCACATTATCTACAAAGCGGCGGATACGCCGTGGCGGCGGGCGCGAAAAAATCTTGGCTTGATGCTGCGTGAGGGACTACTGAAAGAAAATATCGATGGCGAAGCACTGCTCTGGGCATATCGGCGGCTTCTCGTACGGCCGGAGCACAGGCGGATTCTGATGGTGATCAGTGATGGCGCGCCCGTCGATGACTCTACACTTTCCGTTAATTCGGGGAACTATCTTGAACGCCATCTGCGTGACGTCATAAGGGACATAGAGAGCCGCGACCTAGTCGAACTCATAGCAATCGGCATTGGTCATGACGTGACCAGGTATTATCGGCGCGCGGTGACGATTGTCGATGCGGAAGAACTTGGCGGTACAATGATGCGAAAGCTCACGGAGCTATTCGATGAAGATGAGGCAGAGGCATGGGCCCGCGTCGCCGGCCAGCGAGCGGCGCTTATTGCTTGAGCAGGGGCTTCAGGACGGGCAAGTCGACGCTATGCGTATAAGCGCCGCTGAAGGCGGCAGGATGGCACGCCGGAGTGCCCTTCCAAGGGCTTCGGCAACCTCTATCGAATGTTTGTACTGACATGGCTGGGCAAGGTGATCCTCGCTGTCGTAGAAATCCGCTCGCGGATACTGGCTGAAATCGTTCAATACGATGAACCCGCCACCGGCAGAAACATAGACTGAGCGAATTGCAGCGATTGTGCCGGGTGAGAGTTGGGGCGGTTGTAGCTGGGTCGGTAATCCGCCGATCACTTCTACCCCCGATCGTTTCTGACTCGCCACAAAGTGCTGGATTATCGCGGACCCGTAGGCATGCGCGATGCGATCTGCGCTGGGGTCGAGGTGCTGTGACGATGGAAGAAGTTTTTGGTTGGCTGTGGCAAGCGATGTGCCGATACGGTCACCCTCTGTGTTGTATTCCGCGGCAATGAGAGCGGACGCGGAAAGGAGGCGGAAATGAACGACGGACATTTCCGCAAGGGAATCTAGGAAGTCGACAAACGATGATGAGAAAGCCGCGCCGAGAACCCGCTCCATTCCGAGGGCGCCGAGCGCTTTCCGGTTGTGCCGGAGCAAAATTGCGCCATCGATGCTCGTGTCATTTTGCGCGCGGGTGACGGTGTACTGCACGATTTCCATCGGCATGTAGACGACGTCGCCATGATGAAGTGAGGGTCCATATTGCGCAAAAAGATTGTCCAATCCAATGCCGACGGCAATGCCGGCGTTCTCGCAGGGCAGGTTCAACATGCTCCCGATGACAACGCAGGAATGCGAGTATGGGCCGTTTGATCCAGCGAGGATCACGAGTTTGGGGCTAGGCAGGGTTGCCAGCCGGGAGCTCTTTTGTTGAATTTCGAGGTTCAGAAGACCTAGCGATAAAGGTCTGTCCAAGCTAAAGCTGAACAGCAGAATATACAGAAAAATAGAGAGACCGCAGCAGGCAAGAAGCCGGAGCATGATCAGAACTGAAAGTACAGAAAAGGGATTGTGAAGGGGGTAAAGAACAGGGCCTGGACCGTGAAGGCGAAGCTGCCAATCAGCGCCAAACTGCGAACCGGGCGGGTCAACCGGTGAATGTCGGGCAGCGCCAGCACGCCGATCCAACAAACACATATCAGCAGGACGCCCTCAGGCAAGCTCAACGTGCGGGCGTCTCCGAGGTAGGGTAGGACGTCCACGGATTGCGCGACGCGGCTTAGCCAGGGCGCATGTTGCATGATGACGGCGGGAAGCGTGAATCCATTGAGCCCAAGTAAACCGCTGTAAAACTCAATGCACGCCGAGAAAGTTGGTGATCTGAAAGGCACCCAGGCGAGCAATACGGCGGCCAGGGTAATGGTCTGGGAGAGCAGAGCCGGGATACGAAAACCAATACGTTTCAACCAGCCATGCAGGATTAGAAATGCGCCGTGCAAGCCCCCCCATAAGATGAAGCGCAGGGCAGCCCCATGCCATAGGCCGCCAAGCAGCATTGTGGTCATGACATTGACGATTCGCCGCGTCTCGCCGCGCCGGCTGCCTCCCAAAGGGATATACAGATAGTCTCGAAGAAAGCTGCCGAGTGAAACATTCCATCGCTTCCAGAATTCGCTTATATTCCGCGCTTGATATGGGCTGCGGAAATTTTGGGGGAAATGAATGCCAAACATGCGGGCGAGGCCAATTGCCATGTCGGAGTATCCGGAGAAATCGAAATATATCTGTAGCCCATAAGCCAGCAACGAGACCCACGCCTCGACCAGGGTGAGCGGGTCATGCCGTGCAGCCGCGGCAAACCCCGGATCCGAAAGTTGGGCGAGCCCATCCGCAAGCACGATCTTTTTGGCCAGCCCGAGCAGGAATATTTCCAGCCCCTCTTCGAGATTTCGTTTCCATTCAGCAAATGGCTGGAAATTAGAGAATTGCGGGATTATGTTATTCGGGCGGACGATCGGTCCTGCGATCAAGTGCGGAAAGAACGATACAAAGCAAGCGTAATCCAGCAACGAGACTTCGGCGCCGCCGTACCGATACGTATCAACAATAAACATGATTTGCTGAAAGGTGAAGAAACTGATCCCAAGGGGCAACTCGACGCCCCCGAATGGAAGCGCGATGCCGATCACCCGTGCTAAAAAATCGCTGTATTTGAAGAACGCCAGCAGGCCAAGATTGAATATCAGGCCGGCGATTAGCCATCCCCGACCAGCGGGGCTTTTACCGATTTTCGACCCGAATACGAAGTTCATGAGGATCGAACCGACCAGAAGAATTGAAAAGGCCGGATTCCACCAACTATAGAAGAAGGCGTTTGCAACCAGCAACCAGATTCGGGCTGCAAGACTTCCGAAAAAGCGCGCGATCAGATAGGCGCCTCCAAGGGCGGCGGGTAGAAATCCAACAACGAAGACGGCTGAATTAAAAAGCATTGCCAGAAATCTTCTAGGGTCGAATCAACCATACCTTGCTACTTAAAGTTGTTCCAGATAAATCGGCGTGTTGAATTGGTTCTTCACGGCACCGGTGCTATATCGCCGCGCCACTACATACGGTTCCCATGAACGAGACGCCCGCCCATCACCCTGCCCTTCTGCCAGCTGGCTTTCGTGACGTGTTGCCGCCCGAAGGGGCGCAAGAGGCGTGTTCGGAGGAGGCCATCATGGATTGCTTTGATTCCTATGGTTATCAAAGGGTAAAAACACCATTGCTTGAGTTCGAAGAGACCCTGTTTGCCGGCGGTGGCGCCACGACGGCCGACCAGACGTTCAGATTGATGGACCCAAGCAGCCAGAGGATGATGGGCCTGCGGGCGGACACCACCCCGCAAATCGGCCGCCTCGCAGCTGGCCGTTTGGGTTCCGCCCCTCGCCCGTTGCGGCTTGCCTATTCCGGCCAATGTCTTCGCGTTCGCGGCACCCACTTGCAGCCGGAACGCCAGATTGCTCAGGCAGGGATCGAACTGATCGGCTGCGACAGGGCTGAAGCAGACGCCGAAGTGATTTTGACTGCCGCGGCGGCGCTCGCCGCCGTGGGTTTGCCAGACATCAGCATTGACCTAACGGCGCCACGGCTTGTTCTATTTCTGATGGAACAGGTCGAACCTCAGCACCGCTCGGCGCTTTCCCGCGCACTGGACCGCAAAGATAGCGCCGCCGTTGCTGGTTTCGCCGATCGGCAAATTGGAGTGCTCCTTCAACTTCTGGAAGCTACCGGACTCGCGGATCGGGTCATCCCCGCGCTTTTGGCAATCGACCTGCCGGACGCAGCAAGAATTCATGCCGTCAGGCTTGCGGAAACGGTGGCGGCTATTCATGCCCAAAATCCTAGCCTCACGCTGACCGTCGATCCTATCGAGTTCAGGGGCTACCAATATCATAACGGGATTTGCACAACCATCTTCGCGCCGGGACGGCAGGCGGAACTAGGACGCGGCGGCAGATATCTATCAGGCAACGCTGAGCCGGCGACAGGAATCACGCTATATCCAGACACAATAGTCCGAGTCGCTCCGTCACCCAAACTGCGGCCAAGGTTGTATTTGCCTTATGGGACGACGGTCAGTAGCGCCGAGGACTGCCGAAAGCGTGGGTTTGCAACGGTTGCGGGGCTTGGTGCGGAAATATCGTATGCCGACGAAGCGGCTCGGCTTGGCTGCAGTCATCTCTATAGCGATGGCAAAATCATCGCATTGGCAAGGGGCGTTTCATGACCAACGTGACGATTATCGGCGCTCAATGGGGCGACGAGGGAAAGGGTAAAGTCGTCGATTGGCTGGCGAGTCGCGCTGACATCGTGGTACGGTTCCAAGGCGGGCACAATGCGGGCCATACGCTTGTCGTCGGTAATCAGACCTATAAACTTTCGCTGCTACCGTCCGGGTTGGTGAGAGGAAAGCTTGGGATTATCGGTAATGGCGTGGTTATTGATGCGATTGCGCTGCTCGCCGAAATTGAGCGGGTGACCGCACAAGGCCTGGAGGTGACGCCTGCGACACTGCGCATCGCCGATAATGCAACGCTGATTCTTCCGGTCCATGCGGCGCTCGATAGCGCGCGGGAGACAGCGCGCGGCGATCGGCGGATTGGAACGACGGGCCGGGGGATTGGACCCGCCTATGAGGATAAGGTGGCACGTCGGGCCATACGGGTGTGCGACCTGTCTGAGCCGGATACACTTTCGGGGAAGATCGACGAATTGCTGCTTCACCATAATACGTTGCTGTCCGGTCTGGGCGCGGCGACTTTTGAGAAAGAAGGGCTGATGGCGAGCCTGCTCGCGCTTGCTCCGAAGCTGCTGCCATTTGCCGAACCGGTCTGGGAAAGGCTGGCGGAGGCCAAGCGCGCCGGCGAACGAATCCTGTTCGAAGGCGCGCAGGCGGTCATGCTGGATGTCGATCATGGAACCTATCCATTTGTGACCTCATCGAACACCGTCGCTGGAACGGCCGCTTCGGGCAGCGGTGTTGGTCCGGGCGCCATGGGCCGCGTGATCGGGATCGCGAAAGCCTATTGCACACGGGTGGGTGCCGGTCCTTTTCCCACCGAATTGCACGACGAGACCGGCCGGCTGCTTGGCGAACGGGGCCATGAGTTTGGCACCGTCACCGGACGAAAGCGCCGTTGCGGCTGGTTTGACGCGGCGCTGGTCCGCCAGGCAGTAAAGGTTGGCGGGATCGACAGCCTGGCCCTGACGAAGCTAGACGTGCTGGATGGTTTTCAGGAATTGAAGATCGGCGTTGGCTTCAGGGTTTTCGGCAAGACGTACAAGCATCTCCCGGCCGGAGTAGCCGCCCAGGCTGCCGCCGAACCCGTTTATGAAACAATGGAAGGCTGGTCAGGCTCAACCCGTGGTGCGCGTTCCTGGGCCGATTTGCCGGCGCAGGCTATTAAGTATGTCAAGCGGGTGGAGGAACTTGTGGAAGCACCTGTCACCCTGCTTTCCACAAGCCCGGAACGCGATGATACGATACTGATGCAGGACCCGTTTGCCGATTAGGCAGAAGCGGCCATCACCGCCCGTTTTGCCATCACCCCGATTAGGTGGGCACGGTATTCGGCGCTGCCATGGATGTCACCATTCAAAGTGTCGGCTGGCGTTTTGATTCCGTCCAACGCTGCCGTGCTGAAGGATTTATTCAGCGCATACTCGAATTCCTTGTGCCGGAATACACCATTCTGGCCGGCGCCGGTGACAGCCACTTTCACGCCGGATTTTGTTTTTGCGACGAAGACGCCGACCATCGCGTAACGCGATGCGGGGTTTGCAAACTTCATATAGGCCGCCCGTTCAACGATTGGGAAATGAACTTCCGTGATCAACTCGCCTGGATTGAGGGCAGTTGTGAACATCCCCTGGAAAAAGTCTTCGGCCCCAATCTCGCGCTGATCGGTTTTGATGGTCGCACCAAGCGCCAAAACGGCCGACGGGTAGCAGGCCGATGGATCGTTGTTCGCTAGGGATCCGCCGATCGTTCCACGGTAGCGCACCTGGCGATCACCGATATTGCCGGCGAGATCGGCTAACGCCGGGATGGACTTTTTCACATCAGGCGACATCGCAACCGTTCCGTGCGGCGTCATGGCGCCAATGACCAGTTTATCGCCCTCAAGCTTGATGCCTGACAGACCAATCCCGCCGAGATCGACAATAGCGGACGGCTTGTTGAGGCGCTGCTTCAGGACAGGGATGAAGGTCATACCCCCCGCCAAAGCCTTTGCATCTCCATCCGTTACGAGCACGTTAACCGCATCGGCCAATGTTGAGGGCTTGGAATACTCAAAGTCGTACATGTCGCTCTCCTGTTTCGCCGCGCTTACTCGGCGGCCATTTTCGGACGATTGGCCTCGATGATGGCCCAGATTTTATCGGCCGTCGCCGGCATGTCGATATGCGAGACATTGAAATCTCGCAAAGCGTCGACAACGGCGTTGATCACGGCCGGCGGGCTGCCGATGGCGCCGACTTCCCCGACACCTTTGGACCCAAGCGGATTATGTGTGCATAAGGTTGTTTCCGTGCCGACCAGAATATTCGGGATGTTGTCGGCGCGGGGCATCGTGTAATCCATCATCGAGCCCGAAAGTAGCTGTCCGCTTTCATCATAGATCGCATGTTCTAGTAGGGCCTGCCCGATGCCCTGGGCGATGCCGCCTTGGACCTGGCCTTCCACGATCATCGGGTTGATAACGCGGCCGATATCGTCCACCGCAGTGAAGCGCAGCAGACTGACAACGCCGGTATCTGGATCGATTTCGACCTCGGCAATGTGGCACCCGCCGGGATACGTGAAATTCTTTGGATCGTAGAACGCGGTCTCTTCCAGCCCTGGCTCGAGTTCTTCGATTGGATAGTTGTGCGGAACATAAGCCGTTAACGCAATTTCGGCGAACGCCTTGGCTCTGTCGGTGCCGACGACTGAGAACTTGCCGTCTTTGAATTCGATGTCGTGGACATCGGCCTCGAGCAGATGAGCGGCGATTTTCTTCCCTTTTGAAATAATCTTGTCCATCGCTTTGACCATGGCCGATCCGCCAACGGCGAGCGACCGGCTACCATAGGTTCCCATTCCAAAGGGGATTTTTGAAGTGTCTCCGTGGACAATATCGACTTGGTCGTGCGGCACGCCGAGCTGCTCCGAGACGAGTTGCGCAAATGTGGTCTCGTGCCCCTGGCCATGGCTATGGGCGCCGGTGAACACCGTCACACTTCCTGTCGGATGGACACGGATGTTGGCAACTTCGTAAAGCCCGGCGCGGGCGCCAAGAGCTCCGGCCATCGCCGATGGGGCGATGCCGCAGGCTTCCACGTACGTTGAGATACCGATCCCCCTCAGCTTACCTTTGGCGACCGAATGCTTGCGGCGCGCCTCGAACCCGGCATAATCGGAAGCGGCCAAGGCAGCGTCGAACGTCGCGTCGTAATCACCGCTGTCATATTGCAGCGCGATCGGTGTCTGATAAGGAAATGCGTCCTTTGGTATGAAATTCTTCCGGCGAATTTCCACGCGGTCCATATTAAGTTCGCGCGCCGCGAGATCGACGATGCGCTCCAGCAGGAATGTCGCTTCGGGGCGCCCGGCGCCGCGATAGGCGTCAACCGGCACGGTGTTGGTGAATACGGCAGTGACCTCGGCATGAATAGCAGGCGTCGCATAGACGCCGGCAAGCAGTGTTGCTGAAAGATAGGTTGGAACCGAGGGCGCGAACGTCGATAGATAAGCCCCCATGTTTGCCTGGGTTTTCACCTTCAAAGCCAGAAATTTGCCGTCAGCATCAAGCGCCAGTTCGGCGACCGAGACATGGTCCCGCCCGTGCGCGTCCGTCACAAACGCTTCGGAGCGGTCCGATGTCCATTTGATGGGACGCTTCACGCGCGCGGCTGCCCAGGTCAGGGCAGCTTCTTCGGCATAATGAAATATTTTTGAGCCAAATCCGCCGCCGACGTCCGGCGCCACGACGCGCAATTTATGCTCGGGTATTTGTAGGACAAAGGCACCCAAAAGCAGCCGGATGACATGCGGATTCTGACTTGTCGTATACAGCGTGTATTCGCCGGACGAGACGTCGTATTCGCCGATTGCCGCCCGGGGTTCCATCGCGTTTGCGATGAGGCGGTTGTTGACGAGGTCCAACTTCACGATTTTATGGGCCTTGGCGAAGCCGGCGGCTACGGCCGCCGCATCGCCGATCTGCCAGTCAAAACAGATGTTGCCGGCCGCCTCATCGTGCACCAGCGGTGCTCCGGGCACGAGCGCGGCGCCGAGGCTCGCGACCGCCGGAAGGCTTTCGATATCCAGAAGGATCGCTTCGGCTGCATCTTTTGCCTGCTGCTTCGTCGCAGCGACCACAAGGGCAATAGGGTCCCCAACGTGCCGCGCTTTGCCATGAGCAAGCACGGGATGGCGCGGTTCCACCATCGGTGATCCATCTTTACTATGGAGCTGCCAACCGCAAGGGAGTCCGCCGACCTGGGTGAAATCCTCTCCAGTGAAGATGGCGATGACGCCCGGCATTTTGGCGGCCTCCGCAGTGTCTATGCTGCCGATTTTGCCATGCGGCTGATCCGAGCGTAGAAAATGCGCGTAAACTTGGCCGGGACGGTTGATGTCATCCACATAGTTTCCGCGTCCGGATAGAAACCTTAAATCTTCTTTGCGCCGGACCGATATCCCAATACCATCAACAACCATGATCGTTCCCCTTTATTCGGTATTTTTGATCTTTGACCGTCTTGCTTTACGGCCTTAACTGGTCATTCCGCGGCAAGCGGAATGGGTTTGTTGAGCATGAGTGGCCAAGCGGCCGCGATGGCTTTGACGATATTATGGTAGCCCGTACACCGGCAAAGATTACCTTCTAGACCGTGGCGAATCTGTTCCTCGGTCAGCCCTTCGGGATGCGTTTCCACAAGGTCGATGGCGCTCATGACCATTCCGGGGGTACAGTATCCGCATTGCAAAGCATGATGTTCCCGGAACATCTCCTGCATCGGGTGCAACGAGCCGTCAGCATTCACCAGCCCTTCTATGGTCCGGACGGAGGCTCCGGAAGCCTGAACTGCCAGCATTGTGCAAGATTTCACAGACATGCCGCCGACCTGAACAACGCAGGCACCGCATTGGCTGGTATCACAACCGACATGCGTTCCCGTAAGCCCCAGATTATCCCGCAGAAGCTCAACCAGAAGAGTTCGGGATTCAACATCGACGTGGTACGGCTTGCCGTTCACTGTCAGGCTTATTTGGGGCAATTGAACCTCCTGTTATTAGCTGTATTAGACGTTATGAGTATCCTCCAGCGTATCTGAACCGGGCTGTGCGGTCACGTCAAGCGCCCCGGCCTTGGTTGCTGCGAAACAGGCGTGTCAAAATAGATCGTATCCCAAGTCTAGCCCTGAATCCGGCTGCAGATTCGCTCATCGGTAATCGATTGACGATCTCTTGGCGCCACCGGACTGCACAGGGAAACTTGACCGACCAGAAAAATCTATTTTATCATACAAATCAGTAAATACTACACAGCTTCACTGAGCCGGAATCGACCCCTCAATTTTACCGTAAGTAACGGATAAAATTAACTCTTTTCAAACGTTTTACGGTTTGTTAAAACAACCAACGATTGAAAAACTTTTTTGAGTAGGCGCTGTTTTATGCCGATAGCACCGTCGACGCCTGACAAAGCCGAAAAAATTTCCAAAATGGATCGAGCTTCCGTCGTGGGTATCGCGGCACACGCAACGGAAGTTTTATATCTTATCCGCGATATTTCAATGCAGATTTTGTCCCGAAAGGCGGCGCGCGGGCCAGTTGCGCCTGGCGGGCACCGCCAGCGCGATGTGGCGGTCATCGCTGGAAACAGACCGAAGAGAAGTTTGGATATCGTTATTGGCACTAGCCTGTTCGCATTGTTTTCGCCCGTGCTTGTCATATTGGCTGCTTTAGTTTTCGCCAGCGGACCGGGTCCGGTGATTTTTCGCCAGATTCGGATCGGCGCCAATGGTAAAGAGTTCACATTGCTGAAATTCCGCACGATGCACCACTCGGAAACATTCCTACAGGCAACGGCAAATGACGCGCGGGTGACAAGCGTCGGACGGGTGCTTCGCCGCACGTCACTGGACGAGCTGCCGCAGCTGGTCAACGTAATAAAAGGAGAGATGTCCCTTGTCGGCCCACGGCCCCACGCGGCCGAAACCCGTATCCAAGGCATTCTCTTCGAGGACGCGGTCAAATCGTACCGGCAACGTCACCAGGTTAGGCCCGGGATTACCGGCTTGGCCCAGATTCGCGGCCAGCGGGGCGAGACGAGGACGATTCGGAGTTTTGAGCAACGGATGTCGAGCGACATGGAATATATCGAAAACTGGTCGATCTGGCTCGATATCATGATCCTCTTGAAGACGGTGCCGGTTTTGTTCGGGCATGATAATGCCTACTGAAGCAGTTGGCGTGCCAGAGTTTTTGAGCGGGGTAAATCCGCCCGCCGGCGCATACGACGCAGACATCATCATATTAACCCTAAATCGGCCGAAAGAAACCTACGAAGCCGTCAAATCCGCGCTCAATCAGAGAATGGTGAAAATTCGCGTCTCTGTTCTCGATCAGGGCTCGACTTTAGAGAACAAAACGGCCCTCGACGAAGTGCTGAAGGAATCCCGCGATGTTAGCTGCTTTGCGTCGGTTAAAAATCTAGGGGTTGGCGCCGGCCGAAACTATTTAGCATCCATTGGCACAGGCCGTATCATCGTAGCCCTTGATAACGATGCGGCCTTCTCGGATGACTTGGTCGTTTATAACGCTATGAGAGCCTTCGACAACGATCCAACTTTGGGCGCCATCGGGTTTAACATTCTCTCCCGCGATGGGAGCCAAATCGACGTCGGTAGTTGGGGATATCCAGCTGCCTTGCAAAAGCGGTTTGAAGAAACATTCCGGACTACAACGTTTGTTGGCGCAGGGCATGCCATACGGCGGGAGACGTGGGATGACGCCGGCGGTTACGACGCCGGATTGTTTTTTACCTGGGAGGAGTATGACTTTTGCTTGCGCGCCATCGCTCGTGGTTGGACGATCTCCTATGCGGGATGGCTTCGTGTCTTGCATAAGACTTCGGCAGAAGAGCGCGTAAAATGGACGGCTGGAAGGGCGAGATTGTTTGTCCGCAATCGCCTTGTGATCGGACGGAAATGGCGTAGGTCCTGGCTTTCCCTGTTGCCTCGGATTATTGGATATATTGCGAATGGCGCGGTCAACAAACACCTTTTGGATAGCATCATAGGCATTTTCCTGGCCATTTCTATCGATGGACAAATAGCGAAGCAGCGAATGACGTCGGAGATGCGCGACTATCTACGAGATAATGAGCTGCAACATCGCGGGTCGTTCTACAGGCGGGTATTGGCCGAAGTATTCAAGCTTCGACCGGCCGAGCGTTGAATTTTGCCAGCGGGTGATGGCTCTTCACAAGCTGGTCCAATCTCTCGGCCAGCACATGCGTGTAGATTTGCGTCGTCGTGATGTCTGCATGGCCCAATAGCTTTTGCAGGCTGCGAAGGTCGGCGCCGCGCGAAAGCAGATGCGTGGCAAAAGAGTGCCTGAGCACGTGGGGTGACACGCGGGCCGGGTCAATCTCCGCCCTGACCGCGACGTCCTTCAAAAGCAGGGCAAAGCCCTGGCGCGTCATGGCAAAGCGCTGGTCTCGACCGGGGAAAAGAAAGCGCCCTGGTTTCGGTGTCCCTTGGCGCAATCGCAATGCGGCCGTCTTTGCGGCATTGGACAGTGGCACCATCCGCTCCCGGCCACCCTTGCCCTTTATGATTAGGATATCGGCATCGGTGGATAGAGAATCGACCGGCAGGGTCAGCAGTTCGGAGATGCGCAGGCCAGTTGCATAAAGTATCTCCAGGCCGGCATTCGCCTTCATGCCTATCGGACTGGTCCATTCCGCCGCGGTCCTGAGCAACGCATCCACTTCCCCCTCGCTCAGATACTTCGGGAGCGATTTTGGCAGTTTCGGCGCACTCATGTCGGCAGTCGGATCGTCGGACCGTACCCCCTCTTTCATCAGAAACAGGAAAAACTGGCGCAGGGCGGAGAGCCGGCGCGCTTGAGTGCGCTCAGACGCCTTGGATTTTTCCATCGATGCGAGATATTCGCTGATCAGGGCCGGCGTCACTTTATCCGGGGTGGTGGCGCGTCCGCCAAGATGTCGGGAAAAGTCTTTCAGATCGGCGTTGTAGGCGGCTATCGTGTTGTGAGCGGCCCCTCGCTCGGCGGCCAGCATCTCCAAAAAAGCCTCGATTTGACCATCTATCGTCATCGCGTTGATGTGATAAGCCTATAGTACGATGCGACTCAACACAGAACCGATGTTTCACGCCCAGGGTTACAGCATCGTGCTGGTCGGGCTGATGGGCGCGGGAAAGACCGCGATCGGCAAGCGCCTCGCAATCCGGCTTGGCTTGCCGTTTTATGACGCGGACCAGGAGATTGAGCGGGCGGCCGGCATCACCGTTGCCGAAATCTTCGAAAGGCACGGTGAGGCGCATTTCCGGGCCGGTGAGAAGCGCGTGATCCAGAGGCTTCTTAACCTTGGCCCCATTGTCCTGGCCCCTGGCGGCGGCGCATTCATGGATCTGGATACCCGGGCCTTGATCCACGAACGGGCCATATCGGTCTGGCTGCATGGCTCGTTGCCTGTCCTGCTGAACCGAGTGCGGGGCCGAACACATCGCCCCTTGCTGAATGGCAGCGACCCCGCAGAAACGTTAAGAAGACTTTCCGCGGAGCGAAACCCTGTGTATGCGGAGGCGGATATTGTCGTTCATAGTCAAGAGGATCCGCCGGAGGTGACGACCGAAACAGTGTTGAACGCCATCGCCACGCACATACGGCCGCGCAGGGTCAGCGTTCGGCTCTCACAAGCGAGCTATGACGTTCTGATCGGGACGAATCTGCTGAGCCGGGCGGGTCATCTTATGGCGTCCAGTATGCCGCGGAAAAGATGCGTGATTGTGACCGACGCAACAGTCGCCACCCTTCACCTGTTCGCACTTCAGCAGAGCTTAATGGATTCGTCCATTTCCTACGAGACAATTATCGTACCGGCTGGCGAGGCTTCGAAAAGCGTAGAAACATGGAACTCGGTGGTCGAAGGATTGCTGGCACATGCGGTGGACCGGCACACCACCATCGTGGCGCTTGGCGGCGGGGTCATCGGCGACCTGGCCGGGTTTGCGGCGGCGGCGACGCTTCGCGGACTACCTTTCATCCAGCTTCCGACTACGCTTCTTGCGCAGGTCGATTCGAGCGTTGGCGGCAAAACCGGAATAAATTCGCCATTCGGCAAGAATCTGATCGGCGCTTTTCATCAACCGCGACTGGTGCTGGCGGATATCGGCGTGCTTGGCACCCTGCCATCTCGTGACCGTCGTGCCGGTTACGCCGAGATACTTAAGGCGGGTGTCGTGGCCGATGCAGCCCTTTATGAGTGGTGTGACGTCAACGCCGAGCGGTTGCTGGAAGGTGATGCCTTATGCATGACGGACGCCGTCGAACGTGCCGTTCTGTTCAAAGCCAGCGTGGTGGCGGATGATGAACACGAGGTGAAGCCCAACGACGGCCGGGCATTATTGAACCTCGGACACACGTTCGGGCACGCTCTTGAAGCGGAGACCGGCTATGGCGATAGCCTATTGCATGGGGAGGCAGTAGCGATCGGGATTGTACTGGCCATGCAGCTTTCCGCCAACCTGGGGTTCTGTGGGCAGGACGATGCGAGGCGCGTGCGCGATCATTTGGCACGCCTTGGGTTGCCGACCCGCATCAATAATCTGCCCGCGGAGAACCTCCTTGCGCATATGAAGCGGGACAAAAAAATGCGAGACGGCAAGTTAACCTTCGTGCTGACGCGAGGCATCGGAAAAGGCTTTACCAATCCCGACGTGCCGGAGGAGGCCGTGCGGGCCGTTTTGTTATCCGGGGGCGCCCTTTAAAAGGATTCGACCGGGAAGCCGGGATCGACATTTTCGAATTCGTGTGGACCAGCACTTTCGGTCATAGCTGGGCATCCGGCGAGATTATTTCGCATCCGGTTGGCCCTCCGGACAGCCTTTCGCAAGCGGCTACAGCATCATCATGAGGTAACCCAACGACGCGGGCTCGGTATTTGATGCTGTAGCCGCCATGGACCGCGACCACCACGGGTTGACCGTGCATGAGCATTTCCACGGCGGAAAGCTCGGCGATTCCAAGCGCCGCTTTCGCGTTATCACGCGTGTTGTAGGCTCCAACTTGGATGGCCCAGCCAGTTCCCGGCGTTTCAGATTGAAGTGAATGGGGCACAGGCGTGTCGGCCATGGCCGATGGTATCAAAGAGAACTCAGAATTATGCTCGGGCGGAGGAACGGTTTGCGAGCGAACCGGTTCGGGCGAATAAATCGCCGAGTCAGGCGCCGATTGTGGAACTGTCGCCGCCAACTGCACTGGGGCGATTGGGTTTATAGGCGCATCCGGCGCCGGCATCCCGCCGGGCGAAACATCGGCGGGCAACAACCCGGGCGCTTCGGTGGCCGGCAGTGTGTTTAGAGCTAATTGGTCAGCTTCCGAGCGGTGCGTGGGATAAACGCCCTGGATTTGCGGGGCAATCATCGCGACGTAGTTCGTTGTCTCGTAGGGCAAGGGCGTGTGGTAATTCATATAGGAATCCAGCCGGCCTGGCCCGGCGTTGTAAGCAGCCAGAAAACCGGGGGAACCGTAAACGGCATACATTTCATGGATATAGGCCGTACCCGCCATGATGTTGTCGTACGGATTGAAAGGGTCAGGGCCAAGCCCATACCTGTTCGCCATCTCTTGATAGGTCTCGGGCTCTAACTGCATCAAGCCCATGGCGCCGGCCGGCGACACGGTCAGTTGGCCATTCATATACTCTTGCCCACCGGACTCCGCGTGCATGACCTGACGAATCCATTGCTGCGGTACATCAAAACGCCCCGCGGCGATTGTGATGTACGGCCCCCACGGATCGTCCGACGGCCCCGGCGGTTGGTAATTCCCGGCGGCATGGGAAATATAGTAGTCGGTCGAGAACCCCGCCGACGCCTGATCCCGGCCGGGCGAACAGGCGGCCAGAAGCGCCAATCCGGCAAAGCCAGCGGAAAGCCGCACGGACAACCGAATACGCCCGCTTGAACCGGAGCCTTGGACTTCCTGTTTTTGCGCCGGACGAGCCAAGTCGAGTCCTCCGAAAACTCATATCATCGAGTTGTGGTAAATAGCTAATATCTTCGATAAGAAACCTAGTACAAGCCATTAAAGCAGAACAGAATTTTCTGCAATCAAAACCTTGCGTGTGGATCGCGGCGTGATCGCCACTTAAATGCGGTACCCGTCGGCATTGCTTTCGCAGTGGTAAAATTCAATATTTTGTGCGCACTGAGACGCAAATGACCCAGCGCTTGCGGACTATAAGAATATCTATCGTCATTATCCTTGCGGCTGCCGTGTTGTCCGCTTGCACCATGGCGCGGGCTCGGCAGGCTTCGGAAATATCGCAGCCGGTGCCGTCGACCGGAGGACAAATGACGCTGGGCGTTGTCGCCTCTGTTCGCACCGTGAGCATTTCAGGCGCCCAAACTGGCGCAATGGCCGGCGTAAACGCGGTTCTCGGCGCGCTCAGTCAGCAATCAATGGGGCCACCGGTAGCGGGCGAGGAAATTGTCATCCTGAAGGATGACGGCAACACCGCGGCGATCGTCGAACCTGATCAGTCACCAAGTCTTGCGGCCGGCGACCGCGTGGCCCTAACAATGAGTACTCTAGCGGAAATCATCCGCCGAAATTGACTGGCCCGCGGTCTCAGACTTTGACAACCCTCCAGCTAAGTGATCAGAGGCTGTCATGTATATCCCGCCAGCTTTCGCCGAGAACCGGCCCGAGGAACTTTACGAGATCATGCGCGCGGCTTCGCTGCCCGTGCTGATTTCGCTCAGCCAGCCGGTATCTGGCGTAACCCGATTAGTCGCCACGCATTTACCTTTGATGCTCGATGGTGAGAGGCTGATCGGCCATTTTGCTCGCGCCAACGAACATTGGAGAATTCTAGACCCGGGAGCCGAGTCGCTTGCCATTTTCCTCGCCACCGAAGGATATGTAAGCCCCTCCTGGTATGCGACCAAGGCCGAAACCGGGCGTGTCGTTCCGACATGGAATTATGAGGCCGTGCACGCCTATGGCCGGCTCGAAATCATTCAAGAGCCGGAAGCCTTGCTGCCGATCGTCACCCGGCTGACTAGGCGGCATGAGGAGCCGCGAGAGCACCCCTGGCACGTATCTGACGCTCCCACGGATTATATCGCATCTCAGCTCAAGGGTATCGTCGGCGTGGTGATGCGTATCAGCCGGCTGGAAGGCAAGAGAAAGCTGAGCCAGAACAAGTCAAAGGAAGACCAGTTGGGCGTCACTGTTGGTCTGGCCGTGGAAAATCCGACCCTTGCTGAAGCCATGTCGAAAGCAAACGATCTGTAGCTTCCTTACTCAGGCGCGTATCGGGCCTTCGGATTTGAATGAATGATTTGATGGGCAAGATATGACGCGTCACGTGCCACCGATGCAAACCTGCCGGAGCCCCACGTGTGCAGCCAAGGCAAACCGAGAAAATACAGTCCCGGAACGGCTGTAACCCCGCGAATGTGGCTTGGAGAGCCCCGCCCGGTAAAGACGGGAAGGTGAACCCAAGAGAAATCCGGTGTGTACCCGACACACCAGATGATTGCGCCGATGCCTTCCGCAGCGAGATTAATCGGCGGGTCATCCTCCGGCGGTTGCCAAACCGGCAAATAACGCGCCTCGAAGGGCGCGTCGAGCTTGCGGCCAGCGATAAACACATCAATGCCGTCCTTTATGCTCTCATTGACCCGGTCGGCCTCATCTAGATTTCTTTTCAGATCGGCGGAAAATCCGATGGTCTCCCCGTCCACCGCGCTCATATGGCCGTGTAGCGCCATTCCTTCGGTAGCGAATTTTCGAAGGTCTATATCGCGCCCGCCGTCCCGGCCGGTTACGTAGTGGTTGGCTTTCCCGCGCACTCCCTCATGCATTGGGTGCTGCGTCACCGGCAGATCGTAATGCCCCATGTCGTGGAGCCAATCGACGACGTCGCGGCCACGATAAAACCGTGAAACCCGCGGCGCGCCGCCAACGCACAGATGCACTTTTCGGCCCGCCAGATGCAAATCCTCCGCAATCTGGCAGCCCGACTGTCCGGTGCCTACAACCAGCACCGCGCCTTCCGGCAACTGCCCGGGATTCCGGTACTGGTTGGCATGTATCTGCGTCAGCCGCGGCGGCAGCCGCTCGGCCATGCGGGGCGTGATCGGGGTGTGGTAGCCGCCCGTGGCAATGCAGACATGGTTGGCCGTGAACGCGCCGGCCGTCGTCTCAATCGCAAAACCATGGCCGTCGTTGTACAGCTGGGTAACCTCGACCCCTTCAAGAACCGGTGGGTTGAACGCGCCTTTGAAGTCTTCAACGAACCGAATGATTTCATCCTTTACCATGAATCCATTCGGATCATTGCCGGGATAGTGATACCCCGGCAACTGGCATTGCCAGTTTGGCGTCACCAAGCAGAATGAATCCCATCTCTGATTTTTCCAGGCATGGAAGGTGACATTACGCTCCAGAACCACATGGTCTATGCCCTCTTTCGTCATATACCAGGAAAGCGACAGGCCCGCCTGGCCGCCGCCGATAATGACGACCTGATGATGGATCGGCTCCGGCCGCTTCAAAACAGCGCTGTTCACGGGGAAAACTCCAGAATGGTGATGCGTGCATCACGTTGGCGTTGAAACGGCGCGGCGCGCTGCTCGATTGATGAAAGGCTGGCACCGGCTTGCGAACAGGGGAAGCCGTACTTGGCCCTCACGCGGTCCGACGCAATCGTCAGCGCCGTCCGGGCGCGTTCCAAAAAAACCTTCAATTCCAACTCCTCACCGGGCGCAAAATAATCCTTGATAATGAGTGATGGCGAATAGTGACTGGTCTCGGCGGAATCCGGCCAGCGCAGCCGAAAATACATTTCAGGCATGGTGCAACTCCAACCCCAATGCCGCTTCATAGAGAGACACATGACGAGCGGCCGAAACATCCCAGCCCATACGCGCCGCGATACCGAAGCGCGCGCGCGCCGCCGCGGCCCTTGCGCTCTCCGAAAGCACCCGGATCATGGCGGCTCCGATGGAGATAGCGTCGAACGGGTCGGCGAAGCTGCAATCGGAATCGGTCAGATACTCGGTAAATGGCGCGATGCGTGAGACAACCACCGGGGTCTCAGACGCCAGCGACTCAAGCACCACCAACCCAAAACCTTCCTTGACCGATGGAAAAACCAATGCATCCGCGATGCGGTAAAGCGCCGGCATATCGGCATCCGCCACTGGCCCGGTCCGGATGACATGATCGGAAACGCCCGATTTCGCCAGTTCCGCATCGAAAGCGCGCTGGTAGCGGCTATGGTCAAGCAGAGACGCGCCACCGGCGATAACCAATTGCGCATCGGGATACGTGGCAAGCGCGTGTTTGAAACCATGCAAAATGTTTATAGTGTTCTTTCGGCTCTCTACGCCACCGACGGCGAGATAAACCGGCCCGGCACGGAGTCGCAACGCGGCGCGCAGGGCTGCGTCCCGAACACCTGGTTCTGCAGAATAGCGCTCTAGCGATACTCCGTTCGGCACAACATCAGCGCGGCACTCGTGCTCCCGACGCAAAAAATCCTGCCAAACCTTGCTTACACAAAAGCAAGCCATAGCTTTGCGAATCCCCCTTGATTGCCATTCCATTAACTGCGCATTCGGGTACACATCCACATGATGAACCGTGCGTACAAAGGCGCTGATATCTCCGGACTCAACACAATCGGCCAATGCGTTCGCATTGATCGAATCCTGAGCGTGATGAATATCAAAGCTACGGCTGTCGCTACGGATGTGCGCCGCGATCTCTTCAATACGCTGCGTAACCATATCTTGGAGAGACGTGGCTGCGGGCGCCGCTTCGATCGACACATGCCACGCCGCCGTATCGCGGAAAAAGCCCGTCCCGGACGGGTCCGGCGCGTGGATGGTTACGTCATGGCCTAGTTTCGCAAGTGCATCGCCGAGTTCCAGCGTATGTACCACGCCGCCACGTGGATTAGTGGAATGCGTATAAAGCGCGACGCGCAGCGGTCTCATGCCGCGCACCCGACGAGCGCGTCGTCTTCAAATCGCCAAAGCATTTTTTCTCCGGCATTGTCGCTCAAGCGAACGATACGCGATGAATCGGTCGAACCGATCGCCGCCGCCGAGATGCCGCATGCATCAAACATTGCGATTACGGTCGCGACATTTTCCGACCTGACACTTAACAAGTAGCCGTAACTGGGAAATGCGAGTAGCCAGCGCTCCAAGGGAATCGAAGCTGGCCGCGGAATTGCATTTATGTCGATCAAGCCGCCCAGGCGAGAGGATTCAAGCAGCATCAAAGCCGTGCCAATGACACCCGCCATTGAAATATCCTTCGCCGCCGAGGCAAGTTTTTGCTCGGCGATGGCCGGCAGGATTTCCAGGTCGTCTCGAAGCCGCCCCGGCGGCGCCATTGTCGACGCATCCCAGTAGGGCGCCGGCTCGCGCATCCGGCCGCGTAAATCGATCGCGGCGACGATCGTTTCGCCTGGCTTCGCATCGAAGCTGGTGAGCAGCGATTTGGCGCGGCCAAGAATCGCAACCGAAAGCAGGTTCGCCGCGGCACGCGTGTTGGTATGGCCTCCGATCACCGGCACGCCATAGCGGGCGGAGGCTTCGGCAAGGCCAGCCATGATTGGTTCGGCTTGCACAGTTCCAGCTGACCAGACGGCATCAACAACGGCAATCGGCCGGCCGCCCATCGCCGCAACATCGGAGAGGTTAACCAATATCCCGCAATAGCCCGCAAAATGCGGATCCGCGGCGACAAATTCCGGCATGAATCCCTCGATTGCCAGGAGCAGAAATCCGTCTCCGTCCGGGATCGCCGCGCAATCATCGCCGACAGGAATGGTGCTAGAAGCGCCAAGGCCCAGCCTTGCGAGAACCGGCGCAATGTCGGTCTTGTGCGCAAGTCCTTTCGCGGCCCGCAGCATTTGGATGATTGCATCCAGAGTCATGCCCGGTCTCCCAAGGCAGGCAGAAAGCGCAAAGCGGTGTTGTCGATTGATTCGTATTCCGCAAGATCCGCCTGCATCAGGTAATGTGGCCGGCCGTGGATGATTTTGTTGTCCCGCACATGCCAATGCAGCGCCTGAAACAAATTCAAGTTCTGCGTCTGCACATGCGCCAAAAACAGTTCGGCGCCATGAAACTTTGCAGATCCGATAGCAAGTTTGATAAGTGCAGCACCAAGGCCGCCGATGCGGCGATACGGCTTTGCCACCGCTAACCTCGATCCCCACCATAGTCCCGGCTCGGGTTCGTGGATGCGCACGGTCCCCACAACCTCATCGGCATGACCGAACATACAGGATGACGCCGCCAGAATCAGGCTGCGCTCGTCAATCTCGTCCCGGTCATCGGCTTCAAAAATTTTTTGCTCCTGGCAAAAAACCTGCCTCCTCAAAGCAAAGCAGCCAGCTTTCTGATAGACGCTGCGGGCCGTCTCGATCCGGTATTCGCCAGGGTGGAAGAAGTCCGGTAGTGCCAGCGCTTCATTCAAAAGCGGCATCGTTCAGCCCTCGTAGCTGGCAAGCGCCGAACAAGCGCCACACTTGCCGCAGCCGGCCTTGATATCGGCCGACCGAATCCCGGCCCGCGCAACCATCCGGCCAATCTTCGGCAGAATTTCCCGCATGAACTCCGGTGACGGCGCCGGGTGGCCGGCCAGCGGCGTGCCGGAAACGGGAACGAAAGGCACGACAAACGGATACACGCCCAGCGCGACGAGCCGCTCGCAACTCTCCAGAATGGCTTCCGCCGTGTCGCCAAGTCCCGCTAGTATATAGGTGCTGACCTGACCCCAGCCGAACACACGTATCGCAGCGTCAAAAGCCGCATAATAGCGCTCGATCGAAACGGTGGCCTTGCCCGGCATGATCCGTGCACGGACCTCCGGCGTCACCGCCTCCAGATGCATTCCGAGTGTGTCGATCCCTGCATCCCGCATTTTCTGAAACCAGCCGTGGTCGCGTGGCGGCTCGCACTGACCCTGGATCGGGATATCGGCTGCGGCCCGAATGCCTCTCGCGCTCTCACAAAGCACTGCCGCTCCCCTGTCGACCACGTTTGGCGTCCCGGTCGTCAGCACGACATGCTTAACGCCGTCCAGCAGCATCGCGGCACGCGCTACCTCCCCCAATTGTTCCGGCGTCTTACGCGCGATTGTGCGATTTTCGGCCAAAGATTGCCCGATGGCGCAGAATTGACACGAGCTCGCCCGATCCGCATAGCGAATGCAGTTTTGCAGCACAGTTGTTGCCAGCACATCATGGCTGTGAAGCTGGGCAATCTTCCAATACGGAATGCCGTCGAGCGTTTGTAGCGCATAGAACCGCGCCTGCCGAGGATATTTAATCCTGGCGACCGGAACCCCATCACGAAGCAAAACCGCCCCTCCGTCGAGTCCGGGTCCGGTCGCCTCGAACGGCGAGTATTTTGCCGAGTCGGTGTAAACCGGCACCATGACTGTACGGTCGCCAACGGAAATCGCCTTATGATCGGTCGGTCCCGCGCCACCCTTGCGCGCGCTCAATCCAACCCGGTGGTCAGTCAGCCGCATCCCGTATGACTGCAGGTCCAGAATCAGATGGTCCGGCTCCTGCAGCAACATCGTAGGGGATATTTGATCCATCCGTCGATCCTTCCGAAACACTAAAGCCAAAATTGGAATCGTGCATGGGCACGCCCGAATGCCGGTTGATTGCCAGCGACAAGAGTTCAGGCCGCGCATAATGGCCGACACTGTCCATCATGCGTTTCCGCTTGACGATCAGAGACATATCCATATCCGCCATGAGTATTCCTTCGCCCTCTCTCAACGGCGTAACCAGATTGAGACCCTCCGGCGAAATGATCGCCGTGTGGCAACCGCCTGAAATTGTCCGCTGCAGAGCGCTGTCCGGCGTCACGCTCTTGATCTGCGCCTCCGTCAACCATCCTGTCGCATTCACGACGAAACAACCGGACTCCGCGGCGTGGTGCCGCATCGCCGCGTCGATCTGATCAGCGAAGACATTTCCCACCATCGATCCTGGGAAATGACTGCAATGGATGTCTTCATGCTGGGCCATCAGAGCGTAGCGGGCCAGCGGGTTGAAATGTTCCCAGCAGGCGAGCGCGCCAATCCGGCCGATGGCGGTATCCGCAACCACCAAGCCGGACGCATCGCCCATGCCCCACACCATGCGCTCGTGAAAACTTGGGGTCAGTTTGCGGCGCTTGAGCACAATCGCCCCGTCATCGCCGAAGAGCAGCTGCGTGTTGTAGAGCGACCCGTGATCACGTTCGGTCACGCCAAGCAGAACGAAAGCGCCGGCGTCCTTCGCGGCGTTCGCGACAGCCTCGGTAACCGGGCCAGGCACGACGACCGCGTGCTCGTATAATTTCATGTGCCGCGCCCCAATCGCCACGGGCGGCTGCACAAAAGTGAAGTACGGATAATAAGGCACAAACGTCTCAGGAAACACGATGAGCCTTGCGCCGCCGGCAGAGGCCTCGCGAATAGCATCCAGCACCACCTCGACTGTGCCCCAGCCATCGTCAAGCACGGGCGCGCGCTGGACCGCGGCGGCCTTCACGATTTGTCCAGCGCGCATCACGGCTACAGCGTCCAGGTATCAAGAATGAAGGCGTTGTCCTTGCGATGCAGCAGGATACAATCCAGAACGTCCAGCGGACCAATCGGTACGATGCCGGGAATCAAAGCGCCCTCGCCATGCCCGTATAGCGCCTGAAGGGCGAATCGGCACGCATAAACGCTGCCGCCTTCCTCCATGAACTTCTTGATCTGGTTGTTAAAATTCTGATGTCCGGGGAAGGCGTCATCACCCAGGCGGGGAAAGCCGCGCTGCACGCCCAGCGTAACGCCCGGCCCATAAAGAAGGACCGACGTTTTGAAACCTTTGCGTAGCAGACGTAGGGCTTGCAGCAGATTGACCAATCCGATCGAGCCTTCAAACGCAACTGTATGGAATGTGACAAGGGCCTTTTCGCCCGGCTCCGCCTTCACATCCTCAAACACCTTCTCCTCGTAATCAACGAGGTAATCACCGGGCGCGTTCGCCGGCTTTTCAACTTTCGGCATCACTGTCTCCTTTGTGGCAAGCTAACGACCGAAACTCAGCAAACACCATGCCAAGGCCCGACAAGCTAAATCATACGATTTTTGTTCTTTAATTCATACAATTATTGAATGTTTTATCATACAATTTTTTACAATGGAATATTATATGACGAAAATAGAAGCAATCCAAGAAATATTACCGCCGAAAAAACCAGCATTACAGCCTAATAAACAATCAATCCGGGTCATTGAACGATTTCTCTCTCGATTTTGCCCTCAGATTAAACTACGTCGCTGAAGCCAGGCGGCTCTTCCAGCTTAAAGGCCTGTGCCAACAATTTCAGAGCCGCGGTCAGCCGGCCGTGATCCGGGGAAACGCCGAGGGCGACGCGAACCGCATTTGGCAGCGCTGTTCCTACGACGGCATTGAACGCGTCGCTCGGAACCAGCGCCAGTCCTTGGGCACGGACATAGGTCACAAAGTTCTGGCGTTGCCAATTCGGCGGCAAAGTAAGCCAAATATGCAAGCCTTCCGGATGCGCCGCGGAATATTGACGGGGCAGCAAGCCTGCCGCCAGAGCTTGCCGGGCCACCGCCTCTTTTCTGATCCCTGCGAGGATGGCGCCCGCAGTGCCATCCCGCATCCACCCGGTTATCAGCCCCACCAACAGCGGCGAGGCCATCATGGTCGTTGCGCGCAAACAATTCGTCACCGCACCCTGCGTCTCAACGGGTACCACGATGTAAGCGAGCCGCAATCCGGGCGAGAGTGATTTAGCCGTGGTCGCAACGTGGTAAACCCGCTCCGGCGCCAGCGCGGACAGCGCCGGCTCCGGATCATGCGGATACAACGCATAGGCGCCGTCTTCGATGATTGGCAGATCATGGCGGCGCGCTACCGCCACGATGGCTTCCCGGCGCGCGATGCCCATGGTCGCGGTTGTCGGATTCTGGATCGTTGGTGTGCAATATATCGCCTTGGGCCTATCCCGCTGGCAAACCTCCTCAAGCGCCGACGGGATTATGCCTTCCGCGTCGGTCTCCACCCCGCACATCTGCAGGTTCATATAGGCCGCCAGCGCGCGGAAGCCCGGGTAAGTCATGGATTCGGTTGCGACCACGTCGCCCGGCCGTAGCAGGGTAGACGCCACCGCCAGCATCGCACTTTGTGCACCGGACGCCAACAAAACCCGGCTGGCGGGCAGCTTCCCGCATACAGGCGTCAGCCAAGCGGCGCCGGCGGCGCGTTCCTCGCGCGAACCGGCGCCGATCCGGTACGCCATCAATGTCGCCACATCCGCGCCGCGCAGAATTCTAGACAGCCCAGACCTTATAAGATCGCGCAGCGAAACATCGGCGGGCGCGGGCGGAATATTCATGCTCATATCGACCGTTGTTTGCGGGGTTTCCTCGCCCGGCACGCGCCGGATGAAGGTTCCACTGCCAACCGCGGAATCAAGCAGGCCCCGCTTGCGGGCCTCGGCGTAAGCGCGTGTGACGGTTGTGAGATCCACCCCCAGTGCCGCCGCCAACGCCCGGTGCGGCGGCAGCCGGTCGCCTGGCGCCAGCGCGCCGCGATCCAGCGCAAGCCCAATGGCGTTGGCGATTGCAAGATATCTTGGCCCGGAGCCGCTTGGTATGTCCGACACCCAATCCCCGATGGCGCTGCTCAGTGGCATGCTGACACTCCTTGATGGGGTTAATTATACCTGCGCCGCCGCCCGCTCAAAATGCCCGCAACGGCCTGAGATTTTCTGCTTATGGACAAAATGTATCTTGCTCCATAGGTAATCGTTCGCATGTGTGTGGATCAACCACCAGCGGACTCGACAATTGACCGTCGCTCACATCAATCGGATTGGAACCGCATCCCCGCCCCATGACGTGCACGATAGTTTTAAGGACTTCATGGTTGGCTCGTTTCAGGGCGAAAAAGAGCGACGGGTGTTCGAGCGCATGGCAAGCCGCTCCGGGATCGACAGGCGGTATTCCGTCCTCCACAAAGACGGAATGGTGGAGGCCGACTCATCCGAAATCGGTTTTTACAGACGTGGCGCATATCCCGGAACCGCGGCGAGAATGCGGGTTTATGAGGAAAAGGCGCCCGATCTTGCGGAACGCGCCATCGGGGCGCTCGACCTGCAGGGTGGCGAAGATCGCATCACGCATCTGGTGGTTGCGTCCTGCACGGGGTTTGTCGCACCTGGCATAGACCAGATTTTGGCAAGGCGACTCGGCCTTCGGGCTGACGTAAAGCGCACGGTTGTGGGGTTCATGGGTTGTTCGGCGGCGATTCCAGCATTGCGCATCGCCCAGGCGGCCGTGCTGGCGGACCCAACGGCGCGGGTCTTGGTTTTAAACATCGAATTATGCACGCTGCATCTGCAGGAGACCGACGATGTGCAGACCGCGCTTTCCTTTCTGTTGTTTGGCGACGGATGCACCGCGGCCCTAGTCACGGGCGATAAAACGGGAATTGCTCTCGGAGATTTTCTCACCGCCGTAATCCCGGATAGCGAGGATATGATCACATGGCACGTCGGGGACTATGGCTTTGTGATGTATCTTTCCGGCCAGGTGCCGAGCCGAATTACCCAGGCGCTTCGAGACGATGCTGGCGGCTTGCTTCGGGGCGAAGGCACTCAGTCGATAGACCTTTGGGCGGTCCATGGCGGAGGCCGCACAATCCTTGACGCCGTGCAATCGGCCTTCAATCTGGCCCCGCACGCCCTTTGCACGTCACGCGATGTGCTCCGGGACTTTGGTAACATGTCATCAGCCACAATCATGTTCGTCCTCAGCCGGATGATGGCTAATCGAGATGGAAAGCATGGCTTGGCCATGGCTTTCGGTCCTGGCATGGTTGCCGAGACATTCCGGTTCACCAAACTCAACTAAGCGCCAATGGATCTTTCGGTTCGCGCCAATCTGCCGGAGATTATGGATGCGGAAGATTTGGACATTGCGATTTACAACCGCTGCCTGAGCGATCTTGCGGCGGTGAACCGGGTGACGATGACCCATCGAGCAACGTTGCAGTTCCTGTCCGAGGCGACCAAGCATCTGCAACTCGGATCAAAAATATCGATATTGGACGTCGGGTGCGGCCATGGAGATTTACTCCGCAGGATAGCAACATGGGCGGACAAGCGTGGCTTCGCGGTAGAGTTGAGCGGGTTAGATCTGAACCCCCGCAGCGCTCAAGCCGCCGCCGCGGCGTCCCGGCCGGACCAAAGCATCAGCTACATTACGGGAAACGTCTTCGATTTCACTCCGCTCAATCGGCCGGACTTCATCGTTACATCGCAATTCACCCATCATCTGCCGGATGAAGACATCGTCCGTCTGCTGCGTTGGCTTGACAGTACAGCGCAGCGCGGCTGGCATATCGCGGATCTTCACCGCCACGTGATTCCCTATTACGGCTTCCGATGGCTGACGCGCCTTTTCGGCTGGCATCGGATCGTCCGCCTTGATGGGACGATTTCGATCGCCCGAAGTTTCCGGCGCTCCGACTGGGAGGGTTATCTGGCGGCAGTTGGCATCGACGCGCGGATCACCTGGCACCCGTTATTCCGCTTGTGCGTCGACAAAATTAAGTGATTTCGCCCCTCGTGATCGCCGGTGGTGGCCTAGCAGGCGCGGCGGCCGCCGCGCTTTTGTCGCGCGCCGGCGTCAAGGTCACAGTCATCGAGCGTGAACCTGGCCCAACCGACAAAATGTGCGGTGAGTTCTTAAGCGTGGAAGCACAAAGCTACATTGCCGCCCTCGGATTAGATTTGGCGCCGCTCGGCGGTCACCCGATATCCAGGCTGACTTTGGTTCGCCAGCATGAAAGCGTTGACTCCCCGTTGCCCTTTACGGGCCTCGGTGTTTCGCGTCGCGTGCTTGATGAGGCGCTTCTGGATCACGCCAGCAGATGCGGGGCGACGGTGTTGCGTGGGCACAGAATCAACAGCTTGACCGCGGATGATGGGATTACGCTGGACGTCGATGGGATCGGCCAAATTCGTCCGGAAATCCTATTTCTATCAACCGGAAAGCACGATTTGCGGGGCTTGCGCCGTAATGCGCCCGTTCCGGAAGACCTGGTCGGTTTCAAAATGTATTTCCGGCTCAACATCCAGGCAGAAGACATTCTGCACAATCATATCGCGTTGATTCTTTTCAACCGCGGCTATGCCGGCCTCCAGCTCGTAGAGGGAGGGCAGACGAATCTCTGCTTATTGGCCGACAGGTCCCGTCTCCAGGAAGCGGCCGGCGGATGGCCGGGGTTGCTCAGAAGTCTGTCCGAAGAAATCCCCTACCTATCTCGCATGCTATCCGGCGCGGAGCCGCTACGTGAAAAGCCCCTGACCATCTATCGTGTCCCGTACGGCTTCATACACCGCCCGATGAAGAGTGACCCAGCAGGCATTTTCAGGCTTGGCGATCAGGCCGCCGTGATTCCATCGTTCACGGGTGACGGCATGGCCATCGCCCTGCACAGCGCCGCGGTCGCCGTGGCCGCGTATCTCAAGGGCGAGACTGCAGCCGCATATCATCACCGTCTGTTTCGCGACATTTCAGGCCAGGTGGGCCGCGCCGGCAAGCTCTACGATTTTGCAAGCGGCGGCGCCACACAGCGGGCGCTATTTGGGCTGGCGCGGCTATGGCCCGGAAGTCTGCGAATCGCGGCCGCTCTGACCCGCGTGCCGGTTCAAGCAAGGCTGCACGCATCATCAAACGCGGGAGCCTTAAAAAGCTATTTGTGATCCGCCACCAGCTTCGCCACTTCGTGGGCAACCAACGCAGCATGTTGCGAGACCTGCGGCAGCCCCATCAACTCCCCAAACGTCGCGCGCGCCAAAGGACCCGCGACGAAAATATTTGCCGACGGCTCCAGCGACCGGCCGACCGCCCGCGCAGACAGATCAGTGTGCAGGCCAAGTCCAAAACCGTCCGGACAAATCAATCCCGCCTCCGACAAAGACCGAAGCACGGAATTGTTTTCCACGACGCTGGCATGGTCGGGGCCGGTGCAATTCACGACGGCGTCAAAATTTTCTTCCTCCCGCGTGCCGGCGTGGCGCCATTTCAGCGAGACCTTGAATTGCTCACCTTCGAGCGAGACAGATTGCACACGTGCCGCGCAAATCCTAAGATTTCCAGTGGCGCACGCTGACTCGATAATGGCGGCGGCCTGCGGCGCCATTTGATAGCGATGCGCATCCCAGAACGGCCGCACATGGCGCAAAAATCGCTTCTTCTCCTCATGCGGCAGCGCCGACCAAACCTCCAATCCCTGCACTCGCAGCGCGTCCATTACAGCACCCCAGGAACTGCCATTGGCCTCGGCTTGAATAATGGCGGCGCGCACCGCCTGCAAAAGGACCACGACCGTGCGATGCGGCGGCGACACAAAATCGCCGTACGTCGTGGTCTGCTGCATCTTCCGCGACCGTGAAACCAGGCCGCGCCGCGAAATAGCGCATATTCTTCCGGTGTGGCCGCCTGATTTCAGCGATGCAATCACATCTGCCGTCGTGAGCGCGGTGCCGATAATGAGGACGTCGTCACTGGCGCCGATTCCGGCCATCGCATTGGGCTGCCAGGGATTACTGACAAACTTGGGATGCAGCGAGATGTCACGAAACGGCTTCGGCACAGCTGGCGGCGGGTGGCTGACCGCCAGTACGACGATGTCCGCCTCGACGAAGCCACCGTCTTCAAAGGATATTCTGAAACCTTGCGCTGCTCGATCGACGCCGGCGGCCAGGCTTTGGATATGCTCAAACGGGGTTGGACAGCTTGCCCCGGCGGCTTGCCGCAACAGTCCGTCCACATAGGCGCCAAACACAGCACGCTGCGGATACGCTCGCCCATCAGGCAGCAATGCCTCCGGATCACTTGCCGCGGCTGCCGAGGCTCTGAACCAGCAATCGAAAGCGCCGGGTTCCTCCGCCAATACCAATAATCTAGATGCAGGCACATTCACGCGGTGCGCGGGGTCAAGCGTGGAATAGGCCAAGCCAGCGCCGAGCACGGCTCGCGGCTCAATAACTGACAGTTTGGCGGATCCGGGCGGCAATCGACGCAACAAATTCAGCGCAACCACGGCGCCCGTAAATCCTCCACCTATGATCGCGATATTCGGCCGAACCGACATAAACAAACCCACCTATAATCTATATTACCTATATATTTTATAGTATTCTGTCCAGCCTGGCTGGGGCCACGCGTAATATGGTTGTCGATCCTCAATGTAACGCGATAATAGTTTTGGGCAGATGAATCACCTTCCCGATCTCGACCATGCGACACTCATGCGCCGCGCCTTTGTGGTCGCGGCACGCGCCCGCGACAATGGAAACCACCCGTTCGGGGCAATCCTAGTGGGGCCGGATGGCAAAGTAATCATGGAACAGGAAAACGGCTTTCTCCCGGACCGTGACATGACGGGTCACGCCGAGCGCCTGCTAATGACTCGCGCGTCAAAAGCCTTCCCCCTCGACTTTCTGCGGAAATGCTCGATCTACACCTCCGCCGAGCCCTGCGCGATGTGTGCCGGCGCCATCTATTGGGCTGGCGTGGGCCGCGTGGTCTATGGGATGAGCGAGCATGAGCTGAAAGCGCTCACCGGCGATCACCCTGAGAACCCGACCCTCGACCTGCCGTGTCGAACCGTCTTCGGCGCCGGCCAGCGGCAGGTTGAGGTCATCGGGCCTATATTGGCTGAAGAGGCGGCAAGCCAGCACTATGGCGTCTGGGTATCCTCCTAACGCAAATAATCGCTGCTTTGGCCTGCCGTCCGGACGCAGGAGCGAAAGTTTCATCCTTGGTGGCTTGATTAGCGCGCCCGGCCGCGCGATGAGGCCATCGTGAAACATGATATGCCCCCGCCTTCGTCGCTCATCGCCGAGCAAATTGAGGCGTTTGAAGATGATGCGGATGTCCATGCCATTGCCGAGGCAGCGACCGCCGCGATCCTGGATGGCGGCGGATTTGGCTGGGTGAAACCGCCGAAAGCCTCCGCGCTAGAACAATATTTTCGTGGCGTGCTGCTAGTGCCGGAACGCGAATTAATCGTCGGCCGGATGGATGGCGTGATCTACGGCGCCACCCAGCTATTGAAACCATCCCGGAATAACGAGGCGCAAGCCTTCGCCGCCAGCATAATGCATAATTTCGTCGCGCCCTACGCCCGCGGCCACGGCCTTGGGTCGCTGATCATCCAGAAAGCTGAAGAGCGCGCCCGGACGCTCGGCTACCACGTCCTCAATCTGGACGTGCGGGAAACCCAGACCGCCGCCATCGCGCTCTACGAGGCCGCGGGCTTTACCCGATGGGGAACGCATCCGGCCTACGCCAAGGTGAAGGGAAGCCTGATCCAGGGACATTTTTACTTCAAGCGCCTTACCCGATGAAACTGACGCTTTACCCCGCCATCGACCTAAAGGACGGCGCCTGCGTCCGATTGAGACGCGGTGACATGGACCAAGCGACGATCTATGCCGATGATCCCGGGGAGCAGGCCAAAATTTGGGAACGCGTGGGGTTTTCTTGGATCCACGTGGTAGATTTAAACGGCGCCTTCGCCGGCAAGCCGGTGAACGCCGCGGCCGTGCACGCTATTCTCGCGTCAGTTTCCGTTCCAGTACAGCTCGGCGGCGGAATCAGGGACATGGCGACGATCGAGGCCTGGCTGGAGGCTGGCATAGCACGCGTCATCCTCGGAAGTGCGGCCGCAAAAAACCCGGCCCTGGTTCGCGAGGCCGGCGCCAAATTCCCCGGGCGCATTGCCGTTGGGATCGACGCCCACGGCAGCATGGTCGCCACCGAGGGCTGGGCCGAAACCTCTACTCTGACGGCGGCCGACTTGGCGTTGCGCTTAGAGGATGCAGGCATCTCGGCGATCATTTACACCGATATTGCCCGCGACGGAATGCTCACGGGATTGAACCTTGACGAGACGGCCGGCCTAGCGGCGCGGGTTTCCGTACCAATCATTGCCTCCGGTGGCGTCGCCGGCATTGCCGACATCCTAGCCCTCAAGGATGCCGCATCCCGGCGCAAAAACCTGGCCGGCGCAATCATCGGCAGAGCCTTGTATGACGGGCGCCTGGATCCTGCAGCGGCGCTGGCCGCATGTTGAAACTTCGGGTGATCCCTTGCCTGGACGTGAAGGACGGCCGCGTGGTGAAAGGGGTAAACTTCGTCTCGCTACGTGACGCAGGAGACCCGGTCGAACAAGCCGCCATCTACGATGCGGCCGGCGCCGACGAGCTGACGTTTCTCGACATCACCGCCAGCCACGAAAACCGCGACACGATCCTCGATGTCGTGTCGCGAACCGCCGAGCGGGTGTTTCTGCCGCTGACGGTCGGCGGCGGGATTCGCGGCCTTGCCGATATGCGGCGCCTCCTGCTCGCCGGAGCGGATAAATGCAGCATCAATTCGGCGGCAATTGGCCGGCCTGAGCTGGTCGCGGAAGCCGCCGAGAAATTCGGCAGCCAGTGCGTCGTCGTGGCTATCGACGCGCGGCAATCCGCGCCTGGCAAATGGGAGGTTTTTTCGCATGGCGGCCGTAAGAACACCGGCCTTGACGTAATTAGCTGGGCGGAGCGGCTGGCCGTACTCGGCGCCGGCGAAATACTGTTGACATCAATGGACCGCGACGGCACCGGAACCGGCTTCGACCTCGATCTCTTGCGCGCGGTTTGCAACGCCGTGCGCCTCCCAGTCGTCGCGTCCGGCGGCGTTGGGGCGTTGCAGCACTTTGTTGAGGGTGCGGAAGCCGGCGCGACAGGTTTGCTCGCCGCCAGCGTGTTCCACTTTGGCACGTTTACCATCGAGCAAGTAAAAACCGCTCTTATGCAGGCGGACTTGCCGGTGCGCGGCCCTCGCGCGACACTGGAGCGCGCGGAGTCTGGATAAGCAACATGGCCAAGAAAATTCTCAAATTAATCCCTCCAAAAGGCAAGGCGAAAGCCAGACAACCCGGCAACATTTCCGCCGTGCCCGTTCCGCCGCCAGGAAATGCACCGGATGCGCGCGTACTGGATCGCCTATGGGGCACGGTTCTATCGCGCAAGGATTCCGACCCGGCGCTCAGCCATTCCGCCCGGCTGCTTTCGCGCGGCACCGCGAAAATCGCCCAGAAATTTGGCGAGGAGGCTGTCGAGTGTCTTATTGAAGCAGTTGGCGGCCACCGCACGGCGCTGATCGGCGAAAGTGCTGACGTACTCTATCATCTGCTGGTACTCTGGGTCGACGCCGGGCTGCGGCCGGAACAAATCTGGAGCGAACTGGCACGGCGGGAAGGCATGAGTGGCATAGCGGAAAAGGCCGCGCGCCAGGCCTTGCCGCCCGCGTTTTCTACCACGAAAATCCCTTAATATCGGAGGCCAAAATGGTCGTAAGCGGCAAGCCACCTTATGACGATAGCAATATCTTCGCGCGGATTCTCCGCGGCGAAATTCCGTGCAACAAGATTTTTGAGGATGACTTCGCGCTCGCCTTTCACGATATCCGGCCGCAGGCGCCGGTCCATGCTTTGGTTATCCCCAAGGGGTCTTATGTCAGCTTTGCGGATTTCGGGGCGAATGCGCCGGCGGAGCTTATTTTCGGGTTCAGCCGCGCCGTTGCGCATGTCGCGAAGCAACTTGGCGTGGAGGAAACCGGCTATCGCCTGATCGCCAATATGGGCTGGGACAGCCACCAGGAAGTGCCGCATTATCATGTGCACATTCTTGGCGGCCGCAAACTCGGCGTGATGCTGGCCCCCATTGAGCCTTGAGGTTTTCCGGGCGTTTTTAATGCTGGGGTTGACCAGCTTCGGCGGGCCTGTGGCGCATCTCGGCTATTTTCGCCGCGAATTCGTGGATCGGCGGAAATGGCTGTCCGAGCCGGAATACGCCGCAATTCTGGGCCTCTGCCAGTTCCTGCCGGGCCCGGCTTCCAGCCAGACAGGATTTTGCATTGGCCTTATGCGGGCGCGCTGGCTGGGCGGTCTGGCCGCCTGGGCCGGTTTTACGCTGCCCTCTGCCGTCCTGATGTTTTTGTTCGCCCGGGAAGCCCCCTGGTTCAAAGTCTCGCACCTTGGCGCCGGCTTGCTGCATGGGTTGCAACTGGCAGCTATCGCTGTGGTAGCCCAGGCGGTCTGGACAATGGCGCGCAATCTGTGCCCGGATACGCCCCGCCGGGCGCTGGCGGTGGTGGGATTGCTCGTGGTGAATCTCGTGCCCGGCAGCATCGGCCAACTCGCCGTTCTGGCTGTTGGCGCCGGGGCCGGCATGTTGTTTTTGAAGCCCCCGGCAGCAGCGGCGGCGGAAACGAATATCAACCTTTCCCGTCGTGCCGGCGCACTGTGCCTCGCCGCTTTCCTATTGCTGCTGGCATTCGCGGTCGTCGTGCGCGGCGGCGGAGACGTTGGTCTCTTCAACGCCTTCTACCGTACCGGCGCCTTAGTGTTCGGCGGCGGGCACGTCGTGCTACCGCTACTGCATGATGCAATCGTCTCACCTGGCTGGGTCCCGCCGGGCGCCTTCCTTGCCGGGTACGGCGCCGCGCAGGCGATGCCGGGGCCGCTGTTCACGGTGGCGGCGTATCTGGGCGCGCTGTCCTCCGCCGGCAGCGGCGTGCAAGGAGCCGCGATAGCAGTCGCCGCGATATTTTTACCTGGCCTGCTTCTTGTGGCCGGCATTTTGCCGTTCTGGCACGAATTCCGGCAGCGGGCAGGGGTTGCGGCCGCCGTCGCGGGGCTGAACGCCGCGGTTGTGGGCCTGCTCGCTTATGCGCTCATCGGGCTGCTGCGTTTCGGAACCATTCACAATGCTTTCGATTTCGCCATTGCCTTGCTGGCGCTTCTGGCGCTCACCTTACGCAATACACCACCGATATTCGTCGTCGCCGGCTGCGCGGTCGCCGCCGCCATTATCTAGGAAATTTCAATGTCGAATGAAAAGCAGATTGTCTATTGGAACGAAGTCGCCGGCCCGAAATGGGTACGACTCGACGACGCCATGAATGCAAAATTCGCGAACATTAATGAATTGCTACTCTCCCACGCGGCAGCACGTCCCGGCGAGGCGGTCCTCGATATCGGTTGTGGAACCGGTACGACGGCATTTCCGTTCGCTTCTGCCGTAACGCCCGGCGGACATGTGACCGGAATCGACGTGTCGGAGCCGATGTTGCAAGTCGCAAGAAGGCGTTCCGCCACATGTTCGAACGTCATATTTTTGTCGGCCGACGCACAGAGCCACAATTTCGGCGGAGAAAAATTCAACGTTCTCGCCTCGCGCTTCGGCGTCATGTTTTTCAACGACCCGGTGGTGGCATTCACCAATTTGCGAAGCGCGTTGGCCGAAGGCGGCCGGCTGTGCTTCGTTTGCTGGGCGCCGTTGCGGGTTAATCCGCACTGGCAAATTCCGTTCGACATCGTCGTTGCAAGACTTGGACTACCCCAGCCAAGGCATCCGCACGCGCCCGGCCCGCTGGCTTTCAGCGATTCCGCATACGTACAAAATATCCTGACAGATTCGGGATTTTCCGACATTCAGATCGTGCCGACGGCCGTACCCATCATCGGCGAAACTCTGGAAGAAGAAGCAAGAATCGCGTGCATTCTTGGCCCCGCCGCCGCCCTTCTGGACGAGAAAAAGGCCGATGATTCAACGCGATCCGAAATCCGAGCCGAAATTGCCGAAGCCCTGCGGGTATTCCTGACGCCCCAAGGCATGATCTCGCCGGCAACGGTCCACCTCGTAACAGCCCGCAAATAATTTCTCAGCCCGCCGCCTTGCGCTTGCCGCGGGCCGGCTTGGCCTGAATGAGCAGAGGCGCCAAAAACTTTGCCGTATGGCTTCCGGCATTGGCCGCAATTTCCTCAGGCGTGCCGATCGCAACAATCCTGCCACCGCCATCGCCGCCTTCCGGCCCAAGGTCGATTACATGGTCAGCGGTTTTGATCACCTCCAGATTATGTTCAATCACGATAATCGTGTTTCCCGCATCCACCAACGCGTGCAGCACTTCCAGCAGTTTGCGGATATCCTCAAAATGCAAACCGGTCGTCGGTTCATCCAGAATATACAAAGTCCGGCCCGTCGGCCGCTTGGCGAGTTCCTTGGCAAGTTTAATCCTCTGCGCCTCCCCCCCCGAAAGCGTAGTGGCCTGCTGGCCTAGACTGATGTAACCCAGCCCAACTTTCTGCAAAATATTAAGCCGGTCATGTATTTTCGGCACCGCCTTGAAAAATTCCTTGGCCTCATCCACCGTCATGTCCAGCACATCGGCGATGGATTTCTCGCGAAATTTCACTTCCAGCGTTTCGCGGTTGTAGCGCTTGCCCTTGCAGGTGTCGCACCTCACGAAGACGTCCGGCAAAAAATGCATCTCGATTTTCAGCACGCCGTCGCCCTGGCATGCTTCGCAGCGCCCGCCCTTCACGTTGAAGCTGAAGCGGCCTGGCTTGTACCCGCGTGTCCGCGCTTCCGGCATCTCGGAAAACCAATCCCGTATCGGCGCAAACAAATCCGTATAGGTCGCGGGATTCGACCGTGGTGTGGCCGATGGGCGACTGGTCGATATCGATGATTTTGTCGAGCTGTTCGAGACCTTCCAGCCGGTCAAACGCCGCCGGCACTTCGCCAGAGCCCATGATCCGGCGCGACACCGCTTTGTACAGCGTATCAATGACCAGCGTGGATTTGCCGCCGCCCGAAACGCCGGTGATGCAGGTGAATACGCCCAGCGGGAATTCCGCCGTCAGGTTCTTCAAATTGTTTCCGCGTGCGCCAACGACTTTTACCACCCGCCCGCGCTGTAACGGCCGCCGTGGGTTAGGGATCGGGATCTGCTTGCGGCCAGAAAGGTAATCGCCGGTAACGGATTTCGGGTTGGCCGCCACTTCCGCGGGCGTGCCTTCCGCCACCACGTAGCCGCCGTTCATCCCGGCCGCCGGCCCCATGTCGATCAGATGATCGGCGCTGCGAATCGCATCCTCATCATGTTCCACAACCAGAACGGTATTGCCGAGCCGCTTCAGCCGCTGCAGCGTACCGAGCAGACGCTCATTATCGCGCTGGTGCAGCCCGATCGAGGGTTCATCGAGCACATACAGAACCCCGGTCAAACCGGAGCCGATTTGGCTCGCCAGGCGAATCCGTTGGCTCTCTCCGCCGGAAAGTGTGGCGGAACCGCGCGCCAGCGTAAGGTAATTTAATCCAACATCGACGAGAAACTGCAGCCGCTCATTAATCTCCCGCAAAATCCGACGCGCAATCTCCAGCCGCTGCGGCGTCAGCGTATCGGCGACGCCGGCAAACCAATCGCGCGCCTTGGCAATCGAAAGTTCGGCCACCTCGGCCAGATTTTTTCCCGCAATTTTTACGGCCAGGGCTTCCGGCTTCAGCCGAGCGCCGTGGCAGGTGCCGCACGGCCGTTCCGCCTGGTAGCGTGAAAGCTCTTCGCGGACCCACGCAGAATCCGTCTCCCGCAACCGCCGTTCGAGATTTTTAATCACCCCCTCAAACGGCTTCTCCACTTTGTAAGACCGCGCCGAATCCTTATAGGTGAACTCAACAGACTGCTTGCCAGTACCAAAAAGAATCGCCTCCCGCACCTGCTCCGGCAATTTCTCCCACGGCGTCGTCATTTTGATAGCAAAATGCTTCGCCAGGCTCGCCAGCGTCTGGTCGTAATACGGTGATTGCGCATTTATCCATGGCGCGACAGCACCTTCCCCAAGCGCCCGCTGCTCATCCGGCACCACCAGATGCGGGTCAAAATACGTCTCATGCCCAAGCCCGTCGCAAACCGGGCATGCCCCATGCGGCGAATTGAAACTGAACAACCGCGGCTCGATCTCCTCAATGCTGAACCCGGAAACCGGGCAGGCAAAGCGCGAGGAAAACACGGTCCGGCTGCCATCATCCGC
>Ga0116227_10002113_pt1 | contig 45403 bp, 28 predicted proteins | sample S1TSphgellanicum_FD_89693 | JGI IMG/M metagenome (GOLD analysis project Ga0116227, IMG submission 89693) | Host-associated microbial communities from peat moss isolated from Minnesota, USA - S1T2_Fb - Sphagnum magellanicum MG | ecosystem: Host-associated > Plants > Peat moss > Unclassified...
ACTTATCAACATACAAAAACAAAGAAATAATTTTCAACAGATTGATACCTACTAAATAAGTAACTTACTACTTACTTACAAGTTGAACAACGTTGGGATATATTTGCCGTCCCCGGTTTATTCCCGGTTTATTCCCATGGTCAGCTGTATGTTGCTATCTCACGGGTCAGAAGCAGTGCAAACATCAAGATTTTCAGCAGCGAGGGTCCCAATGGGATACATGCGGAATGTCGCATATAAAGAGGTTTTGGAAATGTACTTAATTGTAATTTTGTAATATGTACCGTCAAATACACACACACCTGTGCATTAGGCACAGGGTTCAAACTAGTATCATGTATAAAGCATGTTGATCATTGGAGCACCATGCAACTTTTGAACATGCAACTTCTAAACATTGAGAAGTTGTATGGTGGTCCAATGATCAACATGCTTTATACATAATATTTGAATATATAGGTTGAAACCAATACAATCATTTTTCATGAATGATTGTTACGCAATATCAAAAAAGTTGGACTTACGAAGCACCCCAAACAAATTAATATGAAACAGAAAATAAGTACCCCAGGTGAATAAATAGGTAGGGTGTTCTTTGCAAGGGGTGTGAGCTCAAGCCAAAAATGGTGATGAACTCTTTTGGGAAGAGAAATTTCATGCAGCCAATGGGAAGGCCCAAGCATGCACTCAAGGTGCCTTGAGTTCGTCACCATTTAAAGTTTCTTTTAAGTTTGAAAGGGGGGGAAGAGGTTTTCAATTTCCCTGGTTCCCAATACGTTCCCTTTAAGTTCCCAATGGGTTCCCAAAATGTTCTCCATAGCACCTCACTTTTATCCCATATGCTTTGGCAAATGTTGTCATCCTTTCACCTATGGATATGGTGGGCCAAAGGGGAGGAACTCTGTATTTCAAAATGTAACCTTCTATGTTGGGGAGCCTCTATAGTTTCATTTTTTTTAGTGATGTGCCAATCAAATTGGCTCGTTGCAGAAAATAAATAAATAAATAAAATGAACTTGGGAGGCACCTCATCTAATTAATAGAAGAGGTGAAATAGGAAATGTGATGATGCCCAGACACAAATTGGGTCTTGTTGTTCAGACTCTGGGCATGTAATGGACAGTAAGAGGCATAATAAGATTGTGTGTCATCCAATCTTGTGTCTAGTTCTAGTGCCATCAAGAACCAAGGGTCTTTGGTTCTGATTCCATTCCCCTTATCTACACCTAAAATTCAACCGATTTGCCTCAAATGTGTTCTTCCTTCCATGGCCTTATACTCCAAGGTAAGGTAATCAACTAGGGGCAATTAGCTATAGGGCTTTCTAAGTAGCTATTGAATTATTAGGTCTCAAAAAGTTAAAGCTTATGCTTGCGTCCAAGTTTTTTGTTCCAATTTTGTGATGTACCAAGGTGGCAATCATCCATAAACCGAATTTGCCAAACTTGTCTATTAACAAAATATGTAAGGATTTATTTTGATATGTTTATATTATTTGGCTGCCTACTAAACCCTAAACCATATGGAAATATGGTGAATTTGTTTTTCGAATTTTAGAAAAAAAATTTATAAAAATTAACAACAGTATGAAATTTTGTGGCAAAAAAAACAATACAAGTTGCATCCATTAATAAGACCTTATTGCTTATCATATCCCAACTTTGAAGTGCTTAATCTAATGTTGAATGAAGTTAATACCTTTATGAAATGAATCTACAAGGATGTAGGCAACAACACCCCTCCATAATGCACATTCAACCAAAGTAAGAACCTAACCCCACATCCCGCTAACCTAATTGGAAATCCTAGAACAAACATATGATATTCATTTGATAACATGGCTAGATCAAAGAGGATCTATTCATTAAAGTGATGCTTCTTGCATCCTATGACAACACTAGTCTTTGCAGCTGCAAGTGATGATGCCGCACTCTTGAAACTCTCTCATCACTTTCCTCCTTTAATCAAAATTTGGATGTTTTTGTTTTTGGGTTAAAATTTCCATTTTAAAAAGCAGGCCTTCTTCCAAGCCCACTAGTAAAATCAGTGGAAAAGGGGACTATGTTTTAGGAACCATGGTATTTCACAAACTTGTGACAAAAGAGAAGAAAAAGAGAACATATCCATAAAACATTGAATTATTACAATCTTGATCTCTCACAATACTATTTACTTGTGGCATTGTTGTTTCAGTGGCCAAACCATGGTGGGGGCATTCTAAACAGACGTGAAGCTCATCATGAAACCAAAATAAACCCCAAAGTGGTTGCCAAACTTACAACACATTGGCGATTTTACACAGGCGATAGTGTCACAGCTACACCAGCTGTATGGAATGGGGTAGTATACGTTCCAAGTTACAATGGCAATTTGTATGCAATTTGTGCAAAAACGGGAGATGTTATATGGCAAAAAAATTTGACACAAATCACAAACAGCCCGATAGCAATACTCTCAAGAACAACACCTGTTGTTACCAAGGATTTATTATTAGTTGCCATTTTTGGTCCTGCTCTAGTGCTCGCTGTGGATCGAAAGACGGGTGACCTTGTTTGGTCCACTTTATTGGACCCCCATCCACTTGCTGTTATCACAATGTCTGGCACTGCTTATAAAAGGTAAGTAAAACTTTCCCCTCAATTTATTTATTTTGGGGTTTATACAAAATTCTAGATGAAAGAATATTTACACCTTCTATTTTATTACTTTTTAATTATTTTATTATTTTTTCACCCCTACACCTTCTAATTTTCACTTCACCACTTGTGATATAAGGTCATCAATAAATAAAGTGATTTTGAATTTTTTTCAAAGGGTAGGTGGCATTTAAGGGTTTAACATTATGTTGGGTGATACTCATTTTTTCACCTAATAATAATAATTATTATTATTATTATTGCAGCTCATTTTTTGTAGGTGTATCATCTCTGGAAGAAGATTTGGGCATCAATTCTGTGAATTGTTGCTATTTTCAAGGAAGTTTTTTGAGAATTGATCTCATTACAGGTGATATCAAATGGAGGATCCTTATGTTACCTTACAATCATGGCAGCAAAAAATTGTATGCTGGGGCTGCAGTATGGGGTAGTAGCCCCTCCATTGACATTCATAGAAACCTTGTTTTCATAGCCACTGGAAACCTTTACCGAACACCTGACAACGTAACAGAATGTGAACAGAATCGATTGAAAGAGAAGCATCCTATTGTCCCAGACCCGTGCGTTGAACCAGATGATCATTCTGAATCTGTCCTTGCACTAGACTTGGAGAATGGCACAATACGATGGAGTCATAGTTTGGGTGGTTATGATACTTGGAATTTTTATTGTTTAAAACCTCAAAACTCAAATTGTCCACCAATCCCAGGGACTGATGCAGACTTTGGTGAAGCCCCCGCACTACATACCATTTGGGATGACAATGTGCATCCGCATTCAAGGCATGATTTGGCAATTGTTGGACAAAAGAATGGATTTATATGGGCTCTTGATCGTGATGATGGTCACATTGTGTGGGCAACGGTAAAAGTTCATTCCTTATTGTATATGTATATTACATACCATTATACCCTAGGGTCAATTTCACTGTTAATTAATCCTTTAAATATTCAAATGAAAGGTCATGAAATTCTTGACATGGAACTTGTTTCAAACAATCCTCCTTTTTGACAATAAACAAATTAATCCAATATTTTCATAAAGGTTTTTTGTTTTTTGTTTTTTTGGTCCACCATGTTGGTCTCTTTTGATATAGAGCCCAAGTGATTTGGGTTTTTCCGTAAAAACCTCTCTTTTTGTTTCTCTTTGTATTTTGAGGGATCTCCCCCAGCAGAAGATCCTAGGGAGTTATGCGGTGGGGGAGATCCTGCTATATTTCTATGTTCCCATGTTCCCATGGAAAGATTTTTTGATGGGGCAGATCATGAAAACTCAAAAAAACAAGAAACAAAGAATGAAGGAAAGAAAAAGAAGAAATTTTTACGTAAGTGGAGGTTCTCATACTCATGTGTTCTCCATCAGTCAGGAACGCCCTTGTGCGACCCACCCTTAGGAATACCCACTTGTATGAGAACCTCCCCTACAAAATGAACTAGGGGTTTTGATATATCTTTTTTTTCTGTAACTTGAACAGGTTGCAGGTCCTGGAGGAGGTGTTGGAGGAGCAAATTTTGGTTTGGCAATTGACAGCCAACGGGTTTACACAAACATTGCTAATGCTAACCAGAAGAATTTTACACTTCTTCCATCTAGTGAAGTTGTGATTGGAGGTGGGTGGGTAGCTATGGATGTATATAATGGCACCATCTTATGGTCCACTGCTGCACCAAATGGTAGCTTTGCATATGGACCTGTGACTATTGCTAATGGAGTTATGTTTGCCGCGGCATTGGGAACACCATTAGGTGCACTTCTAGCATTAGAAGCTACAACTGGGAAAGTATTGTGGCAATACAAGGTAAATAGTACCCTAGCAGGAGGAGTTTCAGTGGTGAAGGGTTGTGTATACATGGGTGAAGGCATTACTTTAGTTGTTAAAAATGCTGGTGGGAATGTTGAAGGTTCACTTGTTGATGCATTTTGTCTTCCAACTCAAGAGTAGCAATAAGTTCCTAGTTGTAAATTGCCATATACCTATATCATGACATGCCTATGTTGAACAAAATTTGGTCACTTCATGTTCACTATGACGCCTTTGTTAGTGGGATAAGTTATATTTTTTAGTTATTAGTTAGGGTAGTAAGGCAGCCTAGTCCAAAGTTATTGGTAGTAGGTTTACCTACTATCTACACTAACTTTGGAGGAGATGCCAACTAGTTAACTAGTTTCTAGGGAATGGTATTTGAAAAATCAACTAACTAGTGTTAGGTAGTTCTAGAAACAAGCTATCACTAAAAATGTAACTCATTTAGGGCACGATTTGAAGTGATTTGGTTAACTTCTAGGGGGGAGGAATGGTGGGGGGAGATTTGGATATTTAGAGACAAGGGATCCTACTTGGATGGCAAAAGAATGTTACAATGACTCATTTTATGTAATCATATTGTACTATTTTTATGGGTGAATGTTTTTAAATCAAATTGACATAGACCAAATTTTCAACGCAAAAAAGGAGTTTCATAATGTTTTTCCATATTATGGTAGAGCATAATCCAAACAATAGAAAGAAATTTTTTTAAATATTTTTACTATGTATATCATGGTGGATTGGAATATATTTGAATGAAAATATAAATGTAACTTTGTATTGGAAAATGCAAATATACTCCCAAATTTTTTTAATGATTTTTAATTTTTATGAAACCCATAGTATCTATTTTACATGTGATTCCACATAGTCTAAACCATGTTTGGGAATCATGTGAAATTTTACAAATGAGGTTTTTTCAAGGTGTTGACCATAACTATGTGGTAAATCGAGATTTTGACAAACAATCGTTTTGAAATGGAAAGTGACAAGCATTGTGAATCAAGCCAATGCATAAAATCCATTTCAAACACACATTTGAATGATGAATGAAATCAAATACCTAATGTAGTTTGAAATGAAAAACAAGTTGTTTTATATTGTATATATCATAATTATACCCATAATTTTTTGAATTTAAATGATAAATTTTATTTCTTTTTTCAAATAATATTAAATGTCATTAACTTATGAATTCAAAATCCTACGGTTCAAACACAAAAAGTTAAACCCAAAATTAAATGCACCACATTTTGGAAGGTATATACTATAATATTTAATACAAAAAGGCCCAAAATGCAGGTGACCACACTTGTTTTTATGGTGAATTCATCTTCTTTTCACTTTCCATTTCTTCTTTCATTTCTATTTTTCCATCCTTAATCTATCTCTTTATCCTAATATTTATCTTTTGACCTCTATCTTTTCTACTTAATATGTTTTGCCATATGGGGTGGTAGTTTTATACTTGGAACCATGGGGGTAGAATGAAAAAAAATTGCATTTTTTGTGCAACTATAAACCTACTAAGTGCATGTGTATGGGTTTTAATAAGGGGTAGGTTTAGTATTATGGAAGGGACAAGACTAAAACTATCATGATGGATCATGTGACACGCTTCAAGTTGATACCATTATTGTGTATGTGTTTTGTTAAAGTTAAAAAATATTTAACCTCCTATCTATAATAATTTAATAATCAATATTCATCAAATATGTGTCAAATGATTTGAATTTTTAAATACATTTATGTGTAGACTATATTGTTGAATTATGTTCACCATTTGTGTTTTATGTAATTTTCATCATTATGTGTGTTTTATAATTTCATTTCTACTCGTAAATTTTGTAAATATAAAGTAAACTTTATGTCATTGTAGGTGTTGATTGTATTATATTGTTTTATGAACTTCATAATGTTATTTTCTTGTGTGAAAATGGTTGGTTTGTATTATTGTATATGTTCATAGTGGATTGCACAAGCTATCAATTGTGAGATTCAAAGATCCCAATTGCTCAAGGTTACACTTTTTTTTGCTATTAAATCTTGGCTTGGTAAAATATTGTTGATGGCAACATTTCATATTAAAGGAAGTTTAATCACACCATCACAAGCTTACAATATCACAAAATTTCAATAAAATTGTGTAAAAATCATAAAAAATATGTATGTGCAATATCCATGGGCTTCAAGATGTAAAAATGTTTGATATATATATATATATAACTTATATATAAATGATATGTATTTTTTGCTTATGATATTTTAATGTGAAGTACATATAATTTACATTTTAACTAAATCCATGCAATTATCATGATGCATGTGATTTTTGTCTATGAAACATGAACATTCACATATGTCATTCAAAAACATTGTCTCATCTATTTAAATATTTAAAATATTGAATATCTACAAATATCATTCATATTAACCATAACACAAATTGGACCAAAGATTATTACAACATTGCATGAATTCATGTTGTAGTGATTGTCATACAATTTATGGCAAATTGGACCAAAGATTTGGTTATGAAAGAAATACAATATGCTCCATCCTGGTAATTCACCTCAAGGCACATGTTCATGCAACTCAAGATGACATGTGTAGGGAGGCTAACAAGGTCTTGGTTGAAAGAGAGGTTTTTCACACACCCAACAGAAAGAACTTTGCAATTGATTTGTTTGTAAATGTGTCATTTATGTTGCAATACATATTCAATGAAGATGACCCAATGGCTTGATGGAGATTTTGAAAGGTGAACAACTTAACATGGCAATGGACAAATGCATGTCATTGTGTTTTCCTAACATTCACAACCTCATAACATCATTCAAGCACCATCCCATCTATAGAAGTTACATTAACAACATACTTTTATTGAATTCCAAAATTTGTTATGACTACATTTAGAATAATTGTTTTCTAGGACAAATTTACATTAAAAAGGTTTTCCTTTTCAAGCTATTTGTTGATGGTTATGGTCGTAATGTGGAATTGGTTAAGTTGATGCAACTTGATGGTGATCTAAAGAATACATGGATGATGTTTCATCATGTCAAGCATCATGGAGAGAAATATACTACTATGGTGTGTCACATTTATGACCCATTTTACTACAAAATCACAACCATTATTGTCTATGACACGAAATCAAAATCTACAAGTGCCATTGTGATTAATTAACAAAGTGATGTTTAAGTATGGAACCGTTGAAACCAACTTCAAAGGGTTTATTGTAGAACATTGTCATAATTATTTATGGGTTTTGAAATCACATTGTGAAGATGGTAATTAGCAAGGAACAAACTTGTTTTTTCATTGAATTCAATCGTTTGTCAAACACACTAAGCAATTGATCACACCCAAGTTCCAAGACAAACTTAAAGCATTGTGTTACACATTAATTTAAGAACGCCACATCTTTAGAAGATGCCAATGTTGAATATATTACAATTTGGTGTGGGTGATACTCCCCTAGGGCTACAAACAAAAGAGCAATTCATAGTTTCAATAACTAGGTGACCTTTTGGCACTTTCATGTTATAAAATGGAGAGGATTCATTTTACATTAAAAACTTCCCCCCAACATTTTGTCAATTTCATTTTGCATAATTCACATGTCATGCAATTTTTTCATCTTAGATCATTTTAAAAACTTACTTAAAGGAGTTCACATTAGAGGAGTTCACAAACATGCTAACTTGTAATCTATCAAAGACAATCCATAATGTTTGGCTCCAACAAATTGGGAAAAAGGTGTGTGTCTGTACAATATCACTTCTTATGACTATGTCTAAACTTTCAAGCAAAGTTCATTGTACTTGAAGTATTTGAAGGGTGGTCGATTTGGACAAGGTTATGATAGGAATGAACTCAATTTGTGTAGAATGAGCTAATCTAACAACCTACTACAAATTGTAGTAGTTGCTACAAGATGCACCTTGGGTTCATTTTATACATTATACATATTACCACACTTGGAGGGTGAAGAGGTTTCTAAATCTAAAAAAAAAAGCACAAATCTTCCCCTAGGGTTAAAAGGGGATTCGCACAAAAATGATCGTGTTAACTTCTCTCATCCCTAAGTCAACATTTTTTTCATTTGCATCCACATTATATCAAATGTACATGGTGCTTTGTCCATTGGTAATGCAAGATGTGACATTCTTATTATCATGCACAATGGTGGTAAAGTGGGTGAAAGTGTATATGATCATGGTGTTTGCCATATTCAATAATGTCCTCCCACGTCCAACACTCAATGTTACATTGCAAAGGAACACCAAACACTCTTGCATGGTGAAAATCATATAAAAAAACAACTAATAGGATTCCTCTTCCATGTTAGAATCAACTCACAACCAAACAAACCAACAATGACAAAGGACCCAATGACTTTAAAATTGTGAGTGTTTTTTGAATGTGGGTAGTAAATTAATATTATTTCAAAAAAATTCCCATCAAATTATTTTATTAAAAAAATCCTTAATTTAGTCCTTTGCAAAATTGATTACTTTTAAAACAACTCGTGTTCAAGTTCAAAAGTTCTTACTAAATAAAAAATCAAAATTAAATTAAATGAATTCTTAATTGAATTCTTCATATTGACCATTTAACACAACTTCTCATGATTAGCATGGCATTAAAATGGCGCCACATAAATATATGTAACAAAGTTAGTAATTTGGCAATTGTTTGATATGGTTTTTAGCTTGATTGTGATTGCACCGATTATGATGATTTTTGGACTAGTTAAAGGTGCCTTTCATGACTGTCACAAGCTTTAATTTTGTCACAATGATTTTAATTATTGTGTGGGAGACTCAAGAAGGAAGTATGTAGTTGATAGGCCACTTATGCTTGGGATATAACATGTGCAAGAAAGGACAAATTTCATTCAAGATGAGGTTATAATGTTAGAAGAAGTTGGTTCTATTATTTGCAAGCGATGCAAATATCCTCCTTGAAATGTTTTTGGAAATGAGAGTTCTATCCTTGTGCATCAACCATTAGATGCAAATCTTGCAACAATATAATTATTCAATGCCCTAAAATGTTTAAACTCTTTAATCAACAACAAAACAAGTGGGAGGTTGGTTGTTTTGCCACCCACATGATCTCTTCCACCAATGTATGGATTAATATACAACATCACCTCCAATGTGCCCCAAAACCTAAAACAATATGAGATAATAATAATAATAAATTATTGTGCAATTGCATGAATTTTATCACAATGATTGCAAGTTCATTGGGTGGGTGGGGGAAGTGAGGGCATTGTAAGCACATGTACATTTTGCAACATGCAATGTATTGTAAGCAAATGGAAAAGAACCTTCATCATCCAAATTGGGGTTGGAGCAAAGTTAAACGATTAACAATTCATGTTAGGTGAGTAGATTTTTGTCCCATATAGAAAGTGAAGTGTAATCCAAAATGGCAAACTTGTTGTCTGTGCAAATGCACAATACATTATATTTATACGAATTTGTCTGCTATTTTCATTTGTATCCCCTCATGAATGTGGAATGCAAAAAAATACATTAAAAATTAAAAATTGTAAGTTTTAGATGTAAGTTAGTTTGCCCAATCTAAAGCTCCAAACATTATCGAAGACTTGTTATCTATGGGGATGGAAATTACATTAGATATACACATTTCTCAAGTAATGTAATTTTTTTATTTAGTTCTACTTTTGAACTTGCTTGGTCAAACACCGAAGTGAATGTGAAATGTGAAATATTACATCCAAAATAAAAATATTGTTTGAAATAGTTTGATATCAAATACAATGTTCTTTAATGTGGAGCTTGAAGCATAATGCAACTTGAATCCAACAAAATCCTTAAACAATTGCCAACCTCATCTACAATTTTCATCCATTTCCAACATTTATCCATGTTTTGTAATATTGCCACATGGCAACATATTCAATCATAACATAGAATATTCCTTTGATGTGGCAATGCATTTTTGAAGAATATTTTTATTTATGTGGTGTAAAAATAAAATTTCAGGCTCATGTCCATGTGTTCACAACCTAGTTTTGTTCACAAATTACCATTTTGTTATGTGTAATTAAAGTATCACTTAACATTCTAGCAGTAGCCACCTAGAAGTAGGGAAGCATGCCAACCCTAAAAAGAAGTAGCCAACCACCTATCATCCACCTTGTGTTGAAAGCAATTTGTCAACTTTAATATCTTCTCATAATATTTTTCCACCCACTCGATTTGCCGTTATTTAGGAGTTCACAAGCTCATGTAAACTTGTTCATTCATTTGAACCTTGTGATCCTACTTGGAGAAAGCTTGAACTAGTTCTTCAAATGTGCATATGGGGTGACTTTGTACAAAATTATCCTCCCACTTTGAGATGTAGTCTCATGAAGTCTACCCCCAAAAGGTTAATGATATCCTCCTCCTTTTGTTTCACTTTTAACTTCAATGCTTTTTTTTTATCACACATGAACATTTGGGTGAGTATTGGTTTCATAGTTAGGATATTGCACATGTTTTCAAGTTGGTGTCTTTGGAATAGGGTTTACCATAGGTGGGTATCATGTAAGGTGGTACTAGAGGGTACCAGGGGCAATATGGATTCTAAGGAAGCACCATACCCATCCATCCCCCTCTAGAAGTAGGAGGTTGCAAAGATAGGGGCTGACCCATCCCATAATTGGGTGGTACTCTGCCAATGTACCCACAAGTAGGTGGGGTTACTGTTGAATATAACGTAGAATGAGTAGTAGGTAGAGCTTCCCATTACTGCCACCAAATTTGTTGATTAGGGGTATGCTCACCCTTGAAGGATCCATCCTTGGTTGGGTATGCCTCTTGTGTTCAAGCGGAGGATCAACATCCATATTTTCTTTTAAGTTGTTTGCTTCCAATTTGGAGATTGGTACCCCTTATCATCCAAGTCTAAGGGGTAGTAATGGCAACCACTAGACGGACGTCCCACTTGCCCACACAAATCACATGGTGGGTCATGGGTTTGATTGGACGGACATACTTTGAATTCTTGAATTTTTCAAAATCTTCCTCCCCCCCTCCCCCCCCTAAATTCACTAGAGGTGGTACTAAGGTGGGGGTTACTTTACTTCCATCAAATTCCCCAAGAAGAAGAGTAAGGTTTACAATCGGCATATCCTACTATTACCACATTTTGTGAGCCTCTAGTTGCTCATTGTTTTGATGCCTTGACTTGGAGGTGCTCAGGTCTCCCACCATAGGATGTTGCAATCCCTCTAGTATTCCTTTAGAAGAGCCTGCATAAACCCCATTTGATTCTAGCTCCTTCACAATCTACTCCAAAATTGTTTTGTAGTTTTTGGTAAGTATTCTACTCATGGTAGCCTCACCCAAGTGATGACCCAAGCAAGAATTCTTTCTCTCCCCCTTAACATAGATGGTGGTGATTCACCCTAGGTCCATTGCATGAAAGTTTCCGAGTGGTTATGGTGGTTTGTAAAAACAAAAATTGCCTGTTTGGTGGTGAGGACACTAAGGTTCCCTGCCTACCATGGTCACGTTTACCCCCCATGTTTCTTCTTTTTTCCCAAACTCTTAGGTTTTAAATCTTTATATTCACTCCTCCAAAGCCCCCACTACAATCTCCCTTTGAAAGACACCCAATCAACTTACCCTACCATCTCAGCCCACATTTTGTAAGAAAAAACACCAACCCTTGCCTTTTCCTTGTTGCAAACTACCAACAACCATTTTTCACCCTCAACAACACCTCCTAATACATTTTTGCCTTATTCATACAACCATAAATTAAAGAAATAAAGAAATAAAACCAGAATTTGGAAATAGGATTTGTAGCATGGTCACCAATGTTAATATTGCATCTCTAGAATTAACACTACTTCTTTAGACAAACCCACTAACTACATTTCCAAGGGTCCCTAATGTAGTTACTAGGTAGAATGGCTATAAGAAATTAAGGATGAAGACCTTGAGGTCTTGAACAAAATGAACAAGAAATCAAAACTTTAGAAAAAAAAAAAATCCCCTAGAGGCTAGAAGGTATATTTGGGCAGTAAAAGGCAAGGAATAGAAAAAACTCAAACCACCAATGGGCCATTTACTCCCATCCCCCATTAATGAAACTCATAATGAAGGCATGTTTTGAGTCTAAAGGTACAATTCTACATCATATAAAAAACAAATACCCTTTCCCAAATCCACTCCATAATACACCTACAATCATATTACTACACATAACAATTGTATCATGTGACATTTAAAATCTCTTTTCCATGAAAGAAAAAGTTTGATTATTGTGATAAGAAATTTGTATTGTTGTTTTGTGAACTTCTTTGTTTTAGACGGGAACATTAAGTCCATGTTGGCAATGTTCCGATCTTGTTTCTTGATTTCATACTTACATACATTCATTCATGTGCACTTAAACATGAACAAGCCTTATATTATAAGTGAAGAGTTAAACCCTTTAATTTGGGTACTAAAATACTTAATTTTTTGTCTAATATTTTCACCTTCACGTATGGAAGGTCGGGTCATGGTATCAATAAATTTATTTTGTAGATCCCTAGGCAAGAACCAAAATATTTTAGTTTCCAAATATGAAATCGGGAAAAGTTTGTCTTTCAAAACCTCAATTTAATTGCTGCATTCAGATAGGCTAAAAATTTGAATGCATCATTCAAGAGATTCTACATAATGATCATTGAACAAAAACTTGAATCCCTTATTAATCACAACCCCTACAAATAGAAGGTTTTTTGGAACTCCAAGGGTGTACAAAGTTCTTCCTCCTTTATTTTATTGATTTTAGGAGCAATCAAAATGTTGAGCCTAATTTCCTAATCACTAAATGAGCCAAACCCCCTATTATTTTGGCGTTAAATTTGATTTCACTTTTCTTGAAACATTTTAGCAACTATTCATTTCTAATCACATGTTTGGAAGTGTTAGTACAAAATATCAATCAATGTCTTCATGGAATTGGGTTAAGTTGAGCTCTAGGATGTTGGCTACAAGGTCAACTTGATGCTCAACAAAGCTTTCAAATTGCCTTGAATGTCTTCTTCATTTTCTTCTTCCAAAAAAACCAAACGGTGGTCTTTAAACATTCATGTTCAACATGTACTACAACACTTGATTTCTATAGATAGATGGGTGCTTGATTTTGCATCTAATAGTTAGGATCAACACAAAAATTACAATTTCCTCTCTTTTCGTAACAATTCCATTTTGATCAATGAGAACCAACTTTAAATTACTTTTTTCAATATCCTTGCTTGAATCTAAACTTGACAAACACTTGGCTTCATATTCAATCTTCTTCCGTTCGATCTCCCTATCAACCTCATCACGCAACAAAATGTCAATCAAGGCATTAGATTTATGAAGGAAGTTGAAAGGGATACATGAAAATATTTGCTAAAACTTCAAGACTGTTAGAAAAGAGGTTAGAATTTTCTTATGACAAATTCATTTTTTGGAATGATTTGTCCAATGTTCACAAGCTAGTGAATAACTTCCTTCAACTATTTGAACTGATCTACCATATGACTACCATCCTTTAGTTGGATGTTGATAAGATTGTTCTTTTAAAAAAAACAACAAACTCAAATCCTTATTAGTTCATAAATACCTTTTAATGTCTTCAACACATAATAGTGGGATCATTAATCCTTTGCTATGTTTGGTATTATCTCATCTTTTAAAATAGGTTAATGTTAGCCAAAGCTTTCATCTTCCAATGTTCTATATAAACATGTTGTGCTTCATTGTTCACCACTAGTGCTTCCTCTACGTTAGCATTGGCTCAAGCAAGTCTAACAACTCATTTCTTTGCAAAAAAGTGGAACTCAAAACTTCCAAACAATGTAATTAGAAAATTATTGGAACTCAAATAATTATTTTAATTTTATTATGAATAATTATACCAATTAATTAACAAATTTTAACATGTCAATGGGTTAATGATTATTGTGGTTTTTTATTAAAGGAGTTTGAGACCATTTAAACAATCTTTACAATATGCCAATGCACAAAGCATTATTTTTGGGATCCATAATGAATAGTGCAAACCTCATAAGAAATATGGTAGTATTATAAGACATTTAAAACATAGAATTCTTCAAATGCTTTCACAACAAATCTTAACCACTAATATTTTTGAGAATCTTGCTTAGGAATTTGCATGTCATGCATGTGCTTTAAGTAATTAGAGTAAAAAAAAACATCCAACTGCTTAAGCTCGTATAAAAATCCGAACCATTAGAACTAGTTCACACAAACCTATGTGGACCAATTTCAACCCCTTCAAGATCCACTATTCAATACATACTCATCCATTTACCCATGATCAAAGTTGATATTCATGGGTATTCTTTTTTACGAAGAAAAACAAGACCCTAAACGATTCAAAACCATTGTTGAAAATAGTTTGGAAAATTGATTAAAGCATTAAATTTTGAAAAGAAGGGCATGAATATTATTCAAGATAATTTTGAACCCTTCTATGAAGATCATGGGTTCATTCAATAAATTTTCAAACCAACAACCCCAACCAAAATAGGGTATCCAAAATGAAAAATCAAACATTAAAGAAGGTTAAAAGTCTAGTAATATACATGGGGCTCAAATTCTATCTTATCTTTGAATTGAAATGGTGAACATGTTGCTAACCACCTCAATAGACCATGTTTGTGTTATGTTGAAATGCTTGTGAAATGATATTAACTATTTTAAAAAAATTCACCCATAATAATTAATGGTGAATTTACATTTCAACAAAATCTTTTTGGGGTTGTTCATAATAAAATGATCCACACCCAACTTTTTAGTGTTTTGCTGAAAAGTAAAGGGTCTTAGTTAAGATGATGTGATAGAATTGGATTGGATTGTTAAAGAAAATACTTTAAAGTTCATAAAAAAAATTATGATCCAATAATGCAATTTACTATATATATAAGGTTTTTCATACATATGTCATTTTGAAATCATTTCAAATCTTTTTTAAAAACATTTAAACAATTGAAACAATGGTTACATCACTTAATAGAATATTTTATATTGATTGAATTCATCTCAAACTTAAACAATTTTTTTTCATATTATATTTAAAATTTTAAATATAAGAACACCAAACATTTTCAACATTGATTTGACTTACCATTTGAAAATGTGAAAAAAAAACATTGGAAATAATTTCTATGGGTCATTACATTATGGATGCACCCTTTGAATGTTTTTTTAGATGACAAGCAATTTGCATGTTGGAAGTTGTGTTTGTTTCATTACACCACTACTAGTTGTAGTAAATGGCACCAAAATCTCTCAAATGTGTGTTCATGGGATACAATTTGAAAAGGAAGTTATAAGTGTTTCCATCGCAAGTCAAATAAAATATTCTTGTCTAAAGATGTCATTTAAAAAAAAAACAAACAAGGTATTTCTTAGAGTTTCCAACCACCATTAAATTGCACCTATTGAAATAACACCAAATTGAATTTTCATGGACACACAATGGTCTTTCAACACATTCCAACTGATTGAAGTTCTAAATATTCAAAATTAGTCACCAATGGCTTTGGAGCCAATTATAGTTTATATAAAAATTCAACATCTAATCACAACTTATGAGGAGGTTCAATTTTGATGTTGCTCAAACCCTATTCAATTCAACTTCCAAATCAAATTGTTTTTCGTTAATCACACCTTAGTCATGAAGGAATTCAATACAACAAAGGAGTGGATAGGGACATTTTGATATATTTTTAAAACCTCATACTCATACATGCAAAATAATGTGACCACACCGTCAATTTAATGACTCCATGGTCAATTTTTAAATTAGATTTGTCAAACCAATTTCTATCTTTGAAACCTCACAATCTCCAAGATGGATGGAGGATATGGAATAAAAGTTTACATCCAATTACATGCATAACACTTGGACTTCAAGATGGATTTGCCTCTTTGCAAAAAGGAGATTCCCATCAAATGGATAAAACCAAAACTAATGCAAATGGCATCATGATTTAGCTCAAGGTGTGGCCGATGGCTCAAGTAGATTCCAAGATCAAACAAGGGAGGATTTTGATAAAACGTGTTACTTCCTATTTGATCTCCACAAGATGCATGATGACAACAATAGTGCTGCAATTTTTGGTGTCAAAATAGTATTCTAAGAGCTTTTCAAAAGATTTTCCGCAACAATTTTGAACCTTCTAGAATTCACCCTCCATTCAAAATCGAAATCACTAATGACTAGAACCTGATAAGTAGATCTAATAACATTATTGTTGGTATCATATGCATCATCCTTGGAGACATGAACAATTCCTAGATGGAAACCAAGCATTGCACACAAACATTTCTCTGTGACATGTGAGATTCCAAACTCATTAAAAGGTACAATGAGTTCTAGAAAAAGAAATGGAATAATAACATAATGTTAGGAAATAATGGAATGTCACACTTGGGCCATAAACATACACAAAATTTCGATGACAATTATAATTGTAACAACAACTAATATGAAATATTCAATAAATGGAAAGGAGTTATTATGGTACTATTAGAAAAGGTACTAGCAAGTTTGTTATTAGGAAATTCCTAGAAAGAGTATTGACAAGTTAATTATCGTCAGCAGAAAGTTAGGTGTTCAATGCAACAATTATGGAAAAACTAAAACATTTCTTGAAATTGATGATATGATTATCAAAAAACAACTTCAAAGAACACAAAAAGTCTTTTTGTCCCAAAATTAGGTCACGGCAATGACAAAAATTTGGAGACACCCATAAAAAAAACCTTAACCAACCTATGATAGACACTATAAATAGAACAAAAAAAAGTTTCGATCAATTATTTCCCAAATGCAAAGAGTTACCTTAAGTAGCATGTAAGCTCCCCAAAAAACAACAAGATGTAGAGGGCACAATTGGACACACAAAAAGGCACAATAGAGAACATCTACAATGGTGAAAAGGACTGGTGGAAGCACGATGAGAATACCAAGAGTCCACATGAATCTTGTTTCAACGTTGAAAATGTGATTCTCTTCTCATCAAATTGTTTCAATTATAATATGCCTAATCTTTTAGATTCTTGGAAAAACTCAAACTTTAGGTGCTGAGGAAAAACTCAATACACAAGCATGTGGGGATAATTCTGATGAAACCTATGTGATCCAATCTCAGAGGTAGTAGAACCTTGCAATTGTATTTTTGGAGTTACAATTAAAAGAAATTATGAGTAGAAATCTACTCTCAATTAATATGGGGGTCGGCATTGTTTCCAATTCTTTAAAAGGTTGGAAGAAAAAGATTTAGCAAGGAAACAACAGATGATGAAACCAACATTAAGTTAAAAAACAACAAACATTCGATAAAGCTTTTGAAACTACTAATTAGTATTTTAGGCTTTTAGGAGTATATGAAAAGGTTTTAGTTTTCATTTCTTCCTTTGTATTAGATTGTGGATGTAGGAGGAGGGAGAGAAGGAGGAAACCTCAAGAGTTCCTAAAACCATCCCTGAACATCTCCAAAAGAGCCAAGTATGTTTTCCTTTCCTACCTTTTCTTGTTTCTTTGCCTTGTTTTTCTTAAACATTCACATTTTCTACACATGAAAAATTGGAGTTCAAGTTCGGGTCTAATTTGAAACCTCAAGAGTTCCTAAGACTGTCCCTGAGCATCTTTGAGAGAGCCAGGTATGTTCTCCCTTCCCACCTTTTGTTGTTTTTTTGCTTTGTTGTTTTGGAACGCTCGCATTTTCAATGCATGGAAAACTCGAGCTCAAGTTCGGGTCTGATTTTGGACCCGTGTTTGAGCTTGAGTTTTTCTTTGTTTTCTTTTCCATGTGTTTTGTTGTGTATGCAAGTGTTGTCAAGCTAGTCTTGATGCTAAGAATAGCTTGATGGGGCACGTAAAACTCAAGCTTGAGCTCGAGTTTTTTTTCTTTGTTTGTTTTTGGTCTGCAACTTTCGATGAGAAAAAACAACTTTATTCATGTACAATCACCATACTAGCAAGTTACAATGGCTTGCCCATCTTCCACGTAGATGTCAAGATTGCATCTTTAAATTGAGAATTAATCAAAAGGGATGTGTATATTCAATAATATGAAGGTTTTGAAAAATAAAATGGAAGGAGAATAAATTGTGTAAACTATACAAAGCCTTGTATGGGCTTCATCAGGCACCCCATGTTTGGTACACCAGAATTAATGAATATATTTCTACAAGTAGGTCCTAAATCAAATAGTTGATGGCAATAGCTACCACATGTGAGAATGAGATAAAATAGTTCTATTCATTTTCCATTTTGATGAGGTGTACTTAAGAGGAAACCATGTTTCAAAATTGGATATGAATCAGATTCAACTTTTTTTAGAAAAATAAAGCAATAGACATGGGCTTGTTGAGATGTATTATTTTGGGTTGGAAGATTTCTTCTAGCTGAACGGCATCATGGTTACTCAATCAAAATATGCTGCCGAAAATTCAAATGTTGCAAGAGTTCAACTATGCATAATGTAATGTGGTAGCAGTCCTTATGCTATTAAGACACAAATTGACTCAAGATATGGGAATTCCTCTTGTTGATGATGTACATTTGTATCAACAAATGGTGGGAAATCGAAATTTCTCATTTAGGCATGTCCAAATATTTCACGTGTGGCCAATTTGGTGAGCAAATCTTCCAACTAGGTTCAAACACCCCTTGTGGACACAATTAAACATCTTTCAAGTGCCATATTAAAAAGACAATTGATTTGGGCATCTATTATCAACAAGGGGAGGAATTTTTAAAATTGGAAATTCAAATGCCAAGTGGCCAAGAGATTTCCAAGACAAGAAATCAACCACATGATATTTATTTAAATGCCTTGGCTTGGCTCCCATAACATGTGGCAACAGGAAGCAACCATGCACAACTCTTTCATCAATTGAGGTTGCCTACATAGTCATGAAAAGTGGTGTGATTTTGACATTCACTTTCTAAACTACAAATGTTAGAATGTAAAAGAGTCAACACAATTGTTTTGTGACAATCAAAGTGCAATAAAATTGTCAAAAAAACCATGTTAAACCCCTATTTTCCATGACACAACAAAATACATAGCAATTAGACACTAGTTCATTAGAGAAAAAAATTAGAACATGAGACACAACCCAAACATGCTCCATCCACAAATCAACTAGAGCTAATGTACTCACCAAGCCATTAGGCTGCCTCTTGTTAGAAGTTCAGAAGTCTTGGAATGGTAAATACAATCAACAACACCACTTCCAACCCCTTCACATATCAAAGTTGAGATTCAAAATTAGGTGGATAGTTATTCATAATCCTAAACCCTAATACATATAGATAAGGCAAGGTTTGGTCCTAGAAATTTCTCATGCATTATAATCGTACATTGACAAATTCTCATTTGTTACTAATTTCAAGCATTTTACCTCAAACCTGAACTTGGAATTCAATGAAGCATGAGGCAACCCTTGTTGTGTAATGTATTGGTTGTAACCCAATATATCAAATCAAACCATAACAAAAGCAATTCATTTTTAACAACTCATACGTGTAGCAATGCCGAGCTGAATTGACATCCTGTAGTTGGGAGCAAGTATGAATGAGTGGTATCACAAGCAATGTTACACCTTGATTAATTTACTAGACCCATCAAACGTCAAAACAATAAAAGATACATTTAAAAAAAACTTTTCAATGGAATTTTTTGATGAGTACACTACCCAAGTCTTTTAGTTTTGGAAACTTCAATGATATCAACAATATTTTGAATTTGGATGTTCCTCATTGTTGCGATCACAAAAAGTTTTAGGAATGTCACAATGAAGGCATTTGGTTTGGACACAAAAATAACATATAAGCATATACATAGGATACAATTTTAAAGAATACCTTAGATGGTATTCTATTTGATCTCTTAATAATGTAATTCATTGCCGTAGGTATAATTTAGTTACTAAAATTCAAAGTTTAGGAACATGGGCCCAAATGGGCCATTGCAATTAAGGACACAAATTTATAGCAATTATTGTTTTTTAAAAATCCAATGAATGCTTGGGGCCAAACAATGGATAAATAAGAAAAAAATGGTTTTGTTGTAAGGACATTCAAAGATAAGAGGTTAGGGGTGGGGTCAAGAAAGTACAACATCTATCAAATTTCTTTAAATGCCAAAAAATAGAACAAATGTCTAGGTGTTTATGATTTTTCGTAAGTGTGTGCATAATTGAACAAAACATAGCCTAGATGGTGCAAGCTGATAGAAAAAATGAAAATGTTTTATGGAATCAAACAAGGTCCAACTTTGTTTTGATTTTGGCAAGGTGATTCCTCACGTATTTGACATATATGACTAAGTTTGTGATCTTCTATCTCCTACATTGTTTTGCAGAATGGGTCAACTATGAATAATGAGTATAACATGTTTCCATTGAGTTCCAGTTCCTTAGATGTGTCTGAACATATATTTCGCTCAACTTCTGAAATTGCACAGCATCTCAACTGCGAATTTGGCTATTAGAACTGTGATCACATCAGAAGCTTACAGTTGAAACTCATTGATCAGAAACGGTACCAAAACTTTGTATTCCTCAAAGTACATTAAGACACTCAATTAGCATCCCCAATCTGACAGCCTAACTTTTGTAGCCTTTCAACAAGCGGTTGGATATCAACTGGTTGATCAGAAACTGTATCAAAACTTAGATTCCTCAGAGGACATCAATACACTAATCAGTTTTGCCAATCTGAGACCTCAGCAGCTTTTGCATTCTATGAACAAGAGGTTGAATTTCAAAAGTTCTACCTAGATCTTGTAACAACATAATCAGCAATTCCAATGTCAGTCCAATCTCAGGACTGTCATGGCCTAGCTCCTTTTCTTGGATTGCCAATACACGGAACATCAAGGTCAATGCCTCCTCATTCCTTCCCAGTGAGTGTAAGATAGATGCCAGGCAATTGCACGACTCTCCTGTAACAATTACACAGACTGGATAAGCAAAGAATGCACATCCAATCCAAAAGCATGTCTACCAACTGACAAGTCTGTGGAGGAAGAGCCTCACAGAAAGAAAGAGATAATAGGTGGAGGTCTTACCAACAATGGGACTGTCAGGTCCAAATGCAGCTTCTCGAGTGTGCAGGGCTTGGCGAGCAAGGGGCTCTGCCTCAGATTGATTCCCCAAATGGTGCAGGGCTGTAGCTAAGCAAGCAAGTGGAACAGAGACCTGGGGTGAAGTTGGGCCTAGGTGGGCACTGACCAGCTTCAAGCTGCGCCGGAGCAGAGGCTCACATTTATCATATTTTTGAACAGCAGCATAGGCTGTGGCCAAGTTTTGAAGGTGCACCACTAACCGAGGATCATTAGGCCCCAGGGCTTGCTCTTTTACCCGCAGGTTCTCCTCCCATAGCTCTTCAGCTTCATCATTCCTGTGGGTAAAATTTGCTGAGTTCTACACCAATATCATCTTCATACATGATCTTTACAAAAACTATGCACAAAGATATTAGCAGCTCATACGCAAGTCATGAGTCAAACCTCAGCTCACCTTTCCAGCAAGTTCAGAAGTTCTGCCAAATCAGTGCGAACAGTCTCCATGGTTGGGTCATCATCAGGAAACTTACTACAGCCTTCCATGATTTGCAATCCCTTTCTGTAGAGGACAACAGACTCGTCCACCTCACCTGCAGCATGGATGCTACATGGTTGAGAAAGAGATTGAAATATGACTTGGTTTTTGAAAAGGAAACAACAATTTTCAAGCAACTCACTTAAACCTAAGTACACCTTGTGCATGAATTCAGCTCAGTACAGCAGCTGTCACAAGTATGAAAGGGTCTGACTTGGTCACCTCTGGCAGCTTTAGTTCGGGCCAGTGCACATGTGGCTACCCCAACTCTCCCATCATGTGCTCCAAATGCCTTCTCAACGATTCGCAATGCTCTGGACAACATCAGTTGAAGAGAAAGGATGTTACTAAAATCCTACAGAGTATGCTAGCACATAATTGCAACTGCCTGCCAGTTGCTGTTACAGCCACAGTAAAAGCAGGATAGGGCCAAACATTATTCATAAGAGTCAAGAGTGCTTGGTCTAACATGGTCACTATGTTGAATTTGAACGCAGCATAGTTGGGCAAAGCAAAGGAGGAACAGAAACCAAACTTCACCTACAGAGAAAAATGACAACAAGAAGCGAACCTCAGCATGGAGAGCTCAGCCTCATCAACCCTCCCCTCTTCCAGAAGGGAATGACCCAAATGTGAAAGTGGCAATGCTAGGGTCTCATCATTGGGACCTCTGGTTCTCTCCAGAATGACCAGAACCCTTTGATAAGTTTCAATAGCCTTGGGATTCTCATCCAGGTCAGTGTATGTGGTGGCTAGCCCCAAAAGGGTCTTCACTATTAAGGGGCTATCCTGTCCTGTCAAAAGGAGCAAACGCCAAAAGTCAGATGTATCCTATTACAATCTTGCTAGCACCAGTTTTAAGGCAACAAAACAGGTTAAGCCCCACATCATAGAACAGCGAAGGTACAAATGCAATATACACTTTGGCAAAGCTCATGTCTTAGAGCACATCCAAGCAAATATGCAGCAGCGCACTTAAAAATCTCTTTCCTATGGAGAGTGGGTGAGGATCCCTGCTCTGATGAGACAGCACATTTTTCACATGCATATTTAATGTAGATAGGAGACAGTGGGTAATGGAAACAGACTTCCAAACTGCAAAGCATGTAGTTAATTCAAATATTCTGCAACCCAAGATCCTTACACCAGACAGGACTACCAATACAACCTCTCACAAACCACAGCATGACTTCAGCACCAAGACAAGGAAATCCACCTCAAAGAACCTAAAAGTTTGGAGTAATATCATGATCCAAAGTTATGAAGGCAGGATTGCAGGTCCTTACCAAGTAGCTCTTCCTGAATTTCCAGACTACTAAGATAAAAGGGCAGTCCCTCCTCCGGTTTTCCAAGAGCTGTGTACATTCCTCCAACATGCTCTAATATACCATCAACCAAAGGCTGCATGGAATTGATCCCCACTTTCTCCACAACTTCCCTAATCTGCACAGAGCAGTTGATCTAGATCATATTCAAGCTACAGAAGTTCCTGCCATTAACTTAAACTTCAATTCCACAAAACTGCAACCCAGACTTCAACCAATGTCAGGGTTTAGATGAGATGGAATACACTCAATAACTGCTACAGGGTCCATTACAATTGAGCTAGAGTGATTACAAACCTGGATAAGAAGATCCTCTACTTCAACAAAATCTCCCAAACTCATACGAAGCTGGGCCAGGACATCCAACATGGCAGCCTGCTCAACACAATAGACTCCGGGCTCAAATTGCTCCATCAGAGACTCATAGTTTGCCTCTATCAGGGCGCGTGCTGTGTCTTCGTCTCCTTCTTCAATCATCCTATTCACTTCTTCATATAGCTCTTGTAGCTGCTCCTGCAGTTCAGTGACCCCATCTACTGTCTTCCTCATCTCACTCATCTTCAAAGGATTCCTGTGGCACATCCACATCAACAAAAAATAAGTGACATGTTGACACAGAGCACACAAAGGAATTAAGCACTGTGTAAGAAAATAACTTCTTCAACACCTGCTTTGGGTACTGCAGGATAGTTGAATGTGCTGTCAAAAAACAATTGTCAACCTACAGATAACCTGTTTATGAGAGGTCTTTGAGAGTGATGAACTGCATGTTGCAAGATGCAAACAGGACTGATGCTCAGACTCCATAAATAGACAGATGGTTTGCAAGAGAATGAGATTATACCCAAATCCTTGCATCGCTTGCTCTGCCATGTCATCATCATCTAAGGCCATTGCCATTGCAAAAAGGTTGAATTGATCCTGCAGAACCTGATCTCTACCATCATCCTCATCATCCTCCACTATCTCCACCTTGCTGATGCCCTCATCCTCATCATCCAGTTGTGTATTTCTGCAACAGGCATGGTTGCAATTTTACATAGATGGCAGCACACCTCTCAGCTTTCTTCTCAACCATACAAAGCAGGACAAAAGTTTGAAACCAACAATGGCCTTATTGTCAGCCAGTTGTCCCTCAAGATCAAATCTCACAGTTTGTCAAAGGTGCACAAAATGGAAGGGAAATAGCTCTGCATCCAACTTCATGAAATCAAGCCTTCTGCTGGGAAGAAGATGTCCCTCCTGATTACAAGCACTGAACATCTAAAATAACCCAAAGGTGTTGTTTTCTACAGTGATTGAATTTGGAAGCAAGTCACAATACCTTACTGAAGAAGGTGTCCATTGCCAATCCAAAACTGGGCCATCCTCATACTTTGCATACCTCTTTAGTCGCTTTGAGTGTCTGCACATGCCACAGGTATCTCCTTATACATCTCATTGCACCAGAGTGCCTGTATCACAATATCTTGCTGTCTAATTGAGTTCTTTCTGAAATGGAAATCCCAATTAATTTCATGATAAGTGAGGTTACCCTGAGTGTGCTGTGTCAAATAATTTTCACAGTGACATGGTGCACAACCATGAACACAAACCTAGTAGACTCCATCCCTACTTTTCAGAATATTAGCATCCATAACAGCTTCTGGCATGCTATTGGTAATATAAATGTATGGATCATACCTGCGGCTTCTGGAGCTTGTGCCTTCTGACAATGCAGTAAATAAGCCCAAGGATGGCCGACACCACTGGTACATTAACTTTCCCCATGAATGTTGTTGCGGACCTTTGAGTGAACCTCTGACCTGCAATGAACTTGACTGCAACCTATTCATGAAGCTCACATGCTTGGAACGGGCAAAAACCTCAGGTGAAAGGCCTGACTCTGTTGTTGAGTGACATGTCTCCTGGGTGTGATGGACCTCCCTGCAAGCAGCATTGCTCAGAAGATAGCATGCTAGACATGACTCTGGATAAACAGAATAGACAATTTAAACACAGCCCTAAGGTTGCTTTCTGGTAGGACAGTAGACTATGAAACAAAACCAGGGTTGGAAACTTATTTTTGGCAGTGACCAAATTTGCAAATGAAGGAAACCTCCTTTGATGGACAGCAAGCTGTATCCACAAGCAATTTGGTAATAATATTTGCACATCAATCTGCAAATTTTGTGGTCACTCTTCTACATCAATGAATGTGCCCGTGAAGGCGAAACCCTAAACCCTAAAGAAGTTCACAAACAGTTCAAAGCAGTGTTTGGAAACGGTAGTAATTCGTGCTGCCGTGGAAATCCTGGGTGGCTACAAGTGAAATGCATGGATAAACCCCACTTCTTCAATCCCTAGTCCACCAGTTCAACTTAGGGTTGACACAAACGCCATCGAGAAAACTGAGAAAACTTCACGCATTTGAAGCAATCCCAAAATTCACACTTACAATCTCTGGAATTCTCGAAACTAACTACAGGCATTAGACGCTCGCCGTGTTCTAATGGCTATGTTTTAACAAAAGAAAAAAAGAAATCCAAGAAGCATAGTAATGCGGCGCAATAGGACCATCACAACAGACATGCAAGTAGAAAAAAGAAATTAGGAAAAAAGCATAGTTACCTAGACTTGAAGACCGAGACTGACACCACAAGTGCCTTGGCCATGGTGAACACCACCCAAAAACAAAATCCCCAAACCCTATCTTCTCTTGCTTCGAGAAAACCGTGTTTTGTCTCTTTGATCTTCTTCACTCCAGCTGCTCCTTCCCTAATCCTTGCTGGCCATCGCCATTGCTCCTCTCTCCCAACACAATTGCTTCCGCAAATCTGCTCCAACACCGACGACAAATGCGCGCGACAGTTGCCAAAATCGTGGCTGCTGTTCTCGTCTCCTCCTGAGTCCCTGACCCTTTCTTTGCCCCCCTTTTTCTTCCCTGTTCACACTTGGCCGCTGGACCAGGCCAGAACCTGTTCCCAGCTTCATTTTATCCTTTGGATTTTTATTTGGCCAGCAGGAACCGCCTAGCTGTGAATTTACTAGAACCCCCTGGCCCGGGGAAAAAGCTCTGGAGCAATCCAAGCTTATATAGTGTCAATTCAAAAATTATATTATTAAATATAATTCATATTTTCCTCAAAATATCAAAACATTATGTTTACTAATTCAAAATTTATAATATTCCCCCTCTTTCTACTTAAAAAATTTTCCTCATTAGTTGTTCCCAAATGGTTCCAATAGTTTCATAATTATCTATTTCTTTCTCAAATTTGACCATGTTATAGGGGAAAGGAGTGAGGTATCTAGGCTTTGAGGAGGTAGTTAATTTTTGGAAAAAATAAAATCAAATACTAATAATAATTACACTAATAATAATTAATAATAATTAGCTTGTGCACTTGAAAGGATAGATTCTAGATAAATCCACAGAACTAAATGTTACCTTTAGGTGCACCCTTTCATTTTGGTAACCCTAAATTTCTTGGATAATTTTGGTAAATTATTTATATACATGATAAGTTTATAGTCCAGTGGGGTGGTTTTATAGCTTTTCACGAATTTGCAAAAGGTTGCAAGTTTATTGTAGGGTGGTAACTGCCCACGGACTCGGGCTTTACCGAGAGTAAAGACTAAAGGCCAGAGTGAACCAGCCACCATGACTGCACCAGTTGGCCATTCTGTCCATAGCATGGGCTGGATGATTCGTCTCTTTTTCATTCGTCTCTTTACCTTAAGTTAACCAACATTATACCACAATCAATCTCTTTTGGCTGCTGACCTTTGACCATTTTTTTTTCATTGCCAATTTTTTCCCAACCCTGACCTCCATACTACCCACCCACCTAGCTACCCTACTGACCTAAATTTTAGCCTTGCCTACGAACTAACAATTAATCCCTTACTTACCTTGGCAAACTTCTTATGTTTTCTTAGCTAAACCTATATTTCTTCTTGGCTAAACTTCTATCTCTTGGCAAAACCTATATATTTTACTAGCTAAATTTCTATCCTTTGGCTTAATCTATATATTTTATTGGCTACCTTCTATTTCTTGGTTAAACTTATAGTTTTTATTGGCTAAACTTCTATCTCTTGGCAAAACTTATGTATTTTACTAGTTAAATTTTTATCCCTTGGCTAAACCTATATATTTTATTGGCTAACTTTTATTTCTTAGCTAAACTTGTAGTTTTTTTTTACTAAACTTCTATTTTTTGGCTAAACCTATATATTTCACTGGTTAAACTTTTATCTCTTCGTTAAATCTATATTTCTTTTTGGTTAAACTTATATTTTTTGGCTAAACTCCTATCTCTTAGTTAAACCTATATATCTTACTGGTTAACTTTTATTTCTTGGTTAAACTTATATGTGGTATGTGGGGGCAAAGTGCAATACCCACATTATGACCTTAATCCACACTATATGTGGGAGCCCTAAATGCAATACCTGCATGACAATTTGAAAATGCACATTATATGTGGGGGCAAAATGAAATACCCACATTTTGACCCTAATCCACATTATGTGTGGAGGCAAAATGTAGTACCCACATTATGACCTTAATCCACACTATATGTGAAATCCTTAAATGCAATATTTGCATGACAATTTAAAGATATAAACTATATGTGAGGGCAAAGTGCAACACCCACAATATGACCTTAATCCACACTATATATGGTAAAGGGAAATGCAATACCTACACGAAAATTTGTGGATGCACATTGCATTTGTAAATTTGTGGATTGTGGAACTTCAACAAGTGCCACATTCAAACTAGGATACACAAACATAAATTGAGTCTTACCATGGGGCATTGAAATGCTGGTTTTCTTTGGAAACAAAAGGGCTTCAAGGTTGACGGATTGATTAGTCAGTGTGGAGACTCACAACAATGGCTATAAGAAACTACATGCACATGGTTAAAATGAAAAAATGCGGGTTCATAAAACATATGATTGTGGAACACATTGTGAAAATGAATGTTGAGAAAGCCACATTGACCCCTCACACCAATGTCACCCATGGGATAGATGATTCGAACAAAACTAACCATGCATGGATGGTACGAAGCTAACTTCTGAATATGACATACAAGGTCCCACTTCCTTTCACCAAATATGCTTGTTACACATGTGAATGGGCATTGTGTGGAAACTTGTGCAAACATAAAGTTGTCATTCTTTTTACATGTATTAATCTCATTAAATAAAATATCATTCAATTGTGGGACATGGTATGGATTTAATCATGGAAGTTTTGTCACCATGTTTGTGGACCTTACCTATTTGCACATTTATGACAATGAATCTGATGATGAAGAGGTCGATGAAAATCACTTTGAAGAACCATGGATTGTTGATATGTGTGAGTTTATGACACCAGATGATACCTCCCCCAATGTGGAAAAATAAATAAAAAAATCACAACCAACCTTCAAATTCATCCACCCCCACAGAAAAATCACTTGCTCAAATGGGTGACATAATGCAAAAAATCATCAATGAATTCAAAAAAGGTGATGTTCAACTCATAACCACACCACATCATTATTGCGTGTTATTGCAACTGATGTACAAGGTATTTGCCTTTCCAAGGTGAATGAAATCATTCATCCTAACATGGTATTTCATTGCGTCAATGATGGACTTGGTAATTTAATGCACCGGATAAAGGATTGGCATGAAACAATGTTAGAACATGGAAATATTTGTAAGAAGAGGGCTCATGAGTAAAAAAAACAACATAAACTTGTTTGTACCTATCCCTCATTTTAATTTTCCATTACTAAAATGTGCATCATATTACAATTATGTCAAAGAATAGATTATTTACATGTTAATGTATTGATTTTTGTATCAGTGAACATATAGAGTTTGAAAATTAAAGTTACATTGTTAAAGCTATATAACACATATATTCTAAAACTCCCAAAAAAGAATATATCACTGAAATGTCATATAAAGGTGGGTATTGTAGGTCAATTGTACAATAATCACTAGGTTAATATGCGAGTAATGCTTACCCATCTTGTTTCTTGTGGCATTTAATTGATATTGCAAAGTTTAGGGTATATCATAATTAAAGGTTAATAGGCACTAATACAAGTATTGCATATAATTTCATATCTTTTGTGGGTGTTAATTATGTTAGATGAAGGTATTACAAATTCCCCACTCCTTCCAAGGGGGAATTTGACTACTTAATTTGGGTATTGTCCTAATTTTTTTCATTAGAATGATGATTTGCTTTAATGGATTTGCTTTAATTACAAATATCATTTGGATTTTTTTTTATTGCATTTGGTCGATTAAATGTAGGTATTGCATTTGGTGGACAACATCCCCTTAAGTAACCCTAGATGATGAAGGACAATTTTTTTGCAATACTTGCATAATAAATATTTATTAACCAAAAAGGGCTTTTGGTGAAAGTACACAATATATATTTATGTGAGTATAATGATAAATTTACTATGGTAGATAGGTGGTATTACATTACAATAATAAAAGCAAAATTGTGTTAACAATCACCTTAACATTCATTGCAAACAATGTAGGTATTACAAATTAAGGTTTGGCAAAATTGGGACATGCCTATAGTCAATGCTTACACCTAAAGATGAAGGTATTGATAATTGGTTTATTTATTTTAAATAGGTTTTTTGGATATTTCCTATTATTTCTACACATTTGATGGATGTATTGCATTTGGTAAACAAGATGTACTTACATAACCTTAGATGATGAGGGAACAAATTTTTGCATTATGAAATCAAAAGGGGTTACATAACATATATTTACCTAGGTATTGCAATTTGGGGTTGGGGCATGCATTTGGGATTTGACATAGGGTTATAGGGTATGGTATTTCAAATTGAAAAATTTAACCCTCGTCACGTAGACATTACAACCTAATGAATGCATAGGTTTTAATTTGAAAAATTAAGCAAACCTATACAATGAACCTTAAAATGTTGAGTTTAAAAAAAATTATGTAACAAAAGATGCCTACATTGACCCTAAATTAAATAAACACAAAAAAATTAATTACATAAATTTATTAATGGAATTTAACAATTTTTTAAAAACTAAGTGTCAAACCTAATTTTGGAATTATTTTTGCATAATCCTAAATTGTGTACAAACTATCAAGTTGTGTTTTAGGCCTAATTTGGGGGGTGGACCCCAACCAATGGGAAAGTTTTTTTTTTCATTCATACCTTTGTCACAGAGTCACTTTCATTTTTTTCTCTTTTAATGAAAAAGAAAAGAAAAATAGGAACCTCCTTAGATATGTGTGTATATGAATACATAAATTCACTTAGAGAATATTCCATGAAAATAATATAAATGTCAAGAAAAAGGTTACCTTAAAATAATTTAATGACAAAAAAATGGGCTTAATTTCCCTAAACCCTAAACCCAATGTCTCCCTTATTTATTTGAAACATATATTAAACAAAAGTTTAGATTAGGTTAATGCAACAAGAACATGAGTTGGTTATAATGTGGGTATTGCAATTTGAAATGCTTCATGGAGAACCCAACCATAAACAAGAAAATAATCAAAAGTTTGTAATATTTGTATAGACAAATTGGTTTATGCACTAGGGGGTCCTTTCATGAAAGTGGGTAATGTAATTATATAAAAATATTAAATTATATTTTTTCCTTAAGGTTATTGTGTGGGTATTTCATGATAATGATAATGAAGGTTTTGTTTAAATGCTCTAGCATGGCCATAGAACGTGCTAACCTTATTAGACAAAGGTATTGTTCATTTGGTTTATAGTACAAATGTAATCCATTCATAGTGGATGGGGGTATTATGTGTAACATGGCATAAGATGATCCCAAAATCTACAAACTCCAAAATTAAATGTCAAAATTAAAACAAATGGATTGATACAAAAATGTTAAAGTAACCACACTACAAAAATGATGGTGACAAAAATATATCATAATCTATAATGGTTCGATACAAAAATGGTGCATGTGTGCATTAAAGTTATATCTATAATTATTCTTCTGAAGAGGATGAACTAGAAGCAATGCCCATATTGGTGCGATACTTTGTTGCAACTTTTATAGCTTTTGCTACATGATAATGAGTAAATAGTTGACGATGCTCAAGTGCAAGTCGAATTGCATCTACAACAAAAGCCTCCTTTGTCATGCCTTGAAACCTAACACAAAAAAACAAAATAGATTCTAATGTTAAGATGCAAACAATGTTAAAATAAATAAAATAAAAGTATGGAAATATACCACCCATGAATAATTTCAAAATCATGATACTTGGATATTGCATCCATTTTTTGGTTTGGTTGCACTTATTGGACTTTAATGTCCAATGTCGAGCGCCCCATGCAACTTTCAAAAGTTTTGCATAGGTAATTTTGTTTGCCCAAATTATCTCAACAAGGTTTTCATCCTTTTCAAGGCATGCCCATGCACTTTGTGGGATGAACCCCACCCCCCATGCCAGAATCCCAATGATGCCCAACAACATTTCAAAGCTTAAATGTACCAACAAGGGCCACTTAACCTATGGCATTTGTTGCGCTTGGGCTTGAAGTTCATCCCACTCTAATTTTGTTTTCTTCTTCACTCGATCAAGGGCTTTTTTTTTCATTCTGCTTTTGCCTTACATGCAGGTTGTTCAAAATATGAACATTCATAGAATTGTGATCTTGTTATTTAAGCCCCCCATGACGAGTAAATGGATGCCCTAATTTCTTGGCTTGCATTCAAAGGGAATGTGTATGCTCCAAGTGCCCATTTGGGTGCATAATAATTAGTGCATGCATCCACCTTGTAACACCATCTTGAATCTTTGTGAGCCCATTCACAATCCTCCATTGCATATCCATGCTCATCTTGAATTGGAAGAGGAACCTCTTGAGGTGCAAGATTTGGTACAATTAATGAGGGTAGTGCATCTAGGCTAGCCATCACACATGAAACAAGATGGGGGTATTGCACTAAATCAACATACATAACCGGGAATTACATCTAGGCTAGCCACCACAATGTCAACAATATGAAGGTGTTGCATTAGATCATAACCCTAAATGAAAAAGGTTGAAAGTATTGTGAACCAAAAAACCAAGGTAATATTCTATTATGTGAAAGAAACTTGATTAGAAATGTTTAGGTATTGCTAAAAATAATTGACCAAAAAAACCCATCTTTAATATTACATGGAGAGTAAGGATGGGTTCTGATTTGGCCATATGCAAATTCAAAATGAACCTTTCATGACATACCTTGAGAAGGTAGGGCTTCATATACGACAATTACTTGCTCTTCAATTGTATTTGACACCTTTTGTGCCTTTCATGCATGTTTCCTCCAAGGAGCCATCCTAAAACTTGGAGTTTTGTTTTAGGAAAACTAGAAGACCTTCAAAGGAAAAAAAAATCATCAAAATTTTTATATATAATTAAATACCTTTGCTTTTTTATTATAATTAATTATTACAATATTATAATATTATTACACTTCACTATTCATTATAATAAATTTTAAATTAATACATATTTTTATATTTAATTAATTACTTATATTAATCATTTAATCAACTTAATTTAAACAATAATTTAATTATTTATATTAATTATTATATTGGCACATGTTGTCTTTTATGACACATCGAAAAAACATAGATGACAATGAACTTTGTTGATTCGTTGTTGTTTATAGCCCGTCAAAAGAAAAGAAGAAGACAACAAGCTTGGTTGGCTCGTCGTCATCTTCTTTAGGTGCACAAAACAAAACCAAAAAAAACAATTATGAATGTCAGTTCGTTGTTGTCTTCTCTAGGTGCATTGAATAAGGGCTTCATTGGTTTCCCTCACAAAGTTAGACCCATGCTAGTGGATTTGTAGAGAATGTTCAACATCAGAGTTACTCAGAGTACATAAGTCAAGGAATGAATTTTCTCGTAAGGTTAGGTTTGGATGTCAGGCCTTTGTTTGATGGTAATAATCAAAACCATAGTGAATAATAACCTACCATAAAAAATGAACAAAAGCTACCAAAAGACAAGCGAACTTTAGATAATGTGGTAGTCACTAAGTTGATCAATGGTGGCATGGTTTCACATGACCAATAAGAAGACCTTTTGAATTTTTTTTTCAAGTAGGTATGGGTTCTTTTATGATTCGAAAGAAGAAACCTTGGGAACTGCATAGTAAAAAAACATTTGGAAAGTCTTTCGAAGATAAATGTTTCCTTACTTCCCTGCTTCCAAATGCAAGGACATTGAAGTCTTTGATGTCATCATTGTGATTTGATTCCAAACTTAGAAGGCACTCTAAATCAACATAATGGTCAAAGCTTTAATTTAAAATCGGTTGTAAGGAAACAAAACAAAAGAAAAGTTATTTTCTTTGGGTGCACATAAACAAAAAGAAAAGAAACGATGATGAGCACTAGTTCATCGTCGTCTTCTTTGGGTGCATAAATTTTTTTAAAAAAAAAAAAAACGATGACAAATTGGTGCTCATTGTCATCTTCTTTGGGTGCACATAAACAAAACAAAAAAGACGATGATGAGCACTTGCTCGTCGTCATTTTCTTTAGGTGCACAAAGACAAAACAAAAAGATGATGACAAGCTAGCATTCGTCATCATCTTATATGGGTGCATAGAAACAAAACAAAAAAAGACAATGATGAACATCGATTCATCATCATAAACCTAAACCCAAACAAAAAATGTAGAGAAACCTTAAGTGCATAAAAAAAAAGTAAAAACCATACCTTGTTTTGGTGTCTTTTTGAAGATGTTGCACCTTGCGTTTTTCACACCTTGAAGTCGTAACAACTCCTAATTCTTCTTTAAACATCAACAATAGTGGCAGGCGATGGCACCATTGTAGTAATGACAATGATGACAAAAAGAAAGAAAGTTTTGAAAAAACAAATTTGTAACATAGGTATAGGAGTGGGGTAGGTGGGAATATATTTTTTGAATGGGGTAGTTGGGTGAGCAAGATAGGTCTACACGTGAAAAAAAAATCTTTTGAAAGGTGGGCCCCAAAAAAAAGTGATTCAACCTTTATGACTACACTAGGTTTAATGATTGGATGAACAATAGTTCATCCAAAACGGAATTGGTGGAGTCATGGGGGTTGGATCACTCAAGCTAAAATTAAAGACGTGTCAATTTCTTTTCCTATGATATCTGGTGGTATCATGGTAAAACAACAAAAAAAAACATTGTAGGGTGTTTCAAAAAATGGAATGCCCACTAGAATGGACATTTCATTTAATTTTTTAAAATGTCTTGCAAACAACAGAGGATTTTTTTTGCTTTGTTAGGTACCTTCTCATTACATTACAAAAATTGACATGAGTTTTTAGGTTCCAAAAAACATTTTTTGCATTTTGGAATGAAAATGAAAATTTCATGAATACATAAGTAAACATATTATTTGAAAAGGCAATTCTAGGAATGAGTAAACAATTTTTACATGAAAAATATTGACATTTTTTTTCTATGACCAAATTTTACATTTAGGTTAGTTTATTCTTTTAGATGATCCCCTTTCTGTGAAGCCAAATGAAATGTAACTCACAGACATGTTTCTTCTTCATTAGACTTCCATGTCACAAGTTACAGACATCATGTATTCACCTAATAACAAGTAGCAATTTCAAGTTTGCATGATACCATTTTACATCCATATCCTATGAAAAGCATGGATATATTGGAATAAGATGATCCATTTTGCTCCTGCAATGATCAAACATCCTAAACAATGTAGAGGTGAGGATTAATGCCACCACTCGGGCCAATCTTTATAATCACTTAATGAAAATTTATTATATGTCTTTAGAACTTTCTTGGAGAGTATTATATATCCTATGGATGATATGTATAATTTCAAATTGAGTTTCACATTGTTTAAAGATTGAACTTCATCCAAGTTATGTTTTACCATCATTGGGCAATACCTTATTTTTATGAATAACCTCTGATTCTAGTTCTAAACAATAAATTTAAATTGTTTTGGTTTTAGTTTCATACATAAATGGAATTAAGAATGCCATCTTAGGTTCGATTCTTGACCCAAAAAAAGAGGAAGTTATGGTTCAAAAAAATGGACCTAATTCCAGTTTGGTTATTATTAATTGGAACTGACACTTAAAATTTAGACCAATCCAATCAGGTACCCACCCAACACTACTTGTTGATAGACTAGTGTGAGGTTCTAACTATACTCATGATTACATAGTTGCAAAGTTTAATGTAACATGTAAAGATTGAAACCCAAGAAATGGATGAGAGAGCAAAAAAACTAATTATATAAATCTTTTGTACAATTAACTAGAGTTTCCTATGGTTTGAAAGTTGGGACAATTTACAAGAAGCAACAACAATTGTAGCCATGAGTGCAAAAAAATAGGCCAAAGAAAATGCAAGCACATTGCCTCCTCCACGTAAAACATCCCAAGATTTAATACCTAGTGGCACTGTAGCTTGGGGGGGTTTGGAACTATGAGGGTTAATTTTTGATTAAATCATTTTTAGCATATAGGTAGATTGTCAAACATATTACAACACAACACATGATTCTTTGCTCACATGATTCCCAACATGAAACCTTACATTCTTTGGGATAGGATCATTCACATGTCTAAAATTGAATTTTTATGTGAGAACTACAACCTAAAAGGAATTCATCACAAGTGCCTAAATTTTTTCCTTTATGGGGATCACTCACCAAAGATTATAAAATTTTCAAAATGGTGTTTACAAATGATCTCCACATTATATATATATATTCAAGATTTCTTATTCACATATAATATTTCTACAAGTCTTGATATCAACTAGCAACGCAAAACCATTGAATGCAAATTATGAGCCTAAAGCTTTAATCATTACCCCTTATATACTTCAAGGAAAGAAGTGGATGATTGGTTGATCATATTCATCTATATCTAAACCTCATGTATTAAACCAATCATCATGTGCCACTTATAGTTTTTCACCTTTTTATGGATAAATTTTACATTATATGAAGTTTAGAATTTGGTTAAATCTACATATTTGACCTGCCATTATTATTAACCTAAAATAATTATTTAAATTAATCATAAATCAACTTTATGCCCCTAGTCAAAAGATTCTCATTGTAAAGCCCATAAGGTTCATTATTTTTATTTAGATTTCTATGTTCCAATATAATTTTAATAATATCAATAAATACATATATACACTTATGGATGATTGATATATTGCCACTTTACTTATATGTTAATATGACATTGATATATGTTAATAATTTTTTAAACTATGTGTAAGTAATCCATGATATTAACACATATATAGACCCTAGTGGATGTGGAATACATAATATATACATAAAGCCTATTATATATAATTTTTAATTACCATTACACAAAACACATAACTTACCATATACAAAACTTGGGCTCCATGTTGCTATGCATTACTAGTGACGTTCAACTACATGGTTCAGGCATATTCATGACATCCAAAACATATATGTCATCAAAAGTGCATGAGAGATGTTTGACATCCACATCATTGTAATTCTAAATTATAAACATTTGCTCCATGTCCATGACACCTTCACTATTGACATAAAAAGTCACGGGGATTGTCTTTGTACAACAAATCTTCTAATAATCGAGCAATATTCACATGATATTCTCCTTTTTCCTTGCTTGACAAATGTATAACATCTTCTCCTTTGTAATCCCATGTCATGATAACATGGTTGTCCCAACTTTCATTATCATCAAAAAACCATGTTTGAATCACCCTTGTCTTGGTTATTCAATGTTAGTTTGAGATGATCTATTGTTTTATAATTATTTGTTTGAATTCGTTTAGTTTAATAAAACAAATCTTCTTAGTCTTTTCACACAATCTAACAATCTAAATGCAAATTAAAAACATTAAAGTTTAGTAGACTATGTCATTTTTTTCATTTTCTTATATCACATAATGTTTTTTTGATGATATACATTTGTTTCAAATCATTTATTTTCTTATTGTAATATTGCTTTTTAAATATTTGAAAATCAATTCTTTCTCATTAAATGAGATTTTAAAAATAAATAAATGAAGGTTTGTCACAAGAAGGAATTGTAAAAAAGTGTATAATATTGTGTGTTGTTGAACATTATTTCAATATTGTGCCTACATTCCAAAATTTTCAAACAATAAACCACTTTTTTAGGAGAGCTCATAATAGAAGATGTTTTATTTCGTTGGAAGATTTGGCAAATTGATTGGAAATGAATTTTTATACTTGATTATGAAAAATAGTGGGTTAAAGATGAAATTTGTAATCAAGTTTTTATGATATCAAATCAAATTAAAATTCGAAACATGTTTTAAAACATTTTAGTAACTATATAAAAAAGTCAATGAAAAAATTAAAAATATATGAGTATCCTATTTTAAAAACATGAAATAATTTTAAATATATGTATATCCTTTCCTCCTTAAAAACCTACCAAGTTTTGAATACACCTAGGTTGGATAGGTAGGTACTTCCATGTAGGGTGAAGCCCTTGATTGAAAGCATTACTAACATAAAAGGGCCCATGAGAGGAGGTAATTTAGTGCAAGCCCAATTTTGATAATTCCTTCAATTGAACATTTTCACAAATGTAAATATTTGCTAGAAATTTCTTTTAACAATAAGCAAACATTACAACAAACATGCATTGTCCATTCTAAAAGTGTAAATCCCACTTTGAAATTTTTTAACCCATTAAAATTTTGTAAAGCCCACTATGAAAAATAAAAATAAATTGGAATTTACATTTACGTGGCCTCATGTAACTTTTTTTTACCCTTAGTGTAAATGCATATACCTTTAATGAAATTATCTATTAGCAATCCACATTAACTATTTATAGGTGTTTCTTTTATTTATTTACTTATTTTCCTTGGTAGTGGACCACTTTGGTGGACACTTCACAAAAAAAATTAATACTTCTATTGCACCCAAAATTTAAGCTGTTATTACCAACAGTGCATAAGAATCATTGTTTTGTGGATTATTTAATGATGAAACTGACCTTTGGGTAAGGTACATGCCCAACATTAGTAAATATGGTAGGTAAGTAAATAGGCAATCTAGTCGGTTGCTATTACATAATAATAATACTACGTACTCCCTTCACCATATCTATGTAACTACCTATGTAATTGGTATGAAGTTACACAAAGACAAAAACTATAAGTAAGAACTTACTACTCTTCAAGTTTAGATTTTCCTACTTGCAAGTAGGTATCTAGTAGTATTGAAGAAACCAATGTTGGACTGGTATATAGGTTGAACCCGGATACCGACCCAGTTATCAAGATGGGTATGAAGATACCCAACCTGTTTTCCAAATATTTCAAAATCAAATAAATTCCATTAAATCCTGCTCATCAAGATCTTTCCAACAACACCAAAGGCACATTCCAATTCCTCCGAAATTTTGAGCTATGATTTAATTTAATTTTCAGTGAAAAACTCATTCGATATTCAAGAACTTTCGCACTGCAAGTCCAAACATCATGGAACCAAGCCCATGCACCCCTCCTCGTCAAAAGCTTTCCAAAGACACCAAGAACACCATCTGAATCATCTTGGTTCGATGGATCTCATAAGTACAAACAAAACAAAACAAAACAATCTTCCTTCATTGATAGATATTTGAGTATGAATCCTTCATATGTTAAAGATGGTGTTCTTCGTGCAAATCTCAAATCAAGTGGTCTAGCAGTTCAAATATCTTGATTTTACTTTGTAGGATTAGCTACTACAAATTGTCCAATTCCAGGATGTTCATTTTCATTGAATTTAGCAAATGGTAGGGTTGAGAAAATTGGTGACCTGTAAGGGCCATGTAACAAGATGAACACTAAAAGACTCCAGATTCACATGCATACAAATTAAGATCTGAGAAGGAAGTGACAAGCTCACATACCTGGTTAATAATTCCAGTAGGCATTTTCTAAACATTGGTTCCCTTCAAAGGTCCATTTCTCTCTTGTATAGCCAAAACCTGATCCAATGTTGCTACATCATGTTACCTAACCATGGGTACTCTACATACCCATCTTGGGCAGCAGTTAAATCAACTTAATGTTCTTAATCCATTACCTCCTACTTGTAGCTCAAAATATTGCATAGACGATATAACATGAAAGGCAAACTATCAAAAAGAAGTTGTGGCATTTCAAGAACCCGGAAATGTCAATCAACATTCAAGGTTGATAAATGAATGATTGATGGCTCACGCCTCTTGTTTGTCACTAAGAACAAAATTCCCCGACCCCATCTTGGTGTGATGCATTTGCAGGGAGAATGGAGGGAGTGTCTAGAAGCCACAATGAGAGCATTCACATTATGTGGGCTCTGCATGGTGGTAGTTGAAACCTACCTACATTACATATGCATTCTGATAGCAACTTAAAGGAATTCTCTGGTACTAGTATTGAAGAATACATGGAATGATGAAAAGATTATGCTAGACTCTCAAGATGACTAGAGATTCAATATCTGAATATTTAAACTCTTACATAAAAGGGAAGCTACTTCAAGAGAGTTCAATAGATAATTCAATTGATCAATAACAGAACTAGACTGGTTTATTAAAAAGGGCATCTCGACCGTAGAAGCTACAAAGTCAACATTCTTAATGGGTAACTTGAGCCAAATCCCCCAGCAAATGCAAAAACCCAATTTCAGATGAATAAATCAAATACAACCTGAGAGCATCCTTTTCTTCAACCACATCCACATTTCACAGATGGAGCCACAAATAAATGCAGTTGCAGACGTTAATAGTTCTACTGCAAGAAAGATGATGTACTCAAAACATTCTGAAAAAACATATAGAATCAACAATTTCAATTATGTCATCAATAAGATCTTTCCACATTATTGAAAGGCATCTCAGACATTTTTTCGTAGTTGGAAGAAGGAGAAAAAAAAAGAAGAAAAAAATTGCAGTCAAGAATTTTTATAAAAAAAAGATTTTAAGATTGTGGTTGTGATTTTGTTAGGGCAGGCAAAATCTTTATTGTTTTTTGAAGTGGATCAAGCACATATCTTTCATGCAATGATTTCTCCCTTTTCTGCAGCAAATTTTCCTGTCAGTCATAATTTCCCTATGTTCTAAAAACCAACTACACTTAAGTCTTTGTGCTTCCACTTAGAGTCATGGTGATTTCTGGGTATACATAGAGAACTGTGACTGGTAATATGATTTCCTCTACATATATAGTACTATGGGTCTTCAGTAACAAGAACATCCATCAGGTGGAACACCTCCACCTAAGGGACATCGAATGGAAGGTGGGACCGAAGTCTTACCATATGGAGTTTTGGCTGTGAATTCACCGCACCCTCAGCGAATGGGAATGGCACCAGATGGGACAGGCTCATCAAAGGGCAGTGGGGAGGTGTAAACCCCCTAGAAAACAAATGCACATAAACTTCATACTGGAAGTGGGCAAGACACAAGCTCCTTGGTGATGGCACAACCAGTGGTCTAGACTAGATCTAAAACAACTAACAAAGAGGCAAGAGCAATGCATGGTGTACTTAGGGTCTCACCAAATTCTTCACCTGAACATTTGCACCGTGAGGGAATTTCAACTGGATGTGCGCCAACAATGCATCTCATGTACTATGTTCACCCTGGGCCCCCTTGGGTGGCAGCCCCTTTCACCTACCTTTCAGATCAAGGAAAGGTTTTCAAACACCCCTCAACATATCAACAACATCTACTGCACCCACAGAATCACTGACAACAGCAATACTATCACAGTCACCATTAGCACAACACTCACCATCATGAGCATCAAAATCATACCCTGAGTTTTCAACCACCGCCTCTCCCACCACAACAAGAAGAGCAGCCAACAGTTAGGACTCCTCACTGTGGATGCTTAGCTCCCACAATCCTAGATGATGGGCGAAGTGGTAGCAGTAGTGTGTGTGGAAATGGTTCCTGAAATGAAAGTCCCTCTGCATCAAAAAAGGTAGTAATGGACACAATGACAATGGTGTAGCAGCGGGGACTAATGGATACAGTGCTGGCAATTCTGGGAGTGGGAGTGGTAGTGGAAGTGGAAGACAAATTGTCCTCATCCACAAAACAACAACCACCTCAACCATCTAATTACATGTTTACATCTTGAACTGCCTTCGCAATCACCTTGGAATGGTCCAAATCATAAAATTCTACAGCAAGTTTTTTAACCTCAGTTAATCATGAATTGATACAAGTCTCAAGTACAAGATTCCATCCTGGAAAAGGATCAATTTGGCTATTTGTAGCCTTTATTGAAATTGAATCTAGTATTAGATTCATGAGAAAAAATGCATTCAAACTGAAAACCAGCTCTACATTGTGAATTGACATTTGCATAGGAACATAACCTGAATGTGGCTATCCTTTCCTAGCTGACTATGAGGGATGAAAACTAAGGAATTGAACTCTGAAGATTACAATCAACACAAGCAGTAAGAAGCAAAAGAAGGCTTGTGGAGTGGTCTGGAGTCTTGAGCTTGTTTGCATCCACCTTTTCTCATATTCACCTTCCATTCACAATAGAAGCCCTGGATTCAGCATAATGCCATTGGGGAGAGCACACCCCAAGATAGAAAAGGAAGGATTGTAGAAGAAACATCCCTAATCTAAGAGGCAGGTGTCCATGTGCCATGTTTTGCTCATTATGAGCCTTTCACTCTCAATCTATGCAACCAACCTAGCATTTACCAACATAGTTCTCCATTCATCCCACCAATGAAAACAAAGCTGCACAAATAGAACAATTGTAAGCAAAAGACAACAAAAAAACTGCCATCAAAATAGTACCCAGATAGGGTCCTAGTTGCTACTACACTAAACCCACCCAAAGGGAAAGTTCAACAACAAATTTCTTTAAGTCCAAAATTTGAAATCCCAAAAAATTCCCCCCAAACAGAGAGGTAGGGCATGGGCCCCCTAACAATGTTTGTCAATTCCATTCTTCTGAAGGGGGTGGAGCTCCAACTCTTGCATCAGCAAGCTAGGTGCATCAGACCCTCTTGGCTACAGCAGTTTCTTTTAACCACAACCACATTCTATCTGTTGCAAGTTCCATCTGGTTCACAAGAACATTTGGTTCCAACTTCACACCTATTTCATCAGAGATTCTTCTGTCTTTCAGCCAAAGTCTTCAAAAGGACATTATCATCATCATGTCATATATTGGTCCATCTTTTGTCCTTGATACAATTGTAGAGCTCCATAGAGGCTTTGTACTCAGTTCCTTGAATGTTCCAGTATAGGACTAAACACTTGCTTTCAAAAACCTGGTGTGTTTACATAGCTACACTGAGTCACAGTGAAAACCAAGATAGAAAAAATAAACGAGCCCTTTTTCCTATTGATAAGCCAACACACTAAGTCCCATTCTTTGCAAGAAGAGTTGGAAGGCTATTACTTCCCTCCAGTAGGGCCAAGCAGATTGCAGTGCCAGGCCTTCCTAGTATTGCCTATTTTCCCCAACATCCAACTAATGGACTCAGAATTACATATGGAAGTTCCTCTGCAAATGCAACACAACTGATCAAATTTCAGTACCTACAGAAGCTGTTGCCAGTTGGAGAATTCCATCATTACTTGTTCAACCCAGCTACAACTTGATCACAAATAAGGTTGCAAGCATCACAGTGTGTCTCACATACAGACTTCTTCATGGTCCTAGAAAACCTGCATTATAGCTTGTAGGCAGCAAATTCCATAGAAACAGCCACATAAAAATGTCTATTATATTGCAGAGGACTCAACCAACAACACTTTGAGGGTAATGATTATGTTAGTTCCAGTAGAACCAGAACCAAGATGACATTGAGTGTGGTTATAACCTTATGAGTGTCAATCATGAAGTATCAGACCATCAACTTTGTCATGAATAGTAATGACTACTGCTATGACTCCCCACTGATTTCATCAACTCCTACGTTGGGTGTGTATAAGCACATAATAATTTGCCAAAGATTTTGGCAAACAATTATATAAAAAATCTGCATCCTAAGCTTCTGTCCTATTTTCAGAAGCAATGGGGAGACTTAAGCATGATGTTGGCTAGTAGTCAAGAGACAATTAAACTACAATAAAAGTCAATAATATAATAGGCAATGGCAAGAGGAAGTTTCACATACAATGAAACACTGTGAGAGGCTTGCTTGCAAGAAGTGAAAGAAGAGAACAATGAGCTTTGGTTGGAACAACTTCAGCCAGCATCTGGATATCAAAAGTAGGACAACCTACTACTAACAGCTGGCCAAGAACCAGAACTGTGGCAATTCGGTGCACGCCTGTTGAGGCTTCCTTCACGCCCTACTGCAACAGAAATGGAGTTGCATCCACATCCAGTACTAAAAAAGAATCACTGACATATGCAGCATATCCCCACCTTGAGAATCACATATTATCAAAACAGGATAATACTATCATACCAAACAGTCAACTATGAGACAAATGTAGTTTAGCACGTGAGGTATTAAAGATTGACAAATGTAGTTTTAGCACGTGAGGTATTAAAGATTTTGCATGATGGAAGAGTCTAAGTTGTCGGATCTGAGATGGCACCAAAATTCTAAGCTCACCCCAATCCCAAACACAAGAATGTGCCAAGAACTTGGGGAATGTTGTCTTGGAGTTCTCAATTTTGTTTTGAGGAAAACTAGTTACCTTTCTAGTAAATCGGGTGATGGTTGTCCTGACCTGACCATATTTGTTGAATAAATACCTCACTATATCAGCTGCAGCCATCCAGAAACTGAGTCCGGGTTAAGTCAAGAGAAACATGCAAATTTACTCCACACCCACCAAGAAAGTAACTAAACATGATATTGCCCAAGATTTGGCACAGGGTAGTAGGTTTTTTAAAGTGGAGAGGATTAGAAGGTGTGAAGGACTTACAACTTTACTACATTGAAACACTTGTATTTGGATCCAGCAAATATGGAAACTTGGCACATAGTCATGGCAACAACAAGTGATTACTAGCAACTCATTTCTGCCCATTGTTTCTGTTATGGAAAATATCATATAGACACTTTCTAATGGAAGTAAAAGCATGTTTGATATCTTTTGGTAGTTTAAGCTTGAAGAAAGGTGGGGTATGATTCTACAAATTGTTCCCCTCCACCAGCACTTCTGACAAATTTCCGATGGCAAATAGAGCCCTTGGGACATGGGTGAATCTAAGTTATAGTGGCTCACTTTTGGTGTCCCAATGACAATTTTTACATGGTGCTTTGTGTTTAAATGCTTATGGTGAATAATTTAATTTTAAATACATTAAATGATGACTCATTCTAGACTAACAACTTGATTATGAAAACATTTGCACAATTTTTTTTGAAAATAATATATCCATTATCAATAGTGAACTATTTTTTTAAAATTGAAAAAAATAAAATTGGACTGGTTAATTGGCTTGATTGTTAAGAAATTTAAGAATTCATATTGAATTTCACTCCAAATTGTTACAAGGATTAAGAATGGGTTGAAAAATGAAATGGTAAAGTTAAAAGTGAATTTTTTTTTAATGAAACCTTAACCAAATAGTAATTATGAACTTTTGAAAGGTTAGAAGTGGACCTTATTTTCAAAAGTTTTTTTTGAAATAATTTTTTTTGTGTTTATCAAAATTTCTATGCCCAATGAGTACATAATTGAATAACTTTCAATACCCCAACATAAAAACAAAAGCATGCTTTACTAATGTGGATTACAACATGTATATTCCAAAGGCATGCCCATTTTGCTAGAATGTGATCTTTTTGTTGAGGCTCCTTCATCACATCATGCATCATAAACCAATTTGAATATCAAACCTAGATGTTTGTAATCACAACAATGAATTCTGTCAAATAATTTGTCCAAAAGGGGGGGGGGGGGGGGGGGGGGGGGGTGTG
>Ga0116227_10002115_pt1 | contig 45355 bp, 31 predicted proteins | sample S1TSphgellanicum_FD_89693 | JGI IMG/M metagenome (GOLD analysis project Ga0116227, IMG submission 89693) | Host-associated microbial communities from peat moss isolated from Minnesota, USA - S1T2_Fb - Sphagnum magellanicum MG | ecosystem: Host-associated > Plants > Peat moss > Unclassified...
ACATGTGGCAACACATGATTTGCTTTCAATTGTGACCAAAATAGTTGCATATTAGTCGCATGTGACAATACATATACAATGGAGTCAAAGGATGAAATGTATTTGTTGACTTTATACTCCTTGTCATTTGCGATTAGTTTTCACATGCGACTTGTCTTAGGCGACTAAAAGGATTTTAGTTGCAAAATGTCTCTTACGACTAAAATTTAGTCGCAAAGAGCAGTCGAAAATACATGTTTTTCTTCTAGTGAAAGTTTTGGTGATAAACAGAATTGTTAACCTCAGTAGTAGGTGTTGGATGGTTTTTGCAAAAAATGATACCTGATATACACAAGGCATTAAAAGGTCATCCACTTGCAATGAAATTTGCAGGCATGGTAATGGCATTTTGTTTCTATGATTATATGTGTGATCATATGTATCATCTTTTTCAAGAAAAATGTTTACATAGTTGTAACCATAAGTTGCAATGTTTGTCTCTTTGGTGGTATTTTGCTTTTTTTCTAGCTTCAAGTATGCATGTTATGCAATTTTTAGAAAGCGAATGTATTGATGTAAAAGTAAAAGGTGATAGACAATCAAGTGGTTTTTTAACACTATTGTAGAAGTTATTATTGGAACATTTGTGGAGTTGAGCCTTATTCTTTAAAAAGATTAGGAAGAAAGTACCAAGATGAGGTTTAGTTGAATGTCTATGGACATTTGTTGTGTTCAAAGAAATGACAAGTTGGAAGAAACTAATAAAATTACACATGTATTGTAGCGATGCATAATCGTAATCATCATTTAAAGGACTCATTTTAAATCAACATGGTTTTTGACAAGATGCTATATTTTGGGTAAATTTTTTAACTTTTTCACACAATTTTCTTTGTCCTAGCTATGTGCCACATTTTGAGTTGTGGTGTGCTTGCACTTGTAGTTGACAGTTTCTACAAAAATTGAATTTGGTCACAAGCATTCCTCCATGATTGTTGACATTGGTAGTATGGGGTCTACATCTGGACTGTCTTTTATTTGCTCTTTAATCCCTTTTGTTCATTGTGAAAACAACATTGGCCTCCAATGCAACAAGTTGGAAATCAGTTGTAAATGATTTTTGTGTCCCATCCCTTAACATTCATGTTTTTCATATCTCCAACCTTTATTTAGGTAACATGTAACCAATTACACAATTTAGGTTTGAAGTTATTCATCTTGGAGTTCACATTTGTATGTTGTCCATTGTCAATTTATTTTTTTATGATTATAGTAGTCCAGGCATTGAATTGGACTTTGAATGCATGCTTCAGTGGTCATTGTAAAATCACATTTGCAAGTTATATTTCATTTGTGCAATTTGCAAGTATGAAGATGACCAAAATGTTGGGGTGGTCTCGCTTCATCCAATTTAAAAACTCCTTGCTCTTGTGTATTAACCAACAATTTAACAACCAAATCATTTTCTATTGTTTTGGCAAGGCTAACTATTCAACTTCTAAGTGCATAAATGGCAATAATATTTTGTGCACAAATCATTTTGTGGTTTCCAAAGTTGACCAGTGATTTTCATTAAAGGCGAGATCCCATCCATTGTTGATGCACATGGTTTTACTTCCATTATTTGGTGGCAATGTTTTGTTTGTGATACTTGCAAAAAACCTTAAGGGGGAGTGGCAACCCATCTATAATTGATGAAATGACAAGAGTGATTTGCTTCTTATCCTCCATCCCTAAAACTTTGATGTGTTTTGTATACTTGTTTTCTCATGTTCATTATCTTGTTGTTGGCACCAAGTGTATTCATGTTTGATCATTATTCACCATTAAGGTTGGAAAAATGTCATAAATTTTTGCAAGGTAAGCAACTGTGTAACCCATGTCTTGTCCTTGTTGTTTCCAATCACTTGGAAGTTTGCTTGTTGCTATTGTTCCCGTTCTAAAATTACAATTCATTCATTGATTTAAGAATTGATGATCCACTCTGGTGTGACCTTGAAATCGCCAAGGGCATCAATCATGACTTCAAGAGCGAGGGATTCTATCGTGCCTTGCACTATGGGCTGAATGGTGGAAGTAGTAAGGGGTTGGCCTACCTTTTGCATTTCTACAACATATTCGCCAAAGTATATTGTAATTATGGATGCTCTTCAAGTATTAATAAATTTTGTTGATTCTGCTTCATTGCTATTCCAAGCTTTGCTAAATGAATGTAGTCTGGTTTTAAATCACCATTAGGTGTAAACCAATCCGACAAACTTGCGTTCCTTAACTTCTTGTATGGACTTGGGATTCCATGTTTCTTGTGAGTTGTTTTGAGGAAGTGTAGAGCTTGGGAATCATTATCATTTTTTTTAATAGCATCCATTATGGGTGGCCACAAATTTGGTTGGAACTAGTTGGTGTATTCCCCTCTTATCTTTTACTTTCCACCTTTTGCTTATTCTTGTTTGATCTCCTTGTTTGATAATAGTTTTACAACTTATTTTCATGGCCTACCCACAACACGCTTCTCCACTTGCTTCAAAATAGTCTTGTTTGGTACATGCACATTTTACATTGAACAATTTTACTTCATGTTGCAATGCAACCTCTTTTTCCTCACTTGTGACTTTGTTGAAGATTACAATAATGGTGTTTTTTGGGAATTTTTTGTTCTCCATCTCTCAAGCATTTCAATAAATCCCTTTTAAAAACTATCAAACCTTGACAAAAAAACCTTGCAATGCACTATTAAAGTTGATACTCTTTTCATAACCTTTTTGCAAAAAAAGTCACAACATTATGAACTCATTGAGGTTTCAAAACATCTTCAATTTTTGCAAACATACATATTTCAAGAAATAAAAGAGAATAATTAAAATGCACGAATGTGATTTTAACCGTATATTGTTTTTCATCCACATCCAAATACATTATCATTACGATTGTCAAATATTAAACATATTCATTATTTTTAAAAGGTCAAATTTTTTATAAGAAAAAATGGAAACGCCAAATGGGAATCTTCAAAATAAAATAATTGTTCGGTAGTGGAGTGTTGAAGCCACAAAGTTATTCGGTAATATGGCATTGACATGCACAATGATCTTTTCCTTCAAGCTTAGAGTCCTTCATTCGGTTCTAAATGATTTTCCTTATTTCGTAGCTTGTTGCTCCATCCAATATTGTCCAAAGATGGTCAATGGTGGTTTAACTATAATATTATTTGGTTTTCTAGCTCTTTGTTACACAACAATGATTTTATTCTACAACTTTTGGGAAAATTAAACAACTTAATTGAATTGCTCATTTCTTAGTCACCAACATTATTGAAATTAAAACATTAGGAGCATATTTATTACCTTGCTGGATTGCCATAATTTTAGTCAATGCCTCTAGTTTCATTACTCTCTACTTCAAGCTAGTTTGAATGATCAAATATCTAGAACGTGGAACATAATGATCTTGCTTTTTTACCATCAAAATAGGTTCCAACATCATGGTTCTAACCTTCTCCTCCTTCCAACACGAATCCTTCACAAGAAAGTTAAAAAATTTGGGATATTCCTTCTCCCACATCAACTTGTCATCCTTTGAGCTTAATGTACTAATCAATATAATTGAAATTACAAATCAATTCCTTCATTAAGAGTTCATCAATGAAAGTCCAATCAAACTTTTTCATCTATGTAAGACCCACCATTCTTGCCCACTCAACCTCCTCCTTCTCCGATGTCCAAATGTTACCATGAGTGCATTCCAAAAAAAGAATCTTGCTCAATTCTGTTGTAGTAGGTGAATTTTCCAATTCCTTGATCTTTCATCGCTTTCCAATAAAGGTGGTACTATCCAATTTGTGCTTCATCATTTCAATAGCAAGAGATTATTCCATGGTTCTTTCAATGAATCTCTATTCACTTGCATCCTTAATTAGCCCCATCTTATTCCATAAAGTTTTGTTCTCAATCCCTTCTACACCCAACAAACCTTAATTTCCACAGATGATGTGTTATATGCTTCCGTTTTGTTTTTCACAATTTTCAGTTTCTTTTTTTTAATTAAATTTTTTTCCCAAGGAGTTTATGTTTTATCTTTCCTTCTTTTTTTTCTTTTTTTCTCAAAATTTTTTTTTTCTTGTGATTTTTTCCATATTTGTTATCTTTTCTAAGGAGGATGAATTTTTATTCTTCATTGATTTTTTTTCATTTTTTTCAATTCTTTTGATTTTTTTTGTTGGTTAGTTTTTCACCTTTATTATTTTAAAAAGGAAGATGTGTTTTATCCTTCCTTATTTTTTTTCTCAATTTTTTTTTCTTTTTGTTCTTCTTATTTTATTCACTTATGTTTTTTTTCTTCCAAGGAGGATTTGTTTTATCCTTCTTCTTTTTTTCCCTTTTTTTGCATTTTTTTCCTTTTTAATTTTTTTCCTATGATTATTAATTTTTCTTTTTTTTCTCCTTGGAGGATGTAGTCATCTAGGTGATTTTCTTTTGCTAAAAGTTTACCATTTTGCTAAAAAAAAATCACAAGCAACATGGTCAAGGGAACTTTTAGGAAAATGTTCAAAAAAATCATTGAATTTCAAGGAAAAAAGTTTTGAAATTGTCAAAGTTTTTTGAGGTTCACTAGAAAACTAGGCCATGCAACTATTGTTAGTCACAAACAACATTTTGTGGTTAAAAAAATTTCAATTGTGGAAAACTACTTGCAAGTGTAAATTAGTTGCAAATATTGGTGACATCATGATGATGTCATCAATCCATGAATGCACATGGAAAAAATTTATTTATTTTCATCTAAAGTATAAAATATTTCGTATGTATGGCCATTTGCTATTATTTCACAACTATTTTGGTGGCAACCAATGTTTTGCCTCTTGGAGTTTTGTAATATTGATTCATGGTGACATTTGAATGCTTTTTTTTGCCTTTTTTTTTTTTTTGTAATTGATAAATAAAGGAAACCCAATCTAGGCCATTAGATTCATATGTTTGGATGGTCTTAAATTGTGACATGTGGCACAATATAGATTTACAACATGATACACTAGTTTAAGTTTACACCAAATAAATTTTAATAAATAATTAGGTAGGTAGGTAGGTAGGTACTTAAGTAGGTAAGTAGGTTAGTAATATTAAATATGTACCACTTATTTAAGTTGCCTACCTACCTAAATTAAGTATTTACCCATTTAAGTGGCAAGTTGAATTAAGTACCTACTTACCTACCTATCTACCTAAATAGATAGGCGAATAAATAGTTTGGGGAGATAAGTAGGCTAGAATGATGCATAGACGTCTTTCATTTTTATTTTGGGTTAATCTTTTTCATTCACTCATCCCAAATGACACAATTTTTTCACTCTGATAATAATGATAGATTACACACCATTTTTATATAATTTTCAAAATGGGAGTGAGAAACAAACATTATAAAATAAATTTTGAACTTGCAACTTATTTACAAACTAGATTACAATTATAAAACTTTCCCCATTTCTTTTGCTATCATTTTGGATTTCTAATTGAAATGATAAATTAAATAAATGACTAACTATTTAGCTAATTAATTATGTATTAATTAAAAAAAACTTATATCTATAATATATTAAATTACTCACCATCATCCATTTAAATTACTAATAACTTATAGATATTTACCTAACTAATTGATTACTTACAATATACATAATACATAAATTAATTAATAGATAACTACAATATTAATTAGTTAATAATTATTAACTATAACTAATAGATAATAATTTTAAGTTAGAAATATAAGTTATAAATTATGAATACTACGTTCAATTATAAATTACACAATTATTGGAATTACTGTATAATTAATTTGATTACAGTATTTTTTTAAAATATTAGTGAAATTGCTATAAAATTGAAATCCTAATTTGAATTGTTAATCATGAAAATAATTAATAATAAATAGCTTCAATTATACATCATATAATTACTGTAATTATTTCTTAGGATGGTAAAAATAATTTAATAAGTATGAAAATTTATGTTGTGATAAATAATTATTTATTGTCATTGCTTACCTAATGTAAATGCATTATTGGAAAATCAGTTAATGTGAACTCAAGTATAAATTCTCACCTTTGATAGGCTAAATCAGGGTCTCTGAGTTGAAATTTAACAATTTTCGGGGTTAATATGGCCAGTACTAATAAGAGGCCTCACTCATAAAGTTTAGGGTTTTGCACTCTATTCCTTTCCATCCTCATTGGATGACTCCCTTTATCAATGAAATGGAGGCACCTTATGCAACATAAATAAGTTTTTTGAAATTTTGACCATTGGAACTTGGCATGAATGAAATTGTTATGTATTCAAGTGATTTTGTGAGCGTTGTGAAGGGAGTAAAAACTTTGGGTGAATTTTCTTTGGAAACCTCGCACATCAAAAGGAAATGAATGAAATTGTTACGTATTCAAATGATTTTGTGAGAGTTGTGAAGGGAGTAAACTTTGGGTGAATTTTCTTTGGAAACCTCGCACATCAGAAGGAAATGAAATACTTGGAAGAGATTCTATGGAGAATAACAAAAACCAACCCTAAGGAGAAAGTTTTGCAACATTTTCAAAAACACTAATTCTGAAGAACTGTGTATTATGATTTGTCTGGAGGCCCAAGTGAATCGGGAACTTAGAAATAACAATAGAGAAAACTCTGATTCCAGCTATTGAATTGTATTACAAAATCATACATAATGGGTCTTAATTTTCATCATTACTTGACTTACGGTATACAAGGAGGCTCTGAGAATATGGAACTTACAGCACAAAGAGTTGGTACACCAAGAAAAGGCATCCAGATCACTATTGGCAAATGTTCAAGGTGTGTTGTACTTGATAGAGATGAGATATCTGCACTGTTCTGAGGTACACAAGAGTCACCAGGGTGTTCAAATCTTGCTGATCATTACACCTGCAGAGATAGTTGTTGGCAGTAAGTGCTAACATTGCACTTGTGTTGGTAATGTCTGAGATGCAGAGAATCCCGCAACTTTTTTCCTTCTCACAAATATGTGATAGTTGTAGACAAAAGTGGGAAAGCTCTGGAGAGGGTAAACCTTTGAACCCACACAAAAAGCACCATTATATGCAGATGCCTTAAAAGTATGTCCAGAACAAGATGAAGTCCTCAGTGAAAATAAGCATATGGGTGGAATGAGCATCTGCTTATCCTTCAATAGGAAAATGCTTTGCCCTGACCTTGGAAACACTCTGAGAACCACTATACACATTGAGCTCAGGTTGGTTTCATAATCCAGTTTCCTGAACAAAATAGTCATCTCAATGAGCACTGTTAACTATGATCCAAGTTTTACTGCAGATATAAAAAGCTGCATTCAGAAAGTCATCTCCCAGATTGTATAACAAGGGTCTATACTCAATGTCTGTAGTACCATCCCTTCTGTCAAAGGATCCTTAAAAAACTCATGCTGACATTGAGAATCCAAAAATACCCATGACTTACTATCACATAACTCACATTCCCAGCTTTTTCCAGGCTCCAGCATGCAGAATCATTTAAAAAACCTCTGCTGCCAATGTTTCCTTTTCAGGCTTCAGCACACAGAATTGGTTGAAAATCTTTGGTGCAAAGGTTCTCGATGATTGTCAGTCCAAATGGAGTTTTGTGTCTCTTGTAGTTTCTGACAGTAGGAACGTACAAAAGGTGAAAAATGTCTTCATGATGTCCTCAATGGAGGAGAGACCAAAATCACTCCATCTCCTCGCACAAAGAGATATGGCATGTGCCGTTTTGAAGTCTGGAAAAGGCCAAAGTCAAGCTCACACTGTTTGCATGCAAGTACAGGAACAAAAAGGAAGATGATTGCAGGGGGAAAACCAACCAGGAGCATTCGACACTAGGAATTTCTGCAAGCTATGTAAAACATATCCTTACCCTGACAATTTCTTCATAAGTCTCGTCATCGATTTCCACAGAAGTGACCACCTCCTCCACATCTCCAAGAATCATGTTTAAATGCTGATCATATGCCTGCAAGACAATCACCACCAAAAAAAGAGGTAGTATTTTCTGTCAGAGACAGGCCATTATGACACAAACAAATGACAAATTCAGTGAAACTGTTTACATTAGAATTTCATCCACCATTCAACCACACACTGCACAAATACAACAAGGGAAACCACCTGCAGCTAGTGTTTAAAGCTCATATTGTGCATGAAAAGCTCATGAAACAGAGAAGAAGATATCCGGTTGACAGCAATACAGATGAAACCCTAAGTCCACTGTCTGTTTGTTGGAACACAGCACACACACACCCTCATTGCTGAAACATACACATTCATGGTTTTGTGTGTGGTTGTGTCAGGTTTAGGATTCCTCCACACTCAATGACAATTGAAACACTTAGTGAGAGATTAGTTTTTCGATCTATAGATAAAACCCTAAATCGACTCGGGGAGAGGAGTTGCATATCACTTGCAATGGGACGGCGAGGAAAAAACCATAGAAAAACAAGCGCAGCAGCAGCAGTAGCAACAGAGCCAAGTCTCTCGCTCAGTCTTCTCCTGTCACACTCAAGAAAGAAGGAAGGAAGGAAGAGCTTTGAACAATAACAAAAGGACGGACTGTCGAGAAGAAAGCTGCTGTTACTGACAAAGCAGAATGTAAGCATAACAACAAAACCCTTGCGTACACAAGAAGATCCTTACATGGAGTTTGCCACGCAGCTCACGGTCCGCGCGAAGCTTGACGTAGATGCGCTCATCAAGGCTGAGCCTGATCAAATCCAAAGGCTCCTTGACCGCACTATCATCCTCCGTAGCCATTACACCGCCCCGTCTCCTCCCCTCTCCTCTCCTTTCCTTCCCTTCCCTTCTCTTTCCTTCTCCTCCACTGCCCTTCCCTCCATTTCCATTTTCACTGCAACCCTAGAAACAGCTAGCTGCCTTCAAAGGACCTTCAGAGGCAAAACCCTAGAACAGCACTCGAGACGGGCATGGCATACGAGATTCAGTAATGGACATATTGCATGAGGAGAGTAGTTTTCAAGAGGAGAATCCTGGAGTTTCAGAAGAGAGACAAGACTCGGAGGAGAAAGAAGGATTAGTAGCAGAAACTAGTGAAGAATGCTCGGAGGAAGGAGGAGTGGCGGAAGTGGGATATGAGCTCCAAAATACGCAGCAAGGAGGACAGACCAGAGCGATTTTTGTACATCAGCTGCCGAGAAAGGGTCTTTCCTTCCAGTTGTGGCCTGCAGCGACTGCCTTGTGTTGGTACTTGGATCACACATACGGGAATTCAGGAATGCAGGTCGCCTCCTCTTCTTATGCTATTCGAGGAGTGGGAGGGAAGGAGGGGGAGGAGGTATCGGGGGTGAAAAGAAGAAGGCTGCGGGTTCTGGAGCTTGGTGCAGGAACAGGCATGGTGGGTGTTCTTGCAGCGCGCCTCGGAGCTCATGTAAGTGTTTTTCGGAGCTAAACCCTAAAACTCTCTACGAAAAAGATGTTCGGAACTGTGAACCATCATCATCAATGTATTCAGAGTAGATGGTTTTGACGGTTAAGTGTCAAATCTTTGTAGCTTGCAGGTGACCTTGACGGATTTAGCACATGTTATTCCGAATCTGGAACAAAATGTGGAGCTGAACAAGCTGACAGTGGAAGCTGGAGGAGGCAGTCTGTCTGTGCATCTGCTGCAATGGGGAGTGAAAGAGGATGTTACAGCTTTGGGGCAGGAGCCCTTTGATCTCATTCTTGCTTCGGATGTTGTCTACTATGATACCTTGTTTGAGCCACTTGTGAAAACGCTCAAGTGGCTTGTGGGCGGTATGCAGCAGGAAGATTTGTGTTTGAGGAGCACAAGACCACCAGACAACCATTCTTTGGGTCACTGCAGCAGTAGTGATCATGTTGTTGGGGGAGCATCAAGCTGTGGTGGCATTGATAAACAGATGCCAAAGATGGAGGAGGATTCAGTAAGCCCTGTTGTGTTATTAGCACACTTACGAAGATGGAAGAAAGATAAGCATTTCTTCCGCATGGCATCCAAGTTCTTTCATCTTGAAGTCGTCCATCAGCATCCTCCCCCTGAGAACTACCGCACTGGTGTTGTTGTGTACCGTCTCACAAGGCATGTAGCTCATTGAACCTATTCCCCTTCCTCACATCTGTCTCATTTGAATTTTTGGGATAGAAATTTGTTAAGTTAATGTCCAATTGAAGTCCATAGATATAACAACATGCATCATTGAAATTTTTTTCCCTGCCAAGGGTGGCATTGAACATTTTCACTCACTTTTTTCTTGTATTCAACTCATTGAGTGAAATTTTGCAAAATCTTTTTTTCAATGCCAATCTCAATAGATGCACAGAATTTTTGAGACATGTTCTCATTATAATTCTAAATGATGTCCATTCATTTTCTTAATTTGCTGCAATTGAGTGTTATTAATTCACTCTCAAAGTTGTAGACAACTGTAGAATTTCATGTATGCAGAATTTCCAGATCCTATTAACCTGCCTCTCCTGCATATACATAGTTACTGTTGTGATGCATCAGTTTTTCTATGCCTTTTCTGATTTTAATCTAGGCTCCCACATCTTCCCATACACTTTAACAAGGCTATTGTCCACTCAAATCCAGGTTTTGTAATTTCTTCATGAGGACACCCACATTTTGCCCTCTTCAAAGCACCACAAGATTCTAACACCTGCCACTAGGTATACTGGTGCATTGCACTGGAAACTCCTTCAAAAGTGACAGAGTCTGGCTCCACTCACCTTCCAGAATCATGGTTGGGTGGAGCCAGATTCAGACTCAGGGTTTATGGTTTAATCTTGACATTCTGGTGGGTCTTGATTCCCTCTAGCCCAGTTTCAAGGTTTAGGGGTTGTCACAGCATTCTGGTGGGTGCTGCTTCACTCAAGTCCAGGTTCTGGGTTTAGTGTTTAGGGTTTAATCATAGCATTTGAAGAAACTGGTTGAGCATGGGAATAGATTTTCCTGCAATTATGTCCATCTATCTTCTTTGGCATCTCATGCTATCAATTGAGAGGAGTCAAGAACTCACACCAAAATGTTACTCTGCAATTCTTTGCACACCCAATCCTAAAGATGAACCCATAATTGACTCATGTCCAATGTATTAATTTGCAAATGAGGAAGATGGAAATTTTGATTGTAATTACACAAACTGAACACACATGCATGTGGAATTCAAAGAATTGTGGATTTCATCACATGGTGATGTTTAAGAATTTCTAGAACATGAACAAATGTTGAATGTAAGGAACCAAATTCAAAATGAATGTGGCTTGAATTGCTTGGGTTTGAAGAATAAGCAAGTAAATTCAAGCACACAAACACAATAAACATTGAATATGAAGGCTTGGACAATGTGGTTTCTTAGTATTTTAGGGTTTTCATTCTAATTGTTTTTGCAATAGCAACCAATTAAAACTAGAAGCACATGCATACTTGCAAATGCAGCATAGAATGGATTGTAACAGAAAATTCTAAACCAAAGGCAAAATTTGGACCAAGTTTGATAAACAAAACGAAAATATTATGTTGTTCAACACATCAAACAAGAAATTGAAAAAAAAGACCAAAAAAAGAGACAAGACAAACAAACAAAAAGTGGAGATGAATTATCACCATTAAAAAACACAATTTGAAACCCTTCAAAGAAGGATACTTTTTTTTGTTATGGGTGTTTGAAATTTTGTTTTTGTTTTTTTTTTTTTTTTTGAGCTTGCAATTTATCAATTCTTGTTTTTGTTCTATCTTCAAAGAAATGCAATTATGTTATATAGGTAGATCTTATAAAATGATGAAAAAAATTGTATTTGATGAATGTGTGGTGCAATTGTTAAAGATTTGGTCTTACAATGTGGAGTTGAGGGGTTCAAGTTCTCACACTTCCAACCTATATGCCTAATGAGACTATCTTTCTAGGTTACACCTTGAATTTGTTTTCCCTAATTATGTGCACAATGTCACTAATGACATTTGTGAATATGACCATATATTATTAATAATGATAAAAAAAAGTGCATCTAATTTGATTACATGTAATCATTTATGTGATCATAAAAACCATGTTTTGACTTGTTGTTTATTCATCATTAACTAATATAAAAGTTAATTTTTTTTCATTGTCCTCTTTGATGTCCATGACACAATCTAAATATGATTCAAGTAGATATGCTAATCTAATTCTCCTTTTAAACAATAATTCACCAATAGTTTGTCAATGTAGAAGGAACTTCATTGGGAGAAAAATGACAAACCCTTTCAATTCAAAGTTTGAATTTATCCACATACTCAAGGATATATACATTTGCTAAATTGAAAAAAAAACCTACAAGTATATGGATCAAATATATAAAAATTCAAAATATGAAAATTTATTCAAGCTAGGTGGTGATGTTGATCTCACTATATGCAATAAAAAAAATAACATTCATGTAACATCATTTCATTTGGTAAATACTTAAGAAAATAGTTGAAGTGGTAAAAATGTAGTTATCATCTTTCCCATCTTTTCAATTTTGTTGCAAGTTGAATGTATTAAAAGGTGCAAACCACCTTCATCATTATGAATTTTTGTTCACCATTGTTGTTGCCCCACATGGTTGCAACTACCTTCCAATGACCATGTCCAAAAGACTAATGTTGCCTTCCTTAACGGCAATTATCATCCAACAACCATTTGGAAAAAAAAAAGTTAATAAAATAGAACCACAATATTTTACATCAAACAAACTAAGTACTTTCATTTCACCCAAAAATCAAAGAAAAAAGAAAGAAAAATAAAATGGGCCACAACCTTTCATTGAACACCTTACATGCTTGCTTACAAAAATATCATCTTTTTATCCTCTAATCCTTTTAAACTCCAAAAAAAAAGAAGGAATGAATTAATCACACCAAATCAATTAAAGATAATGGAAATGGAAATGAGAATGAAAAACCAATAAAGTTCCTCCCACCTCATAAACCACAAGGCACTTCATTCCTCCTTAATTTTTTTCATTTTATCTAAATCTTAGTTGCATTTATTATCATTATTTCTTTCTTTGGATTGTAATAGCATAATACATAACGAATAGATTTATGCAAAAAATTACAAGATTTTATCAATGCATCAATTTTGAAGCCATAAACTTACAAACCTAAGAAGTGGTTTAAAAAAATTGATTCAGAGTAATGAGAGTGCACCTTTATCCTTTCTATTTATGATGTCAATTCAGGTGAAAAAATAAAAAAATAGGTGCAATTTAAGTTGCCTTCCTTAAAAGCTATCATTATATTAACCTCATAAAAGATGAAATAAACAAATATTCAACGTCCTAAATTCATAACAAGTAATTGAATTTTGTAGGTCATTAGAAAACCAAAGGCTAGTATAATCATTTTCTTCATAACAACCAAAGATTTATTCATACTAACACAACCTTTCAAAGAGTTGATGTTAGCTTTAAGTAAATGATGATGTGTCTACATGTGCTTTTGTTATTTATCATGTAAGCCTCATTTGCTAATGCATTATGCCAATGTGATCTTTGGTGTGATTGTTTGAGGTCAATTTTCTTGTTATTAATTGTAGTGAAGCCATGTTCAAAGGTTGATTCATCAACTTTCATGTAGCAATCGCTTCATGGTTATTGAAGTTTGGTCATGTTCATTACCATTGGTTAAAGGCTTTGTCAACCACCTAACACTTGAATAACAAGTCTAATACATTGTTGATATTATCTTATGTATTTTTCATTTTTTTAGATGTAAAATACTTAAAAGAAGGGGAATATTGATGAATATGAGATTGAGTTTAACTATCTAGAATGAATGGTTGTTATTTAAAAATGTAAGCAATTCTAAAAAGAATCATCGATCGAAAATGTCAAGTTTGAATTCTCAAGTTATAATATAAAGTATGAAGAAGTATGGCTTCCCATGGAACTCATTTTGTATTCTAGAACTTCTCATAATTAGTAAAACCTTCTTGAGTTTTGCCTTCGACATTTTCATTAACCGTAGGGGGCTATCCTTGAAGGTTTGGATGTTGTCCATATAAATCCAAAAAAATAGAAATTTTACACAATATTTTAGAAATAAGGAGGGTCAACTTTTAAGATTGACAAATTAACATACAAATTAAACTAAGATATCCTTAATGGTTTGACCTTAGCTTTGTTCATTATTAAATGTTGATTTTATCCATTCATAAATATCGATTTTTAAAGAGACAAAAATGATGTCAAAGAAGGCTCACATACAAATTTCCATTGTTCTAATAATCTCCTCTTTGCTTAATATATAAATATTATTTTCTAATTTGTCATCGCTTTGTATTATTGCATCATTATTATAACCCTTGTATGGATGTTTTCAACTAGAAGCTGAATTGATACCTAGTTTCATCATATTGACCCATGGTGTATGCTTCATATTTAGACATTGAAAAAAAATCTTTCCTTAATCTCTAATATAAATATTTTTCAATTTGGTTTTCATTATTTATTTAAATTTTTGAACCTATCATTTAACTATCCTTTCAAGACCTAGTTACTTTTCCAATCTTAACACAATAATCCAACTTAATTATTGCTAATTTTAAATATTTGAATCCACTTATAATCATCATGAATGAAAAATAAACTTGTTGATTCCACACATATATCCACACATAATTATTACCAATCAAATGTCCAAAATGATCCAATGAAGTTGCCATTACAATCATCCCATGTTTTATTATCTTGATCTTGTTATAAAATCCTATTACAACTTGGCCACTAGAATACAACATATTGATGAAGTGTGTTATATGTATTTGCTTTTTTCGCATATTTGCAAGTTCTACGAACCATGGATTCTTATTGTTAATGACTTACATCCTTAAAACAATCCAAAGTAACATTTTTTTTATTGTTCCAAAACCCATGCAACCTCAGATGTACATTGGTCCTTCAATGCTTTGATTTTTGCCTCTTTCATTTAATTTGATTTCTTAATTCTCATCAATTGCAATCATGTTTTAAACATCCAAATTATAATAGTGAAAGAATTGCACAATAGTTCAAAACTTGAACTAGTGATTATAGATTATAATACCATTGACCTAATGAAAGTGTGTGAGGTTAGTGTTATCGAGCAACCTCATCCCAAAAGACCACACAACAAGTGCTAGTTACAATTGGTAGTTTGATTGGCGAAGTTGGGAAACGTTGTATGATGACCACCATCTTATGTTTATATCATGGGAACAAAAATGGAGGTTGAAAGATCATGGTTTAAGGTAATGGTTGAAATGGAGTCAAGTGCACATTATTTGTAACCACAATTCAACATTCTACAAATGAAAATGTTATATTAGATGTTATGAAATTTTAGGTGGCATCAAGTAAATAAAAAATATTGTTATTAATAAAATGTCACCTCAAAGGTTTGATTTGAGAAGAGATTGATGGAATTGGTTATAGAAAATCATATACCTATGTGGGCTTGGTCCGCTTAGAAATATGATAAGCTTGGTAGGGCAAGTTGTTGTTCCAATGCGTGGTAATGGGTTTGAATTAGGGCCTATTTTGAAATGTGATTGGTTGTTCCCATCATGGATTCACTAGGTGTGTGCATCTTTCTTTGTCATTGTTTACCAAATGCCAAATAGCTATATTAAAAGTGATAATTACACGTAGTTGCTTGTCCCACCTAGGAAAATGGTTGAAATAATGTCGTGGCAAGATAATGCAATAGTTGAATTGTGTCATAATAGGATAATGTAACCAATTATGTATACATTAGAAATTCGACATGTATAGTTTTTTTACCTTCGTTGTCATCCCCTCCTCTTTGCCAAAAATCCATTGTAGTAGTAAATATTATCTTAACTATTATAATGCCCAAATTCTTCTCTCAAGGTTAAAACCTTGTGGTCCCTCAATTTTGGATAATCAATTTATCTAGTGAGCCCTATTATAAATTGTATTATCATAGATAATAGTAGTTGAATGTGCCCATATTCAACTTCAAAAAAACATAGGGAGTAATGGTCTGTAATTGCCCGCTACTAGGTCATTACCCTAAAAATCCATCGGGATGACAATAATGTGCCAAACCCCTCAATAATCACATCAATACCTGATCTTCATGTCCATTCACGTTTCAATTGCAAAGATACTCAAAAGAGATACACGCACATATATATTGGGAGATATCGAATTTTGAGCAATTTATTCGTGTGTATAATTCAACCATACCCAACTAGTTGTGTGTAGGCCCAGCCAGAGCTGGTGCGACTCATGAATGACAACCTACTACCACCCTTAATTCCCATACCTTGAGAGCCTTATACTTCACTAAATGATTCCAAGTTGTGAAACTTACTTCCTACCCACTAGGACCTAATTAGGTCTGTGGTTGGTAAGAAGAGGAAATGTGTTGCCAAAATTGACACCCATGTTTGGCACAAAATGCTTGCAATTTTTTTTAAATATTAAAAAAATCTTTTGGTAAAACAAAAATTGGAATTTGCTTAAGAAATGAATTTTTTTCCATTTTTGAGTGTGCAATTAGTGTATTAGTTATGGGTAGTCATAAGATTTTTCAATTTTTTGAGAATTTGATCCACTTGTTGTCTTTGAGTGAATTTAAAATCTGAATGGTAGGGCAAAATGCATGCATATGAGTGTGATGAGAAAAAAAAAGGGGGGGACATTTGGACTTGGGATGTAGCGGAAATGAGTGATCAAAGTTGCATGTAAAAGGAGCATCGACACACAAACAAAGAACAACATATTGATTGTTTTCAAGCATCTTGTATAGGCCCAACCTGAGGCTCCTCTTGTACCAAAACTAAGGCACTCCATCATTTGATTCAACTCTTGTTTTCAAAAATGATGAAAAAATTGGCCAACAAAAAACTTCTTACTGAGAGTGTTGCACAAAATTACTCAAAGCTTCCTATCGTGATATAAGAAAACTCATGTAATGGTGACCAACTCTTTTGGGAAGAGAAATTTCATGCAGCCAATGGTAAGGCCCAAGCATGCACTCAAAGTGCCTTGCTTTTTTTCTCCTTTATGTTTGGGGGGTGAGGTGGTGAAGGGATTTTTTTTTTCGTTTTTTCCCTGGTTCCCAATGTGTTCCCACTATGTTCCCTTTAAGTTCCCAATATTTTCCCCAAGTTCCCAATGTGTTCCTCAACATGTTCTTCATAGCACCTCACTTTTATCCCATATGCTTAGGCAAATGTTGTCCTCCTTTCAGCTATATAGGTGGGCCAAAGGGGAGAAACTCCGTACTTTAAAAGTAGAACCTTTTAATTAGGGGAGCCACCATAGTTTCTTTTTCTTTTTGAGTGATGGGCCAATCAAATTGGCTCGTTGCAAATTTTATTTTAAAAAAAAGAAAAAAGAAAAGAAGTTGAGCTTGGGAGGCAACTCATCAAATTAATAGGAGAGGTGAATAGGAGAGGTCTATTTGAATGCAAAGTATATATATACAATGATCTCCAAAAGGGTTGATAAAAACAAAAGAATTGCTTGCTATTGAACAACAACCACAAATGATTTGGCTCATGGCTGGTGGCATTTAAAATGCTATTCCCCAACTTTATTATATTGTCCAGTTTTTCATAGTGTTTGCATCCAGCTTCTTTCTTCTGGGAATAATTGTATTGCACTCAAAGTTCCTTGAAAAGGGTAGTAGATTCACAACCTCCATTCCCCAATCAAGGAAAAGTGAAAGTTGCCATATAATAATGGAGTTAGTACCTAGTACCTTGTTGATTGTCATGCAGAGATCTGAGTAATTAGTCCTGGTGGGTGCATCTACTGCAGTTCTAGAAAAGGGTATCACACATCCAAGCTGGTTTCCATTACCTTCTTCTTAGTGTTTTTTTTTTTTAAATTAAAAAAAAATTATTTTATATTTTTTTTAGGGCAATTTTGTTTTATAGCCAGAGTGCTGATGACCCACCCACAGGAAGGTTTAGTCAGATTTGGCTACAAGTAAAAACCTGAAATTAAAATTTTAAAAAAAAACATCCTTCTATATTTTTGGCTACTGACTTGAAACATGCATAGAAATCCGACGTTTTTTCTTAAGAATTTTGGTCAACTTCTGGCTATTGAACATCTTTTTTAAAAAGCACATGATTTTAGTTAGCACTTTGAGTTTTTAGTATAGCATTTTGGCTATATGTATATATATTTAGCCAGCAAAAAAGAAGAAAATGATTTCTTCTTCTTCGTCTTCTTGACAATGCACATGGTGTAATGACCAAGATAGGCCAAGCCATGGTGGGGTTGCATGTAAGTAAAGTACAAGGGGAAATACCAAAACCTAATTTGCTGTAGGCTTTGATATGCAGGCCCACTGTAAGTGAGGGCATTTCATGGAACAAAATGCCAGCCTGCAAAGCTTTGGTATTATGCTCCTTTGATCATTCATTCAGGTATGAAAGGTATCATGACTCCCAACCTCTTCATACCAAAATACTAAGTGAAAAAAAGGATACTTCATCTAGGGAGTATAAGTGGTAGGTAAGTAAGAAGTAGGTGGCTACTAGGTAGGTAGGAAAGTAAGTTGATAGGTAGGTAGGTAGATAAGTAGGTAGGTATGGATGGATGGATGTGGATGAATAGTTAGTACTAAAAACCTGACCTACCTACCTACCTACTTACTTTACAATCGGATGTGAAAGATTTGCATCCAGGCATCTCTACCAAGGAAGGCAAGGGGATATTGTGTTTAGATTCATTTATAGAGGATAGTAGCTTAATGGATTTTGGCCTCTCGGCAATATAGTAGGTCTATATTTTTTATATGAGGATTTTTGAAAGATGATATATTTTGGCTTGTGTTGAAACTTGAGATTAGTTATAATAGAGTTATAATAATAATATCTTGAAGGATTTTGGTTTTCTTTTAGAGGATTTTTTTTGAAGATTATATTTTTGCATGGTGAAATATATTTGAGTTTCCATAGTTCTTCTTTTGCCTTAAGACACTTTTTAAATGTAAAATGGCAACGCCACATTGTGACACACCCCTTGTTTAAATAATCATCACCATGGATATCAATAAGGGTATCACCAAATTTGACACCATGTGATGTTTTAAGTCTAACACTTGGGTGATTCCAAACACACCTTACAATACATGTCCATTATTACCCTTTTTCTCAAAACTATGGGGCATGTTTTTGGGAGGCACCACATAGGTAGGGACAACAAAAAATTTCAAAAAATTTAGACCTGCATTTTATCAATTTCAACTTTCAAATTAATGCCCTACTTACCAATCAACCCAAATTTTTTTGGCATTACATTCATGTTATGCATAAAGGTTTACTATCGAAATAATACTCACCTTGGGAACTACCTAGTATACCACCCATGAAAGTTCTAGGATTTAGTTATTTCTTTATTTTGTTTTTTTCCATGACCTTATTAACGAAAAGTGTGTGTATGCCCTTGCGCTTCCTTTGACCATTTGTACATAACATGTAAGAAATGCAATCCATTATTCAAGCCAAAGTGGGGGCAAGGTGGTTGCTCAATCTCCAAGAAATCCACATGCAATTACCTACCACATTGATTGAAAGGAAAAGACTTGCACATAATACCCTCTTGGGGTCCTAAACACCCATGGTTATTAAAAAGGGAGTTTGCATGCCTTTAAGTGAGATCCTCATCTTTTCAACAAAAGATGATGCAATTAAGATTTCACAACCCCCATAAGGTATCAATATAAATAAATCTATAGAAATAGGAAATTGCAAGAAGAAGATCGCCATGGTGTAAAATAAAATAAAGCTACACACTATCCATGTAGAAATTTCATATGCACCTCTCAATAAAACATTTAAATATGTACCTTGGGATGGAACTATTGAATTGGAAATGAAAATAATCTTTGTCACATAAAGTTTATGGATAGTTTGAGGTCCCTATTCACCCATTCATTAGTTTAGACCTCAAGGGTGACCCAAGCCATGTCCCAAGTTGATGGGTTCATTCATGGTTGGGGTAGCCAAAAGGATTGTTTAATGGGCAAAGGACTGCATAGCCCAACTTTGGATTTTTATAATATTTATTGCATTATAATCACAATGTATTGTTGTGTGCTTATAGTTAAAATGATGTCATATTGCCTAAAAAAAAATTTGCATGATTTATGATTTTTTAATAGTCATTTAAAACAAAAATGTTAATTTTTAATTACAATTTTTTAAAAAAAATCCAAACAAAGGAATTAAAAAATATTTCAACTTTCATCTATGGATAAAAAAATCTTATGTATAGAAGGTAGACATGCCCATCATTGAACACAAGTCGATAATCAAACACATATTCATATTTTTTCATTTCTTGTTTTTGTTTAATGATTTTCATGACTATGAATGTGCCAAGTGGAGGTTTAAGATATCTTTTTGAACTTCAATGTTCAAGTCAATAATCAAATATTCATATATTCCTCATTTCTTGTTCTTGTTTAACGACCTTCATGACTATGAGTGTGCCAAGTGGAGGTTTAAAGTATCTCTTTGAACTTCAAAGGCTACTAAACAATAAAGAAGAAACAAAAAAAAGAATGAACATGTCTTTAAAGAAGAATGTTTAGAAAAATGCATCAAAAGCCCTTTGATCCCCCACCCCAACTTTTGGATCCCATGTATTTGTACCTTTTTTTAATCTATTTTGAAGGATATAAAAAATATGGGCATGTTACCTTGAACTTTACAAACCCTTTTGAATTGTAAAGGAAACTAAACTATGTCCAAGGATTTTAAGCTTTTTGAAAGTCAAAATGTTAGGATTGACCTGTCTATTTTAATCCAATGTTTGAAAATTGTGTGCCCCAACTACGAATGCACCCTAACAATTGTTTTATTTAGCCAATGTTCCACCTTTGAACTCTCAAGGTGTTCTAATCATTGATCCCCAATAATTAATCCATTTGAACAATTGATGTTGCATCCTTGTTTGTGAATTGCATGTTGATTTCAAGAATATTATTACTTTTGTAGATGTAAATATAATAAAAAAGTAAAATAAAAAATCAATGGCTGGAACCACCACAAGGGAGACAAAAAGGGAAGGTAAAAAGATGAACAACTTGCAAGAATAAAAAAAAAGGGAAAAAGTTAGTCCCTTTTTTGATAGGAAGTTATTTCACCCATGGCCCTTTTAATGTCACTTGCACGCAAATTGTGAGCGCAATCTTCCTTTCTATAATAGAGGTTAAAACACACTAAATGGATGTTGCCTAAAAAATTGAATGCAAAAAGATGAAGATAAATAACCTCTTGATCGTCTATTGTGGAAAAGATGAGCACACTCCTTTAAAAAATGATCCATATCATGCATGGGTGCACTGTGCACCTCCATGGTCATTGGAATAAAATGGTAGATGTAATTGCAACTCCCACATTTGTTCAATGTCTCTTTTCCTCCCACTTCCATTTCAACCTCCCCCACCATTGACTTTTCAAAGTTTTTCATTATATCTTGCCTTTCACCTTCACCTACCTCCCACAAAGCCACTTTTGTTATTTGTGTCACAACTTTGTGTACATAGTCAAAATTTAAAGTTGTTTCTTGTATCATGAGAAGGGTAATGAGTTTAATCATGGAATGTGGATTCTAATTGTATATTTGAAACAATATACCTAATGTTGTGGGTTTCATTAGAATGGACTTTGAAAGGTTTACAACCTTTTTTTTTCTTTGTTTGTTATGTTTCCACTTGATTTTATCTCCAAAGATTTACGAGAAGATCTACTTCTTGTGGTTTTGATTTCAAATTTGAAAAGTTTGAAACCATAAGTTTAATTTCTTTAAATGTGTATGTATGAATGTGGTTGAAATGCCTTCTAAGCTTATGACTTTACTGATCAATTGTAGTTTGCCTATTCACTTACCATTTTTGATTTGCACCATTATGAAATTCATATTGTTCCATTATGTCTTGTCTTTGTTTGTTGAATAATTTAATAATGATCATGAGAAGTTGACAAAATTCAACAATGGTAAAATATTTCATGAATAATGTGCAAATTGTGTATAATTTAGGTAGATACTTGACAATGGATCAAATCATGACCTAATGCAATAGAAAATATTGTGCATGGGTTGTTACATGCAACAAAACAAACTTGTCAAATGGGTTGTGGTAAGTTATGGTTGACAACTATGTACCCATAAACCTAAATCATAATATACCCATTGATCACCTATTACATAAACCAACTAAACATGAAGGGTTGAATGTTTTATTATGTTTGCTAGATGAGGACAACAATAATATTTGTAAGGTTCATCATGAAATTATGCATGTTGTGTTTGGCAAACGAGTTGCAATTTAACTAATGTAAGGCATTTTGCATAAATATGTTGTTATATTATAATTTGAACTAATCCTACCCTTATCCACAAATGATTCTTTGAATAAATTTATGGCATCATTGCAATCCATTATGATTAGTTTGAACAAACCATGTATATGTTTTAACATTGGATTTTTTTGAAAGATGTTTGATATAAGATGGACTAAAATAAAATGATGACAACCATTTGTGGATGAATCTCAAAATGTGTCATCCCACGTTAAGTATCTATGACCCAATTGGTGTGAAATGAATTAAAATGCAAACATATCTCCTTATTAAAGTTCAAAAAATAACTCCTTGTAGTAGGGTGAATGTCCAAAATCAATTGAAATGACTATGTTCATATTAAGTGTGGAAACAGAAATGGTGGGATCCATTTTCGTATTCTTGGTTAAATATGACTATGATGAATGCTTAAATTTTTTATAAAGAGTGCATGAGGCTAGATGTTTTGAATACACTCACCCATGATCCATCAATCAAATAAGGGATGATATAAATCTTGTTGAGTGAGTGGTGGGGTGAAATTGTATCACTTTTTTTACAAGTGTTAGAAAGGGGTTTTGGCATGGATGTGGATGTAACTTCAATTGGATCCCTAGAGGTTATGTGATTTATTTTTGTGATTTGTAGTTGCCCAATTAGGATAAACATGTAAATGTGATGTATGTATTGCAAGTTCCCATTGTGTGTATTTCTTGAGCTACAATTTGCATTTGATTAGTGGATTCATATGTTGACAAATATGGGCTATTATGAATGGTATCATAGCTAGAGATTTTTTTTGGTGGCAAAATTTTGTTATTTTTATTTTTGAGAAAAAAATTGGAAAAATGTGGATGGTTCCAAAAAATAATCATCAATTTTGTGAATTTAAAAACTTAAATACACCATCAATCATAACCATGGAAATTTACAATTATGTACTCAATTAATGTTACAATGTTTGATTACAAAATGATTGTTCCAAACAATAGTTTAGAGTAGAAAAACATTATTGTTGTTGTATATGCATAAAGGTTTGGTTATTTTTGTTTATTGGGATAAGAAAATGAGTATATAATTTTAATTTATTTAATAAGAAGAAAAAGTGTTTCACACTTTGAAATTATTAGGAAAATTTTCAAATACAATGGAATTTATTCTTATTTAAAAAAACCCTAATTGCATGGGTATATCTTACATATACCCAATGGTATCAAAAAGATATATATATTTTTCAGATGTATATATTCTGGGGTATGTGCTTGATTAGGGTATATTTGTTTTTAAAAAAAAACTCATGGTTAGGTATATATACCCTACCCAGACCTGATGGGTTAATCCGGGTAGGTAACCTTATTTACTAGGTAGGTATGTAGGTAAGGCACTTGGTGGTCACTAGATAGGTAGGTAGACACATAGCATTGGTTGATACATAGCTAACCACTCTGGTTAGTTTATGGGACAGAAAGACAAATGAAAAAAATGTTTTCTGTTCACGTATCATTCCATCCTTCATTGTGTGTGTACTGGTGGGGTGTTGGTTCACTCTGACTACATATTTTTGGCTAAACATATTCTATGGATGTATTTTTGGCTAAACCCAATTCACTCAGGGGGCAACAACATCACAAAATTGAAACAAAAGTCACTGCTGCTTATCAGAGCCCATTTTTTTAATTTATTGGCCTAAGAAACTCGCCAAAAACCCAATCAGAATTTTCTCAAAAAAAAAATGATAAAATGAAATGAGTTTTGAAATATTCAGTTAGTAGAAATTTGAAAAATTTTCGTAAAAGGAAAAAAATAAAATAAATTGCCAGATATCTCTTAAACGTTGGTTCAAGTACGTTGTCAAAAAAAAAAGAAAAAGAAAAAGAAAGTTTAATTAATGAATTTTTTTTCATATATCTTTTTTTTTAGTAAAAATCTGGCTAAATCTATTCTATGGAAAGATCATCAGTTCCACTGAATGAACTACAATGTAGATTTTAAAGATATTAAAATTTAATATTTGTAAATAAAATAAAATGAATATTACAAACATTTAAATTAAAAATTTATACTTGAAAATATATTACAAATTAAAAATATTTATAATAAAAATTAAAACGGAAATAATATTTACACTAAAAAGAAAAAAGAAAAAAATTTACACTAAAAATGAAAAATATTTATAATAAAAACTAGAAAATAGAAATATTTATAATATAAATTAGAAATTAGAAATACTTATAATATAAATTAGAAATTAGAAATATTTATAATAAGAACTAGAATTTAAAAATATTTATAATAAGAACTAGAAATTAGAAATATTTATAATTAGGAATTAGAAATTAGAAATATTTATAATAAAAATTAGAAATTAGAAATATTTATAATAAAGTTTTAAATTATTAAAATTAAATTAAAAAAAGAAACTGATACTACCTATTGAGGTTGACACGTAGACATCAATTGGGTAGCATGGGAAAGTTGGAAACACCCACACGCTAAACTTTATATTTTATTAAATAAAAAAAAAGTGAAATCTATTTTTAGTTTGGAACACGAAATATGACAATGTCAACAGCCTAGTTTTTACTAACGTGCCACTAAAGCGGCGTGTGTGTGTGTGTGTGCAACGAAAGATAACCCAAAACAGAACGAAAACCACACGTTCAATAGTCAACACTAATGTCCCCCCTCGCCCCCATTTCGAGTGTAAAATATAAGTCAAAACTGTTGCCCCCGAGTGCCCCTGATTTTAGCCAAATTAGCCAATTACAAAACTCCCCCATTCCTGCACAGCGTTTGCTTTTTTTTGTTTTTTTGATGAGGCAAACTGGCGATCATCCATGGTAAGCAGCGTTTTTTTTGGGCTAAAAAATTTAGCCAAAAATGACAAAAAAATTTAAAAGGGAATATTCTGTCGCGATATTTCTGAAAATATTACTAGATATTTCGCCATATTTTGACTTGCTTTTTTAGTTTGCTAGCAGTTTTTTTAAAACTAATTTTTAAAACTGTTTAGACAGGTTTTAAAAGCCTGTCGCCATTTAATGCTAAATACCTCTTGGGATTGTAGCCAATGACTACGTAAAATTTTGGAAAAAGAATTCACTGATATAGGAAGACGTAGAAAAAGTGGCAATCATCCCTAGGAGGATTTAGCCAAATTTTGCTATAAACCGGATCTTGGATGATCCTTCTATACCTTTCCGACTACACAATGAAAACCAGATATTGTAAAAATCTGGCAAATTTTATTATTTTTATCTCACTTTTTGGCGATTGAAAAATCTGGAACCAAAATTTCTTCGTTGTTGAATGTTTATTTTAAAAATTTCTCTTGTTGGCGAAATGTCTTCAAATTATTATAAAAAAAGGGTTGGTCAGAATCCTACGGCACGTGGCGGGCCCTGGATGGATGAAATCGTCGCTGATTTCACCATTCGTCGCAACGCGTAGCTTTGCACTGAGTTTTGTCAAGTTCTTTGCGCAAGTTACGCGTGCGAGCGCGCACCAACGCGGGGGAACACTCTGAGAGAGAGAGAGAGAGAGAGAGAGAGAGAGAGAGACAGACAGACAGAAGGGGCGAGCACTAGAGATACGATGACTCGGTTGTGATCGAAGGAGACAAAATCCATGGCGGCTTGTGCAACAATAACAGCAGAAGAAGAAGGAGGAGCAGCAAAAATAGCAGCAGCAACAGGCAGTAGCAGCAGCAGAAACAGCAGCAAAAGGAGCAAGAGGGGGAAGTAGTAGAAGTAGGGAGTAGTAGTGTTAGTAAGGAGACCAGGCAGTGGATGTGTGTGAGAGAGAGAGAGAGAGAGAGAGAGAGAGAGAGAGGTGGTGATCGTATGGGCGGCCATGAGCGATCGGGGTGGAGTATTACTCAGGCATCTGCATAGTGGGGGACGACATGGGTTACTGGCTTTTTTGCTACAATTCTTGGGATCTTGTAGTAGTAAGTTGTATTCGATTCATGGTTCTGGATCCGGGAATAAGCAGACGTGGGTGGTCAAGGAGAAGGAGAATCTGCGTGGGAGTGGGAAGCATCTTCTGGTAGTTGGGGGTGGTGGTGGTGGTGGTGGTGGTGTTGTTGGTGGTATCAGTAGTCGTCATGCTGGCTTGTGGGCTGCTTTTCTCCTCGCCATCTTGTCGCTCCTTGTGATCTTTAACAATGCAAGTCTGATTTCCGACCATTTGCATACTCAAGTGGTTGTGTACAGGCAGCAGCATCGAGTCTCCTCCTCCTCCTCCTCCTCCTTGCTTGACGGAAACGCGGGAGGAGGAGGAGGGTTAGCACGCGGAGCTTCTTCTTCTTCTCCTCCTCGCCGTGTCAAGCCGGAAGGAGTATCTTCTCCTCCTAAGTTGCCGAAGTCTCTCTTTCATCCGGGTCGATTTAGATCAAAGAAAGACGCTTCTTCTTCTTCTTCCGTTTCTCTGGTCCCCATCCCGCATCCTTGTAAAGGATTCAAAATTCCACCTCCTCCGACAGACAAGAAACGGACGGGGCCGCGCCCATGTCCTGTCTGTTACATCCCCGAGGCCATGGCAATGAGTGAGATGCCAGAAGAAAACAGGTATGTGTCCCCTGTGCTCAAGCAGCTGAGCTACGTGAGTGATCTGGGAGCAATCCAGCCACCTTTCCAAGGAGCCGCTGGATCTGCGTTCGGGGGATATCCAAGCCTGAAGGAGAGGGAGGAGTCATTCAATATCGGAGATTCAATGCGCGTGCATTGCGGGTTTGTGAAGGGGAGCACGCCGGGAGTGGGGACCGGGTTCGACATTGATGAGGATGATCGCGCGGAGATGTACGCTTGCCAAGGGGTGGTAGTAGCATCTGCCATCTTTGGAAATTATGACCAGCTGCAACAGCCCAAGAATGTGAGCCAGGAGGCCAAGAAGAGTGTGTGCTTTTTCATGTTTGTGGATGAGGAGACAGAGAGCTCTCTGGAAGAAAATGAGAATTTTCTGAGTACCAAGCAGGTTGGGTTGTGGCGCATTGTGGTGGTACATAACCTGCCCTACACAGATGCACGACGAAATGGCAAGGTGCCCAAGCTCTTGCTGCACAGGCTGTTCCCCAATGCAAGATTCTCACTCTGGGTTGATGGCAAGCTTGAGCTTGTGGTTGACCCATACAAGATCCTGGAAAGATTTCTGTGGAGGACAAATGAGACATTTGCAATCTCTGAGCACTACAAGCGCTTTGATGTGTTTCAGGAAGCGGAGGCAAACAAAGTGGCTGCAAAATATGACAATGCTTCAATTGATGCACAAATCGAGTTCTACCGTAGTGAAGGGCTAACCCCTTACAGCACAGCCAAGCTTCCCATCACCAGTGACGTTCCAGAGGGATGTGTCATTGTTCGAGAACACACACCAATTGCAAACCTCTTCTCATGCCTCTGGTTCAATGAGGTGGATCGGTTCACCCCTCGAGATCAGCTCAGCTTTGGTATTGTTCGTGATAAGCTCGCTCAAAAGGTTCCTTGGCAGATTAACATGTTCAAGGATTGTGAGCGACGCAATTTTGTGGTCCAAGGCTACCACAAAGACTTACTAGAACACACAGCAACCTTGACAACGAATTCGGAGCATTCAGAAAGTTCAGTAGATGATGCGATAGCAGCAGATCTGAAGTCTGAAGTCAAGCCTGAGGTCTTGCCAAGGAAGGTGGAATCAAACACTAGACATAAAAAGGAGGGTGAAGGTAAGGGAATCAGTTTGAGAAAGATACGTATGCTTTCAAGGACCACCTACCAGAGCTGATCCAGCAAGCACATTCCATTAGGGTTTGGCATGCTTTATGAGATCAATTGAAGAACCTCTGTTGTCTTAATTAGGTGGAACAACAGATTGGTGGCCATTTCCTCCTTTGTAGAATAGACCATGATCCTCTATCTCAATTCTTTGTATGAAAGTCTAGCATCCCAAATGGGGTGCACAGTAATGACATTTCTGACCAGATTCTTTTGCAGTAACCAACAAAGCAGCTTTGGATCAAGTTACTTGAATCTAGAGTAGAAGTCAGCATGTATGAGTCATGCGTTGTGTTGGTAGATTAGAGCATACCCCATGGATGTTGATTTTAGGCTCCTTCTTTTCCTTCCAGTTTTCTCAGTTGCCTTGGAGGACATGAGATCATCAGAAGGGCATGATTTCAGTTGGTATACGGCAATGGTAATGTTCATTAGTTTCATGGCTTAGGCTCTCACCTTAAGAGCATTGGTCAACAGTTCACCCCATACCAGGATGTTGTGCAACAATTGTTTTTGCTCTTTGTTATCATCAATGCTAATCTGCTTTCTTGCAGAACTGCAAAATGAAGATCAAGGAAAATGAAGATTTTCCTTTGTGAGCCTCCTTTAAACATGGTGTGCATTCAACTGACTAGCAACTTAGTTAACCTCTTAGTGTGGTTTCTTTCTGTTGGATAGTCAAAGGGATTACAGAGGTTTTAACTGCTTGGCTTATGGCTGACTGTTTGTTTTGTTAACCTGTCATGTATCTGTAGAAACAAGGACTTGCAGTCCAGCAAATAGCTGTATGTGGTGATGGAAGTTGAAATATGCATACAGAAAAAGGCACTGAGGTTTCATCAATAGAAATGGGACATTTATACACAAGTATCTGCAACAATCTTCCCAGTGCCAGTAATCGTGTTCCAGACTCTGCTTACTTCTCTGTCCAACTTCCAGGGTTCAATGTTGTTCTCAGTATGAGCAGGGTATGGTGTTTCTTTTTCAGTGTGAGACCTTCTCATATGATGTTCAGAGTAACATTGGATGCTTCCTTTGTCTTTGCTTGGATTGCTGAATGTAGCCTGCCATCCCACCTTAGAAGGCTCATAGGGATTGAGTGCCACTAATGAGAGAGATGTAAAGGACTTCATGAATGATGAAGAGGACACAACGCATGAACAATGCTTCCAAAAGGAATTGGAAAAGCTTACTGGGCATAAGTGATTCGGTGAACTGTCCTAATGTTGCACAGATTCCTAGCTTGCAAGCTTGAAAGAATCAGCAGCCAACCTCTTGATTCAAAGCGACACTACACGGCCGCATTTTTGTTTGTCAAAAGACGAGCTTGGAGTGGAAGATGTATCCGCCAATTTTCACATCACCGATATACTGAAATCTGATCAATTGTGAACTCACATGATTGATCTAGCAAAGACCTGATGACAGTTACATTTTGTGTACAAATCTTGCTCAAAATGTAAGGATTTGATGACGCTCTTGACGGAGTGGAACAATGTTAACGTTAAATGAAAGATTTCTTAGATGCAACGGAGGAAAACAACTCAGGCCGAGATCTCTCTACTGTGCATTCTCGTCTTAAAATAGTCTTGCCACCAGAGGCACTGCAAACACTTCCAATGCGCAGCTCTTTAAACCCTAACCCTAACCCTAACACTAGTCCTTACAAACCCCGGCCCCTCCTTTCGTAAGAATTTGATCACTAGCTGAAGGAAATTTGCTGCTGCGCTATCGTTGGTGAGCCTCGCGAGCAGAATCTGATGCCCGCTCCGCTGCAGCAAGACAAAACCGATGACCTGTTGTTTCTGTTGCTGCTTCCGGAAGAGAGAATTGGGGTAGGCTTCCAAATTTTCGCACTCCATACTCACAAAACTGCGGGAGCTTCTTTACGCAAGCTTGTTTGGAGTTTGAGGGGGTTCTGAAGAAGATCACGTTTCCATGCCTTCGTTATCGAACTTTTGATTCAATTCGCGGCAAAAGAGTTCCCGACTGCGTTTTTTGTTGAAGCAGTTGTGATCTTTGAGGAGATTGTGGTTTTGCGACGATTCTTACATTATGTCGTTCGTCGTCGTCTTCTCGGGCTTCTGCAACATCTGCCTGTCTTTCTTCAGTCTCTGCTTCAAGGTTTGTCATGCTTTGTGAAGAAGCTTGGCATTTCCATAATGCAACGGGGCAATTTTGGAGTGGCTCCAAGAGTTTGTGTTCCAAGGAAACTGGCACAGGCATTCGTGTTGTCAGGGGGTTTGAGAAAGGCTTTTCCACGAGGGAGAATGAGTTGAGGAGAGCTACTGGAAAAGATGTCGAGACATTTGCCCAGGAATAATTTTTGTGTCAGGTCGTTTGAGAAAGGGCATTTTTTGCAGGAGAATGGGTTGAGCAGAACAGCGCTCTGAAGAGGTGGAACAGGTGAGGTGTTCGCCAGTGGGACGGACGCCTAGGGATGAGGAGCGCTTGGAAAACGGTGAGAGATGGAGATCGGTACAGGTTGGGGAATTTGCTGTTGAAGGGGAAGAAGCAAATGTATGGAGAAAAATCTCTTTTACACCGGTGTGCTTCCACGAACCAAGCTCGAGACCTATGTTGCAGCGTGTGTAATGCAACTCCTCCCTTATCCCATCCTTCTAAATGCTCAACTCCTAAATCTCCTGTTTCTCTCTCGGCATGGCCTTCCTGCATTGAGGAACAGGCATTGGGCTTCAGAAGAGGAATGCAGTTAGAGCTGCGGCATGTTGATTTGCTTTATTCTTTTCCTTCAAGGGCTGTAGGAGGTCTGCATTTTACTGCCTCTTATGCGGATAAGTGGAGGAGAACCACAGTTGTGGCGGTTTCTGTGCGATCCAGTTATGCAACAGCAACTATTATTGCAGTGGAAGAACTTGATTTGGCAGCAGCTGTTTCAGATGACAGTATTCAAGACTCAACAGTGGTAGCCCTTGATGGTGAGCGTTCAGAAGGACTCACAGAGGATCGCCAAGGGAGCTTGTCACATGTGAATGATCTAGAGGAAAAGCTGCGGTGTTTGAGGAACTGGGGCTTGACTGAAGAGGAATTTGTCAAATTGCAACATCACCTGCCTTCTTCTGTGCGCAGTGCTTTACTTAAGAATTCCACCAAAAAGCTGACAGAAGTTGCTTCCTTTCTTGTTCAAGAATGTGGCGTCCCAAAGCAAAAAGTTGCTAGTGCACTGATTGGAAATGTGTTTCTTGCCAGTAGCAGCATAGAAGAATGCCTGCGCCCAAAGGTTGGCTTTTCTCTCACTGTCAGCTTTTGTGCTTTCTAGGACTGGATCAGACATTGTGTGACATGTTTTGGGTATTGCATCCTTTTCTTCCCACTGTTGGGTGTGATTTCACCAGAGATCTCCTCTCACCTTGTGGCAAGGGGCCATGGATATGGACTCGCAATGTAGTTATGCATTCTCTTTGGTCCTTATGATCCCATGCACATTTCTGCATTTGATGTGAATTTAGTGCCATTGAGGAACTTGGATTTTTCAAAAGAACAATGAGACATGGTAAATGTGCAACAACCTCTCATGACAATACTATGCAGGCAGAATCCTTCAGGAAGAGACCCTTTCTGTGTGCAAAAGTTGGCTGTGCACCCTTATTCCTCCATGATGACTACCTTTGCCTATGTCTAAGTTCTTAATGTTCTAAGAGAATTTCAGTTTCCTGACAACCAGTATTATTTTGTTGGTTCATTTTGTAGATTGAGTACTTGCGATCTTTGGGAATTGGCAAGGATCAAGTGGCAAAGGTCATTCACAGATTCCCTCAAATCTTGACCTACAGTATGGAGCAACGTGTGCTTCCTTTGGAGCAGAAACTCCTGGAGATTGGGTTGAAGGTATGACGAATTGCTGGTGTGTCCCTTGAAGTGCTTCTTGAAAAGATACTCTAAGACATGAAGGTGAAAGTACTTGACGACACAGTCCAACCATTCTCATGAGTCTATTCCTTAGGGCTGGGTGCAGGGATTTATGGCCACTGAGGTGGCTGCAGGCTCAAATTGTTCAGTGCATTCCTGAGTACAGAGCTTATTATTTTAGTGACATGAGGCTTTTGTGTGTCTCTTTCTTTTGCGAGCATGCATATGAGTTTCATCGTTTGTTGCAGTTGGAGGATATTGGAAAAGTGGTGATGAGATATCCAGGAGTACTGGGTACTGGTATCAACAAAATTGACCGAACAATCGAGTTTTTGAGAGTGGCAGGTGTGATGGAGATGGCAAAAATGATTGCCAGACATCCCCAGGTCTGTGTCTCTCTAATCTAGTTGTAAATTCACACCTGCAACTCATGCAGGACAATGTGCAGAGTACAGACTGTCATAAGTCTAGTGCAATGTGGTGCAGACTTGTAACTTTAACATGTGAGTTTAACATTGAGCTTCGTTGTGTGTTCTGTGTTGTGTCAAACTGTCTAACTGCTTAGATGGAAAGTTCAGGACATAATTAGCTTTTTCGCAATCTGAGTTTCTGCCAGAGCAACAGCAGATCAATGAGATCATCAGCATTCATCCATATATATTGACTGTTCACATTGTATCGACTATAAACTTGCTGATGACCATGTTCTTCATGGTCAAGTGCAGATTCTGAGCCTGAACTTAGATGGGAAAGTCCGGGACATGATTAACTTCATGCGATTGGAGTTGCTGCTAGAACCAGCACAGATCAACAAGATCATCAGCATCCAACCGTCTATTTTCACTTACAGTGTGGAATCCAACTTGCGACCAAAAGTTGACTTTTTCCAGACTCTCGGTCTTGAGAAGGTTGAAGTTGGAAGGTAAGTTCATTCAAATGATAATCCTGTCCCAGATACCACTTGTTTGTCAAGGGGATCAATCATGTCAATAATTCCCTCAGTTCTTGAGTCTTGACTGATCTAACAATTTGTTTGTTTGAAAGAGTTGCACAACCTCTGCGGAGGACTTATATCTGAAACAGCAATGCAGAGGGAAATTATTACTTTTGTCTTTAGAGGAGAAACAATTCATCTCTTTCTTGGCACTTTGATTGCAGAAGTGTACCCTTGTTGTTTGTTTTCTAATCTAAAGCTGTTGGTAGGTGAATTTTATGTTTATATATATGTTCATATTTTTCCTATTTTGTGGCCCCTCTATAAGTGGAGGTTATAGAATGAACAATCCAACTCCAACTCAGATCTTTGCATGGCCAGGTCAAAAAGGCATCATTTGTGGCAGGCCGGCATCATTAACAAACTTCTATTGATCCAAGAGTTCCATCTGAAATTTCTGAATGACAGGAATGCTCAATGGGACCGCAAAGATGGTGACTACATCTGGTGGTTCCTGAGCATTTCCTAGTAGAAACCTGTCATATTTAGTTCTGACCTTTATATTGCTGTAGACTGCCTATGATCAATGACCCAACTTTCTTCTCAATACAGACTTGGACTTAGACTAACATCTGATGATGTTTTGTGCTCTCCATCATGTTCTTATTGGGATTGATTATTATTGGCTTTTCTTCAGGATGGTTGCGCTACACCCTGCACTCATGGGCCACAGTGTGGAGACATCAATTAAGCCCAAGATTGAGTATCTCTTCAATGTGATGAACAGAGACGTGTCAGAAATTGTGGGGTTCCCTCAGTTTCTTAGCTACAGCTTGGGCCAACGCATTCAACCCAGATATGAGTTTCTTGCAGAGAGAGGCATACTTACAAGTCTATCATCTATGCTTTCCTGCAGCCCAGAGGTTTTCCACCGTCGCTACAGCAGTAGGCTTCCTACCCCCATCCAATCGTTGTTGGCTTCCACCAAGTGTAAGATGAAGGCAATCCCAGCTGTTGCAGTCTAGAAAGTTCTGGGTCTTGGGTTGTTCAATCCCCACTGCAGAACATGCTACAACCTTACACCTTTTAGGGATATTGGTAGGTAAGTGCCATATCCTGAGCCTTTAATGATAATGCACCATGCAGCATTGTCTTGGTGACCACTTGTGAATGGATGAGTTGTGATTTGCTTCAGGGGCTTCAGTTCCTCAGTCAATAACACTGTGGGCTGAAGGTAGGATCTAGAGAGGCAATGTTGGATCTCCACCCTGGGGTAATTCTTGTCATTTCTTGAGCCTATCCTGCTTGGCTGATGCAGCTAACCTTTGTCTATATTTAGGTCATCTAATTAGAAAATTTTGGGTGCATGTTTTTTACACAATAAGAGAGCTATGTCTATGAAAAAATTGTATTCAGCTCTTAGGCAAGATCAAGTTTTGGGTGAGATCATTCAATTGTGATCAAGTGGAATTTTCTTTTGATTAAGGTTTTTCTCTTCTTAGTTTTAAGATATGCTTCTGGCAAGATTGTTGTCAACATCTAAAGACATTGTAAAGTGAACCTGATTGGACAAAAAGTACCGCAATGAAATGACAGTTTAGCTCAGCATTCAAATTGTGGTTGCAAGCTTACCCAATTCTTGCTAACAAGTTTTTGAAGCCCTAACTCAAAACATGAGTGGTAATTGGTGGTGGGTTCTGGTGGTTCCCTGGAGGTGGGGTGCATGTAAGAATATATATATATATGTATGTATGTATGTATGTGCAGGTTTTATCTTGTAAATATTTGAGGGATGTGTTACAAGTCCCAGTAGGTTGAGTGGAGGGTTCCAAGATATCTTGACTGGTTGAAAAATAGACCCATTTGTTGTGGAAATGGTCATTAGGAGGGGTTTCAAGGTTTGACTATCTTTCTGCAGTAATCAGTTATCTGAAATCTCCATGTGGTTGCATCTAATTGCATTCATCGTTGAATAACTTGGAGTAAAGTTTTGAATCATTGATGATTCAAAGGTCTCTCTTTGTCATCCTGTTGTGAAAGGATTCAGTAAAGGACTAAATAAAGTTGATAAACCATTGTGGGTGCATTCAAAGATTCACCCTTGATTTTCAACTTTGATGATTATGTTCGAACCTGGAATCCCTTAATTTAAGTTTTTCTTACACTTTGAAAGCTGCATTCTTATGCAATTTGATGTGGTTTCTTTGACATCAACAAATATCCAGTCTGGTGGGCGAGAGGTGACACAGGCTGAGGGAAAAAGGCCATAGGGGAATGGGAGGAGAATAACTCTCCAAGGACCCATGTTCCTCTTTTCCAAATACAAAATTTGGACCATGAGTTGAGGAACAGTGCATTTAGTGGGCCATTGACATTCAAACCATTGGCTCTCTTTTTTGTTATTTTTGGGTATCATCACCTTATTTTGACAGAGAGTTGTCTTGGTGTAAATATTATTGTAAGATCTAATATTTTCCTTTTAAAAACTTGCAAAACAAGGAGTTGCTAAAAATATTCAAAAAGCCTTTTCAGTTGATAATTGCATGCAGCTGATTGTTTTTCCTCTAAGAAATGAATGGAGACCATATAACTCAACTGCAATTCAATGGTGAACAGGACATTCACATTGTTTGAGAAATTTCTCAATTTGTTCAAAATATTCTTACATTTTGGTGATGGGACCCAAAATTCAACCTCATCTTGCAAGCATCAATGAGCATTGACTACCACCACCACAACAACAAACTCATTGTAATCTTTCTATTGATTACACAATATGCAATCAATATGAGTTCTGCTTCTTAATCTTAAATCAAAATTGGTTCCAGTTATTATAACAGAACATTCTCTTTCATTTCAAAGATCAGTGCAAGCTACTCATGGTATTAATGGCTCTACCCTTTGTGGTAGGTTTAAACAAAGTCATGGAAGAGAATGGAAACCTTGTAACATGGTTGCCTACAAAATGAATTTATCAAAAAAGAAAACACAGAGAACACAGCTAGGTCTCCAGCTGTCACCCACTAATTGGTTCTGAGAACCCAATCGAAAAACTCAAATGCAGTTGGCACAGCAGACAACATACCAGCCCAGATTATCTTCCTCCAGTACTTCAGCCTTAGCAGCGAAGGCATGAGCTACTTTGAGGTTGGTTTTCAATTGCCTATATAGGGTTGACTACCCAGCAGGGTGAAGTGGATGATCATGGTCTAGTGGAATAATGAATATCCATCCTCACAGTTAGACTATTCATCTTCTTCCAGAGCAATCCGGATGAAATAACAGCATTATTTAGGAAGAAAGGGATATTTTCCCAGGTGGTCTGCATCATAGCGAGCAAGACAAGCACGTGCCTCTTCTTCTGAGGCAGGTAGTACTCTCCGCACAGCAGAAATGGTTGAGGTCTTCAGAAAATTGGGATCAAGTGAAAATGTGAAGTGGAATGTATTGGAAACCTGCAAAACAGACACACATCAGCCCAGGAAATGCTGGTGCCAGCACATGAGTCACTTAACTGCTCAAAGACCATATATTTTGTATGCAAACCTTCTCGAGTTCCTACCACTCACCCCCCTGGCCCACCATTATTTGTCCAGTTTATGAGAACATTTTAACATACTATGCATCTGTGGTAACAAATTTGAGCACTATAAGATAAATAGTTCCTTTTGTCTATCAGATGATTCATGAAACACTTTTTAGCAGTCTTCCTGAATCAGGTTCTGGTGCACATATTTGACCATGAACTAGGAGAAAATGCTATCACAAGGAATTTCCCTTGTGTAAAAATCAAAGAGCACTTTTCATCAGCAAAACAAGGAACAGACTTGCATGAACAAACTTGATACACCTGAGAAATTACAATTGAATATGACAGCAGGAATATGTACTCTGATCCACTATACATAGTAAGGAGAATGAACAGAGTATTATACTGTTTATGGAATCAGATTTCAAGAATATCATAAGCAACCATTCCACAATGCTCTCAAAGCTGAGACCATCTTTTAGACTAATGCACTCTACTTTAAAGAGTATTGCACAAGATCTATGTACCTCACTAGAACGTACTTCAGGCTGTGTGACATATGCCACTACTTCAATGTGGATGAGAGGCCGATCTGCCCTCTCTACTTCTGTGTAAAGAACACAGGCCTTAAATCGCAGCAAGTTGCCAACATCAACCTGCAAATTGAGTAAAACCAAATATCTTCACTTATTAATAAGCATATGAGAAGCTTAAGTTCCAGGTTGCAAGTAAAAAAGGAAACTAAAAACTATGTACTGCCAACAAAGCTTTTACCACTCCCTACATGAGGCATAGCAAAATGTACTAAGATTCTCTCCAACTTCAAGGGGACTGAGACAGGGAAGGTTTCACACTGGTTTCCTGAAGTCCACATGATCAACTTCCAGGAAGAGAGGCCGAATGCCACCAAAAACATAGCAAGTTGAGAAAGCAAGCTCATAAGCACGTCTCATCAAAAAACCTCCAAATATCCGACCATGCATGTTGCGCTGCTGTGGCTGACAGATGATTGCATTCTCCAGCTTTGTGTCACGGATTAAAATTGTGTTGTGATCTGCCAGTGCTGGCATGTCACATAGTATCCGCCCCTGACAAAAACAAAAAAGTAATGCACACATTCATATTATATTTTACACAACAAAAGATGCTGTGAACAGAACAAGAGGCAGGTTATCATGTACCTCCAATAAAAGTTCCTTGAGCTTCTCATGGTCATATTCTGCATTCCGATTGCCAAGAATATCTTCATGCTGCTTCCGATGCTGTTTCCGGTATTCATCACGAGCCTCTGCCTCCTGATACAGCTGTTTTTCCTCCTCTGATTCAGGTACGAGCTGGTTCACTAGGGCTGCCTTCTTGGTCTCCGAGTCACGTGCCACAAATTTGAAGTTTGCAATCATTGCAATATCATCCTTAAGTGGTTTGTGTGTGTTTGCTGTCCGTACAAATGTAAGCGAAAGACACCATCAGTACTCCTGAGGTTTGGAATACCAGAACAATAAGTAGGATTTTCTGATCAGTAAAGGATATCTCAGCTTTAGGGTTCAGTAAACCTTGAAAGGGCATCATATCTTGGACAGGTTGAATGATCTCCATTCGAATCTCCATGGAGGATCGACCAACCCATGCAACAGCACCTTTCATTTGCAGATCCTTGTCAAGGTGGAGAGGCTTCTTCAAACTAATTTTGTCAACTGATGCTGTAACTAGTAGCAGCGGCCTTGTTGTATGGTCGTCATCTGCACAATGCTGCTACAGCCAAAAAGCTCTAGATTTCAGAAGTGCAACAACCAAAGGTTACAAAACATTTCTCTGAGCAAACCATCAATTCTTCTGACTCGGGCTGAATGAGAAACATACCTTCATGGCTATAGTGCCAGCTAAAGCATCCAGATCTTCAAGCAGCTTCCCAATTCGACATCCATTCCAAGGGTTTCGGTACTGCTCCCTGAGGATGGGATCCGAAGAAAAGCTGTAAAGAACACGAGTCCGGCTCTGCTCCGGAGTCCTCTTCACCAGCTTTGATTGGGGGGGCCCGTGCTTCCCGTCCCTTTCCGTTATGTTCGACCTCGCTTGCCACAATGCCGCCGTGACTGGCGAATGGTACATTCCAGGCCACAAGTCTAACGGCTTCCTTCTCCCAGATTCTTCTCCAGCGCCCCGTCCCGCGACAGGGATGGGCTGCTCCGAAGGTCCCATCTCCCACGAGATTTTCTGAACCGGAGTCAAATTCTCGGAATTCTCCGTCACGGCGGCGGCGGCAGCAGCAGCAGCAGCAGAACAAGACGACGCAGAAGAAGGGGGTGACGGTTTTGTCGAACTCGAAAACGACTTCCAAAATACCGAAAATGTGAAGTCGTCGAGGGGAAATGAGGAATCAAATCTATTCTTAACTTGCGGATGTTCACCCCTCCTTCTTCCTCCTCCTCCTCTTCCCTGGATCTCTGAAACCACAGCTCCCATAGACGCATTGCAAACCCCATATGTGGGTCGTATATCATCGTTCTTGCTGCTAAAGGATTGAGAAACTGAGGGAAAAAGGAAGGAGAGAGGAGGAGGAGGAGGACGGGAAGGAAGCAGAGCCGTGGGTGAAGTGAGAAAAGAGGGGAAGACGACAGAAGGACTGCAGAAGCAGCAGCGACGTTGCAGGAGCGAGAGAAGAAGAGACATGGATCCGAGAGAGACGCAGCTGCCGCTGCTGCGACGTCTCATGCTCCTCCGGCTCTTCTCCAAGACTCCAGCATTCTGGATGTAGGTAGTGTGCAAGCCAAACCCCATAATCACATACATTCATCCAACACACACGCACACACAGAAGAGGCCCTTGGGCCAGAGTGAACTAGCACCCCACCAGCGCACCATCCATCCACTGGATGCCCATTATGACTCAGTTAGTATGGATGAACTTCCACAATATTCATATCTGTTTTCACATTGGTAACCCAGTCTGTAAGAAGTAAGTCCCATATTAAATAGGTAGGAAAATAGATGGTTTATACTAATGTTGGTTTTATACTAATTTTTTTTAAATTATTGCTTTTTTAAAATAATAATCGTCAGGTAGGTTATTTTTTAATTTTTTTTGAAATCACACAAATTATCAATATCAAAAAAGAAATTTGTTGCTGGGTAGGTTATCAAATAATCAGCTGATATCCACTTGTTATCTTGTCAATTATTACCCAGTTATAAGGTTTATTTTACAAAAATAACAGAAAATAATTTTAAAATAATTTAACACCTTTTTAAAAAAATTATTTAAATTTTTTTTGTATTAATATTTAGAGATTGATAACCTACTTGAATGATAATCAAGCATTTCAAGCAGTCAAAAAAAATAAAATTGTGTGAAATTTTGCATTGTTGCAAAATCTAAAAATGAGTGGTGACTCTCTCAAAGTACTTTTGGGGAAAATTTTCAAGATTTTAATAAAAAAAAAAGTAGGGAGAAAAAGCTAAGTTCACCACATTTAGATTCTATCGTTCTACAAATTATTTTAAAAATAGCAAGATTTAAAAAAAAACTTTTAGCTTATTATCTATCATGTAGCCAAACCTAGCTAAATCCTCCTATGGATGGTTACAAATGTGAATACATCACAAAATTAAAAAAAAAAAACATTGTTTCCAATTAGGTATTGGATTTTGGTGAGAATTCATTATTAAATAGTTATCAATTTAACTAATTATTAACAACACAAAAATTGATTGATAAGTTATAATAATCGAGTTTGATAATCAAGCCAAAATTCAATAACCAACCCAACACTAGTTTATACCAATGTAAGTGTCAATAGCTCAGGGTTAACCTTAAACCCGAAACCCTAATACAATGTGTGAACCCATCAAACTTTTTACATTTACACACGACGTAAATATTTGTCAAATACACTTACATGGTCTTGTGTAAATGTTAAATTTTGTCAAATACACTTACATGGCCTTGTGTAAATGTTAAATATTTGTCAAATACACTTACATGGCCTTGTGTAAATGTTTTGGGGCCGTGTAAGTGTAAGCATGTACACTACAGACCCTTAATGACCATACCTTCTTGTGGTTCTACTTTAATTAATTGTGAGTACATCCCAAGGTTCAATTTATTTTTATTTTTTTTACAATGAGACACTTTGATTGGCCCTTTAGAGAAAATCGTGATATTTTTGATACTCCCCAAACATTAGCATTTTATTTTTTTAACCAATATGGGAGTATGGTGGTGTTATTCCAAGGAATATCTTGAATGCACATTTTGCCCCCGCCTCATTGCATGAGCACAACTTTTATTACTAATATTATTTTTGTGAGACGCATTTGATGATAACTTTTATTATTGAGTATCACTTATTATAGCTTTTACAAGAGCGTAGGTATTTATTGCTTTTATTGTGATTCATATTAATTAATTTGATTAGTTGTGATGCATCCCAAAGCACAAACATTTTGATGGGTTTTTTTTTTGGCAATGGGCCATTTGGTTGGACAATCACCAAAAAATTATGAAATCCCCCACTTCCTAAGTAAAAATCACATTTTTCTTACTGGTTTATGCAACTGCATGAAACTAGAGATAAGTGTATTTGTTTTACATTTACATTGTTTTACATGGTTTTACTCTTACACAAAGTGTAAATAAATTTCGTTATGGGATTCACACTTCCACATAATGTGAATCCTAAATCATTTACAAAAATAACATTGCATAACAAATAATCATTTCTTCTTGTATTTTGAAGCCACATTATATGGGTAAAGATCCCCCATAGACGTTGGGAAATTAAGCATACTCCTTAACTTTTAAAGGTCTCAAACATGGTTTTTTTTTTTTTTTTTTTTATTTTTTTTTTTTAGTTGAAGTGGCAATCACCCCCCTAAGAAGCTTTAGTCAAATTTGGCTTCATACTAGATATGAAAGGAGAAAAAACCCAAAGTACTTTAATATTTTTGGCTACCTACTAGAACTCATCATTAAAGTCTAGCAATTTGGAATTTTTTCCCCTTCATATTTTGGTGGATTTGGGTCATTTTTTTCATTAAAAGTCCTTAGTATAGGTCGAAATCACAATTTTGAAGTTGAAATTTGGCAAAATTTGACCCAAAAAAAACATTGGTCCCAACACATGAGTAGCCAATTTGGTTTGTTGCCCCCTTTACTTCTCCTACCTAGACTCCTCCTAATCAAATATTGACATGCCTCTTTTGGAAAAAACAAATCATTTTTATTTCATCACTCTTTTGATGTCTCGTTCATATTTCTCAAGCTTGATTAAAGCTATTTTTTGAGCTTTGGATAATGTGAAACAAAAGTCTAGCAACTCCAATGTCCCAAGTTTTGTTAATTTGTCCATGTTACATATATTGGAAAATGAGAGAGGTTAAGTCAAGATGTGTGAAAATTGTCTCAAAAGGTTGCCTTTCTTTCATTTTGTGTGGATGTTTATTGGACATGCATTTTGGACCATTCAACACTCCTTTATCCCAACTCCAAATGGAGCAATTTGTTTATTCAGCTATTTCATATGGATGCCTTTTGTTGAACTTGTGATTTTTATCATCAATGAAGCATGGTTTATTAATCAAAAAATTTCAAAAACATGAAAATTTGAAGGTTATTTGTAATTAGTAAACTTGCATATTCAATAGTGGAGATTTTCCCATTCCTCACCCAAGTTTTTTTTTTTTAGACCAAAAGATTCAATTGAAATCTTTTACAACTCTAACATTCAAATTTTAAAAAAATTCTAACATCATTATTAAGAATTATGTGGTTGCAATTCCTTTCTCCTAGTTGGAATTGGGATTGTGTCGGTCAAATGTAAATTAAGGGTTAGAAATGATAGGGATATCATGTGACAAAAGTTGATGGAAAAACCTCATGATCTTTACATGTTTGTGTTCATAGTTATGTTAAATCATGTTGTATGAAGAACAAATCCCATGGGTGGAGGCCATTCTCAAACTATAGGATTAGATTCATCTATTGCTTTGTCTTAGGATACCCTAGTACTTTAATGAAGTTGGTGGTTAAATGATTTTTCAAATTGTTGATATCTTGAAAAAACTACTATTAAATGTGTCAAAATTTTGAAATTTCAAATTACATAATGCCAAAAGTTTTGGAAACCTAGAAAGGTTATAAGCATTGGTCATTACCATGTTCTTCAAAAAAATTCATCCTCACAATTGTACAAGTTTTGTTTGCCTATGAATACAACTTCAAGCTTCGGTGGAAAATGAGATATTGTGGGAACAAATGTTTGGTGGATATTATTGTGCAAATTTAAGTATTTGACACAAGATTGTTTTTGGAAAAAACACATTTGTTGAAGTTCATTGCTTAAAGCTCTTTCACTAGTTGCCAACAACACAAATCTTCCATCCATCTTAGTACAACCCATTGCATTTTGAAGTTTATAGATGCAAATTAAAGTGTGAAAATTAAGAATATAAATAAATAAAAATCTATAAATGCAAACAAGAAATCCATGAATGTTATCCATGGAAATGGATGAAAAAGATTGACATTCTCATTTTTGGTAAAAATATTAAATATTTTGCAAATACAAGCCAAAAGTCTTGGAAAATATTATACCATATGTCAAAATGCAATTTCATAGATAAATAAATAGTTTAGCATGAGGGTTTCAATTTGTTAAGGTATCGTTTACCTAATGGTCTAAACTTGGGTGAGTGTTATAAGTTCATCATGCAACAGAAAACTCATAATTATCATGGCACAAGCACATGTTGTGTTTTCAGGTTTCATTTGTATGCTATTTTTTCAAGGTTTAAAGTTATTTATATGTAATTCTTGTTCAATTTTAACCTTGTTTGTATATAGAAAACATTTCTATTGTTAGTGCCAAAAAATACACAAATATATAGGGTCTATCAAACAAGCCTATTTTTTAGTTTGAAAAATATCCATTTAAATATTGTAATAGCCTTATACCTACATGTGTTTAAGTTGATTGTGGCTAATGAAAATCTTTTGAATTAGTGCCTTGAACTTTTTTATATTTAGAATTGCCTTATTAGTTGGTATTTAAATCAATGCATGTCGTTTCTTACATGTGGCCTATGCAAAAGAAAAAAACATGCAAAGAACAAGGAACTTTTAATAGGAATTTGGAGCTTTTAACACATGGTTCTTTGATTTTAATGAGGGATTCACAACCTTAACATTTCCATCTACATTTTTAGTATTGTAACCTCCTCCTACTAATAGGCATGTTTCTAGCACAAATTGTCACAATTGTCAACAAGGTATTACAAAAATACAAAGTTTTGGTGAGTTTAGTATGTATAGTATTTGTCACTTGTGTTTTTGAAGACCAAAATGTTGGGAATCCAATGCATGTAGGTTGTGCATAGATTCTTGAAAGAGTAGTACAATTAAAGGTTGGATTTTCTCACACAAGTTTGGCATTGAGAAAATTCAAATATGAGAGATTGTTGAAAATGTGAATTATTATTGAAAACGTGTGTTGTATCTATACAATAGTGTTGTTAATATATCAATATATCATTTGGATAAGTTTGCAAATAATTCAATAAATGTAAAATATCTTTTTAACGATTTTAATAGCCCCATAATCAATGATTTTTAACACAATGCTTAAACGTTATTGTTTAACATTATTTCAAGGCTTTTCTCAAAATCCCATGTTGTGACATCAACATTATATCATGACTACCATAATACCTTTACCATTTGAATGGTAGACTACCGAATAATTAATAAAATTTTATTCTTAATTTCAGCACTTGATTTTTTTAGTTTTGAGATTTTTGGCAAGTAATGGTTATATAAAATAATGAACACTAACATTTTATCATTATGGAATAGCCTCATGTGTCGAGACTGCTTCAGCTTAAAAATAGTGACTTCTAGGTTGGTGGTTCAAATATAGTGTAAATTTCAAATATATTAAAAATTTCAGCACAAATATGAAATAAAAATTCAAAATTTTGATAATTTAAAAAAAATAAATTATGCCAAAATGGTAAAGGTACTACGATACTCAAGAACTATTGAAGGGATTGGTTTAGGCCCCTATTATCCTATTTAGACCCCTATCAAATATTCAATTGATTTTTTTCCTCATCATTTTTTTCTAGATTTTTTGTTTTTACAATATTATATTATTATTTGTGATTAACACACACATGGTTGTAAAGGAAGATGATACTATTCTTGCATGTTTTCTCATTTTCTTAATCAATGTACTATAAAAAAATACAATGTGCAAAAATTTCAACTTTTGGATAAATCACCTACAAAGGATTTTTTCATTGTGATCACCATGCATGGATCCATTTGTTTCACATTACATAGACGTCCATTAATATTGGAGTTTTGTGGCATAAAGCTTGGCTATTAGATCAAACTTGAAATGCAATTTGGTTTTCTTTTTTCTTGTTTACAAAATATGGACATAATTATTGGTTGCATAATTTTTAGATGAAGAAACACATTTTTTAAAAACATTATTAACTAGTTGAAAACATATTTTCAAAAAAAAACTCTTGATAAAGGATGTCAATTCGTATGGAGATATGTGTGGCATGCACAATATATGTCGCACTCCCAAGTTCCTCGTAGACCCACTTGAGGGTCTAAGTATGTGGCGATGCGGAAGCGGTGGGAACTTGGGGCACGATCCCGACTTCCAGCACTAGAGGGGGTGAGAGGGGCGTGCTGGAAGTCCCGGGAAAGACTAGGAAGAGTGGACAAGCTTGACTCATTCACACGGACCCTCCATTAATCACTCCAAGTGGTTAGTCCAAAGTTGGAGCACCTTTGGTGCTAGGAAAAGTCACGGCCCGGACCTTGGGGAAACCATCACCTTCCCCTTTAGAACTCATCATGGAACCTTTTTGGTGTTGGGACAAGCCACGGGTGAACTCGGACTCACTTTGAACACA
>Ga0116227_10002116_pt1 | contig 45353 bp, 51 predicted proteins | sample S1TSphgellanicum_FD_89693 | JGI IMG/M metagenome (GOLD analysis project Ga0116227, IMG submission 89693) | Host-associated microbial communities from peat moss isolated from Minnesota, USA - S1T2_Fb - Sphagnum magellanicum MG | ecosystem: Host-associated > Plants > Peat moss > Unclassified...
AGGAGGCAAAAACTCCCTCGCAAGGAGCCCCCCCCCCCACCGAAAAAAAGAGAGAGAGAGAGAGAGAGAGGAAGAAAAAGGGGAAAAGTCCTTACTCCAAGGGTAAATTCAATCCAAAAAGAAAAATATCACTTTTGGGCTTTTACCTAGACCACCGAACTGTGCTGAGTCACCATGAGACACGGGAACGACGGGAAACCGTTCGCCATCGTCATGAGAACGTGCCGCAAGCGAACTTCAGAAGGGAACCAGTTCTTCCGTGAAAACAATCTGAACGCACGTTTGGCCGACCGACTCATTTCTGTACACGTGGACACGTGGCCATACTTGGAACTCGTGACGTGTTCGAGTTGAGCGGACAACTCGGGCCTCGAGTCCGGGTCAACCGGATAGACCAGTCGACTACTGCTCTCCGTGACTGGTAGTAGGCGGTTGTCATTATCCACAAGATTGAGACCTTCCGGACAAAGTGGCGACACGGCGGATAGCTGTTGCGACCGCGACCGCAACCGGCGAAGCACGCCGTTGTGGGAAACCAAACCCATGGGTAACCTGTGTGGTTAGTGCGCAGCTGCTGGCCTTATAGCCCGCGGAAGACGACATTCTTCCATTCTTCCTCTTCGCGTCGTGTGCGTGTGTGTCTTTCTCGTTTCCTCTCCACTCCACTCCACGCTCCCTGTGTTTCTCGCCCTCTGCTCTCTGTGTGCATCTCCTTCTTACGCTTCTCTATCGATAGACCTCTTTCTTGCCTGTTTTGGCTACGTTTTGAGATAGTTCTGGTTCGTTTTGGTGATAAGGGGCGGTTGTTGTTGTTGTTGTTGTTCTTCTTCTTCTTCTTCTTCTGTTTGTTTCTCCTGTTTTGACGCAATTGGATGCGTTTTTAGTGAAGGTTGCTGTCATCGGTGTTTTGCTTAGCCGGCGATTTTCTTGGCATTGCGATTTTCCTTTTCACGGTGTAGCGTGTTTGTTCTGTTTTTTTTTCCCCTATTTTTTCCCCTCGAATTGGAGGCTTTGGTATAACCGAGAAGAAGGCGGAACAGAAGTGAAGAGAGCGGCCGTATTTTGCTGTACAAGGAGTGTTGTTTTCTGAGTTTCTCGTCTCCTCAGACACGGTTCCTTGGTTGAAAGTCAGATCTGTGTCCCGAACGCTTCATTTGTTTTGTGTTCTTTTGAGTTCTTCTGGCCCGGCTTTCGTCGTTTGTAGATAGATTAATATATTCAAGAGAGATCAAGATGTTGGCTGTTATTCACAAGTCGGTTGCTCATGCGCCGGAGGAACTGAGCGTCCCTCAAGTCAGCGATCCTGACAGCGGGACCAAGGGAGGCGACCTTCTCAACAAGTTCAAAGTGGCGTATCCAGATGCAATGTCCGTTCATTTCGATGGCAACAGTGCGATGGCTTTCACGCACAAGAACCAGGCTCTATTGCGACCAAGGTTTTTTCCGCCACTTCTTATCGCCTTTTCTTCTTCTGTTTTGCTACTGTAGAAAGTACTGTCTTGTACGTACGTGGTTCGAAACGCCTGGTCGAAAGTCTCGTCGCCCCGCTCTGCATGTGTTCTCTTTCTGTTGGTTTTTTCGAGGAACGCATGTGACGCGCACACGTACATAGTGATGTTCTTGAGTGTTGCATACATGTAGATAAGTTGACGAGAATGACTAATACTGCGCAAGCTCCCTGTCCTTACACACGAAAGAGAGTGGTCCGTGCAGAACACTGGCAGTAATCGACGATGTGTACTGCATCTTCATCGGAATGCTGGAGAATTTGCCGATGCTCAGACAGCGGTATGGTCTTACCAAGACTGTGAACGAGGTGGCGCTCATTATAGAGATGTACAGATCACTCCGCGATCGAGGCTCCTACTCTGCAGACCAAGTGATTGGCGATTTGGTCGGCTCATTTGCATTCGTTCTGTATGACAACAAGGAGCGCAAGCTGCTCGTTGCGTCTGTGAGTACCCCCGCTACTATTCCTCTCCTGTGGAAACTCTGGTATTGCGCTTTGTGTTGTCGGCAGGTCATGCTTATCCTCTTGGTTTCCGACACTCTATAGTTTCAGTCAGATAGCAGGAAAGCGTCATTACCCATTTGTCTGTAAGGTCCGCTTATGTCTCATGCCATCCGCAGGACCCTCGAGGCAAGGTGGCATTCTATTGGGGCACTGCCGCTGACGGAGCTATCGCATTCTCTGATGATGCGAAACTCTTGAAAGAAGGGTGCGGAAAATCGTTCGCTCCCTTCCCACAAGGTAACGCACTCTCACTTACTGTGTCTGTCATGGGAGATCAAATTCTGTGCCAGGAAATTGATTTGCTGGAGCTCCAGTGCTCTGCTTTTCTTCCTGCTTTTGGTTGTCTGATTTGTTTTTCTGTTGTCTATTCAGGGTGCTTTTTCAGTGCAGATGGACTCCACAGCTTCGAGCACCCAATGAGCCCCTTGAAGCCTGTGCCACGTGTAGACAGCCAAGGCCAGATGTGTGGCTCCTTGTTCAAGGTATAGAAGACTGCTCTTATAAGAGATTGCCCTTATTTCCCCCTTAATGCAAATGCTTTCACCTGGGCAGAACGGTGTCTGTTCACATTCTTTTGTAGCCTGCACATTACAGCAGCTTGGTCTTCACCCTTGCTCTTCATTGAAGAAGGGGTGAAAAGCAATCTGTCACCTATCTTCATAGATTGCTCTTCAGATCTACCCACATTTTTCCCAGATATATCTGTAATGTGCTATGCTAGATGCTACAACAGGTGTAACTCTTCAGTTTATATTGGATGTTTTTTCTTAAGTTTTGTTGCATGACTCAGGATTTCCATATGAACAACGTGTGTATTTTGTCTTTTTGTTTCTGAAGTTGGATTATGAGTCTTGCAATCACAATGTCTCAGAATGTCATATTATTATTGCTGACATAGTTCTATCTGGGCACGGGGTTGGGGTTGACAGGTTGACAACATTCATGGAGCAGCAAATGGCTTTGAATATGGTCCAACTCTAGGACGCAGCATGACTTTCCCACTGCCCCACCACTCAGAGTGAACAATGCAGAAGTTGAGGGATATGATTCTGCATTTGTTGCCAATGGCAGGTCATTTGTAGTAGATAAATTGCTATATTCTTGAGACTAAGCTAACAAAGCTCAATATGGACTCCTGTCACCAGAATTTGCTCGCCTGCCAATCTCAATTTGTACATTTGGTACTGTCTTCCTACAAATAGACAATGGGTAACCTTTGTTTCAGCCCTCTATGCATTTGCAGGTGTGAATAATTCTGCAAGCATTGTAATACATTTTGCTATTGGGGGAAGGGGGCTTGTCAATCCAGCCATCTTGATCCCTGTGGAATGTTTTCTGAAATTGGAGGGCTGAAAGTTTTGTTGTATTTATCACTCTTCCACATGGGGATCATTTTACCCAGGATTTCTTTTCATAGAATAGTATGTAGTCCTTGTACACAGAAGGGAGGATTGGAGTTCTGCAGAATGTGGGGAATTGTGACCACATTGAGGTTGTCATAATCGCCACACCTAATGGATTGTAAACCAGTGTTGAAATCTTGGCATGCGAATGCATTGATTTTTCTGGATGCATGTTTTACTGGTGTGAGATGCCACAGTATTTGTCCCTGTAATTGTTGTGAGATGTAATGGCTTTGTTGAACTGACATCATTGAGTATGATGATATGTTCAGAGATGCTGTAGGATGCGCATGTTAGTTGGCAAGATGTTGCACCTAACCTTGGAATGTGTGTGTCAAGACATGAGTTAATTCCAGTGGTTGGAAGTACATAGTTTCACCAAGCACGGTTAGAAATGAACTTGTGCTGTATGGTGGTATGTTGATTGAGTATATATGAAAAGCTTTCATGGAAATGACAACATTGCTAGCACCTCACACACGAATAACCTCTGTAAGAGTGTATCATTGATTTATGTAGTAGTCTTAACCGTTGCATCCATACCATCCTTTGAATGTCAAAAGGAAAGGAGGAAGAGGAGGGTAAATAGGAAAGGGTCCCTTTTATGGGCCCATTCATTGGCTTTACCCTCCTCGTCTTGGGGCCTACAACAGTTAATAATGGGCTCAAGTTGACTCAAGAAGTCACCATGAGTTGGGTTAAATGGAGCTGCGAACACTGTGAAGTGGGCCCAAAAATTTCAGGCTCAGAAGATGAAAATTGGATACTTCTTTGGCAAACTGCAATGGTCATGGTTGGATGTTAAGTGTTTGCAGACTTTCACACATCTCCACCTCCTCTCCCAAAGATGGAGTTACCCAATGCAAAAACATCAAACATACAGGACATAATAAGGGACACATTTGGGTTTAAGGTTTGAAACATTGCAAGAAAACACAGGTTTTTTATATAGTTATAAAACAAAAGGTTTCTACTAAGGAAAAAAGAACCCACATCTATGGGCAATTCTATAGACTTGGTAAGGGTTCAGAGATCATTGGTTACCAAACATAACCTACTACTCTCCTGTTGATGGATGAGAAGTCATTTAGCCCTTCTCTCAGTGGACAAAAACTCATTATCTCATGTCCTGTCCGGATCATCTATACATGGAAAATGAAGGGTGAGAGGGTTAGGCTTGGTGAAGCCCTCATTGAAGATGACTAAGAAGGTCAAGAACCTTTGAATAGTAGGTTATGACATAGAAAGAAAGAGGGAACACAATGCACAGGACCTCCATTTAGGATTTTAGCATAATTCTGATTAGATGCTTCTTGCTATTGAATGTGAAATCACCTCACATCACCAAACATTAACTTGATATAATCGACAATAAAATGTTTCTTACTGCCTTAAGTCACAACCAAACCAAGCATAAAAGTTTACTGACCTTAATAGTGAAGGTGCTGGAAAAAAAAAAGCCAAACAAAATATATGCCAAAACTAGAGTCTGCAGGTTTGGTCATAAAGTTTTCTTTGAGCAATAGAGTTATCTGGAAAGTCACCCTGTCTTCACCTTGTCTTTCATCCCCCTGTCCCCTCTTTCAGTGGTATCCACAAAGTAATGAAATTTTATTAAATCTCAATATGAAATGCTGAAACTCAACATTCAATGCAGAAGGTTCGAGAGTAATTATAGTAATTGTACAGGCAGGAGCCCACAAGAGATTTAGCATGAGTGGTAATGATCCCACAGAAGGTTTAGCCTTAATGGCGAAAATATTTAAGAAAACTGTCAAAACAGTAAAAAACTAGCAGAAAAACTGTCTTATGCGGTAAAAAATCTAGCAAAAATTCCTTTGTCCCTGGATGCAACCTGGCACCTTAAACCTCATTCAATAACAGTGTCCAGCTATTTGGAGCTATAAACTCCTGTTGTGGTGGTTGTGCCTCCCCAGCTGAGGGTGAAATTTTGCCCCAGTTCGCTAGAAAAAAAACACTGGGTAGAAGCAGTGAAAATATATGTAGCAGCAGTGGAGGCCCTCAGGGAAAAGGAAAGACAGGATGAAACTCAGTTTACCACCAAATTTGATGAACAAACTAGTTTGGGTCCTCGTTATTTCGTTTTGTAAAAATTTTAGTTCCCAGTCACACGTTTGATGCTCTATTATGCCGAAACTGACCATTCTCGCCCCCTAATCATGTGACTTTACAGATAACTCTAATGACGGACATAAATTCTGTTTGTTAATGGGCTCGCTCATGCACTATTGAGCCACTTGATCACTGGCATGTGTTCAGTGATGAGAACCTTAGATTCCTAACTGTAACTGGTTTTTGTGTCTATTCAGGCACTTTGATAAGCATTTTCCTTGGCAAAACATGCAGTCATCTGCTGGGCTGCACTGGCAGCATTAGTTTTACTGTGAATTGACCATGAAGAAAGGCACGTAAAATGGTAATCATCCATGAGAAAATCAGTTACGCTTTGGAACATTCCTTGGAAGAACCCATTACCACCTAATGGAATGGCAGCTCATCCTACAAAGCTTGCCCCATCCCGGGTTGAAACTGGCCTGGTAAGTGCAAAGTCTTTGCTGCTACTCAAAGACCTACTACCAGGTGCTATTCAAAACATGTGTGGCGCAATGAGTAACCAGTGAACACCACCCAAATGAAGACCAATTTGCACTTCTGTTTCTTTGCTTTGCCCATCTCTTCATTTCCACAATCTGCCAGTGTTAAGAAAACATTCTACACTATGGCCACATCATTCCATGTTTTTGAACTTCATCCATGTGGAAAGTTTCATACACATCAAATTCATCCGATTCATCATTTTCATCCATATATATGTTCCAGTTGGCATAGTTCAATTTCATCCATATTATCAAGTTCAACATGTGTTCATGTTTCATCCAAAGAATGTTCAAATAGTCCAACCCCATCCAACATGTTTTTGTGTTTCATCCAAAGAGTGTTCCAATAGTTCAACTCTATCCAATATGCTTTCATGTTTCATCCAAAGAATGTTCAAATAGTCCAACTCCATCCAACATGTTTTCATGTTTCATCCAAATAATGTTCCAATAATTCAACTCTATCCAATATGCTTTCATGTTTCATCCAAAGAGTGCTCAAATAGTCCAATCCCATCCAACATGTTTTCATGTTTCATCCAAAGAGCATTCATAATAATCCAATTCCATCCAACATGGTTAGATATGTCCATGTTGTATATTTCACCGATTTGTAGAGTTGGATGTGTGCCATCAATTTATCCGATTTTTTGGCTTTAGGTGTGGTGCGTCTAATGTAGACCTTCAATTTTATTAATGTGCTCCAATAACAACCCGGGAAAAATTATATTAATTATTTCATAATTATATTAATTTTTCATAACACAAGGGAGAGCAATCTGGTAGCTCACAAGGTTCATAACGTTTGAGGTTCATAGGTTCAAATCTTGTTTTCCCTGCCTTCACAATAAGGAACATAATAAGGAGTTGGATGGGAATAATAATCAAATAGAAAATAATTGCAGTTGATTTTATTATACTAACATGTGAATTTTTTAAAAAAATTTTGGAGAGGCGGGTAGAGGGAATCAAACTCCTATATTCTCCCATTTTCATTTGTTTTATTGGCAAAATTTCACCAAAAAGTGAAATATATATATAGAAATAGAGTGATTTTCAAAGTTTTCAATCACCGAAAGTGAGGGAAAAAAGAAGTTAAATTTGTACATTTTGTTGTCATTGTGTAGCCAAGAATATACAAGGATGATTAAATATTTTATTTTATTATTTATTTATATTTGGATTTGGCTAAACCTGTGGAGGGATGATTGCAACAATTTTTGCATCTTCTTGTGGATGATCACCACCTTGGCTACAAATCAAAATTCCTAAAAAAACACTAATAATAAATGTCCTATGCTCAACTTTTTAAAACATCCCAACTAGATACCTTACATATGATCTCTATTCATTAATTTTCAAACCTTTTGGATTGCCCCTTGTATGCAAAATGTTGTTTTGCAAAAAGCATTCATCAACAAGCATACAACAATACACATTGTTGCCCTTTAAAACTTCAATCACCATTGAAAAACTTTTGGGCCTTTCAAACTTGCCATGGCTACAAGACTTTGCATATTTCCAAACACCCATTGGAGCTTGCAATCATGATCTTTTTGTGACCACTAAATGTGCATTAAAAATCTCAAAACAAGTAAGCAAACATAACAAAAAATTTGAAGAAGCAAAATTTCATGAACAAATAGGAGCAAAAATTTTAAGAGTGGTCCATGAACAAAATTTCAAGAGCACACATTCACAAAAATTCAAGAATAAATAATTCATGAGGAAAAAAATGAAAATTGTAGACCATTTTGTTCCTCCAAAATTAACACTTTTTTTTAGTCAACAATTGTCATGTCAATAGTCATCTTTTCTAGTGTTTACTTGTGCACTTCCTCATCTTTGTGACCTTTTGGTAATCCTTTGTCACACACAAACCTTGAGGATGCTTCAAGTTTGATTTCAAACCCCATTGATAATTACACCTTCTACCTATGATTATTCTTAAACAAATTCATGTGCATTCTCCACATTGTGAAGGCAATCACCTCTTTATGGATATGAATTTTCCCCCTCTCTTTTATTTATACCCATAAAAGTATATTTTTGAGGACCAACCAACAATGAATGAAGAGAAAAAAATGCATTTTTTGATTGGTTGGACTTGTATAATAATAAGATTTTGCAAAGAACATCTTCACTAGAAGTACCACTCTCATTCAAAGCAAGAACAACAAGATATTCAAGCCCCATTTTGTTTCGAAGCCTCTAGTCATATGCTTTTCACAAGCAACAAATTGGTTTATGTTGTAATCAAGAGCAATGTGCTCTCCTAAAATGCTTAACTTTTTTCTCCATTTCAAGTACTTGAATCTTAGGAGACATGAAGCATAGATTTACAAAGATGTTTCTCTTCTTCGATCACAAAGTTCTTCCCTTTCCTCGCTCCTCCAACCTTAGGTTCTTGAGGTGCCATGGTGAGTAAAGGGAAAACACAAGGGAGGACAAACTTCTCACACAAGAATGGCAACAAGTTCTCAAACAATTACTTGCGTAATGAATAACTTTTGTCAAACCCAATATTGTGCACTAAAATGCAAGGCATGGTGAGAGAATTGGCATTATCACAAAATAATAATAGTTATGGGCAATGATATTTTTTTTCCAACAAATTTTGTGACTTTTTTGAGAGAAAAATTGGGGATATTTTGAATTTTATTGTTTTTTCTAGTGCAAGTTTGACTAATTTTTCTTTTTTTTTAATAAAAAAAGTCATCAAAATTCTTTATATCACAAAATTAGAAACAAAAAGAAAAGAAATGAAAGAAAACCCTGGTCAAGTTAGGTCATACACAACCAAGAAAAGACCCCTCCATTGCGCCTGGTAAAAAGGGGGACTAAAAAAGAGGCCCAAAAAACAAAAGGCTAAACAAAAACCATAGTTAGTTACCTGGAACCATCTCACCGTGTTTCTGTGTTTGTTCCTTGTAAATTTCAGTTCTTCTAAAAAGTTTAACCTAAAACAAAGGTGCCCAAACGAAGAAGCTTTGCGGCCATGGCTATGGCTGCCTGTTTGCCTGACATGATTCTTTCCAGTGTTTCCAGCTTTTCATTCTTTTGTTGAATGTGTGTACAATTTCTTGACGGCTTGTGGCAATCATCATCTTCTACAGTTCCGCTGTTCATTGCCGATCTGCTACAGACGCGATCTGCCAAAAAAGAAAGGAGTCAAAAGAAAAGGGGGTTGTTGTTTTGTTTGTTGTGCTGTGTGTGTGTGTGTGTGTTTTTCAGTTATTTCCGCTTCATCACGACGACGCTTGTTCAGAATTTTCATCAGCAGGTGATGGATAGCAAGTGATATGCTATTGCATTCAAGAAGAAGAAGCAGCAGCAGAAGCATCGGCGATTTCTTGGTTGTTTGGCTCTCAACTTGAGGGCTCGGACTGTTTTATATTGATCGTTTCTGACGTTTGTTCTGACAAAAGCGGCTTTCCTCTTCTGCGGCTTCTGTTTTTCTCCGCTGTGGCAAGAGGAGGAGGGCACAAGTGTTTTTGAGTTTTTAAAAAAGTTCTGGTTCTTTTCTCAGAAGCACTTTTGGCCTCGATCTGGAGACAGACATCTTTCCCTGATTTTGGTCCTTTCTTTCAGATTTTGTCTTCTTCACTTCTGTATGCGGAAAGTGTGCATTTTCTGGTGCATTGACCTGACGGGGAGAAAATGACTCGGACTTTTCAGGCAAGTATCTGAGTTAGATTTGCGCTCAGAGGTTTGACAAGGGGGGGGAGAGGAGCCTAGCCTCAAGAGGACAAAAGTATTTTTGAGGCTCTTTAGGATTGGTTCAACACTTTTGCAAAAATTGAGGAGTTTTGCTTTTGAGATCGATCGATCGACGACCCGTCAGCGATGATGGCCGGGTATGGCGAGTACGAGAATACTATAGACTATGTCTTCAAGATTGTGCTTATCGGAGATTCCGCGGTGGGGAAGTCGCAGCTGCTGGCTAGGTTTTCAAGAAATGAGTTCTCCTTGGAGTCCAGAGCAACGATAGGAGTGGAATTCCAGACCCGAACAGTCACTGTTGATCACAAGACCATCAAAGCTCAGATCTGGGACACTGCTGGTCAAGAAAGGTATGTACACTCAAGCAGAGGCTGGCATCCATCTATACCAGTCTAGCAGTCGCATCCTGATACCAGTTTGCCATGTTGCTGTGATGCTAGACATCCTCATTCGCCTATTACTTAGAATCAGTGAGGTCTGAAGAAAGGCTTGAAAAGAGTTAGCGTTGTTTGTAGAATGAGGAGACTGCTGCTGCACATGTAGCTTATATGGTTTTTTTCTTCCCAAGGATGAAGAAAAACCATAAGCTACATGTGCAGCAGTAGTCCATTGTTAATAATATCACATCCAAAACTCAATTTTATAAGTCTGCATTGCTGGTGGACTGTCTGTCAGATTTTATACTAAGATTGACTTCTTTTATGGTCAAGAGCTAAGCTTTTGTGTGTCTGCAAGGTTAAGTACTGTCAAGCAGCAGATGGGTTTACTTCCATTGATCGGTTTGATCATGATGCAGTGCTGTTTCTTTATAAGATTGAATATGCTCTCTGTTGCTCTGAGTATTTTGTATGCTGGCTACTAGTGAAGGACTTTTCATGACTGTTTTTTGGTTCTTTGTGGATTTGCTATAGGTACAGGGCTGTCACAGCAGCATATTACAGAGGTGCTGTGGGTGCCATGCTGGTATATGACATCACCAAACGAGTTTCATTTGAACATACACAAAGGTGGCTTGAGGAGTTGAAATCACATTCTGACACCAACATTACTATTATGCTGCTTGGAAACAAGTCAGACCTCGGTAGTTTACGCCAGGTTCCAACAGAAGAAGCAAAGGAATTTGCAGAGAAACACGGATTGTTTTTTCTTGAAACTTCAGCTCTGGATTCCACAAATGTTGAGTCTGCCTTTTTAAGTGTGTTGTCAGAAGTTTACAGATTGGTCAGTAAAAAATCACTCATTGCTGATGAAAGCTTAGTGAATGGGAAGTCTGCATTGCTGCCGGGCACAAAGATCAGCCTGCCTGAGCATGGCAATGAGGTAGTTAACAGGACCACAAAAGGTTGCTGCACTGCATGATGATTTCATAGACATGACCATCTATTTGTGTCGATCAGCATTGAATGTTTACCTTTTTCCAGATGTTGGTCAAGAGAGACATCTGGACAAAGTACATCTTTGCTCTGTTGTGGCCTGTAGGTATCTGAAGGATGTTTTCACATGGGGGAAAACTGCAATTTTTCTTTGCAGAGTAGCTTTTGTTGAATTAACTACCACCAAATTTTATTGTATTCACTGCTCCTTGGTAGAATAAAAAATCTGCACATGATCTATGAATTAGTGGTCGATGGTATGAATGTTTTTGCTCATTGGGTTGATGTTTTTGTTGGGTCATTCATTTTGGCAGATACAGAGTCTTCAGAACATACTTCTTCCCATGAGCTTTGAGATGCAGGTTTGTTTGTGATTAAGAAAACCTCCACAAGGGCTTAGCTCAAGTTCTGTTTGAATCGGGGTTAAAATCTTGTATGTTTGCAAGACTATGCCAAGCAGTGTTGAGAACTATCTAGTTCAGGGTTCGTTTGTTGGACCAGCAATCAGTCAAAATTGGGTTTGTTTGCGATTGAGAATGTCTTCACAAGGGCTTAGCTCAAGTTCTGTTTGAATTGGGGTTAAGATCTTGTATGGCCATAAGGCTATGCCAAGCAGTGTTGAGAACTATCTAGTACAGTGTTTGTTTGTGGGCCCAGCAATCAGGTTTGTTTGTGATGGAGAAAGCCTTCACAGTGCCTTCCACTCAAGTTCTGTTTGAATTGGGCTTAAGATCTTGTATGGCCACAAGGCTATACCAAGAAGTGTTGAGAACTATCTAGTTTGGGGTTTGTTTGTCGGGCCATCAATTGTGTTCATGTTGTACTTTCATCCTGTGCCAGTTTAGATTGTTCCCTTTTTTCTTGCTGCTGGCTCCTCCACCTGCACTGACTCATACTATGTATGGTAAACAATAGCTTCGCTCATACTTTACAAAATGCAGCTGTCAGTCCAGTTTTGGAACGAGTACTTTTTGTTGTTTAAATTTGAGATAGCTACTTAGGATTCACGCCACATCACTTGTGGTGTGGTGATGCAACAAGTATATTCATCAGGAGTTTGGCAACCTCCACATTGATCATAGTGGGTTTTGTGTATGCCTCAAATACTGTGTGTGAGCATGGTTGCACAGAAGCTTTTGTTCAAACTATCCTCTCAGACAGGTGCAGCAAAGTGGAGGCTGCTTTAACAAGATCAGTCACCAAAATAATCTTCAACATGGTGTGCTTGTCCCAAACTGTGAGCACCATGGGACCTCCTCTGTTATCGTACTGTATTTGAAGAACAAAGTGCAAGGCAGTGAGTTTTTCTCTGGATGACAGGTCCACAGTTTTGGGTGTGCCTTTGATTTGTCCGTCTGTCTGGTGTCCTATGATTATTGGGCAAACACATGGATGACTTGTTTCTTGACATATCTGCTCCTCAATCCCCTCAAAGCAATGTGGAGGTTGGTTGGTATGATTGTAGCAAAGTTTTGTTGACACAAGTGATAGCTGACAATGTTCTTGGTGTGCTACTTGTGTTGATTAGGGTCACATGTTGGCCAATATATTCAGCTCTTGCAAAAGAAGAGACATTGTGAGTGATTTCTATGCAACATAGTAAACACTTCTAATGTCGTCCATGTATTGCAGCTGGATGGTGGTGTCTACCTAGCATCTAGTGTTGCTGTGTCTGCTTCTGTCGAAGGGAAGCTTCATGGTCTCAATGATTATGAATACTTGGATGCAAATCTATGATGCTGGGTGGTTTGTCTTACAGTGCGTGTTGATGAAATTTGTATGCCTGATGCTGGTCTCTTACCATTTGAGTGGGTGATTGGCACTGGCACCATTGCTTTTGGTGGTGCAATTGTACAGTGTCACACGGTAGATGCAAGCAGTGCTTTGGTATTTGTATGCCTGATGCTTCTCTTAGCATTGTGAGGTTGGGGGCACTTGCACCATTGCTTACAGTAGTGCATCGGTACAGTGTACGGAAAAAATGCAAACCAAAACAAAATGACTATACAGAGTGTAGTGGCAAACCAAGATGGAATGGTTGAAACACTGAATGGGTATGGAATTAATATGAACTCAGTAGCAAAAGCTACAAAGGTAATTATGAATTTGAAATTGGAAGTGAAGTTGGGACAATAGATGATAATTTGTCCTCAATTAAGGGGAACGGTGGAAAAGTCTTTAGTTAACATGAAAGAAGATGAGGTTGCATATGTTTGCAAAGTAATAACAAAGGTCGAAGATTTTGATGAAGTTATGCCAGTTGTTCAAGTTTAGGTGGGAAAGTTTGAAATAAGGGATGTGTTACTCGATGGTGGCTATGGTGTGAACATTATCTTTGAGAGTTTGAGAAGGAAACTCGAATTGAAAAGACCTCAATGAGCTCCATTTGGGGTGCAAATGGTTAACCAACGGAAGGTGCAACCAATTGGTTTGATTAGGAACTTGAAAATCGACTTGGCAGGTTGTGATTACAAAATTTCAATTATAGTGTTGAATATGAAGACTGGAGTGGAAGCTTATTCCATGTTATTGAGACGGCCATGGCTAAAATTGGCTAGAGCTCGTCACAATTGAGGCAATAGTACCTTCACTATTACTTCAAAAGAATGAACTATGACGTTAAGTACAATAAAACGAATTAGTATTAATTCATAATTACAATTGAAAAATTTAGATGATGAATTTGATTAGGAAGAAGGATTGTTAGAATGAGAAAATGAACAACTTTATAACGCAATACCAAAATTATGGCATGTGGGGGAAGTAGTGCCTAAAGAACTAGACTATGGTATGTTACAACCAAAACAAAAAGTTGATTATCCAATGTATTTTTATGAGCATCAACCAAGAAAAGTTGTCAACATTGTAAAAAATAAAAAAATTATTGGTTGGGTAGTGACAATTGAAAAACAATTAGTTAAATTCAACTTGAGAAGCAAAGAAGAACCTAAAGAAGTATTAATTAATGCCATACTACCAAATGTATTTCAATCACAAATTTAAAAGATGTTAATGGAGTACAAATATGCTTTTGCATGGAGCTATAAGGAATTTAAAAGAATTCCAAAAGAAGTATGCGAGCATAAAATTGAATTGATGGTGAATGCTCAACTTGTTAAGCAAAAACAATACAAAATGAATCTAAATTATGCATTAAAAAAGTCCAAGAAGATCTTGATAAATTACTAGACATTGCATTTATATATCCTATATAAACCACTCAATGGTTAGTCCCTCTAGTAATTGTGCCAAAGAAAAATGGCAAATTGCGTATATGTGTGGATTATAAAAAATTAAATGCCCAAACCAAGAAGGATTCGTTTCCATTACCATTATTGGATTTACTAGCCGGACATGAAATGTATTCATTTATGGATGGCTATAACAACTATAACCAAGATAAAATGATAGAAGAAGACAAAGAAAAACAAACGTTTATTTCAAAATGGGGTGCATATGCATATAACGTTATGTTATTTGGACTATGTAATGTTCCTGCCACATTTCAAAACTGGTGACCAAAACCTTTAAGAAATATTTGAAGAAGTTTATGCAAGTATTCCTAGACAATTTCAATGTATATGGAAGTAAAAAGGACCACTTAGGTCAATTACAAAAATGCTTGGAAGAATGTAGACAAAATGGCATAAGTTTTAACCCAGAAAAATGTGCATTTTTCTGTTAATTCGGGTGTTCTACTTGGATACATTATTTGTAGTGATGTATTAGTGGACCCCAAAAAATTACTACAATCACTATAATGCCAATAATAATTAACATGAATAAGTAAAGAGATTTTTAGGACCAGCTAGTTTCTATTAACATTATTTTTGAAACTTTGCTAGCAAACCCATGTGCAAACTATTAAAGAAGGATGAAAAATTCAAATGGACTAAAGCTTGTAATAAATCTTGGGAGTGGATGAAAACATCTATGACATGTTTGGAAGTGTTAATGGTACCAAATTGGAAAATCGAATTTCATGTGCATACCAATGCACCAGATTTTGCTTTAAGAGTTATGTTAGGTCAAAAACTAGATACTACCATTAATAGACTAGTATACAATGCAAGTAGACTTATGAATAGTGCAGAAAAGAATTATACAACAACTAAAAAAGAAGTTTTAACAATGATATATGTTGTGAAGAAATTCAAACATTATTTGTTAGGAAATAATTTTATTTTCTTTGTAGATCATCATGCATTACTATATATGGTGAACAAACCAACAATAATAGGTCAAATTGCCAAATGGTTTTTATTGTTACAAGAGTTTAATTTTAAAGTTGTCTACAAACTAGGTTGAGTGCATTTCTTACCAGATCACATGTTTGGAGTCAATCATGGGGAACCAACTAAAGGGGTAGATGATCAGTTACCTAATGTTCATTTATTTAATGTGGTAGTTGATTGGTATGTCCAATCATAGAATATTTAAAGAAAGGATACCTAAAGAGGAAGGAAGTCGAATAGTCATAAAGGCTAGGCCCCACACCTTATATGATGGACAAATGTATAAGTTAGGACCAAATGGGGTCCTACGACAATGTTTATTTCCAAAAAAGGTGTCTAGAATATTGGAAGATTTCCATGAAAGACCAATTGGTGGGCATTTTGGCATGAATACTATTGTTATAAAAGTATTATATTTAGGTTATTGGTGGCCCATTATGCATAAAGATGTTGTTGAATTATGTCAAAATTGTGACATTTGCTAACATTTTGAACCTATATGGTGAAGTGGTAAAGGGCCATTCAAACTAGTTTTATGGCATTTGAACCTTTCATGAAATGGGGTCTTGATTTTATGGAACTAGTCAAACTAGCAACAAGATACACTAGAAATCAATATATCATAGTAACAATTGATTATACTACTAAATGGGTAAAAGCGAAAGCACTTTGTGACAACACGACTAAAAGCACCGCTAAATTTATTTATGAACAAATTATTATTTGTTTTGGTTGCCCAACCCATCTTGTAAGTGACCAAGGTAGTCATTTCATTAATAAAACTATTGAAATACTTGTGCAAAAATTTATGATTTCAAATCATAAGTCGAGTACTTACTATTTGCAAGGGAACGAGCAAGCCAAGTTGATTAATAAAACATTGGGTAAAATATTAACCAAATTGCTAAATACAAACCGAACGAACTGGGATGTGATGTTGGTCACTACTTTATGGGCATATCAAATGGTTTCTAAAGTGACAACTCAATATACACCTTTTGAGTTGGTTTATAGCACTCAACCAATTATGCCAGTAAAATTTGTGGTATGAACTAAAAGAGTTCATGACTCCCCATAGGAAGATTTACACGCAACTATTAAAATAAGGATGGAGGATTTAATTAGATTGGATGAAACTCGTTGGCAAGCCGGATAAAATATTAACCATATTCAACTGTTACACAAATAACAGATGGATGAAAAAGGGAAGATGAAATTTTAAAAAAAAGGAGAGTTAGTACTATGATGCCTAAAGCCACAAAAATAAAGGGAGGTAAATTTACATTACCTTGGAAGGGTCCTTTTAAAATACAAAAAATGTTTGACAATAACATTATGGAGTTGTCAACCATAAGTGATGAAGGGGCAAAGAGAGTAAATATTAACAAACTAAAAACCTACCATCATAACAATCCACCAACCAATGTAATAATAATGGATATTATAGTTGATACAAGACATAGTGGAAAAATTAGAAATAAGCATAGAAAGAAAAACAAACCTAATTTTCCACCTAACTTGCATACAAATTTGAATAATTTACCTTGAATTGACCCAAAACCTATAAAAAACATTTAATGAGAATGATATTGAGTGGATTGAAAAAGAAGATTCAAGAAGTGGCATACCAAGAATGTCTAAAAATGAAAGATCAAGAAAATTCAGTTATAAAGGAAGGAAAAAAACAATAGTATCATTATATCCAAGAAATTATGTAAGTGAAAAAGGGAGCCATAAAAATAGAAAAGTTGGTCTAGAGCCTAGACTGGCTCGTGTGAAGGAAATAGCACATGACATGTTCAACATGCCCATGAATGAATCGCGTCATATATGGCCTCTAGAACAGTTACTATGTTCTCAAGAGTTAACCAAATTAAAAGCCATCAAACATATATACCACGTGTGGAAGGACTATTCAAAAAGAAATAATGAGCAGATTGTTGAATGGAATGCAAGAACAAGAGAAGCACATGAAAGAGAAATTTGTATTAGAGCAGTAGCTATAAAACAAAGAGTGCCAAAAGATTTTTGGTTCAAGCCATACACTAGAAAATTTAATGGAGACAAGTTTGTCGAATAGTGTGCCCAAAATTGACATGTTTTTTGGTCTGCAACCCTATATAAGCAAAAAACTTCTTATAAACCACCAGACCAAAGAGTGAGAAAGACTAAAGAGGAAGAAATTGGAAGTGAGGAGGATAGTAGTTTTAGAGTGACAACGTTTAAGAATTTTGACTTTGAGGACGTGTGGAATTTTAATCATCCACATTTGAGTGTAAAAAAACATTGGGAGTAATTGTGTCAAATGGCGGTGTTTATCAAAAAAGGAACATTTCAAACTTTCTAAGAAGAGGAGTGCGACGATTGCGACTTCATTCTAAAGTCAAGTTTGCTATGAGTTTGGGAGTACACGAAGGCAAAATGAAAAGAAAGGTTTGTTCCTTACAATTCCTAAAAACAAGAGCAACTAAAGAAGGAGGTGATTATTTTAGGGCTTGATTATTTCTTTGTAGGGATATATAGAGAACCTCAAAAGCCACGTTACAAAACCTACATTACAGTCTTTTGGAATCGAAAGTTCAACTTGTATAAAGAATAAAAGTTGGTAGTGGGTAAAATGAAACATGAAATGAAAGAGAGTAGTGGGGGCACTTTTTTAAAGCAACGCAAAGTTAAAGAGTTAAAGAAATTGCCAACTCCAAAAGAGTTAGGAAAAAATAATTTCCTAGGCTATACACATCATAGCATTTGGACCCTGATGAAAGAAGAAGCAACTTGGGCAAAGAAAGTAGGGCTTGCCAAAATCAGGAAACTAGACTAGACTCTAGTGGATGAATCAATAGTGAAAGAAATGATCAGTAGTTACAACCATGTTGATCAGTATGTCAAGTTGAAAGGAAAATAAATTGACATAGGAGAAGGAGTGGGAAGGATTTTTGGTCTATCCCATGAAGGGATTGTACCAATTGGAAAATAGAATTACAACCCAATTATTGCAACTTATTTCATTAAAGATGAGCATGAACACTACATACCATGCTCAAAATACCTAATTGCCAAAGTAGATGGCATGTGGAAGGTAACCAAACTAGAAGCATTGATAGAGATCGTGCCTTTTAGACAAGGAAATAAGTTTGTTCCAGGTGCCTTGATTTCAACATTTTAGTAGCAAAAAAAGAAAAGGTGAACTAGGCTGTTTGGTTTTCCTAGAAGTTGTAGAATGAGATCATTGTAATTTAGTGCAGGGTAGGGAAAATTGGAAATACATTAGTTGGACCAGCTTTGACCATTATTGGTCATCATTTCTTAAAGTAATGGGAGCCAAAAAAAATAAAATTATTGGGACCAAGAAGAAGACCCAAAATAAGAAGGAGAACATGATTGTTGATGTCAATGTAATCTTGATAGTAGAGAAGAAAAAGAACAACAACAAACTGGCTATAACCACAAGCAAGGAGATTACAAAAGTATCTCTAGCCCAAGAGGGGAATCCTAATGAAGTTGTTGAAGCTTCAAACATTCTGAGTGAAATTGGAGGGAAGAACGTTGAGATACCTAGTGAGGTAATGGCAAAACCCTTAATACCCATTGTGGAAGAAATAAAAACACAATTGATAGAAGAAGAGGGTATGTTGAATGTTCCAACATATGTGGATATGGAAAAGGAAAAAGTACATGTGGTAGTCAGTGAGGAGGTAATCGATGGAGGAAAGGACGACCGACTTCAATATTTAGAAGATGAGGATGTAAAGATCACTATAGTAAAAGAGCCATTTCATCAAAAGGTTTCACACGGAGAATGCTGGTTTTGAAAGAGAAAATTGATCAATTGTTGAATTGGTTATCAATTATATTTCATACTTAAATATGTTACAATTACTTATTTGGCTGAGTATTAATCCAATTTTTTTAGTAGACAATTGTCCAATTCTTTAATATGAAAAGATAGAACATAATATGCATTTTTTTAACACATCCCTGTCTATTATAACAAATAGTACATAATATGCATGTTTTGGGCAAGTTGTAGATTCTAGAAAATATGACTTGTGACACAATAAAATGAGTTTTTTTTCAACTATATTGCTTATAACTTACAACTCAAGCAAGGAAACTTTTGAATAAGAAAACAGACAACGTTCTTTTAGCTATGGTGCTTACTACTTATAATTTACAACTACAACTAGAAAAATGTTGAATAAAAAAACAAACAAGGAAAAAGAAGAAATCAACCATGCAAAAACAAAATAAGAAACAAAATAACTTCTTAATGTACTTTTAAATTAAAAAAAGAAGCAAATCCAAAAATCTAGATCAATCCCATCTTGGGCATTCCTAATGAAAACAAAGAACATGTGAAAAAAAAAGGAAGTCAAAAAGGAAAATCCCAAAGTTCTAGGAATTCCTCTCATTCAATACATTCTTCAAACTTTGCATCAAACCATGGTAGCAATAGTAAACAAGATGGGGTGAGATGTGAAGTCACATTTAGATGCGAACCCAAGTCTTTGCAAATTTGGAAACAAAAACAACTAGAAATTTAAAAACTCGAAGTTTTGAATTTTGGAATGTTTGATTCTTCCAAGAAAGACAAACATAAAACATGCAAATTACAAACAAGAGGTCAGAAGCACATCAAAACAATAAAAAATAAAACTCATACTTGATTGAACAAAAAATCAATTTTTTTAATTAAAAAAAATTCACCTTCTTCCATATTGAACTTTGATGCATCTTGCGTGCCCACCATGTTGATCCTTGAATAAAAACAAAATTTTTTTTTGGTGATGTCTTTGCGTGTTCTTACAAAGGTTGCATTCAAGAAAGTTGCGACTTACAATTATGGAGAAAGCGCGAGCTACATCACAAAACTTACATTCGAAAACCCTAACATTTAAAAACTACCAATTTTTGAATTCCACACAAGCCAATTTTCATTAAAAAAACCCTGGTTTTTTTTTTGGTGCCAAGTCTAAGGCAAGGTAGGTTTTTCGATTTCAACAAACATTGGTTTGGTTTTAGGGGCAAATCTTTTGAATTTGAAAAATGTCGATTAGATTTTGAAGGTGGGGCTGTCATTAGTTGGGAATTGGAAAGCCTATATACATATACTCAAATTAGGAATTGACAAATTGTTAAGGATGGATTAAAAAACCGTTCAACATTAGTTTAAACTTATGGAACTACTCACATTGGGTGAATGCATGGTACAACAATTCAATAGCAGGAGAAACTAAACTCCCTATAAATCCATACAATATTGTTTAAAATGATTCAAATGGACATGGTTGTTCATTTTTAAAATGTTATTATCTAATATTGAATAATATATGTTCAATCACTTATAAATCTTCCCAAATATATGTGAAAACTTATATTTAATGTAGTTGATATCATTTTTTTATTTGGACATCCTAAAAGGAACCCCCCTAAGTCCATAGGAATAATGCTACATTTAAAACTTTCCAAAAATATGCTTTTGGGACAAAAAAATTGAAAAATAAAATAAAATTGCAACTAATATGGACTTATGAAAATATGGTCAAATTTTAACCATTCAAAAAGCCCTAATTGTTAAACAATCAAAGTTTTCAAAAAACAAATTCCTCATATGAGTTTATCATTTTGTATTACATTATATGTTGAATTTCAATAGAAAAATTGGAATTTAAATCAAAATAATTTTTTTCATTTTGTGATAATTTAATCAAATGACTAATCCATATTTTTTGACTTCAAAAGTCCATTACTACTAACAAATGAATTTTTTATCAATAAATAACCACCCATAATTTTCTCCATAATGAAATTGTTACTGTACATCCAATTTCAATTAGTAAATCTAAAGATATATTCATCACCATATGCATTAGATTAAAGGGCACCCAGGGAAAAAACATTGTTTCATCACAAAAGTGAGTCATTATAACTTGCATCTACCCCATTGTCAACCCTACACATAAAAACCTTGCAAATATTTGTGATGTATTTAGAGGGCACATTAGTGCATGTAATTTTTCTTTTGTGCCACACATGCCACACATGATCTAATTTGCATGGTGTTTTTTAAATGTGTTTTATGTTTTTGTAAAGTTTTTGTTTTTTCCAATTCCTTTTAAGCCAAACCATCTTTATGGATTTAGCCATGCCTCCCATTACGGTAAACATGCCGATGACTAAACATTTAGTGTGTCAATTAATTCTAAATCATTCAATCTATTTTTTTGTTTATGATATTTAAAGAAAAATTATAAAGGTATAGAAGGTGCACCCAATGCCTTTTAAATCCTTCAAATTGAGTAAAAAATGAGCAAGTTATGCCTCTCTAAAAATCTATTGAAAAAAAATGAGAAAAAAAAACTTCAAACACATGACAACCCATGAAAGTTTACTCATTTTCCCATAAACCAAAAGATGATATGCTCTTTGATGGATGTCTTTTATCCTCATCACTAAAATAAATAAAAATGTGAATAACAACTATCTTCAAAATGATTGTTCAATTTTGAACATGTGGTCACAATCTTCACAAAATCTAAGGTTAAAAAAATAGTGGGTTTAGAAGGTACCTTTGACCAAACTTGTCATAAGTTTATGGGCGTGGTGATGGCATGAGATTTTTTAGACATTCGTTTTGAGGAAAATGCATGTGTCATTAACGAGGTTTGTCATTAGAAAGAGTGCATTTGTCACCATGAAAAGGAAGTCATGTCACTAAGTAAGTTCATTACAAACTTAACATCTCATGACTTACTAATGGAAATCATGCAAAATTTATTCATTCATAATTTATACATTTTCACACATTAATATTGTGCATTGGAAATATATTTGACACACAATTTTAAAGGAAGATGTGAAACTCATATAACATTCATTCATTCAAAGGTTCGTATTTCATCTATTAACACATTTATTTATTTGTGAATAAATGAATGTGCTTTCAATGCATGATATTTGTGTGTAAAATGTATGAATGACTGAAATTTTTATGATTTTCATTATTAATTCATTGCATGTTAAATTTGTGATATCCATTACTAAAAAGAATGTGTCATGTCACTACGGAGTCTTGTCAAAAAAAAAAACGCATTGCTAGGAAAAAACAAATTTGTATCACCTACAAGAAGACACACTTGAGTTCACATGTCCATTGTTGTAGTCTATTTTGGTTTTCTAGGCATTTTTTTAAAACTCTAAATTCAAAGCTTCATCATTGATATAACCTATTATAGTTTTCTAAACACGTTATTAAAACTTTAAACTCAAAGTTCTATCATTGTTGTATGTTATTTTCATCTTCTCTTCACATTATTGAAACTTTGAGCTTGAAGCTCCATCACTATAGGTGAAATTTTGGTCTTCTTTTAACATTTTTGAAATTTTGGTTGTGCTCTTTGATCATGTTCTTGAGGTGTTGTTTCGACAAGTTTAAGCTTCTAGCTATGTTTTTAATGCTTTTGAAGTGCTGTTTCAACAAGTTCAAGCTTTTGGTTGTGCTCTTTATGATCTTGAGTTGATGTTCCAACAAGTTCAAGCTTATGGTTGTGCTTTTTGTGCTATTGAGGTGTTTTTCAAAAAGTTCAAGCTTCTAGTTGTGCAATTTGTGCTTTTAAAGTGTTGTTTCAACAAGTTCAAGTTTTTGGTTGTGTTATTTGTGCTCTTGAAGTGTTGCCTCATCAAGTTCAAGTTTCAGCTATGTTTTTCATGTTTTTGAAATCCATTTTGTCCTTTTGTGACTTTTGGATTTTGGTTGTGCTTTTAGTGCTTTTGTGGTTTTATCTCATCAAGTTCTAGCCTCTACTTGTGTTATTGAAATCCATGTTGGCCTTCTTGACCTCTTTTTCATGTTCTTGAAGTGTTTCCATTTCAGTTTTAGCTCTAATGATCCTAGTTCATGTTCTCCTTTAGTGAACTAATCTTGGTGATGACCATATGTTTTTTTTATATTTAGTCATTATAGGAAGCAACCTTGCTATTCAATGCCTTCTTCCTTACTACTTAGCCCGTGCCCATTGCTTAAACTTTCATTCAACCTAGGTTCTGCATCCAAGATTAACACCCATGTACATATGTGAATTTGTTCACGAGCTTACTTGAAAGTCTTGGTGAATCTATCATTAACCTCCTTGATAGTTGCTAGAGTCCAAGTTGCATTAAATTGTGTTCCAACATGCTTCATAACAATTCTAACAGTTGTTTTATTTATTATAAGCCCCCAAATGTGTTGTTTTTTTAGCTTTTTTATTTCCTCTCTCCTTTCTTTTTCCTTTTATGATTTCCTCTATAGTTGCATTGTTCATGGTATTTAAAAAAAATAAATTAAATGTTCAATAAAAGTCACAAAATGTGATCGAAAGTAGTTAACCCCTTATTTTTCTTGTAACTAAATGAAGCAATGAAAGAAAGTTGTGCAACCTCATGGTTTCTTGGGTTAATTTTGGAAGATTTTAGGTTTCTTGCACCAACTTAGGAATAACCTCATCTAGGTTCATAATCTTTTATAATTGTTTTTCTATTACAATAGGGTTTCAAAACATGTCTACATAATAATGTTGGTCAATTTTTAACCTATTGGTAGGATGATCTTCAAGTGTTGTTTATTAGACTATTGTTTCAACTATATGGAGAAGTCTACATCAATAGATTCCTCCTTACATTTTTGATCTTGGTTACAATCAATTTTTTCATTTGATGTGTATTTCTCTTCATTTCCATGGTTGTTTATGCTTGTTGTAGTGTAGATTTATGAAGGTTGAATCTTGTTGTCCATTGTCTTGGGTTGAAAAGCCAAATACATGTAGTCATGAACCCAAAATTGATGGTTTTTTTGGTGAAAGATTAATCTACAACTTAATTTATCCATCTGGCCATAATGATTTTATTTGGTTCCAAGTGATTTTTTTCAACATAGTTGAATCCTTAACCTTTTTTAACGTTGTTTTAAATGGCTTGAAACAAGACACATTTAATGGCTATAGAGCATGTGATGAATAAAATGGTAAGGTAATCATGTTTAACCCAAACTCTTGTGCATGTTTTATTGGCTTTAGGGTAATGCGATTACTATGCCCATTTATAATTAACAAGTGTTAATTGGTAAAAGACACTCCACTTGGAACATTTTTTTTGAAAAAAATTAAGAACTCCTTGAACAAGAAAAAAATCATCCAAACTTTCTTTTGCATTGCCATGCAAATTTTTGGTTTACAAAGTTTGATGTAATCATCTTGTTGTCTTTCACTTCTGAAAATGTAAAACCTTGGTAAAACACCTTTTGTAACAACATTACACAATTTATAATTCACTATTTTGGGTCCCAACCTCCAAGAACTTGGCAATGTGCATTCTAACCCAACTAATGGTATGCCATTATCTTTCATGTACACATCCCAAGGATCCAAAAAATGTAATAAATTTGGAAATGAACTATTGCATGTTCAAGTAATGTTATAGTAAAGTAGATGAATGTATAGAAATTTGCGAAGTCTTCCCACACTAAATCAACATCTTTTGTTGATGTTCAAGTTATTGGAAGAAATTTATACGAGTAATTTATATGACCTAGTTATCCCTTGCTCGCATGAATCTCCTTGATCCAACATTTTGGACTATAGGTTATTGAATTTGGCAATAATCCAAATACTTTTTGAACCTTTGGCTATAACATATGATCTATGATTTTTGTCCCAAAATCTAGTAGTGATCTATTTTGAGATTTCTTAGTTGCAAATCTACCTTTGAATTAAACAATTGATCATCAACTTGTTCTACTTTCACTTGTAGTGCAATTTTGCACGTGTACCTCATAACTTAATTGTTCTTCATCTACTTTCTACACTTTCTCTTTAAGGCCTGTCTTTTTTAAAGGAAAGCTTCAGGCCCAACCTTTTTTCTTTTACACATTCTACTTATATTGATAGATATGAATTATGACTAATTCCTATATTTCTTAACATTTCAACAATCATATTTAAAAACTATAAACAAAGTTGGAATTGTTTTTCTACTTTAGTTCTTAGGAAGGACAAACTTGAAAGAGGGATTTGACTATAACATTGAGTTGCACCTTTAAATTAAGCTTTACCTATGTTTAAAGTTGTTATGGTGTTGGGTTTTGGAAGGAGTGGAAATTTGCAAAAAACTTAGTAAAAATCTTGAAGGTTAAACCTTTGGAAGGTTAATAATGAGCTTCTTTGAAAGGCTCAAAATTCAATGTCCTTGGTAATCTTGATGCATTGTATCCTTATTAGAGTTTAGAGCTTATTTATGAATAGTTGCATGCCCATTAATTTGACAAACAAACCCCTCATAACCAAACATTTTCTTTGTTTGTCTTGGTGATCTTTTGTGAAAATGAATCCAACCCACCCTTAAATCAAACATTGCCATGAAAAAAAAACATTTGAGAATTTTTAAAAAACCAGCCCTAAACACACCACCCTTAACCAAACAAAGAAAACTTGACATTAATACTTTTCATCTTATTTTTGCTTTCACTTATGTGCATGAAAACGTGCCCATACATACTTTATGTGTAAACACGACAACAAATCAAAATTTATTAATCTTACTTTCTCACACCCATCCTACACACGAAAGCAACAAAATATGTGGGGCACCCAAATTCACTCAATCACCATTCGGCTAGAAGGTGTGTTTGATGGGGGGAGGGGCATGTTTGCCCTAACTAAGCATTAGGTGTGTGACCTTTTGATCGAAAGGCCAGGTTTAAAGGACTTAAAGGTGCATTCACACTTGGTGTTAAGGACTCTAGTATTAGGTCCCTTAACACTACTAAGCTAGTCATTTAGGACCTAGACTTATTTACCATGAATGTTTTATCTTTAGTTAACATTCAATTAATATTAAACAATCACCCATTTAACATTTGGCTGCCACCTAAGATGCCACCTAGATTTTCGCTTAACACTGACTTAACATTAGGTGTGAATGCACCTTAACATTATGCACCTTATCAAGCCAGAAGGTTTATATCTGCAATCGACGTCCCAAATTGATGCCGCCTGTTTCTGGTTCTTCGTTTTTAGGACCTGAATTTGAGAATCTGGTATCAGGGACCTGAATTTAGGGCACGGTTCCAGGATCGTCTTCCTCGTTGTGTTCTTCGTCTTCGGAGCTTTTTTTTCCCGACCTCCGTGCGCGCGTGATCGATTTGTTGCATCGGGTTTTTTTCTCGAAGGGAAGTGTTAGATCTAGGGACAAAAGAAGAGGGTGTGTTCTTGAAGCAGTGGTGGACAGATGGGAGTCGAGATGAGGCCGCCGCAGGAGAGGCCGGCTCCAATCACGACCTCGGCTGTCCTCATGGCTGCATCCAAGCACATCGCCAGCAAATGCGGAGCTCAAAACCGAGCCTTTCTGGATTGCAAGCGGAACGACCCCAACCCCGAGAGATGTTTGCGTCAGGGCCAGGACGTCACGAGTTGTGTTGTCTCGTTGTAAGCTTCGTAAACCTTTCGCAATCTAGGGTTGTCTATGACCGGGCGTTCACCTATTATACGCGTTTTTGGTGTTCTTTTCATGTGTCTTCGCCAGCTTGCAAAGCTATCAAAAAATGTGGCCGGTAATGCTCCTATATGTTTGTGATCCAGATGTTGAAGTAAATACACGAAGGATAAACGCATTGACCAACTATTGAGGGTGTAGAGTATTGAGCCAAAACTGGAGTGACTACAGCGCATTGCTAGTTTACAAGCGGTCTTGGCTACAAATGCCACATAGATGGGGACTTACTGTTAGGGCACTGTCTTGATCACTCTGTTGAGTGGTTTCTTGGTTCAAATACAAATCCAGAACATGGTCTATGTGGACTTGTGGCACATGAAATAGGAAGCAAATGTGGAACTTCCCTTAGCAAATGGTGGACAATAGACCAAGCCATCTCTGCAGAAAGGATCAACCATTGAAGAATTGGTCAAAAGGGCTTTTGATGCACAACTAGTGTCTGCATGCTTTGTCTTCAACATCCCTGACAGTAGCTGTGCACCATTGATGATTGGATCTGACTAAGATTCTTTGCTTGGACCCAGATTCTGTATAGTTATAGCTGTAATCATCTAGGTGTGTCAAGTCCACGAATCAGTTGAGATGGCACTTCATTTGCTCATGTTCAGAAATTGAGGTTGATAAAGTCCTGTCAATCTGATTCTTGTGATAGCCTTCTTTGCATACATCTTGCAACCTACTTTAACTGGAGTATATGCAAGAGGCAGCATTTGTCAGGTTTATGAAGCTTTGTGTTTGTAGTCAGTACAAGCAAGAATAGGAGTTGGGGTAGCTTGGACTATCTAACATTGCTATTTGGTGAATGTTTAGACTGAGGGAGCTCAATGACAAGTGCCCAAAGGCTATGGATGCATATAGCAAGTGCATGGATTACTGGACCAATGAGTTTGAACTCTGCCGCAAGGAACAACGGGAGTTTGAGGAGGCTTGCCCAATATAGGTAGGCATGATAGGACAGGGAACAAAAGATAACAAGTACAATCTGGCACTTTGGCATACTGTGGCCTCATAGTACTCAGTTGCATTGGGTGACACTCTCAAATAACAGTGCTTCCTATGTAGGTTCTCATAGCCAGGATTGAAAGAGTGATGCAAATATGGCGATTTCTGGGGGTACACTGTCAATGCTGGACAGCTCTCCTTTTGTCCAGCATTGAGGCCATTTTGAGAAGATAGAACTTGTGGACAGCATGTTTATCAGTAGCAGTAGGAGAACAAGGCTGTCTTATGTGGAGTTTTTGATGTAAGGGCAATGAATTTTGTCCAGTTCATGAACCTGTTGATATTTGAATTTGTTTCAGACAATCCTTGGTACTATTGCTTGCAGTCATCAGCCTGTGATATGAATCCTCCTTCCAATATACCTCTTTCAAAGCTAGCCAACATCATGACTGAGTCCACCTGATGCTTCATGAAATGTGACAGAAGATCAGGATGCTGGTTTTTGTATCATAATTTGCTCAAACATTTCGCTCAAATTATTCACACTTATCTATGCCCATTGTTGGGAGATAATGGTGGTCTGGTACTTGATTGACAGTCATAAGGTTCTGATCATGTTCTTGTGCTAGTTTTGTTTTCCTGATATCTTAGAACTGTTCTTGTGTTAGTTCTGGTTTTCCTGATACCTTAGAACTGTTCTTGTAGTATTTTCTCTTCAATCTCATAGATGTGTACCCTTTTTTAATCCCTTGGTGCAGGCTTGTGCTAGACCTGAAGAATGTCTGGGAAAAGCAACTCTGGTGATGGTCACTGTAATAGATGGTGTTCTGTTGTTGTTTATTTAAAGTTGTCTTTTAAGCCAGGAATCAGACAGACTGGCTTGAGGGGCAAGAATAAAACTTGCAATGACTATTGCATATCGCTAAGGACTTAGAATCAGATGACACCTCCAGCTTCAATTTCCAATGCAGCAGCAGCAGCAGCAGCTGTTGGTACCATCATCACTTCCACCAGCACAAGAGCCAAACTCAAATCCATCACTCAAATCTTCTTGAGCATGAATCTCAAGATCTGATTTAAGTTTGACTATTGTGAACAGGCACTACAAATGAAAACCCAGAAAAAAGGTTCCATAATGGAAAGGATTCATATCATAAGGTTGCTCCTCCAAGGCAATTAATCTTGTTTTTCTTTGGTTTTGTACCTCACTATTGGTCTCTTACGAGGGAGGGCCTGACTGGCCAGTGGATGGCTGTGAGCTGGGTCTGACCAATGGTCATTATCTAATGTAATTGGCACTCGGGAGAGATTCTGCTAGATCATTAAGAACTTTGTAGACTATTTGCTAGACCTCACATGTTGGATGTGCTGGTCGCATGCACTTGAAAGAATTGTTTCCTCCTCCTCCTGGTTCAATCTCCTCTTGAGGAAGATGCCAAGCTCATGTTCAGTTCAGCATTTCAGGAAAATTAAGCTCCCCTTTCAGATTGCCAGTCAAGCTGCAGGGCACACTATTGTCTGCATCAGTTGAACAACGCCATAGTTTTCATCTGGAGTTGGACAGACAGTAGCTGAGGATTTCAGCTGAGATCGAGATGCACACATGGTCTCAGGATAGACCAAGAACAAGCTCCAGGCTGAGATGCAACCGATTTATGAAAAGCCCAGACTCTGTGTATCCATTCTTACAGAAGGAGAGAGGTGCAAGACAAGATTACAGAAAGACAAGATTAGAGAAAGACGATGAAGAGCCTTTGTGCAAGTCTCGATTGTGCATGAGGACTATGGCTGTATATGGTGTTTCTTCTGCAATTGTCTTTTAGAGCGTGAGCAGCTGGAATGAAGTTGCAAAAACACAAGAATCAGAACATCCCAGAACACAAGATCGCAGAAAAATCAAAAGGAATAAGGAATGAGAAGAAAAGAACGAGAAGAAAAAGAGTAGAAGCACACCTGTCTGTTCTGACGCAGAATTGGGCTCCCTGCGTCTATAATTGTATAGGTCAGGCCGGACGGTGGGGGGAGAGGACGTTATAGAGGAATATTACGCAGCGGAATGTCTCGCTGCTTCTTCCCGCGCTCGGATGTGAACCATCTACTTGATGGTGAATTCGAGAGGAAGAAGGTAGAAGAATTTTTTCGAAGAATCCATCGGAAGAATCCGGAGCTTGGATTGCTCCAATTTTTGTTCGGGTCATCATCGGATTGTTAGATGCCTGAGAGAATTTTTCGAGGAAGCGCTGTATTGGGTTGCACTTACGAGAGTTACAGCGTTGGGTATTTGCAGAATTCAGAGTATTGTACTGGGAGGTTGCGTTGTTTTCCAGCGCTAGTTTTGTGATGGAATGCGCGGTTTTTTGGGAGCATGCATTAGTCTAAATGATTCCATGAAGAGGTGTTGTTGTTGCGGAAGCTTTCTGGAAGAAGAGGGAAATGTAAGGTGATGCACAATCAGCCAGCTCTTTGTGTTCAGTTGCTTTGCGTTTAGCTGCTGGAAATATGGATTTTGATGATCAGGTGGTGGAAGAGGCGGCAAGGCTGGGAGGGAATTCTCAGTTGTTTGCGGAGAAGCAGAGCATTGTCGATGTGATTCTGTCTAGGAGTGATGCAACGGTGCTAGCCGCATTCGAGAAAAGATGCCGGGCGGGATCCAGCTCAGGAGGACAAGCAGCGTTGGATTACACTCGAGCTCTTTACTATTTTCTGCTTCCCATTGCGAGAGACAACGAGTTTTCAAGAGCAGCAAAACTCTTGGTTCTCGTTGTAGTCCATGTAATCGAGTTGGTGATTTCGCACACGCTTGTCGTTGACAAGAAAGTTGTAGACTGTCTCTCGTTCTTCATTCAAGAAATGGGGAGCTTACCCCAACGCCTTCTTCCTTCTGTTGTTGAGGCTGTCATCTCGAATCTGGAGATGGAGGTGGGTCAGGATTATGGCTCCATTCTTGATCTTCTCCCGACTTGCTTGACAATAATAATGACGTCAGTCGACTCGGTTCTCGTGCCTGGAGAGCAGGTACAAATCATTCATGCAATCCTTGGAAGAGGTGTGCCAATTTTCAGCTTACATTGACGTCATAAATCTCTCCTCCCTTCCAAACACATTGCTGAGATTGACGGGTGATGCCAAGCGTTTGCATCCACAATGGTGGGGTTTAGGGTTGAGGTTTCCTCCCACAATGGTAGTCTCAATACACATTCTGTTGTTGCTTGGACACAGGGGCAAGAACTGCAAATGAGCGGGAGAGAGTACAGGGATCATGTTGTTACGCAACTGCTACACGTTCCATGGGCGAAAGCATTGCTCACGAGAATGGCTAGCGTAATTCGAGAATTGCCTCTTGATCTGACCCAGGTTGAAGATCTTTTGAAGAAGCTTTTTGGTCACATGGAGGAGGTTGAGCCTCAAGCCCTGCCATCTCTGGTGTATCAGTTGTTGTTGTTGGCTTCCCATGGCCACAAAAGAATTGTTGTCACAGGCATCATGTCTTTCTTCAGCAAGCTGCAAGGCTGGACACTATGCGGCTTACCTACTCACAAAGAGTGGCCACAAACTGGTACAATATGTTTGTAGTTCAGCACCCATCCGTACCAAATCTTCAAACAATGACATTAGACTAGTGAGTGTTGCATAGGATCTCACAGGTTTTGCAAGAGTGATTTCTGATGAGCTGTTGTTCATGTCCAGTAGCTATTGATGCATACCGACAAGTAGAAGGCACTGTAGTTCTTCACATCAATTTTGCGGTGAAGCAAGATTCAGCACTGGGTTTGGAGTGGCTCACAGTGGTGCGGATGGGGTCAGGCTCGTTTACACCATTTACGGTGTGTGTTTTGTTGTCGCTTGCTCAAATCCAGAGATTTGAGCAACCTTGCTTCGACCTTCTCAAAGTTGCTGCTGTGAAGTCATATCAAGACTGTGAGCATTGCAGGTAATTGATATACAAGCTGATCATTTACACCTATTAGGATTACATTGTGCATGCTGGACCTGTTCAACGCAGGAGTGTTGAGATGATCATGAAGTGATTAGAAGAATTTACTCAATGCATCATGCACTGGAGGTGAAATAGATGATGCAGTGGTGAGGATGCTATCACCTGAGTGCATTTTTGGTTGAAGAGTCTGGCAACAAGTACCAGAAGTGCCTTGCTATTTCATGGTGCCATGCTGCTTATGAAATCCTTAGTTGGTTGGTTAGTTATGAGATAGCTTCAGGTCTCTGATGCTCTCTACCCTTTGTTAGTTGTCCATTAGATCTTGAGCTGATTGGGGGGTGCTAGAAAATCTTCTTTCTTCCTTGAGGTTGAATTGACATCATTCGCCTCAAGTCCTCACCTCATTGCTGGTTTCCAATGCAGAGAATCTGTATTGGCATCATCAATCTTGGGTCCATTGAGTTCCCGGATCGCTAAAGCTATGGAGCAGTCCTTCATGTGGACCGTAATATATATCTATATCCTTAACTCATTGTCATAAGTATACTGTTTTGTGCTTGCCTAGAATTGCAGTAATGAACAAAGACAAGACAAGCCACACATATGACATTCACCAAGAGCACAAATGGATCATAGAACCGTGTAGGGGTGATAGGAAGAGATTCTGGTTTTCTGAGGATTCTGTGTCCTATCAAAGCATATGTAACTATGTTTTACTCTTGGTTTTTGCAGCTTTAATCTCAGACTGATGTTAATCAGCTATTTATGTCCTCTGTGACCATACAGGTGGAGAACAGTGCATTTGGATGGGATCATATGATTCCTAGTGTTGTGCAGATGGGTTTCATCTTGATAGAGTCTGGAGCAGCCATAAGGTATCCATTTGGCGAAGATGGGATACGCATAGAGTCAGTGTCCGAGAGCCAGCAATTAGGGCTGCAGTTGCTCTCAGCAGCCTTTGAAGTTCATGAAATGGCACGTGATGAGGTGAATTCCATAGGTTGCAACTTTCTGCATCTCACAATCCTCTAAGCTTTTAGTTGGCACATGATGTTCTGCTCTTCTTCTGGTTTCAATGTTTAGAATAATCTACAGGGAACTTCCTGCAGATTGTAAGTACTTTGGTGACTGTCTTGCAAGGTACACAGCACAAAGGCAGCCTTCTGGTGTTGAGATGTCATGGACTGGTCTGCTAGTTTTATTCCAAAAGGCCTTAGTGTGTTTGTTTTTACTTCTGTCTTCCTTCAAACAAAAGCTGTTTACTGTCATGCAGTCATGAATGACAAGCTAGTATATTTGCAAAATTTAGGCCTCTCCTAAATTAAGTTACAGATTGGTGGATCAGTTTATGGAGTTTTGATGGGACTGGAATTTCTAGAATGCAAATGTGCCTTTTACTGAGTACAGAACTTAGAGCTGTGGCTATGAAGCAAGGTCTTTACCTGTTTGTTACCTCATAACTGTAGTGGGTTTCCTCACTGGTACAGATTATTGAGCAAAGTAAACTTCGCTTGATTGGACTCAAGCCTCAACAAAGTGTGCTGATTGTCAGGCAAGTAAAAGCCCTAGTGAGACAATTTGGAACCAAAAGTAGGCTGCATCTATGCAAATGGAATTGTCCTATGAGTGAAATTCTGAGTGGTTCAGGGCAGAAAGCTGCTAATCTTCAGTATTGTCTATGCAGCTGAAGTCTCTCTTCTCTGTCTCATGGCTTCATTTGTCTTCAGAGTGTCCATGGGTTTTATGGATCTGAACCCCAATGAGTTTGTTTTGTCTCAGGATGCTCGCACTCCTTGTGCAAAAGCACCCACAGCACATGCTAATGCGCAGTGCTTGTCTCAAGAAGTGCCTGGACTACCTCACCTTCTTGCCCAGTTCCTCGGCAGCTCCAATTGTTCAAGCTCTGTGCCCATTGTTTCAGCTCAGTCGTGACCTCCAGGTGAGCCAGGGAGAAGTTTTCACTTATGTTTGTTTTTTTTCGTGGAAGTGATCCATGTTTAGGGCTATTTGCAGGCCATTCGATGTTCTTCTACCATACATTTGTGAAATGGTCCAAACTCCCATGGTAGTGAAAACTCTGGCACCTTCCTTAAAGAGGGAATACAGAACTGTGCATGGTCTGACAACCCTCTGTTGGATTTTGGTACAATATTGTTTAGTGCTGCTCTGTTTGAGCAGTCTCTCTGCTTAGGATCTCCATCAGCAAGACTTTCTTGTACAAAGATAGTTCTCTAAAGAGAAAAATTCTGACGATCACTTGGAGATCAGTAACCAACAAGAGCATTCTAGATTTATTGCTTGATATCTTTGTTAGTACTTTCTATTCCAGCAGGATATCTTGTCTCCCAATAAATGGTTGAACTTGGAACAGGACTACACTATCTTGATGTTACGGAAATCTATGTTTGGCCGAGAAGCAAGCAATCGCATGGTTGCAGTCCAAGGACTTCTGGACCTTATTATAGCTGAGAAGCAAAATAGAACCATGAATGATGCAGACTCTGAGTCATGGCACAGAATGTCCTCCAGTGAGGCAAGCTGTAGCCAGCCTTGTAGCCAGATGGAGCCAAGACATGGTAGATATGGACACAGTCGAAGACTTCTTCGTGAGGTGTTTGGATTGCTGCAGCGCTGCCTTCTGCAGCAGGTAACAAGAATATCTTGACTCTTCTGCTACTGTCTCAATTGACAGGGTGGATGATTACCTGTGTGCCAAACATTAGTGTGCTCCACGTTGATTACCAGATTCAATAATTGCCCTTGTTTAGTTTAAATCTGTGGTTCCAAAATTCAGAAGTGTCAACTAGTATTGATGATCAGGAATACTTTAGCTGCAAACATGCATAAGGCAGCTTTGTTAATAAATGATTGAAATGTTGTGGGACTTAAGAAGGTTGGCATTTTTTTATCAATCTAAGCTTTTCACAGGTGTGTGTACGTGAGGCTTTGTACAAAAGGCTTCCCAGTGTATTAATTGCTGACCCTACTTCAGCAGAGGAGGTTTTTGATCTTCTGTGGCCCCACTTCCAGCAGTTCTACGAAGAGAGAGAAGTAAATCCTTACTTTGCAATAGCGCAATCTGGGTCATAGTTTGATGTTTGGGTAAATACAACAGATAGGATATGACACAAAATCGATCATAGTTTGTTGTTTGGGTCAATAGGACAGATAGGGCATGAAGGAGTTAGCAAGGAGAAGAGTGGAGGAAATCAGAAGGAAGAGTGAATCAGACAACCCACATAGCTCATGAGAGAGGACAAAAGAAGAAAGGAAGCTAATGGCTGTTTCACAGCTCCTAAAGCCAATGTTTCTAGTGCTATTTTTGCATACAGCCTCGGAAGAAAGGAAAGAAGAACAACAAAAAAATGGTTATTGTTTGATCAACAGTCTAGAAATTCAGTATAGGACATGGACAGTAATCTTGAAGTGGTAGTATCATATAATGAACTAATGATTTCAGAATGAGGATTGGATGGCTTTTCAACAGTAAACACAGGACAATCAAAAGGAATGCAATCACTTCTGCAGACATCTAGGAGAGCTCAAAGACCAATGATGAATAAACTAATCTCCTAAGTTGTGGGCAGGGAGAGGTACTTTGTTTGTACTGATGATTATGTTTTGTGGGTGTTTTAGGGTGATACAGTGAACCTGAAACTAAGTGAATGTGTGGCTACACGGAATAATGCTGCATTTTTGGAAGAGCCCTTTGATCATCTTCTTGCATGCATTCACCAGCTACTACTGTTGCAGCCACAAGAGAGACATGCACAGCAGGCTTCTGATACGGGAGAAACTTGTGAATTTGCATTCTCAGAGGATCAACTTGTATGCAACTTTGCTTGTAATTTCTGTGAATTCTGACTCTTTGCACCCACCTTTTGTTGAAGAAAATCCTGTTTTGCATTCCATGAGTCAGATTAGGTCTTTGAGTTTCATCGGACGCTTCTGGGTTTTTTCTTTCAACCAGATGTAAGACTGATGATTCCACTTGTTCTTACTGCTACCCACATCTCACAGATAAGAGTCATTGTATTCAATACATCTAGCATAAATACCATACATCTCAAGCTCAAAATCTCTCCAGAAGCTGTAGCATAATCATATCACTAAGGTCCAATTCAATTTAGACTGTTGCAAGACCTACTGAGTTCCAGGATCACCTAATTCTGAGTATTCCTGTTTTCCAAACTTTTGATGCATTTTCTGACAAAAGTATGTGACCCTAGAAAGACCCCTACAATAGGATCAAAGTTCAGATAGTTCTAAAGTCCTTTTATTGTCTGCTGAACTGATATTCTTTGGTTGCATCAGGGTCAATTGTCTAGTGGAGAGTTACTTGGGGCTGCCTTCTGCAAGATTCGGAAAAATATCAGAAGTAGCTCATTAGGAGGTCTGTACTGGACTCCTTGACTCCTTGACTCCTTGATGAGTCTGTCTTTCAATCTGTATTCATTCTGTTTTTGAACTCCATCTGCATGAGCAGTTCCAGTGAAGGAGCTGATGCTTCTTGTAAGGCTTATTTACAGTATTGCAAGACTGAAGTTTCTCAACCTTACATGCAGATTTCAAGCTTGACAAGACCCAGAACTTTGCTGTTGAAACTGTAGAGGGTGAGAAAAAATTGGAGGAAGGGCGTCTCTTCCTGGGTGTGCTTGAGGTTTTGATGGATGCAGCGGTGGCTGAGCTGACTCAAAAAGATTGTGAAGGTAGACAGATGGACATTAAGGATGAGGTTAAAAGCTACCTTGCACTCCATGACTCACTTCATCAGATTGTCAACCAGAAACAGCATACAAAGGCCTCTGCCACAGCCCCAGCAAAAGCAGGTCCAACTGGCAAGATCCTAAATCCCAAACCCCGAAGAGCTTCACAGTCACGAGGAACTCCAGGACCTGCAAAGCAAACAAGGTTTGCGGTACCTAAAGCAATTCTTGAGAAACGTGTTTCCTTTTCCAGCAGTGCTTGCATTGCTTATCTTCTTCAAACAACAGCTGATCAGGACATAAATTCTGGTTGTGATGCAACATCGTTTGTTCTTCGTCTAAGTCTTCGGCATTTGAAGGCTGTTGCCAATGAATGCTTTATAGAGGAGAATCCAAATAATCTCAGTGGAACTTTCACTGGACCTTTTGGGAGAGAAGATTGGAAACTGATAGCATCTCCACTTTTGGAGTTCATTTCATCTTTCAAGTTTCCAAGTGTGAGGGTTGGTTCCTCAACAGTTAAGTCACAAGAGAAGGTAAAAGGAGGCAAAGCAAAAAAATCTTCTGAGGATTCTGGGGAGGGACCAATGCTGATTGCTGTGAACTGTCTAGATGAGCTTTGTAAAATAGCAACCTACAGGGGGAGTTTTATTGAGGTTCTTCTCAGTTGTACATCAGACTCTGATGCCGAGCACAATAGTGGGGATCCACCTGAATCACGTGTTGGATTAATTGAGAAAGGAAGATTTGAAGGTGCAGATGCACAGTTACTACATCACTGGCTTCAGAAACAGATTCAACCTCTCATGCGAGGCCTACTTGCTGACTCATGCTTTTGCGAGCTTGCGGTACTGATATCCTCAACCTTATTTGGTTGCAAAGGTTCATCAATTACAATGTCTTGAAATGGTCCTTCATCTAGAAAGTTGGTTCCAGTGCTGTTCTAGCAAGGAACCTCTGGAGTTAGACAATGGGTTTGGGTGGTTTTGAATCCCTGCTTGCTTCACAAGCTTGTCTCCAGTCATCTCAATGTCTAATCACATGCTTGGCACAAATTCTCTTAAGACCAAGAATATCATTGATTGAAAAAAAACATGACTACTAATCTAGCCCTGGCAGAGTCAAGAAACACCATTGCTTATGATGTTGCTGCTAATGCATGGGCTCTCCAGGTGAACATGCAATTTCCCTTCTCTTTCTGGGAAAGAAGCTGCCACCGTCAATTTCACATCTTTCTGTCTGCCCAAAGACAGGCTCAAGGGGTATGTCCTTAATGCTATGTTAGGCAAGGTCCTTATTTCCTCTAAATTTTGAATTGTGTATCTGCAGGTTGTAGCAAAAACCCTACTATTTCTGGGAAAGAAGCTGCCACCTTCAATGATGAAACAACATGCAGCATGGGCAGAAGCCATCTGCAAAGAATTTGCTATCACAAACAGTGGGGCTGTCTGTGCCATGGCATCCCTGGCCATATGTCTGAATACTGTTCCAGAGGATTTCAAAGTTGCAAAAGGGTTGTCCTCTGAGCTTCTGAAGGTTATGGGATTTGAAGAAGTTGACCCAATTGATTCATCAGAGGTTTATCCCATACTTAATGTCACTACCAAGAATGCCATGGCTAGATTTCTTCTGCAGCATTGTGAGAACACTCTGAAGGACATGGAGTGGCTGATAGGGAAGATCAAGATTATAGGATCAGTGAAGCTTCCAGGGCTCAGATTTTCTGTTTCTGGACAGTCTGATATTCCAAGAAGATTTCAACTGGAGGAAGTCTTGCACACAAGAGTGGAAGCTGTGATGCTCACACTGTCTGATTTTAGCACCATGTGCTTGACAGGTAAAACTTTGATGACATTCTGCTAGGACACAATATAACCTACTGCATCAAAGATGCATATGTGATGTAAGAATGTGGGCCTTGGATGGAGAGTTCAAATCAGACTGCAGCTAATGGCTCTACTTAAAACTTTCAGATTGTCATCAGTAGGTCTGTGTTCCAGGAAAGCTCCAAATCAGAGGAACTCTTTCCCTTTGCGGATGATTTCATGGGACTTTCTATTTTGCAGGTCTTCCAGCTGAGCAGTTTCTCAAGGTGGCCACACACCTTTACAAGTGTCTGGCAGCGTCAACGAAACTGTGCATTGCAACAAAAGGATGCACTCAAGCAGTTCCGAGTACCCGATTCCAGAAGCTTGCTGAGGTGACCTGCAAGAGATTAACTGCACCTCTCTACCTTTTCATGGCCACAATGCAGAGGGTATAAATCTTTTTAACCTCTTATCCAGCACAAGATCTCCAAATCAACTTGTTCTGAATCTTGTGTAAGCATGCTTTGAATCTGCAGCTAGTTTTGATGTTTCAGTAACCATCCATGGTTAGTTGGCTTGACAGGACCAGCAGGAGAATCAAACAGAAAAGGGGTCATTCAGCAAAATCAAGCGAGAGGGAAAGACCATACCAAACCTAATCTACCACATTGAGGACTATGAGAGATATCTGATACAGCTCAGCCGAGTCTCCAAAGTGAACCTCATGCGCCATGCCAAGCGTAGCACCGCAAGAGACTTTAAAATCATAGTCTCCAACAAGAAGAGCAAACCTGTGGCCCGTAGATCAGAAGATGACAGGCCAGTTCAGGATGAAGCAGAAGAAGAGAATAATCCAAATGTGGATATCACCAATCATTCAGATGGGGAAGAAGAAACACAGGAGACTACAGAGGAAGCTGAGGAGGAAATCATGGGCAGTGGTGTTCCAGAGGCTGAGGCTGATAACAGAGGCAATGAAGATAATGATGAAGAGCATGAAGATGAAGCACCATCTAGTCCTGGAAGCAGGGAGGTTCCAGGATCAGGTCAAAGGCGACGGGGACGAATCATTGAAGACTCTGATCCAGAAGATGACTCTAATGGTGAGGAGCAAAGTGTAACAAGACATGACAAGAAGCACCGCAGCTAGTGACAAGGTATATTTCTTCCAATTGAGTCATAAAAGAGTGTCAGACAGATTCTTACATGTAATGTTCTTAGACTCTGGCAAATGTGGAACTGCCATGTGCCATGGAACTCTGCATTAGTTGGAATAACAAACACAGGTTGCAATGAAGGCAACAATTTTAGTGAATGCAAACCAACTGTCATCATCCCTTCATTCCTCAAATCCCTTCATTCCTCAAATGCATCATGAATAGCTCTCATCCATATGTGGCTGGATTTAGTTTGAGTTTTGTCATGATTGCATGAAGTTTTACATTCTTAAGCAACCACAAGGATACTAGAGCTTGAAACCCATGTAACGAATACCTCAAATTTCCCAATCACATAACTAGGGCTAATGCAGAAGGTACTTCCTCTTATTAGACACAGAGCTCTAATTGAAGCAATTCGGGTTAAAACCCAGCTCTGCGTTCTCTGAGGGCTTCTGTTTTGTTGTTAGTTTACTTGAGAGATCATGGAAGGTAGGGACATACATGGAGTGTATGAAAGTGTACATTGTGAGTGAACATCTTTCAGCATTTGATAAATGGGAGGGCAATAGCCAGTGTGTAGGCAGGGCAAACAGAGAAACAATATGAAAAATGAACATATCACTGGGCTCTTCCAGTCCAGTGCATAGACAGAACTGAGATTTTTTTCATGCTTTGTATGAGGATTCAAATACTCCTTAATTTGCATTTTTCTAGTTTTCTTCATTTCAAACTTTTTCTTGATTTGTGGATTGTTTGCAAAGCTTGTGTTTAAAGTTACACTTTGTTGCTGTTGGGAAGGTTCTTAGCAATGATAGTTCTCTTCTTCCTGCTCATCTCTTCCCTGCCACTCCATCTGTCTGCATCAAATTTTTGGCCAATACCAGTTGTGCTTAAACATGAGTTTGTTGTTACAAAACAAGGTTGCTTGAAGGGAATATTAAAGAGGATCGTCCAGTTCTTAATAATACAAGGTGATAATTGAATTGCTGTTCCATTTGAAACTGGAGGTAGTCAAAGTTGCACGTGTTCTGGTGATGGAAGTAAGCCAACTGTACAGATTGAAACTTCACAACCTAGATCCAGTACAAGAAAGGTTAAGTTGTATAGTCAAAGATGCACTTGTTCTGGACCCTGGTGATCCAAGTAATCCAACTGTACAAATTGAAAGTTAACCATAACTGACATCCAGTACAAGAAAAGGTTTTGGGGATGTACTGTTTCTTCTATGCACAAATATTCTCCAAGTTCCATGAAGTACTTTTTTTTCTTAATGCACTGCCTGATGAGAAAAAAGTGAATACACTCTTTCAATATCCAACACAAAAGATGGAGTGAATTGAACTACAACATCTTGCAACATATCTTGCCCTAGATGTCAATTGTGTGCATCTACAAAAAGCAATCTGGATGTTTTAGTTGGGATTGCATTCAGGCAACCCATATACAAAAGCATATCTCAGTCTGGATGTTTCAGTTGGGATTGCACATAGGCAACCTGTCAGTTCATGAACATAATATGCACAAAACTCTTTGAATGCCTTACTTCCTAATGGGGATTAAGAAAACCAACACAAGGATGAGGCAAACACCTTATGCTTGACTCATGGAAATCATTTGGCTTCAAACCCTAAATCATAAATCTTGCTCCTCCAATGTAATATTACAGAATGGAAGAAAACACAATCATTTATGGAAAAAGCAAGACAGGAGTTTGGCTTCATCGCCAAGTTTGGGCAATAACCAATTGACCAAACAAAAATTGATTACAGGCACAAACACAAAACCAAATCCAAGTGAAGAAACCTTAAAAGACCAAAAAATGTTAATCATCAGAAGAGAACAGTCATTCTCAGACTGAAAACCAATCAAAGGTTTGGCTTAAGGAACTAAATGATGCGATTGCTACAAAAAGGGGCTCAAGAGAAGTTACCAAACAATCAAAAGAAATAATCAACTGGAATCACAAACCTTTTAATGCAACCACATTTAAGTCAGCTAATCTAGAAAAATTACGAATGCTCAATCATAATATATGATAATTTTACACCACAACAATGAAAAATCCTCATCTAAATCCCACTGAATGAATTTAAAGATAACTCTGAAATGGACAGAAGTGGATTGAAATGAAGCTTGACATCACACAAAACACTTAAAACAACCAAAGAACTTGGACTAGCAATGCTCAAGCTTAGTACACGAGGAGAGCCTGAATCATACTGTTCATCCCAGAAGCCCTCAAAACACAACTTGAGAGACAGTTACAGACCTTGCTGCAAATAAACCTGATGCGATCTTTCAGATCCCCCAAATAATCCAAACAGTGGAACCAGTTTGCTAGTAATTCAGAAACCCAACTACCTGCTGCAGCCCATGCACATGATCAGAACCAAGGAGCACTCACAATGAATCTGCAAAGAAATTAAAATGGTAGTTGGATTTGGATTAAAAAATAAGGGTGTTATTTCTACTTACAATTAATGCATCCAGCTAGAAGGCAATATTAAAATGCACCTTTGAAGAAGGCAGAAATACTAGTTGACAATTCACAATTATCAAGAGTTCTTTAGCAATGAAAAAAATGGTCAGATCTTCATCTATTTTTACATGAATACTCTCATTAGAATAAAAGAAAACCAATCTACTCAAAGACATTGATTGCATCCATGATACACTTATGTATATTGAAACGTAATAATTGCATACAATGCAAATGCACCCATTGCTCCAATTCCTTCAACATGTGTTATATAATCAATCAAAGCTTTAATATATTACTATTTTCTTTCCTACCACACAGGAGGCTGTGTCCTGGATCAATCCTCCTATATGGAAGAAAAAGAGGGATGTATTTAAAGTTATGTTAAAAACTGGAAAACATAAAACAAAGACAAACTACATGTTCAGATCACAAGAAAATCAAAGCACAAATCAGCTTCCAAAAACCAAATTCATTTACAAAGAGTGTACAGTAGTCTCTGTACATCACCAAGAAGTTCCAGTAAAGATATGGAGTGGACCCAAGAGAGCTTGAGATCTGAGAAGCCACAGGAAAAGATCAGAGAAAAGAGAAAGACTAAAAAAAGAAGAAAACTCTTCAATCTAAACATGAGAATGTTGATTGCTGAGAAAGACCAAACAGATTCTACAGCAATAGTAAACACGAGAGATGAACCAAGAAAACGCCAATGATCAGTCTCACAAGCTGCTAGCCAGCCAGCAAAGCATGCATGCAGAGAGGAAATCAATTACCATGAGACCTCATGCAACTCATGCGAATGAGCATCTCGAAGTCAACCACATGTGGTAAATTCTGTTGTGCAGCTAGTGGGATCTAGGCACAAGATTTGATGATCAGTTGCCTCTTCCGATCTGGAGGAAATAGTAGCAAACAAGCAATCAAGCAAGTTCATGTGCTGGATTGGATTGCCAGCAGCTCCTTCTTGGATCACCCAAATGGAAGAGAACATCAACGTAGAATATTACCAACAGCTGTGATGCATCATTGTTCACTTTGTCCTGTAGTTGTAGTAGTCGCGTCGAATTCTTGGAGCAATCCCCATCGTTTCTTAGGCGGGATGGTTGCTAGTGTGCTTTTGGTGATGGTGCTCAAATAACCAGCTGGATTACGAGTACGGGAAGCTTGATCCGGGATTACATTGCTTGGAGGGCCTCCACTCTTGCTAGAAGGAAGTATAGTCGGGGTGTTCAACACAAGCACACGGGCAACAGTAGAAATCTTGTTCTCCACACAGCAATCTCGGGCCCGATCGCGTTCATCATCAGCATCATCAGTGCCCTGCATGTGATCGTGAAGCCCCCCATCGTCTTCGGGGCTTTCCATATTCTGAAGAAGATCGCATGCCTGCGAGGGACAGGGATTACCGAATCCCGCATTGCTTGCCTTCGCAAAAGTGCTTCTGGCCTGCTGAGAAGGACTTCTAATCTTACCGTGAGAGGAAGATCTTTCGTCCTTGCGGATCGCCCCAGTAGGAAGCTCTGAATTGTCAATAAAATCCAGGCCTTTCGGCTCCTCCGCCTCCTCCTCCTTATCCACGTAAGGTTGTTTTTCCCAAGGAAGCAAGTATCGCTTGACTTTGCCTTTGTCTAGAATTTTTCCCGCGGGACCACCAGCAGTAGCAGATGGTCGATGACTCCCAACGCTGTGCATTACGTCTTGCTTATCCACGTAACGTCGTTTCGGAGGCGGAGGAGTTCGAAAGCTTCCCATCACTTTGCCTTTGTCGACAAATCTTTCAGGAGCAGCAGTAGATGATGGACAACTTGCAAGGCGTTGATGGGCTTTGTCGACAATTCTTTCCGGACCAGCACCAGATGGTCGACCTGCAAAGCGCATTACGCCTTGCTTATCCACGTGATGTTCTTCAGGAGGAGGAGGAGGAGGAGGAGGCGAGCTGTATCGCTTCACACCTTTGCCTTTGTCGACAACTCTTTCTGGACCAGCTGCAGATGGTCGACCCGCAACGCGGGTTACGACGGGTTTCACCGGATCAGTCCCGACTTCGGGGTTACGGTGAGAAGGAGATCGCTGCACAATCCCTTCCCTCTGAGGATTTGCCTGTGAATACCTTCCACCACCTTGAGCGCAAGAACTTCCGGCCTGGTGGTTGGCCGTAGGACTCAAGGAAGTTTTGGAGGGACGAGGGATGTTGCTGACCTTTCTTTCCCGACCTGCAGATGGCAGAGCTGCTGCAACTTTCTTCACAGAATTCGGGAGCAGTTTCACCTCGTCATCGGCTGGGCTTGCTCGCACTGGACTACCATCAGCAGAAGATCTCACGTTCGCTACATTCCGAAGACTTGCATGCGAACAACTTCGACTACGGTGAGAGCAAGCTCTTATGCTGATCAGCTCTCGAGTTGCTGTGGGAAGATCATCGTTGGCCTGATCTGCTGAACCGACTCGCGGCACTCCACTGCCGTAGTGAGAAGATCCCACATTTACTGCACTCCGAAAACTTCCCTGCGAACGACTGCGACTACTCGGAGGGCAAGATCTTGTGCTCTGGCTAGCGGTGGTGAAAGCCTCATCGCCTTCAAAGGTCGACTCCCGCTTCCTCGCGGGAAACTTTTCTGGACGAGGTAGGCACTGGCGATTGACTAAGCCCACACTTCTTTCTGGACTTGCAAAGGGCCGCGTTGCATTCACGTTTGGCATTGCACGCTGGCGCACTTGGAGGTCGTCAACCGGGCCAACGCTACGCAGAGGAAGGTCATCGCTCTTACGCCGAGATCCATGAGTAGAAGGGGTGTCCATACCGGTAGCAGTGACAACAGCAGCGAGCTGCTGCCAATTCTCAAAGAGGAATCACGCGAGCAGTTGAGGCTGCAGCAACGGACGTGCGATCAATGTCACATAACAAAGGTGGGCATACGCATCCTCCGGTGACGACGTTCCGTGTAGCAACCCGTATAATCCTCAACAACAAAGCTCACAGTAACCCCTTGGCGAGCACCCCGGGTTTTTCAGTCTACGGTAATGAAATCACAGCACCATCCACACCCACCCCACCTAGGTCTTCTTAAACCCAATTCATAACCAAAATAAAATAAAGAGAAAGAACATAAGAACTCACACAAAGATAATTACCATCGCCTTTTGCGAGCAAAAACACACAACAGACACAACGGCAACAACGAAAGTGCCTGAGCCCACGGCTGCAGTGACTACCACCTTAAGATGAATAGTACTCGAGGACAACAGTACTTTCCAAAACCCAATAGCAAAAAAAAAAAAAAAAAAGAACCTTCACCAAAACTAAAAAAAAATAACAAAAAAACAAAAAAAAAAAAAAAACAAAAAAACAAAAAACAAGAAAATAAAAGACAAAAATAAAAAAATCAAAAAAAAAAAAACAAAAAAAAAGAAAACAAAAAAAAAAAAAAA
>Ga0116227_10002117_pt1 | contig 45329 bp, 49 predicted proteins | sample S1TSphgellanicum_FD_89693 | JGI IMG/M metagenome (GOLD analysis project Ga0116227, IMG submission 89693) | Host-associated microbial communities from peat moss isolated from Minnesota, USA - S1T2_Fb - Sphagnum magellanicum MG | ecosystem: Host-associated > Plants > Peat moss > Unclassified...
GGTGCAAACATCACACGAGCCAAGCCCTGCCTTGCCGAGTCGAATCGCCCCCGTTGGCCTTGCTCTGCAAGGCCAACGGAAGGGTTGCACCAAACCGTTCTGGTTGTTTGTTGCTCAGTTCGCACTTCTAGCGTTGCAGGAGGTACACAACAGGTGCAATGCATCACACAGGGAGGCAACTCATTTGCTGCATTCACCGATTGCAAGACAGCCACTTCTCTCTAATAATTCTATTAACCGGGGGACCGATGCACCTGCAGGAGGCAAGCACCCTACTATAGACATGGGTGCAGAATGATGCGATGCACAAGGTGACAGCACAACGGTTTGTCTCCTCGTGTAGGCCTTGCTCCACATGGGCTCGCGGGCCAGGGGCTGGTGGGGAGCTCGGCCCCAACGCCAACGAGCCACAACCCAGGGCCCAAGGAGGGCAACCGTGAGCAGGTAGAGGGGTTTCAACGACCAACCTTGGCGCTGTCAACGCGATTGGCCACCTCGTTGACGGGCTTAAAAGAGGCCAAGCTTAGCAATGCCCTTGGGAGCTCAAGCTCACTGGATAGCACTTGTCTAGGCACGAGCAAGCAGATTAGATTAGTATGCTAATCCCATGCTTCGAGTGGTCTCGGAACCTAAGTAAACACGCACACTAAGGAAATCAGTTGGGCAAGCAGATTCACATCGCTTGCAGCCTACACAGTCCTCGGTGCGGGGAGCAGATGCGATTTGGCTAGCTTTGCAACCATCCCAAGGGACCATTTCTAAAACGTCGGTAGGGCACGCGCGGACACATTGTGTGCAACCGATGCACGTGTCATATATCTTTACAGCATGAGACATACGTTGTTACTCCAAGAAACAAGTTAGATTCAAGATTGAGGGTTGCACATATTATACATCAACCACGTCGAAAGGTTAAAGGGGTTGAGGCTTTTGGCAATGGCGAGGTCTCTCTGCACTCGTCAACTCCGGCCAATCTTCTCTACTGTGCACAAAATGCAACTGTACGTAGCACACACTCGACTTGAGGCCCTGTCAAGGAGAGACGATGGACAAATCACTGGTTTAATCAACTTGGGGGCACATTGCTCGGCCATTCATTAGAAGCGGGCTGCCTTCAAGTTCTCTGGGTCAGCAACGAGATGACAACGTGTTCAGGGCACCTCTTTGGTTGAAGCCAATAGATGCGGATCCGTCTTTTTGTCTGTCGGGTTCCTTGCAGCCTCGCTCAGGAGGCATTGCGCAAAGCAACATGGACCATATGCCTGTGTTCTATTCTCGCATTTAGCCTTTCAGGCTCATTCATCGAATCTGGTGAGAGCTGCCATCCTGTTCACGCACACCCCCCAAGAGTTGGGTTGTCCGGGACTCGAACCCGGAACTAGTCGGTATCGGGGGTAGGAAAGCCTACTTTCATAAGCTAACCCCCCAACGAACCATGCATGCGAGTCTCCCCGCACACGGCTCTAGCAAAACCCTGAGAAGCGGCACGTGGTTGATAATGACAAGAAATCATTATAGTTAAATGCCGAACTGAAACTTTTCAGACTATTTGTCACCCGCAAGATTTAAAGGAGGGGGGTGTTTCCTAAAACCTATAGGCCATTCGAGGGAGATTGAAGTTATTTAGTAAAGACTATGCCTTCTTCTTTAAATGAGCCTGAGGTGTGTTAGCTTTAAGTTGCTTGCTCTCAAGTCAAGCTAGAAGCTCCAAAGTTTCACAATGCTGCTTGTGTTGGAGGTACATCGCAGAAGCGACAACTACCACCAAAAGCCCAACACCAAGGTATAGAACCACAACCCGCGCAGAGACCACTGCGCCGCCACCAGTTCCAATTATCTGTGATGGCACAGGTGATGAATGGGAAGCATGTGGAGCCGATGAAGGTGCATGTGGCAGCACACCAGAAGGGGAGGAGATGAAAGGAGAGTGTCCAGACATTCCACCTTTTCTAAGGCCATATAGATACATACCACCCGACAGAGCTAAGGTGATAAGGATACGTGACTTCAACGGGCCTAAACCAAATTGAAGGAAATCCGCAGCACCGTCAGCCATTTGAGGGGCGTTTAACTCGATGCCATTGGCAACAGCCTCAGTAGAGATGTCACCGAGGGAATGCGCAATGAGATCGCGAGGTGCATCTTGTGTCCAAATACAGAGAGCACGGCCTGCGCCGCGAGACAAACCAATGCACCCTTCTCGAAGAAGCTGGAAAAGGGCACGTGGGTTCGTTACAGTGTTTGCCAGCACTACCGAGAAGGTAGTGCTGGCAATGTTAGCCGTGGGAGACGGCATAACTGCTGCTGCAGTCTGGGTCATGCCCAGACCTAATACTCGAGAACCAATAACCTGAGACAATACTCCCGCGATGATATTCTGAAATAACATAAAACCCCTCTTGGGGTTAAAAGATCCCCCGGGAGTCGCCTTACGCACTAAAGTCTAAAGGCGTCGCCGACCTATGAACCTGTTGATGACAGGAACACAAGGTTGTCTGGTACATTCTTCGCAGAGAATGCTTGTGATGTCTATAGAGATCTGCCTCGTTAAGGATAGATTCTTTGCACACTGGGGATAAGAACCCTTGTTTGGTCGCAACAATCTCGTCAAAAGGGACCATATAGTTCCTGTTTGATTTCAATCGATTGCGCGAAAGCCAGCACTCAGATAAATCTGGATTGTCGGGTGAGTGATCACCTTCAATCATTGTGTGGCGTTTGATCGGGAACCATGCAAACTGAAGCACATGCATGCCGGTTTGCTTGTCTCCGAATACCTACCTGTCCTTATGGTCACGGTTGAATCGTCCGAAGTACTTCTCCTGGCACCATCGTTTGGATTTCTTAGGGTGTGTTCTTCGTGCAAACCGATAGCCCTTATGGAAGTTGTAATCATCTAAAGAGCTAAAAATCTCTTTAGACACGTAGTGTCTAGAGTAGTTCGCCCATCCCCGTATGAAGGAATTAATCCTTCGAATACCAAAAGAGGCCGGGTTGCCGTACGCCTGAGCCCAAAGGACCTTGAGTTTGGATCTGCACTTCAGAATGGACTTCTTGCTCGGCCGAATTATAAGCTTCGGTGTACCGTCAGAGAGCGTAAACCGGCGAACTGTAGTTCCTAAGAAATCAAACCCATCTTCGACATGTACGATTCGGGTCTTCTCTTTAGAAAGTGTGAGTCCGCGAGTAGAAAGCCAATTCCTTAATACTTCCACCGTCTTCTCTGCATCGTTCTCTGTGCTACAGAGAACGATGAAATCGTCGGCGTACCGTATTAAGGCGCGATCACCTAAGATAGCTCCACGGGAGTCATAATTGATGCCGAGTGGTGCATCCATCCCATCTAGCGCAATGTTTGCTAATAATGGGCTGATGACCCCTCTCTGTGGAGTGCCTCGGGTGGTATGGTGAAAAACGGACTTGTCCATATATCCACACTTCAACCAACGCTCAATCACACTTCGAGCCGGAAAAGTGTCAATTGCATCCAACAGGAATTCATGCGAAATGGTGTCGAAACACCCCGCAATGTCGGCGTCCACAATCCAAAGCTTGCGCGATGAGATGTGGGCACAGTTGTTATATATCCTGTGTAGGGCATCATGGCATCAGCGGCCAGGACGAAAGCCGTAGGAATCGCGATCGAACTTAGCCTCCTATTCCGGCTCCAAAGCGCTCTTGACAATATACTGTAGGCATCTGTCAATGATGAAAGGAATGCCTAAGGGGCGAAGCTGGCCGCTGGCCTTAGGGATGTAGATTCGTTTGGCCGGGGAGGGATTCCCTGTGTTCAGGGATATTAAACACAGTTCATCAACTAACCTTCCTCTCTCTGTTGGAGTTCGTACTAGCAGTTTGTCAACGCCTCGGGTCTTCTTACCTGCATTAATCTGACAAACTTGTCTTACCGCAAGCAATCTATTTTCCTAGCTGTGCAGCATCAGTTTTTGTAGACGTCTTACCGTCTTGACGTCTCCTCTTCTTGTTGCTTTGAAGATGCGGCCTCTCAACTTACGCACCGTTTTGTATGCCTTTGCCCAGTCAATGCTATTCCATTGGCAACGGGATACACGGCCATCGGTTGTACTATTTATAGAGACGTCCATCTCCGAAGCAACTTCGGTATCTATCTCAAATTCCTTCCAATCTTTCTTGCCAGTTTAGAGTGTTCATCTTCAAGGGCTTCACCTATTGCCTTCTGCCCTTGTGTACAATGTATACGTGTTGACCACTAGGTTATAACTACTTCCCTGAGCGCCATTGCCTATCTACCAATAGCGTTTAAACGGGAGGCAGCCCTTCCCTTCCACTTTGGCCCTCATCAATCCTCATCAATGAGAAACTTCGTCAAGTGGCTTAAGCTTTTGCAGTATCTCTAATCTCACAGGAATTCGACACCATTGCTGATGTCTTACCATTAAACAGCCGAAGCTGCAATGGACCTTGCGAGACATGCCACGTTCCGGAGGTTGGATGTGTGGACAGTGTTGTTCTCCCCTCTGAAAACCCGTGGGCTTCGATGCACGCACGACCTCCCTTTAGTAAGGCCATTCCTGCCCAAGTTATCAAGTACATTCTGACGAGCCCATGATTCGACTCCACTGCCTTTTCCCTCCCCCATAGCTTAGTACATTTAACATTTGGGCTTTTTGCAGAGATACACACACTCCCCAAGAGTTGGGTTGCCCGGGACTCGAACCCGGAACTAGTCGGTTAAAAGCCGAATACTCTACCATTGAGTTAGCAACCCCCTCCAAAAGGATATCACCTTTGCAGACACGCTTGCAAGCAACTTGATGCGCTGCTGCATAGCAACGGTTGTGCTGCTTTGTAGCGCATCCCCAAGCCATGCAACCCATTCCAAATGGATGAGAAGGGGCCGATTTGCCATGCTCTTCTCATTGCCGCTCCACCCTTGGCCCAAGGGTGGAGGAAATTGACACCATAAATAACATGGTGTATACTCTGTCTCATGGCGGGCGTAGCCAAGTGGTAAGGCGCTGGACTGTGACTCCATTACTCGCGGGTTCAAATCCCGTCGTTCGCCCAGTCTGATTCGTTCCAGGCCGCTTACCCATCTAGCAGCGCGTCGACGGGCCCCCACGAGCCCCTTCAAGGACACTTGACAAGAAGGTGCCGCCCGCGTAGAATTTGTGCATCGTGTCCCAATGCGTTCGATTCACTCCCTACAATCGCTGCATAGGTGAAGGCAGTGCGGTACTCGTATAATGGTAATACCTCAGTCTTCCAAACTGAAGCCAGGGGTTCGATTCCCCTGTACCGCTTGTTTGTTGCTATCTGTGAGCCTGCCCCCCCCCTCCTAGAGCTGTCGCCCCTGTGCCTCGTTTCTCTATGCATTCGATGCGATCCGTCTTCGGGCCTGTGGACTCCGAATGCCTTGTGAAGCCTGCAAAGAGAGACGATGCAAACAGATGGATCGGTGACGGCTTCGTAACAGGGTTGTGTGTCATCCAATCCAATAGGGGACGGGGTAGATAGATGCTATAATAAAGAGAGCAGAGATGCTTAGAAAGCAGACACCAATTCTACCCATTCTTAAACGATTCCCAAATTCATCTGTTATGCCCCTTCTAGATCTTCAGCACACGTTAGGCAACTTCTCATTTGCTTGCCTTCTTGCAATGGTTGTTTGGTATTGGTTCAAGTTAACATTCTCTCTCAGCCCCTCCCTTGCCCCAGTGGGAACTGTCGGGATGGCGCTGGCAAATCTGTCACTGGCGGGTCTCTTGCTGGCCCGATGGGTCGCATCGGGCCACTTCCCTCTAAGCAATCTTTATGAGTCGTTGCTCTTCCTGTCATGGGGTTTCACTGCATTCCACTTGATCATGGAGGCAACAAGCCGTTCCGATTTCATTGGGATTGTAGCATCACCGGTAGCGTTGCTGACCGACGCCTTTGCAAGCTTTAGCTTGCCAAGAGAGATGCAGAAGACGACGGCTCTAGTACCTGCCCTCCAATCGAATTGGTTGATGATGCATGTGACGATTATGATGATCAGCTATGTTGCATTGATCTCTGGATCGTTGCTGGCTCTAGCCTTCCTCGTTGTAAATTACTGTGACAAGCGAGCGGCAAGCCCTGAGCCATCCCTTCGTTTGCCGGGGGGCCCGTTGGCGCTAGGGGCAGGACCCCCCACCCGCACAACCCCTTCGATGGCTAGGGGCGGCCAACGGACCCCTGCGGAGCAAGGCCCGCGAGGGGGCGCCCGCGACCCGCAACTGCCGAATTGGGACGATGGAACCCCCCTCCTTGAACGATGGCCTTCGGGTCCGGCCGCCCGAGTGGGCAGCCCTGGCTCCCCTTCCCTCAGCTACACTGCCCAGCCCTTGACCAGCATGGTGGGGAACAGTGACAAGAACTGGTTTGCTGCGCCGAACAGTGATTCTGGCACAGAAGGGGGGGACGCTTCTGTTGCTGGCCCGTTCAGCGACACACCCTTGGGAAGCAATTCACAGGCCGGATCGAATCGAGGCGAGGCAATCTCTCCATTTGCTCAAACGCTTGACAATTTCAGTTACAGAACCTTGGGCTTGGGGTTCCCCCTGCTCACCATTGGCATCCTCTCGGGAGCCGTTTGGGCAAATGAGGCATGGGGATCCTATTGGAGCTGGGACCCGAAAGAGACCTGGGCCCTTATTACATGGTTGGTCTTCGCCATATATCTCCATGCCCGGTTGAGCAAAGGGTGGAGAGGTGAGAAGCCAGCTGCTATTGCAGTTGCTGGCTTCTTCGTAGTTTGGATCTGTTACCTTGGTGTCAATCTCCTCGGATCGGGGCTACATAGCTACGGCTGGTTCCAAACATAATGCTCAACAGCATTGTTGCTCTATGCGGCCAGGCCTCCAAGCCGGGCGACCCTTTGGGCCATGCGGCTTCCTCAACTTTCTGGGAGCTCGCAGCTTGGGAGGGTTCCCCTTTTCCTGCACTTGGCTCCGATGTGCCTCACAAGGCCCCTCCCAAGGGTGGTGCGCCGTCTCACGTCACTCTCTTGTGCACAATCGGCAGGCCTGCCAAGCTTGCCCGGGGGTCATGGATTGACGGCAAGCCTTTGAAGCCACAATTTGACAACAAATTGCGAAATAAACTATATATACATTTAGGCTGCAAAGAGAACAAAGCAAACAACATAGGGTGTCGCCAAGTGGTAAGGCAGCGAGTTTTGGTCTCGCCATCCGGAGGTTCGAATCCTTCCACCCTAGGAGGAATGCATCCAAGCCCAGCATGTTCCAATGCCATGAAACGTGCCGCTCAACCAAACACCAAGCTCCTTGGCGTTTTGCTGGAAGCTAAACGGATGGTGCTTGGTTGCCCTGTGCCGATTTCGTGAAAGAGTTGCAATCTTCCATCTGTGCTGCATCGATCCATGCCCCCTGCCGGATTTGAACCGGCGACTTTTGGCTTACCATGCCAATACTCTACCTACTGAGTTAAAGGGGCGAAGAAACCCACGCTCTCCTACACGTTAACACAGAAACAGGGTGTTTGTCTATTCCTTTAGCCGAAAGATCCTCTTAGCCGCTCAAGGCCCTTGGGGGGGCTCCTTGACAGAATGGGGCCACCTTCCCCAGGCCCATTGTTTGAGATGGATCGTACTCTACCACAAAACCGTAGCAAGAGTCGTCGATCGCGAGGTGAGGGCGCAACGCGCTTCCCCCTTCGCAGTGGACATCCTACGGCACGAACTTAGAGTTCTCAATCTCTGCCCTGGTTGCGAACCAACGGCAAGGCCTTGTAGGCCCCCCTGTGCCAGCAGGTCCACGGGGCCCCACAGATGGAAGGGCCCCGGGCTGGTCGAACAATGAGGTTGATGGATGTTTCATACAATGAGAGAGGCTTTTCAAACGCCTCCACACCCCTTATAATTCGTAATGAGGGGCATCTGGTGTTGCCTGTCGATGCCCCTCTTTAGGCCAAGCCTTGCATTGATTTTTGCCAAGAACCAGGCTTGAACTGGTGACACGAGGATTTTCAGTCCTCTGCTCTACCAACTGAGCTATCTCGGCTGCCTCTCCATGTGCATTGTATCACAATGTTAGGTCGGCTAGCAAGTATCGTTGGTAAGCAATGGCCCTCCTTGTTGTCGAAACGACCTCGAGATGGGCCTTCCTGGATGGCCATCCCGTCGATGGTCAGGAGCAGGCGGTTCAACTCCAATAGATCCATTTAGATGCTAACTCCAATACGTTTCTTTGTCACTATTTGTCTTATTGCGCTGGTTGTGCCACAAACCAACACAGAAAACGCCTTGTTAAGAGCGTTTAATAGCAGCAATCTTTTTAAGAACTATGTTGAAGCTAAGGCCGTCCTTCAATTCTTGACGTGGTTGTCTATTTTCCTCTACATCGTGCTGACCTATTTCGCAACACTTTGATAGTTGCACTGTTTGAATTTGAATGTTTTTTACGTACAGGGAATGTGCTCCTCCCGTTCGGCGAGACGACCTTACGGCAGGCCCCCTGCCTGGCCATCGGAGCGCTGAGCACCTGCGAGGCCTTTCCCCCCCCCCACAACCCCTTCGATGGCCTTGCTCCGCACGGGCTGGTGGGGGGCTCGGCCCCCAGCACCAACGAGCCCATCGAGCCCCCTCGACGGCCTTGCTCCGCACGGCCGACGAGGAGGGCAAGATGCGAGCGCCCCATCACGGGCGAATCTGTTAAGTGTGATGACATGGCGAAGCATCTCGAGAAGAGCATCTTTTTAGTAAATGAGGTTCGAAGGATCTTAGAGAGGAGGAATTCGGTTGCAACCAACAAGTCCACACTCCTTGCCATCTCTGGAGGTCAAGATTCTGCCTGCCTCACAGCTATAGCTGTGCAAATGCAGCAACAATGGAGCTCTTCCTTTGGGGTTGCTTCATGCAACCACCTTTGGCAGCAAGATTCTTTCCATGGGGTAGCTCATGTTTGTCGGCTGGCCTTCCATGTTCATTGGCCCTTCTATTTCGCAACTCCCCCGTTCCAGATTGTCAACGAAGCCGGAGCAAGGAGTTGGAGGTACAACAGCCTCCAGAGAATAGGGCAGTTCTACTGTTTCTCCACGATCTGTGCTGGGCACACTGCCAGTGATCGGATCGAAACAGTCCTCTTCAATTTCATCCGGGGAAGTGGAACAAGGGGGCTCTCCGCACTTGGTTGGAACAGGTTCTTTGTCACTGCGTATCCACGCCAATACCATCTCTCTAATTTCGAGGGGACAGGTTTTGCACAAACCCGTGCCTTCTTCGAAGGCAAGTCGTTGTGGAGCTCTTCCCTGGCAAGCAAGCCATACAACCTCCAACATCTTTGCATGCTGTCTAGGTTGTCCCCAAAGGATCGAGTTCAACCTATGGCCTAGCAGCTGTTTGGGCAACAGGCAAGCAACACAGATGGGCTGTGAGCGAAGAGCGCGCATCCTTGGCCCCGGATGCATGTGATTGGTGGGGAAGTGGTCAGGCACCATCAACCTCACAGGCCTGTCTGGCCCAGGGAAGACTCGAATCGATGAGGTTCTGTCTGCTGCCTTGGCTACCCCCTTCGATGGCCAGGGGCGGCCAACGAGCCCCTCGGCTCGTTGTCGTTGGGGTTCGATGGCCAACGAGGGGGCAGAGCCCCTGGGAGCCCGTGCGGGGCAAGGCCATCGAACCCCTTGTCGAGCTTCCATCAAAGGAACAACATTATGATCAACACATCCCAGTCGATAAAGGGGGGAGGGGCGCAAACCGTGTTCGTGTCCCCCCTCCTGGCCCTTAACGCACGATTCTTTGCCATGAATCGGTCCTTGACGGGCAAGAGAACGTGCGTGTTGATTCGGCCATTTATGTCTCTAAACCGGACGGACACAAGGAGATTGTGCAGGTTTTGGGAGCTGCCAGTCTACCCAGATGTTACAAATCAGGAGGTAGCCTTTTCTCGCAACCGCATCCGGAAGCAGCTGCTCCCCACCTTGAAGCTTCTCTTCAATCGGCAAGTCGACCGAGTGTTGTCACAATCGGCAGAGATCTTGTTGCATGAACGGTTGCAGACCAATCTCCTCGTGTCGAAACCCCCTCAAGCGTGCAAGGCGCAAGAAGGGGGCCGTAACGGCATGAGCCTAGCCGGAACTCGGCCCCCTCGTCTCTGGCGCCACCCCCGTTCGCACGGGGACAAGCATCACAAGCCCCTTCGATGGCCAGGGGTGGCCAACGAACCCCTTGCACCCTTCGATGCCGCAACCGATCACCCTGATGGGGTTTGGAGCACCAAGCCTTTGCCAATGGAGACAAGCCACCGCGCCATGGGGGGTCCATAGTTATCGAACCCCCGACCCCGTCGAAGACCAACGGTCAAGATATCGCCCCTTTCCTGAAAGAGGTTGGCTCCTTGCGCACATGGCGTGTTGCCTGGTTTCGCCATGGAGCCCTGTTGATCCAGGTGTAGCCCCGTGATGCAATTGATGTGCCTCAGGTCAGGCTTGTAAGGCCATCAAGACAGAGACGTGGTTTGAGTGGGTTGCATGGTCACGATGCGCCCAACTTGCAAGCCATTGCGATGACTTGCCAATTAGTGAATTCAGTATTACAATGTTCAAAAATCAACAAAGATCTTTGTCGCAAGGAAAGTGGTTTCGCTAGTGGAGTCCATTGCAATGTAGATAGATTCGTTCAGCGAGATGTTCTTGAGACAGGGCGCCCTTGCGCCTGGGGGGGCATGTCATTGGGGCTGGTTGATTGGTGAGACAAAGATCACAGGCATATAACGTATATAAGGAAAGAATTACAAGGAATCCTAATAAACATGAACGCAAATCTCCTTGCTAGCTTACGTAGGCTTCCTAGCTCCTTGGGGGAAGGAAGCCATTCCTTCTTGGCAATTGCCAAAAAGAGATCAAAAGACTTATTAGTAACAGCGACTACCGAAAGCTTCTACCTTGCTGTGTCGTTTACCTTTGTCACATTTGTGGTGGGGCTCTCCGTTTCATTGAAGTGGCGATACAAAGACCAGTTCGTTTCAGGCTTCCTTCGGAGCAATTTGCCAGCTTTCGGGAGCCCGTCCCAAGGCATCAGCTGGGAAACGTTTCAGCTCGTTGGGAGCAAAGAGTTGACGCCACATCAGCTTGGCGTGACGTCAACCGGGGGTGAGGGGGCTATGGGTTCGATGGCCTTGGGGGCCGGGGCCCCAGCAGAGCAAGGACAGCGGGGGGTTGCACCGCAGGGCGGTGCACGCCCACACAACCCATCCGGGGCCAGAGGCATGCTTGCTTTGGTGATAGGCAACCCCCTTGTGGAGCGAATTGATGTGTACAACGACTCCTTTATCATCAAGCCAATGACTCCATGGGACAAACTGAAGAGCCAACGATTTGTTGGCTTCTATCCCCACAGGTCTGAGCAGCCTCTGCGAACACTTGCTGCAAGGTCCCTTGGCACAGGTGGTGTGGGCGAGAAGGGGATCAACCCCTCTCATCAATTTGGCGCCTCGTCTGGCCTGGCTAGTGCACACTGGCTCCAAGCCCCAGCTCGCGGTTTTGTGGACTTGTATGCCGATGGCATGGATGTGGCTCGATCTCACAAGATATCGCCCCTTCCCACTCCAGAGCCAGGTCTTCCATCACTAAGCAAGTCAACGACCTTATTCTGGCGATCCCTTGTCGATGAAGACCGCCGGCTCTTGTCGGCCAGGCTGAACAGATGGGGGTACAAGGTTTCTAGCTGTTTAGATGAATTGCCCCAGAAATTGGGTGCCACCAACTTGTTGCCCCCCGATCTTGCAATTCTTGAGAATGGGCCCCCCTTCCCGACCACTGAACCGATGAGATCACAACCAATGGATCCTGAGTTGGCCACACTTGCTCCCACCTTCCAGCACGGGGAGGGCGTCTCGGAGATGCCTGGGGCAAGGGTTGAGCGTCTCGACAAACGGGGACCTGCACCCCTCCAACACCGCGCCCCTTTGCGGCACGATGTGCTGCCAGGGGCGATCGATCAACCTATTGAGCAAGGTGATGGCTTGGTTGGCGTCAGCATTAGCGATGAGCTTGCTGCGGAGCGCCCTGGGTTGCGGGCCTCGAACAGGGAAGGAAATGGAGTGTCCGGCGCCCGAGCGTCGCTTGCAGCGCAAGGGAGAGGCAGGGCCCGTTCGACCCAATCGGGATTGGCAAGCCTAGCCAGGGATCGCCAAGCCTTTGTGAAGGGAGCTCTCGCATGGCTTGAATCGAGGGGCGTGATTGGTCGAAGCAGGCAAGATTGGACCCCCCCGCCACCTAGCTCTCCATCACGGTTGGTGGGCAGCAATAATGGGGCGCTGGACAGCCCGGCCGAGCGCCGGGCTGTTGCCGAGGCGTATGAGGCCTGGTTGGTGAATCAGCTCAATCCTGCTAAGGTGACAGCCTTTGCAGATGGGCAGGTGGAGGGGCCCGAGGAGAGTTGGGAAGGATTGGAGGGCGTGGAAGGATTGGAGGATTGGGAAGAATTGCGTGCCCTTTTGGCTGATTCGATCCCGGCCCTCGTGCGATCAATCAGGCCGGTGCCAACTCGATCGATGTCAGGGTACACCTATCCAGACTCCACAAAGACGACGCTGAAGCGTGATCTTCTCTATCGGCTTGTGCGACACAGGTTCGACTTGGAGGGGGCAGGCGCGGCCCTTCTCCTTTCCCCGAAGGAGGTGCTTCTTCCATCAAGCCCGTCGGTGACGCTCCGTCGGGCCGGCCTCACGGGGCAGGGACCCCTCCCACCGGCCGGCCGGGCATTGCCCCCAATGCCGCCGAGCCCCACGGCCATCTCCATGGGCAAGGGAAGCAGGCTGGCAATCGCCAGCATCGCACCCGCCGGCCGATGCCCTCGATCCCAATGGCAGAGCTCACCTACCAACCTATTCTCTTGAATGGATTGGCTTCCTTGCGGGGCACGCTGTCCGAAGCCGAGATGGGGGCGATTGGAGACGGCCTTGATGAGCTGTCGATGGAAGAGCTCACATATTTCGGGCCAGGCGTAGACCGAGACAAAACCACCAACGATGTGGTAGGGCCGGGGAGACGGGATCTGACCACATGGGTGGTGAGGTCGATCAAGGGGCAGGGAGGCCGGACAGCGGCCACCTCCCAAGGGCGCACACTTGAACGGGGTGGCATCGCGAGGCATGCCCCAAGACGTCTCGGTGATCGGTGGGGGAGGTTGGGTGCCCTGCTCGACAGAGAGCTGGCCTTGTCTTCGCATCAAGGGAGTCGATTTGGCAGGAAGGAGGCCCTGCGGAGTGAGCCTCTGGGAGATGAGAAGCTCTTGGGGGCGCTGCAGGTGCGCCCTAATGTTGACATAGGTGTTGGAAGGGACGGAACTGAGGAAGCCCCTAATGCTGCTGGGACAGCCCCAGATTGCGTGCAACCTATGAAAAGCAACAAGATGACCGGCGAACGATTTGTTACGGGGTTGCCAAGGTTGAAGGACCCCTCTCACCTCCTTGCCCGCGAAGGAGACGATGAACCAGCACTCCATGCCTTGGAGATTGTCTTAACCAAGGCTCTTCCACCCTTTGAAGAGGAGGAAGAGGTTCTCTATCTGGAGCTTGATGAGTGGCGCCGCATGTTGAGGGGGGTAGTTGCCCAAGCACTGGAGAACAATGCAAGCCTTGACAAGATTGAGGTGTTGCTGCCTTCCATTGTGGTGGCACAAGGACATCCTGCGAAGCAGTTGGGGGATGGAAGCTTGGCACCCCTTCCGGAAGGGGCAGCGCGCCGCCCCAACGGGGACGTTGAGGAGAGGCATCCCGATGGCTCTCGAGTTGTGCAACAAAGGCCACCTGAGAGGGCTGCCTCGCTGGCAAGGTTGCTAACCTTCCAAGACTACAACAGCCTAGCCACGCTGATTGCAGAGAGCAGGCAATTTGTGGGGGAATGCAACTACTGGCCGCCTCGTTGGCCAGGGGTTGTGGGGGGCCCTGTCCCCAATGCCATCAAACTGAGTGCGAAACCTCGCACCCCAAGATTGCTGTGCCACTATGTGCCCCTCAGCCAAGCGGCAGCTACGGAGTCCTCAACAAAACACTTCATCTCTAGTGGGCGATACCAGAAGCGGCTAACCTCGTTTACGTCGCGCCACCCAGCCACGAATCGCTCTTGGGCGGCCCCTGTGAGGCCTCTCGAGGCCCTCAAGAAGAGGCTGGGCCTCACGCCGGCAGGCACGGGGGCCGCAAGCCCTATCCCCATGGCCCTGAGCAAGCAACCAAGATTCCATGAGCTTTGGGAGCCGGTTACCACACACTCTTGGATGATGTTTTACAAGCTTTGCTTCGCCTTTTGGGTTCAAGAGATGGGGAAAGACTTCTACCGACGGTATGGCAAAGAGATGATCGGTTATGCAGTCGATCTGCTTGCGTCATTAGGGTTTGACCCGCAAGCCATTGCTGATCACTTGGGGTTGGACGACTCACCTATCCGGGTTATAACCAAGGCGTCACGGAGGTTTGGGGACATTGCAGGGATAGACTCGATCTTGCCAGATCTGGGTGAGATAGTTTGGTACCTTCGAAGCTCTGGGCGTGGTGGGCAGGTTCCGAAAGGGATACTCCTTGTTGGGCCACCTGGGACTGGGAAGACCTTCCTGGTGCAAGCCATCGCTGGGGAGGCCGAGGTGCCCGTTGTTATTCAGTCAGCAAGCTCATTGCGGGATCCGGAACAGAGCGAGTCTCCGACGCAGCGGTTGAGAGATCTCTTCAATCGGGCCCGGAAGCTCTCTCCATGCATTCTCTTCATTGATGAGATCGACACGCTAGGGGTGTCACGACCAAGTGTCCTCGGGCACACCATGGGGGCAGATGGCGTGATTGAATCTATAGACGAGGTTGTTGCCCGGGAAGAGGACGCAGGCAACCTGGCTGGTGGTATCAAGAAAGAATTGGGCGACCTGAAGGATGCAAAACCAGAGCTCGATCCGTACCTGTCCTTCCCCCCTTCGCCTAGGCCGAGCAGCGAGAGCATGTTAGAGGTTGAGGAGGACGACCAGCCAAAAGACGAGGCCCCCGTCTTCCGCGAGGGTGAAGGACCAGGGGACGAGCAGCCGCTTCCTGCTTCGGTCATCGAGGTGATGGAGGCCCACAACCAAGATCGTCGGGCTAGGCAGCAGCGATTGGCGCTCCTCATGCAATTCTTGATGGAGATAGATGGGTTGCGGACCCTTCGGGGGGTTGTGGTGATCGGGGCAACAAACCGACCAGCAGTCCTAGATCCAGCCTTTATTAGGCCCGGGCGGTTTGAAAGGGTTGTTTCGTTGCTGCTGCCCGGGAAGGAGAAGCGGATCGAGATCTTGAAGCTCTACAGCAAGAAGATGGACCTGGGTGATGTTGCTCCCAGCGTTGGCCTCGCCCCGCTGAGCCCCACCGCCGGCGTTGCTCGATTCGAGCATGTGGCATCGCTCCGCGATGCCCGGGCCTGGGACTACTTGGCCAGCAGGACCGCTGGCTGGAGTGCGGCACACTTGGCGGCGGCAATGAACCAGTCAGCAATGCGGGCAATAATACAGGGGACGCGGCACACCATAGAGACGGTGGAGCATGGACTGAACGCTGTCGCAAGGAGATCGTTTGAAGCGAGCCAGTTGCAAGTGGCTGGGGCAAGTGGGGATGGATCGGTTGCACCATCCATGACCGATGCACCACTTGCTGCTGATGCGACTGCTGCTGATGCGCCACTCTTGGCGATAGGCCACGACGTGTCAGCCGCTCTGGGGGGTGGCGATCATTGGTCGACAAGCCTCTCTGTTGCATGGTTGCCAGCTCCTGGTGAGGCCGAGCGTGAAGGGTCCTCACAGGGCCCACCCGACGCACCGCTCACCTCCCCATTGCCTGTGCTGGGAGGCCGCAACGGGCATCGGATCAACGGTTCGGCAAGCAACGCCATCTTGGTGAGGGTTGCATCGCGAAGCGATGCATGCCCAGAGGGGTGGGCAATCAATAGGCAGAGGGAATCGCTCTCTGCATCGAGAGCTGCCTATTACCAGGCTGGGAAGGCTGTCGTGCAAGCTGTCCTGCCGCTCCATCCATCTGCGGCCTTCCTTTCCCTCCCACCAGAACCGTTTACCAAGTCATCCTCTGACTTGGCCGATCTGATTGAATCAACTGGTGCCTTTGATCCCCAAGCTCGAGTTGTGCTGGAAACAAGGCTCATTGGATTCTATGCCGGCAAGGCCGCAGAGCTGCTCGCCCTGTCTGCTTGCTCCCGAACCGATGCAACATCTGCCTACCACCGCCTTGCGGGCACCCCAACCCAAGCAGGGGGCCAGCAAGCCCTCGAGCAGGGCATGCGCACCTCGCACTCGGATCTTGGGGTTGAGGAGCTTACCTTTGCGGGGCTTGTAGCCAATTCGATGGTGAATGCTTGGTATCTGTACTCGAAGCGGGTGGCAGGCCACAGGTCTAACCTGTCAACCATTGCAAGCAACATGGAGGACATCGAGGATCCTGTTCTTGTAGATGTCCTCAATCATGCGGATGAAGACAATCAGCATCAGGTTGTAAGGGGAACAAGAACACCACAGAGATATCAGCAGTGGGGACCTCCGTCTTGGTGGGAGAAACAGCTGATGGACGAGGAGGCGCTCATTGAGCCGGGGTATTCAGACTGGTATCGCATCCACCTTCCCGATCCGAAGGAGAATCAAAGAAACATCGATTGGGTAGCGCCTGAGGATCATTATCATTCGGAAACTGCCAATCGGTTGAAGAATCTCTCGGCAAGGTCATGGAGGAAGGTGGCGAGGAGGGTGCCTCCAATTGCAAAGAATTGGAAGAGCCAGCCCCGGTCAATCGGTTCGCGTTCTCAAATCACTTGGAATGATGTGTACTTGATAAAGCGGGACTACATCTATCAGGGCTTGATAAGCAATTGCTTCCAGAAAGCGTTCACACTTTTGGATCGAAGAAGAGAAGTTGTCGATTTGCTCTCCGATCACTTGATGCGGTATGGCATTCTTCGTCAATATGAGATTGCCCAGGTTTGCGCCAATTTCGGCCTTGAAACCTCTTCAGCCAGGGGGCAAACCCGTTCAACGGGGGCCCCTTGGGGTGGGAACCCCTCAGCAAGACCCCGCACCCCAGTGGGGCCTTTGTCAGCAGAATCTGGCAACACCGGCCAAGCACATGGAGGGGAACAAGATCCAAGTAAGGGAGGCTCGATGGCATTGGGGACAGAACCTCCCGCAACCCATGTGGAGCAAGGTGCAGAGCAAGGCCAACAAGAAGGCAATAAGCAAGCCCCTGTGGAGCAAGGCCAACGCGGGGGCGGGGACGAAGCCGTGGGGCAGGCAGCGGTGCAAGGCCGTTCCGCAATTCCTAAAGATGGAGAGGCTCTTGAAACACCACCTTGGGTAATTCAAGCTGGTTGGGGGGTTCGCTCCCGTCGTCGAATCTCCCGGTTCATCGATTTCGATTTTGTTAAGCCATGGTACCCCAAACGTGCTAAATAGCACGCTTCTCGTGCATCTTAGTGTTCGATGACAAAGAGATCCGTCCTTGATCCACTCCCAACGCGGGGGTGGCACAAGACACGACTCACCTTTTGCAGGGCTTTGCTCACCTTACGGTCGGGCGCCGCGGGGTGGAGAGACATCTTTGGGCGGGGGCCCGTGCAGCGAGATCTCCGTCCGAGGGGCCCTGCACTGCCCCCTCCCTGTGGCACTGCATCGCTTCGGTGCACCGCTGCGCGATGCATTCGATGCAACCCAGGCCAAAGGGGCGCGTAGCACTTGCGAGATCTGGTCTGTGCGGCCTCTCTCGAGGGAGTTTGCCGGAATGGGCGACATGGAACGAATTGGAGGGGGAATGGACAACAGTTGCAAGGAGTGGCTCTTCTCAAAACACCGAACGCGTGCGCAAGAACAACAGCTTTCTGCTATAATACTAGGTATTGGTAGCCTACAATCGTTTCCTTCTGTTAAGGCCTATGTTAACGCTAAAGATCTTTGTTTACACCGTAGTAACCTTCTTTGTTTCCCTCTTCCTTTTTGGTTTCCTTTCTAACGACCCTGCCCGCAACCCCAATGATCGATAGAGCATAGACGCCAAGAGAGACCAAGTGGGCATGATGTTTCCATCCGCCTGGCATCTTGGAAGTCCGCCCTTGCCGAGGCACCTCTGGGGAACCCTTGGCAGGCCTCACGGGTGTTCAGCACCCCGATGGACGGATCGGGGCCCCCTCCCTGGGGGTCTCCTTGAACAGATTGTCAAGGGTGCCCCCTATTGGGAGGCATGCACCAAGTGGAAGCCAGAGAAGCAGTGCAGGCCAATTGTTAAAATAAATCTTTTCTACCATTTGATATGCCTATCGGTGTCCCTAAGGTTCCATTTCGGTTGCCCGGCGAGCCCACAGCTCAATGGGTCGACCTGTACAATCGATTGTATCGCGAGAGAGTCCTCTTTCTGTGCCAAGAGCTAGATGACGAGCTGGCAAATCAACTGATTGGCATCATGTTGTATTTGAACGCTGAAGAGAAGTCGAAAGGGCTCTACATTTACATAAACTCACCGGGGGGTTCGGTAACGTGCGGGATTGCTGTTTATGACAGCATGAATTATGTCAAGGCTGATGTCACTACTATTTGTGTTGGGACGGCAGCCTCAATGGCATCCTTTGTCCTTGCTGGGGGAGACCGTGGCAAGCGCATTGCATTGCCGCATTCCCGCATCATGATTCACCAACCAGAGGGTGGAAGCCAAGGCCAAGCATCAGAGGTCTTATCAGAATCGTCAGAGGTTATGCGAATTCGTCGCCAAGTGGGGAGAATATATGCTGAACGGACTGGCCAGCCACTGAGCCGGATTTCCCGCGACATGGATCGAGACCAATTCATGTCTGCTCGAGAAGCCAAAGAGTATGGGCTAGTTGATCAGGTTGCTGTAGAATAAATGGTTGGCAGGAGGGCCACTGTCACCTGGGCACTGAAACGGCCCTTGGGAAGGCATCACGGCGCCTACGGCTTCAGTTGCACGGGATTGCATCGAGCCCCTCCCTTCTGTGCATCTGCATTCGATGGAGCACCCAGGGGTCCCGATGGCGTCGGGATCAGGGGGGGCATGGCTCTCTTGGATGGGCCCCCATTCACCCCTTTGTTTATCGTCTTGCTTAACAACTCCTAAGCTCCGTTGTCCATTGCTTGCTCGGAAAGAGGCAAGCACAGGGTGACCCTTTTGCATTTCCCCTCAACTGTCTTGTTTTCGATTGGGTAGGGAAGCAATGCGGCATTGGTGCCTCCTTGTCACCCTGTGGATGCATCATCTTCTTGTCCATGCCCGAACAGGCTGCTTTGAAACAGATCCAAGCCGCAGCCAGTGCTATAGCCAGTCGTCGATTGGCAGAACAACCCCGAATCTAGTCAACGCAGCACCGAACCTATCCCATGACGGGCCGTGGCCACGTGGGCCTTCACGAGGCAAGGACCATCAGACAGATGAACCTCTGTAATAGAAAATAGAACACCTTCTGTCTCTTTAGCGGGGAAGGTTTTGTCCCTTTGCGATCGCATCGGAGAACAGTTGCAACAGGAATCGCAATGAGGTGACTGAATCGTCATTTGCGGGAACAAGGAGATCGGCCACAGTAGGGTCACAGTTTGTGTCTAAAACAGTAATGCTCCGTATCCCAAGTTTGCGGCATTCGCGCACGGCGTTCATCTCCTCGGGTTGCCCAACAATCACAACAACATCCGGGAGCCTTATCATGTCCTTAACGCCGCCCAGATATTTCTCGAGGCGTTCTTTTTGCTTCTTACAAAGGGCTGCCTCCTTCTTTGGAAGCCTATCAAGGCCGCCATCTCTTTCCCGAGTTTCGAGCTCCTTTAATTTAGCTATAGACAGCTTCATCGTGCTCCAATTTGTCAACATTCCCCCTAACCATCTCTGGTTAACGTAGAAGGAATTGCTTTCGGAAGCGGCCTTTGCAATCAACCCGGCGGCTTGCTTCTTTGTTCCGACAAATAGGAACGTCTTGCCTTGCGCAGCTGACTCAGTTAGGAAGCCTACGGCCTGCTTGATGTGCACACAAGTTTGTATTAAATCAATAATGTGGACCCCGTTCCGTTTTGTGTAAATGTAGGGGGCCATCTTAGGGTTCCATTTCCTGGCTTGATGCCCAAAATGGAGGCCCATCTCGACCATTTCGTCAATAGTAACTGCCACAGAGGGATCTCCTTATTCCAATTTCAAGGGCGTTGTGTTTCTAACGTCCGTTCAGCGAGGGGACACGGACGCTACTTGCCATCACTCCGTTGTCTTTCGTGCCTCGCTGAACAGGTTTGGTCTCCTGTCGAAGGCTCCTAGCCGAGCAAGACCACTCTTTACATCGTGCATCTCAGTGCGACACACTGCTCCTTCCCCATCGTCTAGGAGGCTGCGCCGCCAGCGGATGTCCGGCGGGGCCCGCATTGCTTGCGATGCAACCGAAGCAGAGTGTAGTGCGTGGGGGCAGAGCCCTCAAAAGCCCCTGGCCATCGAGCCCCTGCCACCATGGAGCCCCAAGCGGTGCAAACCCCCACACTCGACATCGTGCCCACGCTGTGACGCAAGAGCAACGATTGGGTTCCGGGGCCATGCAGGGCAGGAGTCTGTAGCTGCAAGTGAAGTCTGGCTTCTAGTTGATTTTCACCTTTCCACCCGCCTCCTCCAGCTGCTGTTTTGCCTGTTCAGCATCCTCTTTCGAGACCCCCTCCTTTACTGCTTTTGGAAGCGATGAGGTAAACTCTTTCGCCTCTTTCAATCCAAGTGACGTCAAGTTGCGAATCACCTTCAACACCGCCACTCGCTTGTCACTTGCTACATCCTCTAGAACAACGTCAAACGTGGTCTTCTCCTCCTGTGCCTCTGGCGCTTCCCCTGCAGCCAGCGGGGCACTAGCAAAGCCACCTGACGGCGCGCTTGCATCGACGCCGAAGGTCTCCTCAATCCGCGAGACTAGCTCAGCTGCCTCAAAGAGGGTAATGGTCTTCAATTTCTCAATAATTTCTTCGGTTGTGGTAGACATCTTAATAACCTTCCAATAACTTGTAAGCCTCCATGAAGAGGGCAGGTGTGAACTGCTTGCTTGCACCGCAACAACCGAGTGACCAGGACCGTGAGGGGATCTCGAGATGCGTCCCGTTTGCTGTTGCATCGTCGGCCACCCATCGCGGATGATGGGCGGCCGACGATGCGGGGGTTGCAGGCAGGCAACACGATGTTTCTTAACGTTTTGAGAACTGCGGGGCCTTCCGTGCCTTCTTTAGACCATATTTTCGACGCTCTTTGCAGCGAGCATCTCTTGTTAAGAGGCCCTTCTCTTTGAGAGAGGCTCGATAGGATGGCTTTAACGCAGAAAGAGCTCGAGCAATCCCTAACTTAATTGCTTGGGCTTGTGCCGTAAGGCCCCCGCCTTCAACAGTTACAATGATACCACATTTCTTTTGCAATTTCACTACTCGCAAGGGTGCCTCGATCGAGGTCATTGCGAAGTCATTCCCTTGCATGTAAACCGAGGCGGGCTTGCCATTGATAACAAGCTCACCACCTCCTTCAACAAGCTTAACCTGTGCGATTGCACACTTTCTTCGACCTGTAAACATTGTAAAAAGTCCTTGAGACATCTTTTGCCCCCTGCAACAAAGCCAGCCCTCCCCCGCAGTTGGGGAAGCGCTCTACCATTGCGACAGGATTAGGCTCATTTAAATCGTAGACACGTGCACAGAAACATGCAAGGCCCTCGCTCGGTCTCCGTGACGACCGTGCCAGAGGCCTGCCAGATTGCAGCATTTCCCTGCGTCGCACGTGTCGCACCACTTTAGGGGCGACGACACCTCCCACTGGGCGGCATGTTGTCCACACCCCTAGTTCGACGTGCATCGCTAACGATGCACGAAGGTTTGCAAGACCGGACAACATTGAGCGTAGCCCTCGAGCCATCAAGCCTCTAGCTAAGACCCAGCGTAGAGAAGTGCCACAATCGTGGATTTCGGCATGCAGTTGGTCCCCGTGCCAGCTCAAGGTTTGTGGCACGCCCTCTTGCCCAAACAGAAACATGGACAAGGGGGCAAAGTGGGGCATGTTTGTTGCCTTGGAGGGCCGGAGCTGGTTTCAGACAGACTCCCAGTCAACCGCAGTGATCGTTATTCCAGCACCAGCCTCTTAATCGATGCATGGATCTCGTTAGAAATGGATGCATCGACGATGCCCTCATCCCAAACTTGGTCATCTGCAAAGCTCACCAAATCACCAAGGGTATCCACTCCTGTTCGCTTAAGTGCAGTGTATGCTTGAACTGAAAGGTCAAGGTCCCCGATGTCAATTGAGTTGGCCTTGCCGCCATCTCCCAGCGCGTGTGGCAAGATGCCATCAGCGCCCCGTGCAACGCTCCCTTGCCCAGTGAGGCCACCTCCCATGGGGCCGGCCCGATCTGTGAGATTTGCCCCCTCCCCACTTGGGCTCTCCGCCCCTCCCACTTCCAAGGCTGCTTGACCAGGGTCACCATTGTTGCTTGAGCCCCCTCCTCGTTGGCCTTGCTCCGCACGGGCTCGTCGGCCCGAAGGGGTTGTGGTTGACCTTGCCCGCAATGCCATTGAGCCCCAATGGGGCCTATCGGGCAAAAGGGAAGCAACTCCAGGGCGTGCATCCGCTTGGCGAAGAAGTGAGAAGAGATGAACCAAGCACGTTGCTGCCTCGTTGATTGCTTGACGGGGATGAATGCTGCCATTCGTCCAGATCTCTAATATGACCCGTTCCCTCGGTTCTTGCCATTGGTCATCTATTTGCAATGAGAAATTCACCTTCCTCACCGGCATAAACACCGCGTCAATTGGCAAAAGCGATGAATCCCTCTCCCATTGCCGCCCACGGTGGACCAAATCGATCAACCCTTGGCGGTCAGCGGTCATTCTGCCGCTGTCTTGGGGAGTTCCCTTCGTGATGGGGGCTCGCAGGCCGCGCTGGGGGTTGACACCTTCTTGAGCATCTGCAGTTGAAGATCGCTTGGGCTCAGTCGTGTGAGAAGGCGGGAGATGGAGCGGGGGCTCGTTCCGCGCAAATCGAGGCAATGCATAGGGTGACCAAGCAGATGGCTCAGATGTGGCTCGATCCCCACCATGCATCGGTTGCCTAGGCAAGGCCACGGGGGGAGAGACCAACTCTTTGAGTGCCGAGAGGGAGGCACCACGCCTTGCTGTGTTGTAAACAACAACGTCTTCAATTGTGCTTGACAGGCGGGATGACGCCCCCCTGTGGGTTAACACCTCTTGTGCCTGTCTTCGGTCTTGAGGTGAATTCCTGACCACTGCCCCCTCGCTGGCAGGATGATGCAGTGAAGGGCTCCACCGCCCTCGAGTCCCTTCAGCTGCGTCACGATGCAAGGCAGCGGAACGGCGCGCCTCGGCTGGTCCCGTGAAGCCCGTTAAGCTGCCCAATGGCTTGCCAATGCCACGCAATGCCAACGGAGTTAGGCTTCCCTCGCGCATTCTTGGTTGAAACACGGAGGGTGTGAGAACCTGAGCTGAGGGGGAGTGACTTGAGACGTAGTTTTTGCCGGCGGAGACAACAAACTTCATTGTCAACAGCCCATTTGCGGAGACAGAGGCAAGGTGTTGATCCCCATCAACACAGCGAATGCCATCTGGCAACTTTAGGTCGGAGGCTTTAGCGGTCTGGGGGCCTTGGACATGTAGATACCCAACGGCAGGCAATCCATTCCGAATCTCACCTGTAAGAACGACCTGTTTCAGGTTTAAGACAATGTCGAGCGTCGATTCACGGACGCCTGCGAGGGAGGAATATTGATGGGTTGCGCCCTTTATCCCTACCGCAGTAATCGCTATGCCTTGCAGCTCGGAGAGAAGGGTTCGCCTCAACGCAGTGGCTACAGTTGTTCCGTGGCCGATCTTGAACGGTCCCAACAAGAATCGGCCATATATAGACCCATTTCCCTCTAATCTAGATTCCAAACAAGAAAGGACAAGATGCTCCATATTTCCAGCGATGCTCCCCTTAAATTCATTGTGGTGCATTTGCAGCCCCCCGTTGACGCAGCCCTTCGGCCATCGCTTCGCTGCCTGTGGTGCTGCCGCAGGTGTGCCGCCACAGAGGCATGCAAAGGCAAAGAGGCGATGCAACTCCCGTCACTGTGTTGATCTGCCCCCGTGAGGCCTGCGTCGACCAGGCCTGCCACCTCGTTGGTGGACAGAGATGCAATTAGATTCGCCGCTTCTTCGGCGGACGGCAGCCATTGTGTGGAATTGAGGTGATGTCACGTATTGCCGTAATCCTTAAACCGGCCTCTTGCAAGCCTCGAATAGCGGTCTCTCTCCCTGGGCCCGGCCCCTTGACCATAACTTGAGCTTGACGCATTCCTTGGGCAATAGATTGCTTCGCTGCCGTTGTTGCCGCCGTTTTGGCAGCAAATGGGGTGCCTTTTCGGGCCCCCTTAAAGCCACACACGCCAGATGAGCACCAGGAGATCACCTCCCCCCTTGCTGTGGTGATTGTAACAATGGTGTTGTTGAAGCTAGCTTGAATGTGAACAACCCCCCTTGGCACCTTGCGTTTGACCTTTTTGGGGAGTGTTTTTTGAATCTGTCGTGCCATAGCTCTTGAATCCCTTTATTGGTTAGTACTCAACTCTTTCAGCGCTTCTACAATGTCTCTGGACTCCAGCAATCCCTTCCTTGGAAGCTTCTCAGTTGTTCCAATTTTGCACAAACTTGCTGACTGGAATGCCGAGCAGAACCGCGATGTGACAGGTTCACAACTCTCAAAACAGGCCAGTCAATGCAATGAATCCGTGCCTGCCCTCCAGAGTGATGCAACAGGGGGCATGGAACCCCTTCTAAGCCTGTTTGATGAGGCTAAGCCGAGTCTTTGCGGTCACATCAGCCCCCACCTTCTCGACCTCTCCATTTGATTACCCTTGGCGCTGTTTGTGCTTTGGGTTAGAACAGATAACCATAACCTTCCTTTTTCGTCGTATTAGACGACAATTTGTGCAAATTTTGCGAACAGATGGGCGTACTTTCATATCGAGTAAAGAGATAGATCTAATCCTTAAGGAGCTTAAGGTAGCTTACGAAAACAATTCCCCTGCCTAGGAGATGAAGAACCTAAACCATGCCTCGAAGCCTGCACATTTATCAGCCATAAGACCTGTGCTCTTGATTGGCTTCTTTGCACCCTGTTACGGTGTGGTTGACAAGTTCTTTTGACGTAGCCGGTATATGATTCGTCCACGCGTCAGGTCGTAGGGGCTCAATTCAATTGCTACCCGATCGCCGAGCAGGATACGGATGTAATTTCTACGTATCTTGCCGGAGAGGTGAGCTAGCACGTGGAAGCCGTTCTCTAATTTGACTCGAAACAGGCCGTTGGAGAGGCATTGCGTCACAACGCCTTGCATCTCAATGAGGTTCTCTTTTTCTTGATTGCTGTTCTTCATTGTAAATCATTTTGGCAGCAAAATGTAGAGTTTCTTGGGCCTCACAGGTGTTCAGCGCCTCGCTGAACCTGTCCTAAATTCGTTTAGCGTTGCAAGAAGCAGGCAGCCTGTGTGGCCCCTAAGTTGTGATAGAATCTACCAAATGGAGCAAATAATCTCTCCGCCTACGCCATAGAAACGAGCCTCACGATCCGTTACAACGCCCCTCGAAGTTGACAGTATCACTATCCCCATGCCCCCCAAGATCTTGGGTATCTCCCGATGATTGGTATAGATCCTAAGCCCAGGCTTGCTAATTCTACGCAAGTTAGTGATGCAAGGCGTGCCTTCAGGGCCCCTGTACTTTAGGTAGATAGCCAATTCATGGGTTGAGTTCCTCTGAAACGACTCGATGAACCCCTCCTTCTCCAGTATCTGGCAGAGTCGTTGACTTAACCGGGTAAGTGGCACTGAGACAGCTCTCTTCTTTATTAAGGAAGCGTTTCTAATGCGTGTTAACATGTCACTAATAGTATCATTCACCATTTCTGTGTTTTCTATTCAAAGTAGGGAACTTCCTGCACCCTTCAGCTCGTCAAGCTAGCCCGGCACTCGGTTGCCAAGCTAACGCTGCAATGAGGAAGCCCGAGAGCTTGCAAGCAGGGCCCTTTGTTTAGGAGGGGGGGCTTGGCCGCCACGCACCCCCACTCGGAGCACTCTTGCCCTTGCCCGCTGCACCCTGAAGGGGTGCACCTCCCTTTAGCTCTTGAACCCGCGGTTGCTTGTCATTAGGCTGTCTTAAAGGGCATCCCAAACTCCTTTAACAGCGCGAGGCATTCTGCATCGCTTGAGGAAGTGGTGACAATGGAGATGTCCATTCCCCGTATTTGGTCAATCTTGTCATAATCGATCTCAGGGAACATCAGTTGTTCCTCTAGGCCTAAGCTGTAGTTGCCATGCCCATCAACACTCCGGGGGCTAACCCCTTGGAAATCCCGAATCCGTGGGAGGGCCAAGTTGATTAACCGATCCAGAAAGCTGTACATCCGTTCCCCACGCAAGGTCACAGAGACGCCAACTGGGTTCTTTTGTCGAAGTTTGAACCCCGCGATCGCCTTCTTCGATCGAGTAACAACCCCCTTCTGGCCCGCTATCAGGCTGAGCTCTTTCAGAGAAGATTCTAAGATCTTGGCGTTTTGTGATGCGTCCCCCAGCCCTCGGTTGATGACGATCTTTTCAATGCGGGTAACCTGCAACTTGTTCTTGTACTTGAATTCCCCCATCAGCTTAGGGACGATGCTGATGGTGTAAAAATCCCTTAATCTTTGTGCCATACAGATGACTACCTCCATTACGTTAAAAAATCAAAGGATGAAGTGGTCAATTAGCCCTGGCAGCAATCCCAATCGCCATCGGCCGCAGAGACAGATGGCAGTGTGGTCTCCCCTTCGATGGCCAGGGGCTTTGGGGGGGGTGCACCGCCGAGCGGTGCAACCCCAACGCCAACGAGCCCCCTCGTGGGCCTTGCTCCACATGAACTTAGACAACTTCTGGGGCTAATGAGACAATCTTTGTGAAATTGCGATCACGGAGCTCCCGTGCCACTGGTCCAAAGACCCGGGTTCCCCGCGGGTTCCCCTCTTTGTTGATGATGACAGCTGCATTGTCATCAAACCGGATGCTCATGCCGTTTTCGCGGCGCAACGCCTTGCATGTTCTAACAATAACTGCTCGGACAATGTCCGACTTCTTCACTGCCATGTTTGGGAGAACCTCTTTAACGGTTGCAATAACAACGTCTCCAATGCCTCCGAATTGCTTCTGATTGGTCCCCAAGACCCTAATACACATAAGCTTGCGAGCCCCACTGTTGTCCGCCACGTTGAGGTAAGATTGAGGTTGAATCATAAACGGTTGTACACATTAGTAAATACCTTGTAAGCGCGCAGGGCCGTAACCTCACGGTTTGACAACAAATTGTGTCTTTATGGGCATTTTGTATGAGGCAATCCTCATTGCAGCCCTTGCAACGGTTTCCGAAACACCCTTCATCTCATACAATATCTTGCCAGGCTTCACGACTGCCACCCAGTACTCCGGAGACCCCTTTCCGGAACCCATTCGCGTGTCGGCTGCCCGCACGGTAACGGGCTTGTCGGGGAAGATGCGAATCCACAATTTGCCACCACGACGAGCATATCGAGTCATCGCTCGGCGCCCTGCCTCTATCTGGCGAGAGGTTATCCAGCAAGGTTCCAAGGCTTGGAGAGCAAAATCCCCAAAGGACACCTTGTTCCCTCGCAGGGCCTTTCCTTTCATTCGACCGCGCTGCTGTTTTCTAAATTTGGTTCGTTTTGGGCTAAGCATGACAATACAATGTAGAGAAGACAGATTGTTTAATTAACGACGATGGACCATTTCCATCCTACCCCTTGCTCTGGCAAGGCTGGCACCCGTGTAGCCAGATGCCGAGCCGCTGTGCGGCCCTTAGGTTAGCAAGCTAACTACACATCTGCTTGCCGCTTTGCCTTTGCATCGGCTAATCCTTGGAATGTCCACACCTTTATCCCTAGCAAGCCATAGATTGTGCTGGCAGTGCGATAGCTGTAATCCACATTGGCCCGCAAGGTCTGTAACGGAACTTGTCCCTTCCGAATCCACTCGCTCCGGGCAATCTCTGCCCCGTTCAACCGCCCGGCCACTTGGATCTTTATCCCTTTGATTTGTGCTCGCTGCGCCCGTTGAACGGCTGACTTCATGGCCCGGCGAAACGGGATCCGCTTCTCTAGCTGCTCCACGAGGAAATCTGAGAGGAACCCCGCTGAAACGTTAGGGTTTGACAGCTTAGTGATGTAGATTGCTATCTGAGCCTGTGCCTTGGCCATGCCGGGCATGGCAGAACTTGATGCCATGGTTTTGGGCACAACGGTTTCTCGGTGAACTCGCAGGCTTTGAGCAAGATATCGCCGCAGATTGTCTAGGTCCTGTCCACCAAATGCAACAATGACACGTGGACGCGCAGCACAAACCTCAATCCTGATTTGATCTACCTTCCGTTGAACATCAATAGAAACGATTCCAGCTTCGGGGAATCTCGCCATGATCGTTTGACGCAAGAAGTGATCCTCTACCACCAAGAGTGAATACTGCTTTGGTTTAGCAAACCATTGTGAACGATGATCCTGTGTAATGCCTAGGCGAAACCCTAAAGGATGCACTTTTTGTCCCATAAATGTGTTGTGTTATAAACGTTGTGTTCTTCAGTTGGGGCCCTGCCCCTTGGACGAGATGCCGAGCCACAATCGACGAGGCCTGAGAGGGGGGCTCGTTGGCGTTGGGGGCCGAGCCACCCACAAGCCCGTGCGGAGCAAGGCCATCGAAGGGGCGGGTTGCATTGCAAGCGGTGCCAATGCTGAGCTGCTCGACGGACGGGAGGCAAGAAACATGCCCCTCACGTACGGCTGGTGCCCTATCGTCGTGACTTCTTGTCGCTCTTGACATGCCCCCTAAACGTCCGGGTTGGTGAGAATTCACCCAATTTGTGGCCTACCATCTGTTCGGTTACAAAAACCGGGATGTGTTCTCGTCCATTGTGAACAGCTATTGTGTGACCAATCATGATAGGGACAATCATTGAGGCACGTGACCACGTCACAACTACCCTCTTCTCACCCTGGCGGTTCAAAAGCTCAACTTTCCTTAACAAGTGATCTGCTACAAAGGGGCCTTTCTTTAATGAACGTGACATAAACCTTCTTGATGTGTTGTTGGATCCGGTTTCCGCACCCCTGGCTGGCCTGTCTGCTCCACCGAAGCGGTGCAACCGGTGTCCCAAGGGCGCTCCGTCTTGCAGCACTCTGTGCTGCAATGAGCCTGAAAGGCTAAAGGGTGGATTCAGTGTTTCGCTGAACTGGTCTGGCGATTCGTTGAACGCCACACCTCTACTTGCGGCGCCGAACAATCAAGCTGCCGCTGTATTTCTTTGACCGACGTGTTCGTTGACCCAGGGCTGGCCGGCCCCACGGTGTTACCGGGTGTGATCGGCCGATGGGCGCACGCCCCTCGCCCCCACCATGTGGGTGGTCCACCGGGTTCATAACGACCCCTCTCACCCTTGGTCGACGGCCGAGCCATCTTTGCCGCCCTGCCTTGCCAATGGTAATGTTGCTTGCATCCACGTTGCCAACCTGCCCAACCGTGGCCCAGCAAGTGTTCGAGACTAATCGAACCTCACCGGAAGGGAGACGAAGTGTCACGAAATCTCCCTCCTTGGCAATCAATTGGGCCGCTGTGCCGGCCGCCCGCACCAATTGGCCACCCGCTCCAGGATGGAGCTCTACATTGTGGATCTCTGTCCCGAGCGACATGCTGCTAAGTGGCATTGAGTTCCCAACTGTGACCGGGGCCTTGACATCTGAGACAACGGTTTCCCCCACCTTCAAGCCGCGTGGGTAAACAATGTATCTCTTCTCCCCATCTTTGTAGTGTAGCAAGGCTATGCGCGCATTTCGGTTTGGATCATATTCCACAGCCACCACCTTTCCAACGACCCCGATCTTGTTTCTGTAGAAATCAATGCTTCTGTAGAGGCGCTTGTGCCCGCCCCCACGATGCCTGCTTGTAACAACACCTCTGCTGTTTCGGCCAGACGACTTGTGTGCAAAATGTGTCAACTTCTTGACCGGTTTGGTAGAGGTGACCTCAACAAACTCTGAAACAGACCGATTCCGTGTCCCTGGTGTGTAAGATTTGTAAAAGCGTATTCCCATAAGGCAGCGTAACGTTGTAAATTCCTTTCTCTTTAGCAAATGCATCGGTTGGGGAAGTGGATCGATCCCCTCTGTTGTCGAGGCAATCGCTACCCCCCATGCCGCGTTCACTGCACCCGCAACCAAACATCGGCCTACTTGTCAGTTGGCAAGATCTGAATAGATTGCCCACGTTTGACACTAACAATGACTCTCTTGTACGACGCCTTTGTCCCTTGTGTGTACCCCATGCGCCGTCTCTTCTTGGGCGGTCGGTGGGTGTTGACTCCAATCACCTCTACGCGGAACAACTCCTCAATAAGGGTCTTTATCTGCGGCTTTGTAAGCTTTAGGTCGACATCAAAGGTGTATTGATTTGTGTCCATTAACCTAACGGACTTCTCGGTCAAGACCGGATATTTGACTAATTCGATGATCATAGTGGAGTGTATTAAAACATCTTGACACAAAGGCACCAAACCGCTCAGCAAGGCGCCCCTGCCACAGGGCGTGCATCCTGAAGGGATGCAACCCCAACAACTCCCTGCTCTTTCTGTGGGCTAATTCGAGGAACCCTACCCCATTGTGTTTGTAGGATCAAAGCCCCCAAATCGGGAACTCGTTCAACAAAACGCCGAACCCGACCATCGCCCACTCTTGCACCACTCGGCCATGCACGGGCACATCTCCGCAGCTTTAGTGTAGGGGCAAATGCCTTATCAATATAGTTCAATGTAAAGCTTAAAAGTTTGAATCCCGCCCCCCTGGGGGATGATCTCAACCAGTTGATGGCGCAGGGGCCAATTCATGCAGCTGTGCCTTTGCTGTGCACAGGCCTGGCATCAATGTCTCACGTCGTGGCAAGTGACAAGGGAGGCCCTGCATGGGCCGCCGCAGCACTTTGCGATGCAGCGGCCCGTGTGCTGCCGTTGGAGCCAAGGGCTTCAAGTTGGCAGGCCATCTCGATGAGTTGTTTGCTGCACCAAGGTTACCAGCTAGACTTGGTTACGCCGGGCAACAGGCAATTGTGTGCCATTTCACGTAGGACATGCCGCGACAAGCCGAAATCTCTGAAGTACCCCTTCGGCCTCCCCGTTAAGAGGCATCGATTGTGCAACCTTGTCGAGCTGCTATCTCGTGGCAACAGCTGCAGCTTGCGATGAATGCTCAGTTTCTCTTCAAAGAGCTCTGTTTCACGAATCTGTTGTTTCAAATCATTTCGCTTGTTCTTGTGGGTCATTACCAATCGCTGCCTCTTGCGCTCGCGCTCAATCATGCTCTTTTTTGCCATATCAATATAGTCTTCTTAAACAAAACAATGGAGTTGCGGTGCAACCCCCTCAAACCCTTACGTGGCTGAAGGCTGATTCTTGTTGATGAATGGGATCAGGCCCATGATCCTCGCATTCTTTATGGCTTTTGCCATGTAGCGCTGCTGCTTGGCCGTTAACTGGCTGCTCCGCCGTGGCAATATCTTCCCCTCTGCCGTAATGAATTTGCGGAGCAGCACAATGTTCTTGTAATCGATTGTCCCTTGAAAGGTTGGCGACTTAGGCCGAGATCTCTTCTGAACAATTGCAATGACGGGAGACTCTTGAGATAACTTAGACTTAAAGCGACGGTTTACAAATCTCATAACTATAGGCTGTCAAAAATTGTCCCCTCCCATTGAACGGGGGGCTCGTTGTTGTTGGGGGTTCGAAGGCCATCCGTGCCGAGCAATGCCAACGAGGGGGCAGAGCCCCCGGGCCATCGAAGGTGGCATGGGAGCCCCACGAGCTCGCTGGCCACCCCTGGCCATCGAAGGGGTGGCCTCAATGGCATTTAGCCCCCAACCAACCCAACCCGCCGTTGCATCGCTCTGTGATGCACGGCCGGCGTTGGGGCTTTGTTAAGCAGATGTGGAGATCCGTGCCTCTCGCCCCAATTCCTTGCTCAGTTCGACCAATTCTTGGAATGCGCATCGATCGCAAGCCGCCAATTGGGCCAACACCTTGCGGTTGAGGGCTGAGTTCGCCCTCTTTAAGGACGAAAGGAACTGATTGTACGTTAGGCCATGTGCCCTTGTAGCCGCATTTATCCGTGCAATCCAGACGCTTCGGAATTCTCGTTTCCGTTGATGCCTGTCTCGATATGAATTCTTTAGGGCCTTTAATGCATGTTGATTCGCTACACGGAACAGGGTCGACGAGGAACCACGGAACCCATGAGCCAATTTCAATATCTTTTGGCGGCGCTTTCGAGCGACGCTACCACGTTTAACTCTAGTCATCTTCTTCTTTGATTTCTCTGCTCGAAACAGCCTCCACAGGCAACAACGGGGACACCCTCCGCGGGCCATACGAAACCTGGCTGAGCACACTGATCAGCCGATCAGCCACGCCTGTGGGGCCCGGGTCTCCTCCCACAAGGGGCAAGATTGCACGCTTTGGTCAGCACGTTGAGGGGCCATTGGAGAGCCCGGTGTAGATGCTTCGAAGATTGGTTGTCACCCCCGCCCCCAACACGCCCTCATTGTCCAGATAAGGGAGGTTCGGTGTTTTGCCGAGCCCGTTCTTGTGTCACGTCACACAGTGGTGCAAGACGGAGCAACAAGGGGTTCAAGGCAAGGCTTGGGGCTTTGGATTGCTTCCTTGCCCTTGGGACGGCCCGGCCTCTGTGCATCGCACAGCGAGGCATTGGATGCAACCCCGCGACTTTGGCCCTTGCCCATTCCCTTGCCTCTCGGCGAAGGATGCTCCAAAGCCTGCCGAACGTAGCTTGTTTCGACTGTGAGCCTACAGGCTGAACCGCTCCTGGCAAAATGGGCAAGGGCCCAATCTGATTCGCAATCGACTCTACGGGCAACAGCAGGCCAGGTTAGGGGGGAGGGCTCTTGTGGCAACTGCACCAATTGTGGCTATTACATCTGTTGTGGCCATTGCTCCCAAATGATAATGCATCTCTGTTAGATATGCAATCCATAGGGCAATGCTTGAGAGATGGCAGTTGCGGGCAAGCCGGCTCTCCGTGGACATGCTGTGCAAATGGCAGCCCAATGCCAAGAACTTATCCGGTCCTCACACAGATTGACCCACTGCCCAGCTTTGTTTAGCTTGAACTGCAGTGTTTGCATAGATAGCTTGGTTGACAGCAACAGGCAATTTGTATATACTTTCCCTAGCAAAACTCCTCAAGCCCCCATCGTCTAGAGGCCTAGGACATCTCCCTTTCATGGAGAAGACGGGGATTCGAATTCCCCTGGGGGTATGCCTTGCAAACCACAATCCCTAATGGTCTGTTTGGATGCAGATGTCTCTCTGTTTTGGACAGATTTGGCAAGACAAACGATGTCAATGCGGCGCTCTTAACGCGCCAATGTCATGCTAGAGCGTGAAAACCCATTGCGAGATCTGTCAACTCAACACGGCAGCCCCCCTTCCATCCCATCAGCAGGGTTCGCAATGGCAACTGTTGGTCGATTGACTTTGGATCACTATTGACAGGTAGTTTGCTGTTTTAGACGAACCTCATTCCATTTGTAGCCTCCTTAGCCGCCTCGCATCGAAATTGACAAGAACAGGATTTCTGTGTAATCTTATATTGGGGCAGGAACCAGAGAACCTTGGTGAGCGCACCTAAGTGTTTCTCAATCTTCGGCATTTGTAATCGCAGCTTGATTGTTCTCCTAAACATGTCTGTGTGCCAACTGCCCACTCAATGCGGGATAGAGCAGCCTGGTAGCTCGCAAGGCTCATAATCTTGAAGTCGTAGGTTCAAATCCTACTCCCGCTAATCTACAGCCCAATCGTGTGCTGCATCAGCAAGCTGCCGTGGATTGGAGATGAAGCCCGTCGCTTCCCTTCGTAGGTCCAAGTGGCGGTCTTGTGATCAGCTCGGGGGCCATCCTTCCCTGCAAGCCCTACCATCGGCAGGTCTGTGACGTCGTTTTGCAAGGCCCGCTTCTTGCGGTTGCCCGGCTCCGACGTTCTCGGAAAAGGTGCTAAAATATACAACAACAAAGGCCTCGCAAAGATTGACTCAAAGGCACTCCCACGTGATGCATGGAAGGGCTGCACAGGTCTCGCCATTAGAGGTTCAAGCCACCGAGCTCCTTCTCTTCAGCAGCATTGGAGCCCAAACGCCTTAGTGGCCAGGGCTTGCGAGGGAACGATTCCTAGAGCGAGCCCGTGCGCGTTGCTCAGCGGCCACAACTGAGCAATTGGAACGAACAGAAACAGAATTGGAACAGAACGGAGTTGAAAGATGTCTATCTTAGCCTGGATTGAAGATCAACGGAAATTGAAGCTCCTCAACGCCCCAAAGTACAACCATCCTGCGTCTGATGGGAGCAAGGGGTTGTGGACACGATGCGATCATTGCGGCGTTATTCTCTACATCAAGCACCTTAAGGAGAATCAACGTGTTTGCTTTGGTTGTGGCTACCATCTTCAAATGGACAGCCAAGAACGGATTGAGCACTTGATTGACGAGAGCACCTGGCGACCACTGGATGAGACGCTCTCACCATGTGACCCCTTGGAGTTCCGTGACCAGAAGCCATACACCGAGAGATTGAAGGATGCACAGGAGAAGACCGGTCTCCAAGACGCTGTCCAAACCGGTACAGGGATGCTAGATGGTATTCCAATTGCATTGGGTGTAATGGATTTCCATTTCATGGGTGGGAGCATGGGCTCAGCGGTGGGGGAGAAGATCACTCGGCTCATCGAATACGCGACCCAGGAGGGGCTGACCCTGGTGTTGGTGTGTGCCTCAGGTGGTGCAAGGATGCAAGAGGGGATCTTTAGCTTGATGCAAATGGCAAAGATCTCCAGTGCGCTCCACATCTATCAGTCATGCGCCAACTTGCTCTACATCGCTGTCTTAACCTCGCCAACTACGGGAGGCGTAACAGCAAGCTTTGCAATGCTAGGTGATTTGATATTTGCCGAACCAAAGGCGTTGATCGGGTTTGCCGGTCGAAGGGTTATTGAACAGACATTGCAAGAGGATTTGCCAGATGACTTCCAAACATCGGAATACCTGCTCCATCATGGCTTGTTAGATCTAATTGTCCCCCGTTGCTTCTTGAAGCAAGCTCTGTCTGAGACAATAACGCTCTACAGGGACGCCCCCTTCAAGCGGGTTGGCAGCATTCCGTATGGGGTTCAGAGCCGTTTGTACTTCCTTACAGAGGAGAGAGCTCGACGCAAATGGGGGCAGTGGACATCAGACCAAGTGGATGGACATCGAACCCCCGGTGCCATAGAATTGTCTCGTGGGCCTTCCATGGCTAGCGAGACATCAAAGAGTGAAGGGCCGCAGCCCCTCGACCCTACGGGCCAGCGAGGGGCCATGCCAAGCGAAGACACGTTGGCGTCGCTAAATGACGCTCCCTTCAAGGCCGCTCTGACCAGTTGGTTGAAGGACTCCTCACGAGATGAGCCATATCGACAGATACTTGTCTCCTTCCAAGCGATGTTTAGTTTGCTTGCTGCCAGCTCCTCACCTGTCAACCCTCTCCCCCCAAGCGAGATGGCGAAGACCGGCAAGGCCGTCGTGGGCCCTGTCCCTGTAGCGGGCAGCCAGCCGCCTTCAAGCTCACTACAGGGCGTTGGGAATGCTGCAGAGCCCCATGGGGCCTCTCCATCTCTCGAGTCAGCCATCGCAGTTGGGGCTGAGGAAGAGATCGCATGGCGCGCGTTCTACACCAATCAAAAGCTTTCACCCAAGGTGATGTTCTTGGAAGACATAGGCTCGATTGGGGATGGAGAGGGAGCCGAGGAAGGCGAGATCGGCAGAGGTGACAAGAAGTTCTTCTACCAGATGATTGTAAGCAATTCACGGGCTTAAGGGCCTCGATCGGCCTTGGGCACTCGTCTTTGGCAGGTTGAGCCATTCAACAAGGCGCCATGGTGCAACGCAGGGGCCTTGTCTGTGTCCAACGGCGCATCCATCGGCATAGGTTGGGTGGGGCAGATGCCGCGAATTGATTGCATTGCAATGGGAGATGCTTTGGCATGCCTCATCCAGTGATTCATCCAGTGATGCACGAAGGCCCTTCGGGGCAGACGGGGGTGGCACAACCCGTCACCTCCCTTGGTGGAGGAATTCGCTCAATTGGGGTGCAATTGCAGAGCAATGCACGTGTAACAGGCAATTTTTGTTGTAGGTCTAAGGAACCAACCATTTGCGGGCATGAGTATTTTAGTTGAGAACCTGTCTAAAACCTTTGGGAAGTTCCAGGCTTTGGATCACATCAATTTGGAGATCAAGGCTGAGTGCTTAGTAGCCTTAGTTGGAGGATCGGGCTCGGGGAAGTCGACCTTGCTGCGGATCATTGCGGGATTGGATCTGCCCGATCAGGGGAGGATCTGGCTGGCTGGGCGGAACGCAACGTCGCTCTCCGTTCAAGAACGCGAGATAGGTTTTGTTTTCCAAAACTATGCCCTGTTTAAGCACATGACGGTGTATGAGAACATCGCTTTCGGCCTGAGCATCAGGGACTTGACGGCAACAACGATTGCCAATCGAGTGAAGCAACTCCTGCAGCTGATTCAACTGGAGGAGTTTGCATCTCGATACCCAAGTCAGCTCTCAGGTGGACAACGGCAAAGGGTTGCCCTCGCCCGGGCACTTGCCATTGAGCCGAAGGTTCTGTTGCTTGATGAGCCATTCGGGGCGTTGGACAGCAAGGTGCGCAAAGGATTGCGCACTTGGCTGCGCCGATTGCATGAGCAGGTCCCTGTGACGACTGTCTTTGTCACACATGACCAACAAGAGGCAATGGAGGTGGCAAGCGAGATCGTAGTCCTGGACAGGGGCCACGTTCAACAGATGGGGCCTCCAAACGACATTTATCACCACTTCTACTCCCCAAACGCACGAAGAGGTCGTTGACACCATCCCCCATTTGCAGCTCCACGGAATGGTTGCAACACAACGCATGGCCATCGAATCCAATCCGTGCATCCTGAAGGGATGCAACCCCAGATCCAGCCCTTGGTCATAGTTGCATCTCAAAGCGATGCCACTCAGGCCAGTGTGGCCTGTCTCAGGGGCCGTCCCATCAACCAACTGGGGGTTTGATGGCGTTGCGTGGTGAGTGATTGGCAAGACAGGGGACTCCTTACTCCCCAGGTAGGACTTGAACCTACGACCAACCGGTTAACAGCCGGTCGCTCTACCACTGAGCTACTGAGGAATGTTCTAATTGTACAAGAATTTGGCGCAGAGATCAATGTTAGATGTAATCTAACAGTGGGCACAATGTGCTCAGCGAGCTCCTCGACCAAATCAATGTTAGATGCAATCTAACAGTGGGCGCAACGAGCGGTCAAGCCCACTTGGCACGTCGTGCCGAGGGGCATTGCACGGCAGAGCGACGCGCGCGACCAGGCCTATCCCTCCAGTGCCCCGCCTTGCGAGACACAGACCACTCCAACGTTTTGCTATTTGAATTCTGTATGGAAAGACAAGCCTTTGAACCGACTGGGTTGGTGCCGAGATCGATTATTAGAACGTTTGACAGGTTTAGGCAGCAGCTGTTGCCTGAGACAAAGGCGGCAGCTGTGCAAGAATTCCGCATATCTAGGTACCAGGTTCTGGTCTCAGTGAAATGCCTGTTGAGCCTGTTCCTTCTCCCAATTCTTGTGAACCTCTTAGCGAAGACGTTTCTCCTAAACTCGGTTACAGAATACCTTTGGAACACGCAGCAGAGTGAGATCTTCCTAAACTCGTACCAAGAAGATCGCGCATTGCGTGAGATGGAGGACTTCTCTGAGAAGGCCTACTTCGAGTCCTTGCTTGGCGCAGACCTGGCCGCAGCCCCTGCCACACCCTTGCGGGTGGCACCGGCTTCACAGGTGGTTGCATCCCAAGCGATGCACGCCGCCGATCCACGGTGGGGGCTTGCCCCCGCGCCGGCCGGGAGTGGTGTGCACCGCTCTGCGGTGCAACCCCCCAATGCCATCGAACCCCCAATGCGATCAAACCCTAGGAATGACCTGCTGCCGAATGGGTTGGCTGGAGCCGATGGGCCCTCGGCTGGACAGCCGCATCCAGCCTACCTCACCGGCAAGGGGCTCGCTGGCCGCCCCTGGCCATCGAAGGGGGAGCTGGGGGCGCAATTCCAAGACAAGGCCATGGAATTGGCTCTCTTGTACAACAAGGAGAGTATGGTAGCAATCACCAACGTTCTAGGAGATTTCCTCACATTCGTGACCATTGCCCTCCTCGTCCTTTGGATGCGGCCACAGATTGTCATCTTAAGGTCTTTCTTGACAGAATCCATCTACAGCCTTAGCGACACAACGAAGTCTTTCCTCCTGATCCTTGTGACTGACCTGCTTGTGGGGTTTCACTCCCCAAGGGGATGGGAGATTGGGATAGAGATGCTCCTGCGCCATTTCGGATTGCCGGAGAACCAAGACTTCATATTCCTTTTTGTGGCTGCATTCCCAGTCTTCTTGGACACGATCTTCAAGTATTGGATCTTCAGATATCTCAACAAGATATCTCCCTCAACAGTCGCTACCTACCACAACATGATCGAATAGGGCCGCTTGAGGGGAAGGGTCAATGCACCACTTGCAATGGGGGGCGGCAAGAAGCTTGGCCATCTGCGCAAACTGTCAATGGGTTGATCTGATTGCGTTGCACAATGCAATGGGTTGATCTTCCCCCTGCATCGGGATTCCTCCCGCCCTTGGGGAGATCCTTCCTCACATGCAGCAAAGAGGGGATATTCACCGGGGAGTTGTGTTGTGGAGCCCTCCGAAACCCCTGCGGGAGAACCATTGCTCTGCAAAGGTGTGGCCAGTTGAGGGCACAATGGAGCTGTTGAGGCCAGCTGTGGTTCCATGTGCGTGCAACACGGGCCGTTGTTCGCCCTAAGCTGGTCAGAGACAAGGGATGAGCCCCTATCGCCTTGGTTTTCGACCGAGCAAGGCTGTGGCCTCTTCTTCGGTTTTGCCATGATAGGCTGCCAACATTGCAACGGCTCCATCCCAGCTAAGCGTCTTCTCCCGGAATGCTCGCAGCACCCGCAGCACCGCGTCCGACGCCGGTGCGCCCCTTACAACTGGATCAACCAGCTGGATCGTTTCGCGGGGCAACACATCGTCATCCAGTTGCTTGTTTGATCCAATCTCCCCAAGCTGGTCACTGCCACTGCCTAGCTGTGCCCCTCCCCCGCTATGGAAGAGGCTTAACCACCACTTTTTGCCGACTTGCGATGCTATGTAGGTAACATTTACTACCCCAAACCACAGAACTATACCCCCAAGGGTTGTGGAGAAGAAGGGGACGCGCGCAGATGTTATAGAGAACCTCTGCCATTTTTGCCCATTGGCATCAACCTCACAAAGCTGGAACACTTCATTTACAGACGATTGACGACCTTGAGAAGACCATGGCCTAGCCGAGTTGTATTGCTGCAGCTCATCTAAGATGACAGCAAGCTGCTGCTGGTTTTGTGGGTCTTGTAATTTGTTCATGTATTCACGCTCCTCTATGGCGATTGGGGTTTGAGATGGAGCCGATGTTCGCAACTCCGTTGTCTTTGCCCCTCCACGGAGACCGGGTTGGTTGACGCGTTCTGGCTCCTCGCGCACACAAAGAACACACTTGCGGCTTACTCCGCACATGGCTTGAATGCGCCGTGGCATTGGTGAAGCGGGAGCTCCGTATTCAATAGCAAAGGCTGTGGGATTGCTAAATGATATCCCGTTCGACTCGCCACCCCAAGCAAGCATTTGCTCCTTGATCTCTTCTGGCGCGTAGTAGTCTTGCCACTGCTGCAGCACAAACTGTCTTGGGTTTATTTCGCCTCTGTTCAAGGCCTCTTGGCTCTTGCGAAGCCGTGCCACTCTTTGATGGTGTGCCATTGCGCTGGTTTGAACGATTGTGTTGACGCCGAGCATTGCTCCACCAATTACCCCGCCTATGCCTACAATCCTCGCGCTGTTCTTGCTAAAGAGACCCTCCCCCCCGGGGGGGTGGGGTTTGTTGGAATGTTGCCAACCATAGTGTTCAATTCCTTCTCATTGCTGTCAAGGCAGCTCCCAGCTGCAAACACTGCATTTGCCCATTTTGGGCACTGGTGCAAGCCCTGTTGTTGCAAATGGATTGCTCCCTCACTGCCTCAGAAACATCCTTGGCAGCCACTTCCATAGAAGTGGTGGGGCCAAACCGGATTCGCGTACGCGTCGCGCGACCGTGATTGGTGTTGCCGACCCCTTCTCTTAGTGTAATGCACATTAACCTGTTTTCCAAGCTTTCTCGGTTGTTTTCCTTGCCATGCGTTGCTCTCCTCAAATTAGGACATCAAGCACACCCTGTTTGTCTCACATGTCAGCAGTCAGAATCAAAGGGGTTGTTGTGCCCACGGCCTCTCGTGATGACCAGCAGTAGATTGCGAAGGAGGTCTATGGTCTGAGCTATGCAGCAATTGCATTGCACAACGAGCAGCGACACAGAGGAACACAGCCAATCGGCCACTCCATCGTCGATCAATGGCAAGCTCCTGGTCGCCCTAAAACCGTGTCGAGTTGAGGGCTGTTTGTGTATAATAGCAATATCAAGAGATCTGTTTTGCGTCCGTCCATCAACAGCCCTTGCCTTGTTCTGTGATCCCAGACGGAGCAAGGAACCCCCGAAAAGCCAGCCCGGGCTGTGAGGTTTGCATGTGCTGCCTTCACCCTTGGAACGGGTGCTTCGTGCCGAGGAGGGGAGGGGTAAGAGTTGCGCTGATTCAGTTGTTGATTCGAGGCAGTTGTGTGGAGATTGCCGATTGCTCTCTACCAACTCGCCGTTTTGTTTCAATTGGCCACACCACAAAACAGACATTATCTAACGCCAACACAAAGTTTATGACTCTTCTATTTCAGTTGACATTGTTTGCATTCATCGCGCTGTCTTTCCTCTTGGTTGTAGGGGTGCCCGTAGCCTTTGCCTCGCCACAGGGTTGGACCGAGAACAAGGGGACTGTGTTCTCTGGCCTTGGCCTGTGGGTCTTGCTAGTTTTCTTAGTAGGTGTGCTCAACTCATTTGTTGTGTAGTTGAAGGGACCGAGGTTCTCAACTTCAGGCATCAAGAAGGGGAGGGGTCGACCCCCACCGCCCCCTGAGAGGGGGGGGGGGGCAGGGGCCTAAAGCCACCAAACATCGAATGAAACCTAATATAAGATAGAACCCGTCTCAACTTCCCGCCTTACAGCCACTGGCCAGGCCAGGCGCTGGGCGCATTGGGGTGCAAACAAACCCCCGATTGGGGGATCACTAGAGGGCAAAAAAGATGGAAAGCGCCCAGATTACCAAGCCAAGCAGGCCGTACGCTGCAAGCATGCCCCCATATGTTGTGAATACGCCCTGTTGATAGGCACAGTGGAAGCCATACTTGCACACAAACGCAACTACATGCCGTAAAGTGAGGGAGTTGATCTTCATGGCTCAATTCCTAAAGAAGAAGCGCTCAGGGTCGTTGATCAGCTGTATAATGTCACACCGAAGACCCCTAAAACAGAGCGCCCGGTGGTCACGCGCCATGGGATAGAACACATAGAAATCGTAGATCGAATCGGAGACGAATCTGGCAAACCCAATTGCAGGCATCCGCCCCCTTCCAGCGAGCACACAAGACAGGTTGTACACGTCAAAGAGGCCCAGATCCTCATCCTTGCCCTGCAGCACAGTTGAAGATTCGGGGTCCTCCTTCACACTGTCTCAAAACCAACGCCATGCAAACTCCATGTCGTCTTGATTCATAACAAACTGGTTGAAATTGCAATAACCGCAACGGTGCCTCCTTGCCCAGGACAGCTATGCACCCTTAACTGCTATTGCCGTTAGTCAGCCACCTCCGTGTCCCCCCTTGTTGGGGACTCCCCACGGCGACAACACCCAACAACAGCCTGCCTGGCACAGGGGGGGCACGGCCCACCCCATCCAACCCGTCACTCTTGGGCGTACCAGTGCGGGTTATAGCTGCCCTGCTCCTCCAACGGGCCCCAGCCATCCAATCGGACGCCCAGATCGGTCAGCCCCTCAATCCCATCGGCCAGCTGTTCTTGATACCAACGGGAGCGGTGATCCCAACGTGGGAACTCTCGGGGGGATGTCCTCTCTAGGGTTGGTTCCCTTTTCTCAGTTACATCCTCCTCCAGCAAGCGACCAAAGCAAATGCCGCTGCCAAGAAGACGCTCGAGATCGGGCGGGATCGGGCTGCACGCGGCCGTGGGGGCGGGGTCGGGGACACCGCTATTGCAAACACTTGCTTTCGCTCCCTGTACAGCTTTGGGGGGCAGGGCAGGTCCCAGCTCTGGACCATTCTCTCAGCCCCCCGCTCGTCCTGGACACGCCTCTCCTCCTTCCTCGCCAGGTTCCTCTTCAGCCTTGTGTACATCGGGCCCTCTCGATCCCCCCCACCCGACGATCCACCTGCCCTCCTGCCAATGGGTGGCGGGTTGTTCGGTGGCTTTGCTTTCCTGTTGTCTTTCGAGATGTCCTTGTTGCTTGGTAATCCCTTCATTGAGCTCTCCTTGTCTTCAAAAACGCCCATCTCCTCGCCTCTGCAAGGGGGCAGGCGATGGGTCACTTGCCATGACGGCCTTGCAGAGGCCGACCTGGCAACTCCAATCGGGGGCAACGGGCTCTAGCAAGGCTTCACACCCCTCGTGTCCCCCCACCTGTAAACCCCGCCCTTAACGAAGCCTGTATCAGCCGCACCCAAGATCTCAAGCATGTTGCTCTCCTGGGCACAGATCGGCTCCCCCTCGCTGCATGATATGCCCCTGATCGTCCTGCCCCTGCTCGATCGCGATGGCGAGTAGTCCACGAGCAGCTGGGAGGGCGCGCCCTCCAGCTCGGGCGCGAACTCCCTCCGTTATCTCGTCATACCTTACATGCTGGTTCTTAGACGCAAATGCTAGTGCCACTTCCCGCTCTAGCGAGATTTCTCGAACAGGATTGCCCCCATTCGCTGCAGCTTTGGTTTCTGGCCAGTCTAGTTCCGTTGTGTTGAAATTATCCGTCAAGTCTGACATAATCTATAGCAGGATGTTGTTTGCGTAGGTACGTCCATACCTATCTGTAATCTAGGGGTGGGGTGCTGGCAGGTCAGTGCCAGCACCCCCACTGTCTAGAGCAAGGCTGTCTAGAAACACACCCTTGTTCGTTTTGAACTTCGTCAGCACATGCTGATGTTTCAGCGCTAATAGAAGCTCCAACTTCTTCGATACTGCACGCAGTGGCAGTGCCGTTACACCCTCTGCAAGGCAGAGAGGTTGAGCTCAGGAAGATTGCAATTGCAAACAACGTGGCCACCAACGCGCGTCAGCCAAGGTGCAAAGGCTAGCTGCGTCCTGCTGTAAACAAATCCAGTTCCCCTATATTTGCCAAGAGAGGCAAGAGGCGTGAGTTTCTCCCTTCACTTGAATCGTCTCTGTTTATCTTTTGTGCCAACCCCGTAAGCGAAGATCTCACCTTTGAACACCTCGATCGCAACCCTCGCCCCGTCTTCGAGGCCTCGCCGATGCGGCCCCCCCTTTGCCCTCCTCCTGAGTCACACGTCTCACCCCAGCTTGCACAGCTGCCTCCCCCCCCCCTCCTGGCGTCTCCTCCACCTGTGCGCGCTCCACGGGATATCCACGCTCGTCTACGGCAAAGGGGACCCAAGGCGGGGTCTCGGTGTAGGGCTCAAGGCAATCAGCTTCAGTCATTTCGCTGTACGATAGGGTCCCATCCTTGTCCCAAGCGTCACAGAACAGAACCTGGCATTCGGGCGGGTACGGGTGTTCGGGAGGCGAATCCGCTCCAACTGGGGGGTCAGGGGTCCCGGCGATGTAGTAAAGGATGACACGTATCGATCCCTCTGCAACGTCTCCAACCGATCTAGTCAAGCGGACCACCTGCCCCTCTCTTCGACCAGGGGGACCTTGTATCTTTGACACAATGCTAAAGTTGGCAGCCCCCCCGTTGCCCCTCCAAAACTCAAGGGTGTCTTCCATCTCAGTCTCAGGGTTGAAAGGGTCCTTGTCTAATATGTCTAATGCGTCATCCTCTCTCTTTTGCCTTGGGGTTCTGTTGTCTTGCATTTTCAAAGAATCGTTGAAATTGGCTCAGCAACACCTCCATGTCGCGAGTGCTGTACATTGCTACGACCCGTTCTCGAAGCGGAAGCTATCACAACCAAAGCTCTCAAGGTGCCGTCATGGGCGTCAAAGGCACAAAGAACCGATCTCCTCCTCGTCACAACACCTCTCAAAGAGGAGCTGTCCCCTGTCTTGCTGTTAGGGTGACAGGCTGCCGATGTTCTGCCCCAACTGTTGCTCTAGTCTCTATTAGATGTTTGCCAATTTATGCAACCCGTAGCTTACCGGTTTTGCTCAACAATTGCAAACGAACAGACTCTCTGAGCAATGAGCCACCTACCTGTCCCCGTAGCGCTGCTTCTTGTGCAAATTCCAATACTTGCTTTCTCCCCCGTCTCTGTTGAGAGATAGCTGATTGCAACAGCTTAGACCTCTCCTTGGCACAAGGCTATCTTCCCGCCCAGTCGCCCAGGAAGTATTGTGACCCCCACCATGTTTCACAACCGAGTTCGGGATGGATCGGTGTGGTTCCATTGTGGCAAGTGCACCAAGAGTGATCGTACGCAAATTGCTTGCTGCAGCCGTTGCCAGGGCCTTTGCCCCAACACAGCCACAGCACGTGTTCTGGCTGCCAGCGTTGTGTGGCTAGCAACCCTGGGCTGGCTGTGCCTGGGGGCGTGCACCGCTCTGCGGCGCAACCCCCCAGCCGCAACCGGCCCAAAGAGGTCAAACTCGATGGGTCTGTTAGTGTGCCTCAGCTGAAACCATTGCTGGCCTTGCACTTGACACCTATCGAACAGCTTGTCTGGCTGTGACCCACAGCCTCGGCAGTGCCGAGGCAGAGAGCACTCATCTTGAGATGGGCTTCCTACTTAGATGCTTTCAGCAGTTATCCTCTCCACACATAGCTACCCAGCGTGTCCCCTTGGCAGGAGAACTGGTACACCAGAGGTGTGTCCTTCCAGGTCCTCTCGTACTATGGAAGGCTTCTCGCAATGCTCTAACGCCTACACCGGATATGGACCGAACTGTCTCACGACGTTCTGAACCCAGCTCACGTACCGCTTTCATGGGCGAACAGCCCAACCCTTGGGACGTACTACCGCCCCAGGTTGCGATGAGCCGAC
>Ga0116227_10002118_pt1 | contig 45319 bp, 24 predicted proteins | sample S1TSphgellanicum_FD_89693 | JGI IMG/M metagenome (GOLD analysis project Ga0116227, IMG submission 89693) | Host-associated microbial communities from peat moss isolated from Minnesota, USA - S1T2_Fb - Sphagnum magellanicum MG | ecosystem: Host-associated > Plants > Peat moss > Unclassified...
AAAAAAAAAAAAATCGGGCAGGGAGGATGGGATTTTCGTCCATCCAGAAAACGGCCTCAACGGGCTCATCCGCAACTGGTGCATTGGTGGGTGCTAATTCACTCCAGCCAGCAGCAATGACAATAACCATCCAAGAAGAAAGAAAATCATACAACAAACAGGGTTGGAGGTTGGAATCCGAAAAGTGTGCAATGGCCCCAATTCATAAACCACCAAAGACAATGTCAAAACTCAGTTCCAAGCTTGGCTTCCATGAGTGGAAAAATGTGAATTCAGTGCAATTTCCTTTAGCTTGGTGGTGTTGGGTGAACCGGCACCTACACTTATTAACATGCTAAAAATACAGTGTTCATCAATTCTCAAAAAATCAAAGAACTGGTTTTCAGGCCCATGATTCAAAAAACGAATCAAAGAACTGCTCAAAACACCTACCTGCCCAGAACTGCTTGTTCTTTGCCAGTTCCACTAGGAAACCCATTGGTTCTGTGAAAATTGTCAAGAACCTCCAATCAGTGGTTCATCTTTTACTCTGAAAGTTTTCAAAATCCCTGAAGGCAGGGTTTCTTTGTTCTTGAAAATATTCTAAAATCCTGAACCAGAGGTGACATCAAAATCAAGGAACCACCCAACACTAATAAGAGAATCAGGTTGTTTCTTAACATTATTAATATACCATCCATAGACAAAATTCAGGATCCCTGAGTCCAAAACTAACATTTCCTGAGTTAAAGATGGCCTCTAACATCCCTCACCCACTAAGTTGAAGCTACCAATTTAGGTGTTCACCCTAGCCTTGCTTGGTAGACAATCTTTATCTTGGGAGGCCATGTAAAACAAGCCAGTGAAGGCTATGAAATCTCTCAACTTTTAGAACATATTAAGGAATATAGGTGTTGTAATATTTGTTGAATTAATCTATATTGGAAAGTATATATAACTTGTAGCAATACACGTTAATGGTTTTCAGGTTGCATGTTACAACCCAGTAACCCTTGACCTTTGTTTCATTAGTGACCTCCTAGTATAGGAAAAGGGTCTACATTTAGACCTTTCTTGGATTTAAGGCAGTAGGCACAAGGCCAGTAGGTTGAATATTGCTGCTGAAAATACAGGAAGGGTTTAAATGTAGACCCTTCTATGGAAAAAAAAAAGGACAGGAGAAAAACTTACATTCCCTCCTCACCTATTTCACCTATACTTTGAGTTTGAATTGACCAAAAGAACAAAGTTATTCAATTACAAAAGTTTCTTTTTGGTGATTGGGAGGAGCTTTAGATGGAACATTTTTTTACACGTACAAGTCCTAGCGGTTCGATCCCCCCTTTCGATGGTACCCTTTGTTTGAAGGTTTCATTTCCTTTTTCTCATACATCTTCTTTGGAGTCTAGCTTTAGGGTGAGTAGGGGAATCTGCTTGTGTTATGAGGGCCCTCACTCCCTTAGCCCTACCTTTGGCTTCTTTAAAGGTCATTGCTTATCTATGGGCTTTTCATTCTTTAGATTCATCTTTGTCATGTTCATATTCTTTGATGGAGTTCCAACTAGAAGTAGATTTGGACTTTTCTTTAGACATGTTTAAAACGACATTCATCCATTTGGTTCACCTTTTAGCTAATGGGCTTTCAGGCATGGTATTTTAACACCTTCGAGATTTATTTAACATAGAGGATTCAACTAGTGATTTTTCCCAATTAATTTTAACTTGCTTTTATGTTGCTATAGGGTGTATCCCTGGGAGTATAGCGAAGGCCCTTGGTGTTGCCATACCATTAACTTTGACCAAGTTTTCTAGTGGCATTTGGTCAATAGCTATATGCGAAGTTCTATATCAGTTGGTGAACATGACCTTTTGCCTCCAGTTTTGCGATGCATTTTCAACCCACTTGTTTCCCTACCAATTTGGGTTGTAGTCAAAGGAGGTTGTGAAGCGATGGTGCGCGGTATTTAGGCAATCGTAAATGTTCACCATAATTGTATGTTGTTGTAGGTAGAAAATGTTTTTAACATTGTTTCCTATAAGGTTATATTATAAGAATTGCATGTTATATGTGAGTAGTTGTTTCAATTCATACCTTTCGTTTGTTCCTTTTATGCCCCATAACTCCTTCTTTTCTTTATTCACCACTTTCTTCAAGGCAATTTGTTGTTATTTAGTCTTCCATTAACATCCATCAAACGATTCCTTTGAGTGGTCCTCTTTTTGCCCCAATTCATTTCCGTGCCCTTTGTAACTCTACTAGCCTTTTCCCATTTTGTTTGTTTCCTTTTGTTATAAATGACACCCACATCATTGGGCCTACTTCAATTGTTTATCCAATTTTTCATCATTTTTCTTCCCAATTAGGCTTGGTAGGCCTTGTAATTCAACCCCACAATTGTGTCGTTTGGTCTCCTTCACAATTTATTTTAGAGTTTTCACCTCCATCAAGTTTTTGAACTCCTACTGGGGGCATTAGGGTTTTGGGTGTTCCTTTGGGATCCCTTTTATCCTATTTTCTCCAGGGTGCTTTGGATGATGATGTTTAGCACATAGATGTCCTTCCTAGGTTGGGGGATGTGTCAATGGCATTTGGGATTCTCACCCATTGTTTTGCCCATAGGTTTTATTACCTTCTTTGTTTTTTCCCCCCATTTTTGGATTTTTAATGCTAGCTAATTTCTTTTGATTTGACCTCCATTCATAAATTGGAAAGACTTTTAGGGCCAAGTTATTTGCTCCATTAATTTGTCAACATGCTTTTCTTCCCATCTTTAAAGGTGGGATAAGTTTTATCTCCACAAATGTTATTGCCCCAATAGTGGACTTGGGAAACTAGAGGTTTGTCGCCCCAATCATTACATCCAAGTTTTTGTAGGATGACCACCCATTTTTATTGGGGGCTATAAGGGCCAACAATTCAAGTCCATTTCAATTTTTGGCTTACTTTAAGTGGGTTCATGACCTTCTACCTCGAGCTGTTCAAACTTCCATCCCTCCATTTGAGTAATTGTAAAAAAAAAGAACAGATCATTTTTAAAAGAACAATTCAAAGAACGTGCATGAACATTCATCTTCCAACATCATCTCAAAGTTGTTTATAGATTATCATCATGATCAACTAAAATCTTGCGTAGGCCTTGGTTCAAATGCTTAACCTTCTACCCACCCAACCATTCCATCTTTTAAGATGGCTTCCAACATTTTGTCCTTGACATTATGCACCAAATTGGGTTTCCCCCATCCCACAACTTGTTGTCTTTCTTGATGGATACATGGTTAGCCCATAGATTTGACAAGGATACACCTCTTATGTTGTGCTCAAGGGGGAAAATGCACTACCACACATTATGCAATTTCATTTCCATTGCTAAGGATGTTGGGTTCCATGTTTTGCACAAGCAAATTCATGTTCTTTTGATGCCATCTCTTCAATCATCATGGTGACAAGTTAATATTGTGCCTACAACAAATGATATTCACATTTTGGTAGGTGTAATCATTGTTGACTTGACTCATGCAGATCTTGTTTCGCAAGTTGCTTCTTCCTAGGGAGTGGCCGCAACAATTGCAACTAAGCTTGTGTCATATCATGACCAACACCTTGAAGATGATTTAATCCTTTTAGTAATAGAAATATATGGATGTTTACACCAACATGTTGATGACCTCCTTCATCAATGTGCTAACAAGGCATGGTTGGCGAAAGGTTTTGGAGGTCTTCCTCTTTTTATTTTATGTTCATTTTATAGGCAAAGGGTGTTAATGGCTCTTTAGAGAGTTTAAGCTACCACTTATCTTGTAGAGTTGTGGTAGCAGGAGAGGTTTTTTCTAAGTTCAATGTGTTTTTAGGTTTTCCTTTCATCTCTTTGCACAACTTGTTTCGTGCTACTGGTGATTGGTTTAGGTCCTAGGTTTTTTTATTTCTCCTTTTAAGGCTCCCCATTGTGAGTTTTGCACTTTTGGATGTGGTATTTTGATTAGATTTCAATCCTTCCTCTTTTCTTTTATAATTTCCTTGTCGAATGTTTTTCATTTATTTATTTGTACAAAAGGAACAAAGTGGAAGTGTTCCCTTTTTTATAAAAAAATCATTAAAGAAATATTAACTAAAGATATAACCCCATTATTCTAGAGTTTCAATGTCAAAAAAGAAAAGGAAATCACTACAAATTAATTGGAAATTTAATGTGATACATTTGTTGCTTATGCTTCAATTCCTACCCAACTAGAATAATTAACAAATCTAATAATGAACCATGAAATCAATCTTTAAACACTGGTCCTTAATACAAAACTAAAATGAAAAAGAGTGAATGGGTTAGATTCTGTTTTGTATCCAATTTTATAATCCTTGTCATTTCTCCCACCCATTTTTTAGGATATGCCATTATATGCAAGCTTCACACATCCACATTTAAGCTCCCCACCCATTGATGTGAAAAACACAATAAGATCACATAACCCAACCCAAAACAACCTTCATCAAGCATTTTTCATCCATCATGAAGTTTTATCTAATCACCAACACATATCAAACACACAATGTTATTACATGAAATTTCAATAGGAGAAACTTGTAACATAAATTCTATCAATTCAAACATTATATCTTATGACCAACATCTTTTGTCACAATCCCACAACAATTACATTCCTATTCAAAACTCACCTTGGTTTTTAGATGATGTGAACTGAAATGAGGATAGCTGGATGAGCTTACACACTAATATGAACACATTGAGTTTTTAGGTTTTTAGGTTTTGTCATTGTCAACTTTCTACGTAATGACAATGAAAAACTTTTTGTCATTATCTCTTTCTTCATTTTAGTCATTACCATAACAACTTCAAGAGGGCATGTGAAGGAATGTAGGATGGTTTGTTGTTTGTGTGTAATGAATGCATGGCTTATTTCTACAAACTTGTTGGTGGAGGAGATTGGAACAACATTTATGGAGTTTCTAAAATTGGATAGTGCAATGGAAAATATAAGGTGGATGTAGGATGTGATTTGCAGGAAGTTAAGTACATTTGCGAAGTTTGTTTTAGTGATGTGTAAAAAGCTTATTGTTGTGTTTTAATAGTTGTTAAATCTCTTCCATTGCGCCAATAATTACTTAAACACAAATGGCATATATAATTGTGGTTTTGTATGAAGGGTTGGTGTTGAGATGTGATGACAAAATAAGGTGGTTTGAACTATATAAGATTATGTATGTTGGAAATCCAAAAACCCTACGTTTGTTTGGGTAGCATTTGAGGGATGTGGTTGGTTTGAGTTGGTAGATCGAATGGGGTGCCGAACATGAAAAACCATTAGGAGTATCCTTGAGATGAAGTAGAAATGTGAGCTAAAGTTGGGCCTATATTACCTTGAAAATCACATCCATATGCCCTTGGTTTGTGTCCCATTTTACCCATTCTTATAATGGTTTTTGCATGAACCTAATGTTTGACACCGACATAGAAGTTGTCCACCACAAAATGACAACATAGATGGAAGGGGAATTGATGTAGGGGTATCTTAGAGTGAATCAAACATCACAATGCATTGCATATTAGTGGGTGAAATGTTAGTAACTCAAAATGGACTAAATGGACATTGTTGGATCTAATTTCTAGCTAAACCTACAAGAAACATACAATGATGTGCAAATTAACAACATGAAATGTACAATAGTGTTAGGATGTGCTTTAGAATATCTTGTTGTTGGTTACTTCACTTGTGTAGTAGAAGTTGTTACAACTATCTGGGATTCAATTCTTTTGAGAATAGGTCCAAGCAAAAGCCCTAGTTTTTATTGTAAGTTTTTGTGTCTTGTTGACTCTAGTAATGTAAGAACAAAACCTAAGGTCTTGTTCTTCTATTTTTGTTTAATTACCACTTTGTTTTAGGTTACAATGACACATGATCAACATACAAACAACCCATGATCACAATAGTTTAGTGACACCACAAATGAACAAAGTAAAACCTAAATGCCTTTCCACTTTCAAATTCCTATCAATTCCCTAAAATCCACCCCATTGCTTGGTACCTACCTTGCAATAGAAGTCTAAAGCAACAAAGCTAAGTAATGTACTAGTTATGAAAAACAAAATAGATAGAATTTTGCACTTATAGATCAATGACGATCACCATACTTCATAGTCCATCAAGCTCCATTGCAATCCAAAACCTCACTAATTTATTCTATCAAAGATTATTATTTCCAAGTCAAAAACAAAAATGCCAACTACCATGCATTCACTTCTCCATTATCTCCAAACACTAGAAACTAGTAATCACCAAAAAGATTCATTGGTTGAAAGTTCCTCCATGGCATCATTTCAAGAAGTCTTTAGAAATTTATCTACTTTCTTCAAAAGCAACACAAAAATTTTCTACATATATGATTTACACATTGTAAAAAAAAGTATAAAACATATTTTTAATTTTATGCATCAAATTTTATATTATATGTCAAATTATTGATTATTTGCCTAAAGCTTTGATATTTGAAATTGCCACAATAATTGCAATGATGCTAAATGAAATAATTAAAAATTTGCTTAAGTGTTCTTACATTGTGTTCCAATTTTGAACATGGTAGACATTGGGTGCCCTTTTTTAAGGCTTTTTTTTGTTTTTTTTCCCCCTAGCCACCTCCATGGACATGAAATGACACAAGACCTTTTCAAAAAGAAACTTTCCTCCATAATAACACCCTCACTCCTTTCCCAATACCTGGACATGTTTTGATGCCTTTTTGTGTTACTTTAAAAGGCATTGAAATAATAATTTTTTTAGAATTTTTTTTCTTGAATCACACACACATATATATATATGTGATCTAATTTAAACCCTAAACTCTGGATAAATCCAGAGCACATAAGGACATTTCATTTGTTATTTGAAAGATAACATCTCAAACCTCTCTTTATGTTTGTGAAAAATAGGACGCTTATGGAAACATAAGGTTTTGTTGATTGGTCCTGTGTAAGGTTATGTGTAAAATGAGACAAAAGCATACATTGTGAAAATATTGGCAATTCTTTTGTTAACACAACATACTACCTTGAGTTCTTATTGGCCCAGTAACCCTTCCCAACTTGGATGAAAATCATACCTGTTTTGTTTATGGATAGAAAAAGACATCTAAATTCTCTTGAGGGATAGGTTTAGGGTTTAGTAACTAACAACATCCTTAACATTTGACACATAAAAATAATCACTAGAATCTCATGGCAAGGGAGTCGGAAAGCTCAAGATTAATTCAAGGTTTTTCATACTTTCTAAGAAATATGCAAACATTATTATTTATGGTACAATTTCTATTAGGTCTTACCTTTATTATAGATATATGATTTACATTGTAAAAAAAGAGAGGAGTAGAACACAATTTATTTTTATACATTGAATTGTATACTGTGTGCAACTATTGATTTTAAAACTATGGATTAATTACCCAAATCTTTCATATTTGAAAGTGTTACCGTGCATTTTCATGTTACTTATTGAGAAGGTATTGAAATGATGACTTTTTTAGAATAATTTTTTTTGCACATGTATGAACTGATACATGAGCTGATCGGAACCTTAAGTCCAGAGAACATAATGACATTTCATGTGTATATGAAAGATAGCAATCACCCTTTGGTTAGGCACCAACCAATTGAATGATTGACAATCAGCCTTCTTAAATTGAAGTCCAACTTGCACAAGATCCAAGTCAGGCAGCCATGGGTTCTAACTCAGAGTATGAGAATGCCCAATGATTTCAACTCTCCACAAGGCCTGGAAGGGAAGAAAGACAATATGAAGGGTCCTTTGGGGCTTGGGAAAAAGACGGTCAATTGACATAAGACAAGTTTGATGACTGGGAGGAGAGAGGTTTTGATCCCTTCTTGCTTTCAAAAAAGCAAAAAGGAGGCTCACACTATGAGAAGAAAACAGAACATAAAAAGGAATGCAATATTTCTTGGATCCCTTGAATAGAGGAATGAACTAGAATCCAAAGAAAAAAAGAGCCTCTTCTCCCATGCCAACCATTGAGGTCCTCACATCCAGAACCAACTTTTAGACATAAACAAATGAGTCATTTAGGGTATACTACATGTTGCAAAGTTTTTTCTTCCCTAAATGACATGTAAAGAAAGACCGGACAAGGTGGATTTCATGGCACAAGCGGCATCTCCAGAAAAACATGAAAGTACCCAATGTTCAGAAACGTAGAATATGCAAAATGACAAAATGGTAGCCCCAATGAGTGTGTTGAGCTACTGTTTAAGGCATAGCCAACTCAGAATTTACAAAACTTCAAATTTCATCTGACTCTATAATTTCATAATAATCACCATATGAAGTTGAGCTGCAATTGAAAAAGTTGGGTTTGTGAAACACACACTTGAACGTGTCTTTTTAAAAGTCAAAGCACAAGGAACATCTTCAACGGCAGTTGAAGTTTTCAGTGTATTTGTACAAAACAATTCACTCTAGGCTCCAAGTCTAAAAGGCCAGACTATACTGATTGCACAAAATAGGAAGCAGGAAAGAAAATAGAGCTATCATGCAAGGAGGAGAAAGGGGTACCCTGTGCAAATTACAGTGAGCGAGCAAGAGTGCGGAACTCTGCTAGGCAGGTGTGCAAAGTATTGCAGCGTTTCTGAAGCGCCATGCGCTCTGCCTCCAGTTTCTCAATTGCTCCAGGAGCAACAAACATGTCCAGAAATTTCTCGTCACTCACTGCAAATAGCCGGAGCTGTACATTGATTCCTAGCTCATTTCGGCTGCATTTAACAGCCAAACCAAAACATTTCACAAGTTAAAAGTCTGTAGCAGTAGGTAAATGGGGGGAGGGCTCAGTGTTCCATGAAGGTCTTAACAAAATCCTCTTCCTTCAAGTTTAGGGTTTAGGGCTTTACGATTAACAATTTTAATGAGATAGGGGGAGACACTGGGTGGAGAATTGTTTTTACTCACAGAGGGACCAGAAAGGTTTCATTCAGCGTGTGCACAGCACGTTCAACCAACATCTCACGCATCTTTCCAAACTGCTCTGAAGCCAGGAGACACACTTCCTTGTAGATTGAAGTTCCACGGTTTCCAGAGCCAGATGGTAGAAGCCCAATTGCTCCTGCTGCCCTTCCCCCAGAGGTCCGCCTCCTGTTTCTTTTTCTCTTTAAACCCCCACATGCTTCTGCATTCACCTGTCCAGCATCTCGCAACCCATTCAGACGGCCACTTGCAATTCCAAACTCCTTGCTCCTTGCTTCAGCAGCTGCCAGCTCTGGTGTTGGTGTCTCAGGAACTGTCATCTGGCTCTCAGCAATTCCACCACCTGTGACCCCTCCAATCTGTCGAACTGGGCTTTGCACACATCCTTTGCCAATCACTTGTTTCTTGTCCTGGTGCATCTCATCATCTGTAACCTCACTTTTTGTCATCAATTGATCTTCTGAATCTTCAAGAGATAGTGATGCATGGTGGAAACCACGTACTCGGCCAATACCTGGTGCACCAAAAGAAACCATAATGATCAGTTTTTGGTCACCAAATCCACAGGTTCCCATAACATGCTAAAAACTCTCTTAATGAAAAACCAGAAACTTGTCAATCAAGACTAACTTCAGGTGCATATTAGTGTGTTCTATGTTAAGGTGCAGTCACTTACTTCCCATGCCTTCTCTTGAAGACTGATAGAGATGGGTCTCACAGCCATAAACTTCAGAAAACGAGTTGATGATGGCTGCCAATTGGTGGTGCACAAGATCCTTGGAGCGTCTAGCCACCTCACGGATAATGGTATCATGAGCTTGTCGCAAGGCAGCATGGAATCCAACATACATGGAAATGTCTGATGTGATTGTCTTCACTGCATCTGTATCCTCCACAAGCTCAACTGTGTGAGCTTTCTAATAAATATCATCCACATGGATTGCTACCCTGAATAACAGATGTGGAAATAAGGGTTTATTGAGAAACAAGGGTATTTGTGGAACATACTTATGGAAGCCCGCTCAATGTGAACACGCTCAAGTGCAAGCCTATACAGACTGCGGAGAACATATACAAGGCGGTTGCAAGCAGTGTCAAGCAATGGACCTAACCATTCCCGAGCTGCTGACTGGGCTAGGACAAATGCAGCTTCTAGTGGACCACCCCGTCTGCCTGCCTGGCCTTGCAAGATACTCGCAACCTGCTTCACACATCATTAGGTGAGAAAAGCACCAACATGGCTGATTGATATTATTTAATCAATAGAGATCTCCCCCTGCCTCTCACAGAAGATCTTTGTGTGCAGCAGATCAGAAAACACTAAGACAGCATCTAACCTTCTCCTTTGAGACAGGTGGACACTCTACTGAGCAAGCCACACACTTGAACTCATGGAGCACTCGATCAAAAGCAGCTCCTCCATAAAGTCGTAAGCCTGCATTTACTGGCTGGACATCCTCAACCTGACCTGGCCATCTTCCAAAGCCACTTTCACTCCTCTCTTCCTCAGATGTGCAGCCCCAGGCTGCAGGGTCTGGACTATCAACCCCATCCAGCAGAGCAACCTGGCAAAACCCTTTTTGTGTCAGAAAGAAGATAATCTGAAGTCATTAGTGCTCATGCATTCTGTCTGCAAGCACAGCTCAACAATTGCAGAACTGGAATAATTTATTTATGTGCATACCACGTGGTTGGCCACAGATGATGCATGGATCATAGCCAAACGACGCAAGGCAGCCACATCAGCTGCTGCTGAAATCTTTGCATCTGCAGCAGCCAATTCTGCAGTCACCTCACTGCAGCGTTGATCCAACAGCGATAACGTTTCTGGTGCCGCCTGCCTATATCTGTGATAACTCCAACAAAGGTGCACAGATGATTAAGGAAAGATCAAAGGGGCCCCAAATACAGCATGCTTGATTTCCTACTCTTGATGACAGTCAATGTTCTCTTCAGAAGCATAAGTAGCATGGCAAAGGATCATGGATAACAAGCTTATGTCATGTCAACTGATCAAATCTGGGTTTTCATCTTCAGAAGTAAACTCTGACCTGCGTTGCAACTCTGCTTCCAAGAATTGCCGCAGGTTCCCGAACCCAATATGTTTACCAAACTTCTCAACATCAAAACCACCAGCCACATTCTCACTAAGCTGCCTTAAGATATCTGTGTCAACAGATGCAATCTGGCGCCGGAAATCCTCATTGGTGCTGCTGTTCCGGTCCTTGGGCAATGCCACAAAGAAGGGTCGGGCATTATCACCCAGATACCCACCTGCACTTAAGTATCTGTCTACTTCCCAACGCTCCGCAAACTCCTGCACAGGCAGGGAGCAGGGTTCAGGGATTTGGGTGGGTGAGACAGAGTCATGGATCAGGATTTGTCTCAGGGTTTGGGTTTTTCCAAGAGAATGGACAAGAAACAAACGTGAGAAGACGGCAAGAGAAAGAAAGCAGCTTGTGAACACCTTGAGGCGGTTGTCAAACTTAGAAACCACAACAATGGTGCGCTCCAGAGAAGGATCGATGGCCTTTACAATATCAAGCCAGAGTGATGAGCACCATTCCACACTGCTCTGTTGCAAGAAGAGCAGCAATCTGTGTTTTGGAGCTGCCAATGTTCGCACCATGGCCAGTATCTCATCTGGTGTATTCTCTGGCTCACCTTTCTTGCCTTTGAGAACAAACCCAGGAGTGTCGATGATGGTGAGATTAGGGCAAAACGCGTACTCAGCTCGCATCACTATCGGCTTTGCCGATACTGCTGTCCCCAGCATCTTCAAACAGTCTTCAGTTCTCACCCGGATCGCTTCAGCTACTGCTGAAGCAGGCATGATCACTGGACCGTAGTCATCTGAGTCCTCCTCCTTCAGAACCAGCAACAACCCATTTTCAGAACCGACAAGAACTAGCAAGGAGGCCATAAGCCCGAACCATTCGTGATCCTAGAGACTTGATGCTCAGCTGCAAGGATCAAAGCGAAAAAATACGCATCTTTGAATGACTGCAGTAGAGTTGGGATTGCAAGCTTTGCTTACTTGGAGACGGCAGCGAGGCTCCAGAGCAGTAGGATCGTGCAACATCTGCAGCATGAGCGGGCGGCGCGTCCCCATCTCCACTTCCCGCACATTGAATCTGAAGCCCAACAAGGCCTCCAGCAGCGAGCTTTTCCCGTCAGATTGGCCTCCGACCGCCACTATCTCCGGGATTGGTAGTTTCTCCCCAAATGCAACTGCACTCGCTTGCAGGCGACTGTACGCCTCGTACCTGGACTTGGATGCCTCGCTGTTGTAAATCGCCTCTGCGTATTTCACGACTGAATTCTGCATCGCGGGATGGTCTAAGTTCCCACTATACCCAGTTGCCATCGCCATGATGATTATCCGAGGAGCCGTCAAAAACACTCAAAAACAACAGCAGCAACAGCAAGTCCCTCTTAGATATTTTATTTTCTTTTCTTTAACGCTTATACAAGCTCCAAAAGCTCAATTCTCAATCGTCTACGCCAACAAAGAAACACTAGCAGAAGTGCACATGTGAACCTCCACGCACACACAGACACACACACACACACACACAGTCAATTATATCACGTTCCGAAACTTCGATTCTAGCTTCACATTTACTACTACAAAAGCACCCACATTTGCATTCCCAGGAACCCCGACATGTGCACACATGAGAGCATCAACCAGAGCTCGTCACAGAAGCTTCTTTCTTTTCTCTGCTCTCAGCCATGCTGCGGGGCAATGGCGATGGCAGAAGGTCGTGGCTGCACAAGAAGAGCTCGCAGGAGACAAACGGCCATTCCTCGTCGTTTGGGGCTGAAGCCGATTCCCAACAGCTAGGAGCAACCTGAGGAGTTTTTTTGAATTTCTATAACCTCCGGTCCCAGAGTTTGTCCACTGGATATATCACATTTATAGTTACCGGCTCGTTGTTTTGGAATTTCAATCCCCAACGGTTTCGGTTTCTGTCCAGTGGAAATAGGTTATATCTATCGGATTGTGGTCTATTCTTCGTTTAATCTTAGTCGCTTATACTATCATCTGACAGATATTGCCTTTATTCCCCGTGTTTAGTCTCTGTTCGATGGGTATGTACACAATTTGAAACCCAATTTAAGCCCAAATATTCGTTCTTAGCAGTGTGATGATTGTTTTAACGTAGGGTGTAATCCGTATACCTTCCGGACATTAGGTTTTACCTTTAGATATGTAGAAGTGTATCTCCAACGGTCATAATTTAGACGTGGCAATTGGCCAATGGCTAGTTTCTTTTCCGTAATTTTAAATTTTGCCCGGTGAAAAAGAAATTGAAAAAAAAAAAAACTACTAGAACAGGTTTTTGGGGTCCCTTGTAGTTCTTGGAGTGCACTTTAGAGCCCATTTTAAAATCCTAGGGTTCTGCTGGTGCACGGGCAGCTCTTTACTTTTATCAAAAGCCTTCAGTTGCTGTTCTAAAAAACTAAATTAGAATGGTTCGGGTTTGGGTTCCCCACATAAATGTAACCAGGAAATTGGTTCCATGTCTTGGTCTTGGAATTGTTTTTATGGTTCCCGATTTTGGTTCTGGTTCTAAAAATTAGACTCGATTCCTTGTAACCTGGACTAAAACCAGCAGTTAATTATAACTTAACCTCCAGTTAGCCCATGGTTCTAGTATTTTTTTTTCAATTTTTTAAATTAAAAAATCTGGTTCTAGTTGGACACATAAATGGAACTGAGAATCCAATTCTAGGTCTGGTCCTGCAAAATAAAATAAAATAAATTAAATTAAATCAGGTCTAAATCTAGAATCAGTTCTAAAAATGAAATCTGGTTCTAGTTGTGATTCACATTTGACTAACCTTTACTAACCATGGTCCGAACCCTCCAAACTGGATACCCGCCCAACATCGGTGCTTTCTTCAAATGAGTTATTATGAATTGCAATATTAAACTTTAGGGTTAAGTGGGTGGCCTTGTATAAGCCAGTGCCATGCTATCAAAACATGGTTAGCAAGGCAGAATGCCTATACAGCCAAGACTTCCCCAATGCAACAACAAAGAAACTAATCAATTTTATGATTAAAATTGATTGAAATCAATAATCAAGGTATCTTGTTAGTGAAACACCCCCAGTCAAATGGATTCCTTGTGAAACATCTCTATGTCAGCTTGGAAGGGAAGTTGGAAACAGGGGGAGGAAATGGATTGTCAATATGGTAATTTTTTAATCTTTCTTTCATAAAATTTTTAATTCTTATTGAATATCACAAAAAGGACTAAATTATGTGAAAACATTGAAGTCTTTTAACAATGGAAAAAATAATGAATGGTCAGTTTGATATGGACCTTATAATGGACTGCGTAACATTCAAAAAACCACATGCAAAATAATGAATATGAGCTTTTATCTCTCAATGTGTGTACAATTACATATTTGAATTTATATTGTGATTGTTTAAACATTTTCAAACACACTAATCGAAGATTGATTTTGAAAAACATCAATCTAACTATCAAAATGGACTTTATCATGTATGATAAATTTGCCATAAATCAAAATGCGATTTGGTTTAATGCACAATCTTTTAATGTTAGTGAGTTTGCATTTCAACAAAAAAAATTAGGTGAATTGGAATGTTTCATTCTTAATTTTAAATGGATAGGAAGTAATGATTAGTATGTTGTTGATTGGTGTTTTTTTAAGTTTCAAAGATCTTTTTTGCTCATCATGTTCACAATTCATTCCCAAAGTTGGAGAGGCTCTTCATGTTGATAGTTTTTTTTTAAAAAAAAGTTGAAATTGGTGAATTTTTTTTGTTTATTACATATATATGCACATATGGTTCAAATATGCTTTTGGTTATAAAATTCACTTATTTTGCACATGTTTAGGGTTCAATAGGTGCCTTAAACCTTATAACCCTAAACCCTAATACCTTTTCAAATGCACAATGTAACCTTTAACAAGCCAAAACGTGAACTCATTATTTGTGAAATGCATTGATCCATAGATCTGCCAATAGAGTTTGACAAGACCTTTCTTGGTGTCTAGATGCAAATTAGGGTTCGTGGTTTTCGAACTCGAACAATTTGGCCCAAAAACTTTTTTAATGTTAGCGATAATGACATGTTCACTGATGATAGCAAGTTTCGGGTTCAAACCCAGGCTTGACAATTTCCTGATTACTACAAAATATTCTTTAGTTTGCTTATGGAACTCAGTAGGTTCCCATGGAGGAAACTCTGCATTTATAGCTTTTCTCTTCATTTTATTTTTTCCAAATTAGATTTCCTATCCTCCTTCAACATTTTGTTATACAATTAGTTACCATAAAATTTTTATAATAAAACTTCAAGAAATCTGAAATGAAATGTGTTCACAAAGATCAAAACCTAGCAATGGAAGTTGCAATGTATGTGAGCACTACACTTCCAAAGAAAAGCAATGACCTAATTATGTCAAAATGAAAATGAAGAAAATGATTGATTTGTCGCATACCACTTACCCTATCCATTTCAAATTAGTTTGCCTTTTTCCACATGTATTGACATGATGTAAAAATTTCCACATGTCAAGGTTAATTAAAATTCCTTGTCAAAATTTCAAAAAGTCTATCCATTCAAAATGTCACTCCAAAAGTGAACAAAGTAGTCCATGTCCTAAGGAAATTAAGGAGCAAGTAATGGTTGTTTTAATTGTGACCGCACCCAATCTTGGGAATTTATATTACAATATCACTACAACTCATTAAATAAAGTATTCAAAAAATTTCAAAGAAGAGGTAAAGTTAGACTCTCCTTTAGTACTCACAACATTCCATCACCACCACTTTTATATCACCACAAAATTCATCAAAATAGTAAGCTCCAAAGCGCTAAAGTCCATAGTTTCTCGTTGGAACCATTAATTATCATATTAAAACAAGAAACACAACAACCTTGTTTGCCACATTTTTATCACCCCCAATAACTAGTCCACCAAATGCATACCTATAAAACCACGAAACATTCCAAGTATAATTGTCAACTCATCATTACACATAAAACTTGCTTTCTATTTTTTGTTTCCCATTCCCATTTTCATCCTTGATTAATCTCCATCACCATACATCCATTTAGGCTTAAGGCCCTCATAAAATGACAAAGACCACCCCATATGGAATTAACCCATCTACTAAATAAAGAATGTAGACCTTGTTGTTTCTTTGTTTATGTGAATTTGTAGTAGACTACCTAGATCTTCAATAATAGCTACCAAATTATCCCTAACTTCAAAAGCCGTTGAGAACATTGGATCACCTTTATATTTAATATTCATTGGAGCGTTGGAATCTTTGATTTTACCACAAGATGAAAGTAAATTAATGTTGGCCCTTCATTTGTCAAGAGCCTATATGAAAAGTTTGTATTTCAAACACCTTCCACTCTATAATACCATGTGCCCCCAAAAATCATATCACCTTTGTACCAAGTATTGCCCTAATAATCATCAAATGCTTGTTCACACCTATGCAAGGGCTTGTTGTAAAAAATAAAAATAGAATGGATTGCCATTTTCCAAATCATCATCAATTACAACAAATTTATTTCCCACTTCAACACTCTCAACATCAAATTCCAAGTCACAATCATTTCCATTCTCGAAATTTGAGTTTGATGCCTCAATTTCATTGATCACAATATGTGTTTACACATTAAGAATAATTAGGAATACCATGCATTATATGTTTTGATGAAGTGTAACACTAGTTGAAAAGAAAATAAAAATGAAATGGAATCAAAATGTGACAATGCAATATTAATACATGCAACTTGTAGGGCTCAAAGCCATGTATGATGTAACAAAGTCAAATATGTGATAATGCAAACTTTGGATTTAAACACCATACCTGTGAAACATTGGTGGGTTCCAATGTTAGTTCAATCTCCAAGGCTTCACATGTTCTTTTCCCAAATAGGACGGAAAGTTGTCATCCATACACTCACTGTAAAAACATGCAAGGTCTTTCACATTCAACAAGGTGCAATCTTAGTGGGAAATAGAAGCCATAAAGTGCATGGAGTGTAAACCATCAATTTTCTTGCAATCCAACTTGTTATGCTATCCACAAGTCTTTAGGCTTGATTAGATGAAAGTAGTGAACCACATTCCTTCAAGCATTTGGGTAAGATACATGTTGTTCAAAAAAATTTCATTCACAAAAAACAACAATATTAGCAACACTTCAAAGTTGTTCACTATCCATTTTCATTTGTTCTTTCCATTTTCCTATTTCAAAATAACCCATGCCCCATCATGAACACCTTTATTGTGTTCGAGTTACCAAAATAGGACCACACCATTTGACATCTATGTGGTAGGTGCTAGGAATCAACCCTAGCCTTGGATTGATACTTGCAAGCATGTCATCCAAAGAAACATGAACATTTGCAATGAACAACTAGCAAATTTAAAAGAATGGAAACTTCATAAAAACATTTTTGTATGTTTTTCAGAAACTTCAACAAGACAAATATTTGATAACATGGTACCATGTGTGTTTGGACTTGAACTAAACTGCACAACTATCCGACTAAACTAAATGTTTGTTGAAGTGCATGCCATGCTCAATCAATTGCGACCAATGTAATTCAAAACAATGTTGGACAAATAGTGTGTTATGTTCAAAGTCATCTGAAATATGATAATGATATTTTGTTTTTAATTTTTTTGCACCTAAGCCCACGTTTTGAATGTTTTCAAGATTCCACTTGTAACAGATGTGGATAAGTATTATTAAATGAAATTAGTCCCAATGCATCTCTTGTACAAGTCATGAAAATCAATGAAAGTATAATTTTCAACAAAATCCAAGACAAACATGTAATGTGTCAAGTGGGAAAGTCTTAAGGCATGTCCTATATTGCTCATCTTGGAACTAGGCATGAAAATTGTGCACAACAATGTTTTGCAATTATGATAATATGTAGGAGAAAAATACTTGTGAAATGGGTTTTTAAAATTGCAACCTCAAGACCTTGTTATCAAGGCCTACCCTTGTTTTCTTGTGCATTATTTTTTGATAACACTTCTAAAGCATCACTTTCCCACTCCTTTTATCCTCTTCACCAAGACAAGTCATAAGCATGTCAATTCCACAATCCTCACATTCTCCCTTTAAGCAAACCAAGTTGTGGAATATGGAATCTCCTAGTGCACATAAAACAAATTTCCACATATCTATCAAACCTTGGAATGTAGTGTTAGTAGCCTTGCACATACATAGGGTGGAGCTACAACAAACATCACATTTGTAGGTACACAGTTTCCCATGAATCCCCTTATTTTCACCTTGCATGTTGTTGAGGCCATCTTGGAGCTCAACCATCTCAACATGGTATTTACAAGTGTAGGTGTTTCCTTCTTTCAATTTTTGGACATAATATGGTTTGAAATTTTCAAAAGATCTCAACCTTACATTGTTGCCATGGGCCTTCATAAAACAAATATAGAATTATAACTACAAATTCCAACTAGACCACAATTAAATAATTGGCCTACAAGATAAATACCTTAAGTAAATAAGAAAGTAATCAAATGTCTTTAACAAGTATGCAAGAAGGAATCATAGGTTATGATGGCAAATATTGTCTAGTATTAGTTGACTTATCCAACGTACATCACAAGTATATATAAACATTAAGTGGGCCTCAAGTATTGTAACTTTTTGTTTTGTAACCAAGGCAAAAACAAATATGTAAACATATAGACCAAGACACCATGGACACACCACAAGTATTGGAACTAGTATGACCATTAGTGATCAAATAACAAAGGACAATGCAAGTATGCAAACTTGCAACACAATGGACATACTATTGTGGACTTTTTTGGAAGTCATAGTCGTAGTTTTTTTTAAGTCAATCAAGTATTGTTGCATTATATTCAAATCTTTTTGAGAACCTTGGCAAAAGTGAAATGAAAAATTGAGACCTACATTCTAATATTTCAAACCAAAACAAAAAATTACCAAAAGGATAAATGTGCAATTCAAAGTGGACTTTACAAAGGATGGTACATCCAATGTCACAATCCAAACTACCCCCAAAAAATTTATCATTATGGACTTTTTTCTTTTAGTGGAGTTAGAAATTAAACCTATAACTTTTTACCATCACGCATTGAAGTACCATAACATTTAAAATGAAAAAATCAAGCAAGAAAAAGTCTTTCAAAAATTTTAAGATTTAAAATGAAAATGAAAATTCATAAAGTCCATTTCGATATCTAAATTGACTTTTTCAAGGCCTATATTTTTAGAGGTTTAAAAAAATAAATAAATTATGGTGGTATGAACTTGGAAATGGAAAAAAATGTGAATTTCAGCAACATTGAAATTTTTTTTTTGAAAAATCACTGGATTTGGACTACAAAAATGGACTTTCATCTACCTTTTTTGGGTGAATGTAATGTGCATTTACCCACAAGAATTCCAACCAATCTAATTAGTAGTGATCAAATAACAAAGTATAATGCAAATATGCAATCTTGCACACAAGTATTCTAATTAATCTGACCAATAGATATCAAGTAACAAAAAACTATCCTAGTATGTAGACCTATAGACCAAGGAACCATGGACACAACACAAGTATCACAACTAGCCTAACCAGTATAGTGATAAAATAACAAAAGATTAAACACAAGTACTGAATGGAACATGATAAGTAAAAGATATGTGAATAATCATCCACCTTGACGAGTAAAATACAATGCCCATAAATATACAAACTTATAGAACAAGGAGCCACATGGACATAACACTTTAAACCCAATAGATTTGACTAGTAGTGACCATGTAAAATAAGTAACCAAAAGTATTGAAATAAAAGGAAAAATAACTATAACTATAACTATTATTGGTAATTGTTTCAAGTAACTATTGATTATAGTTATTATCTAATAAAAAACTATTGTCACAAAGGTTTTTGTTATGATCGACCAAAAGTGTTGATCCAGAAAAAGAAGTGATGACATTGCACACCTATTGAGCCTTTAAAGAACTAATACAATATTGACCACCATTAACTAATTGGTCAACCTACATGAAAAATATAAAACATCCTTTATAAATAGGACAACATAAAGATGAAAAGTGGGTAGACCACATTGACAAAAAACAAAATGACATAGAAAGAAAAGTAGAAATTCATATGATGTAATTATAGGCATGTGTCTTTTGTAAATAATGAGTGGGATGGTCTTCAAAGGTCTTCACTCCTATGCATCGTTGCTTCATATCTTTTGCTATTGGTGAGATGGTGGTAGTTGTGTCCTAAAAATTCAAGATTAATTAATGATTAACTTCATCCATGACATTTGAATGTTGCTTCAATGGCAATCCTCCCCAATTTTTTTCCCTAGTGAAGTCCACATGTATCCTTCAAGATACATCCTTGCCCAAAAGGTATATGGTATCGCCAATTGCTTTTGATATGAAGTGTTGGGAAAGGTTAATTTGATTTGACACCACTTTAGTTAAAAGATCATTTTTGATGAGCAAGTTTTCTTTCAATTTGTTAGTTGTGCATATGCAAATTTTAGGCTTTCAAGAAGGCACAATTTTTGTTAAATGACTTTAACATTTTGAACAAACTCTAAAAGCAAGCCTTTAACATTGTTTTTGTTTACCTCCTGAGGACTTTTTATTTGTCTTCATCACTAAAGTTGTTTCTAAAACTATGTAACACATTGTTTAAGATTTCAACACCTCTCTGCCACTTTCTAAAAATGGATTTGAAGTGTTAGTAGATATTAAACCATCTGGGTAGTTTTGGGAGGCCAAGTTTCTTTAACAATTTTGGAAGGCAAAGATTTCTACCATAATAGCACATTTTTTTGCTCATTTAGCCCTTTTCGTATCATAATCTTTGGCACGCCTACAAGTACCCATAAAATTCATAATGTCACCACAAATTAACCACAACAATTGTATTCAATCAAATGTACATATAATCACATGATTATCATTAAACCAATCAAAGAACTTTGTTTAGTACCGTATGATTACAATTTGAATTACCTTATGTGTTGTAGCCTATCGAACCTTTATAACTTGGAGCCTTTTAGCTTGGGTCATTCTCACATTCCTATTGTTTCCCATTTTGCTATAAGTTCATAAAACAACCAAGAAGGATAAATGGGTGAACCAAAAGGTCAAATTAGATAAAATGAATTGACACTATTAAACATGCATGCACAATTCAACAGTTATAAAAGTTAAAAATTCAAACCACATATAAGTAGCCTCATGTACATTTTTAAGTGTCCATACAACACTATGGTTTGGATTATGCTAATGGAAATTTAAAATAATTAATTTGCAAGTCTACTCAAACCCTAGCAAAAGATTTACTTTACTTGAATTTTTATTTGAGCAAAAATAAATCTTAGTTAAATTATTGGATGGAAAATTTGAAATCTTGCCTTATTTTGTACACATAACACCTATGGTAGATAAAGGATATACCATTTAGGTTAGTGTCCATGTTTCAATACTCCCTGCAAATTGGAAGTATAGTGATATTGGCATCAAAGGTCAACCCATCAAAATTAGAAGAAGGGGAACCCTAACCAACATCTACAAATGTTAAATAGTTTAGGTGAGGATCATAACAAGGTTAGTAGTCACGAAGAGTTTAACCTTTTTTGTTATTGACTAGTTCAAAGGGAATGTTATAATAGACACAATGTACAAGTTCACAAATGTGACAAGAGGAAAACAACTTCAAACCCAACACATCATATTGTTGTTGTTTGTCAAGTTTACAGAAAATACCATATGAATATGCAACCAAGAATTTTTCTATGCCATCAAGCCTAGCTATATTTTTAACTAGGTAACCAAATGTAATTGCAATATGCCTCAACATTCATGCCCTTGTCCTCTTTGTTGAAATTTGCATAATGCAAAACCCTTTTCACATTAGAAGAAAAACAAGCATTTTCGACTAGTTTATACAACTAAATTTTAATCACAAGCGACATTTGCGACTAAAATTTCATTAGTTGCCTTGGACAAGTTGCATGCGATATTAGTTACAAATGACAAGTGGTATTGGATGAAAGACAAAGTCAACAAATACAAGTTCATCCTTTGACTCTATTGTATACGTATTGTCACATGTGACTAAGATGTAATTATTTTGGTCACAATTGAGGATAAATGACATGTTGCCATGTGTTTCAATATTTAATTATTTAAAATATAAATATTACTATTATTTTGAAATAATCTAGGATGTTCAATCCAAATGCTTGGATCATATTATATTACGACACATGGCCCAATGTAAATATGCCACATGGTATTTCAATATGAATTTAATACAAAATATTAATATTAAGTTGGTAGGCACTTGGGTAGGTACATAAGTAAGTGCTTACAAACCTAAGCTATATATCTACCTACCTATTTAAGTAAAAATGTAGGTAGGTATGTTTTACCTTCCTAAGTTAAATACCTATTCATATAGGTAGGTATCTACATAGGTAGGTACATAGGTCAACCTAGGTGGGTAAGTCAAATTATGTACCTATTTAGCTAGGTAGATAAGTAGTTTGAAGAGGTAGGTAATTTAGAATTGTGCATAATTATTATTTTTTGTTTTGGGTTAAGCTTTTTGATTGGTTCATCCCATGTGCACAAATTTTTTATTGTGAAATTGGATGACTAAACCCTTTGTTTAAATAATGTTCAAAATAGGAATGGAGAACCAACAATATGGGATAAATTTTGAAATTACAATGTTCTCACAATTTAAGTTGCAATTCTAAAACTTTTTTCATGCCTCTTATTCTTTGCTTTTAGATTTCTAAACAATTCAACTACATGGCTCACTAAATAATTAAATAATCATTTAACTAATAATGATAAAAATTGACATATATTTAATAAAAAATTATACACTACAAATATTAAGTATTCATCATTAACTACTTAAATAATTAATAACTTCTTAATATTTAATTGACTAGCTTTGTACTTATTCATAAGTTGTTCAAACATAATTCATAGATAAATAAATAACTAAAATATTTAAAAATATTTTATTACTTTTAAAAATCTGGTCAAATTATAGATAATATGATTAATGTAAGAATATTTTAATTATTGTAATGAAAAATTAACTATTTTAAATATTTATTTTCAAATTATAAATAATGAAATAAAAATTATTATTACAAAATAATCTCCTATACTATATTATTAAAAAAATTAAACTAATTAAATTAAGTATTACATAATTAAATTTATTATTCTAAAAATTGTTATTGGTCAAGTAATTTTTTTTCTACTGGTAATTATTAACCACACATATAATAATTTCCTAAACATACCATTAATTCTTATAATTCCTATTAAAATGTTATAAAAATATTTATCATAGATACGTATTTACAAAATTAGAAAAAGAAAAACTTAAATTAATATATAATAATTCCTGAAATAATATTAATTACAATTATTATTTTAACTACATTATAAGTTTCCCATTTTCTAATTCAGATTTAAAGTTTAAAATTACATATTATGAATAATTATGTTGAATAAGAAAATAATTATGCATATATTATGATTAATTTTTATTTAAACTAATTACAATGAGTTTAAAGTAATGTAACATTAATTAAGGTAATTAATTTCTTTTACTATAAGAATATAAATCATATAATATAAAATTCTATGTTATAAGAATTATTATTTAATGGAATTTATAATTAATAAATATATTCATTTATAATTATTTATAAAAATGATTTATTATGGATAACACTAGTGGAAAAAAACCTTGAAACTCAATCAATTATTTTTTGAATTGAAATAGCAATTTTCAGATTCAAATATCAAATTTCAAAGGAATTTAAATAATAGTTATATATATATAATCTGTTTTTTTAATTTAAAATTTAAAGGTCAAAATTGAAATAACAATTTTTAGAAGTAAAATATCTATTCTCATATTTAATTTAATTTTTAAAAGTTCAATCATTAAAATAAAATTTCAATAAGAGTTTTCAGAATTGAAACATCGATCTTAATATTTAAATAAAATTTTCATAATTGGAATTATAATTTAGACTCAAACATATATTTATGAATAAACTAATAATTTTAAGAACTCATATTAAAAAATTCAAATTCAAATAATTAAAAAAAAATTCAAGTATAATTTATAGAATTTAAATAACCATTTTGAGATTTTGAATAAAAAATTTCAGAGTTCAAATACTAATTTTTAGATTCATTATATGCATAATATACATACATATGCATAATTAATATCCACAAAAATATATATTTATGATATATAACATATCATAAATATAATATTAATACATACATAAAAATACACCTTTAAATCATTGTAGAATATCTTTAAGATGTGATTAATTTGATGACTATTGTGAGTAATGGGACATATCAATTTATTAATGGATGAAGCTAGACTTAAAAACCATCCAACCTATAGGATGAAAATTTTGAATAATGTATCATAGTTGTAAGGGTGACCAAAATAGTTGAAATTTGATCTTATAGTCGCAAATACTCCCATTATGAAAAAAAAGGGCCTTTTGCAACTGGACTTGCAACTAGGTTTTCCAATTGCATTGGACATGTGCAATTGGAGCCCCCCTAGTTCTATCGACAAGTTGCACTAGTTGCACTGGACAAAATCCATCGTACACTAAACCATATCTCACTAAGAAATACGGGCAACTAGGTGCAATTCATTGCAACTCAACTACAACTAAATGCCACATCAACTTTCCCGCAACATTTGTTGATGATTAAACATAATTTGTCAATGCTTTTCATCCATTCAACCTACAAATGATATTTTCTAAACAATATGCCATTAATTTGCATCTCATTTGAGACTACCGTGCAATTGACTTTACTAAAAATATTAACTATTGTGAAATTAATATACTTAACCTTTACAACTATGGAATAATTCCAAAAGGCTGACAAGTTACAACTGGTTGCAACTAAAATACAACACATCAACTTTTTGATGAAAAGCCTTCGACAAACGGGCAAAAATTGTTGATGTTTTTTGTCCATCCAACTTTTGCATGGAATTCGTGGGTTAATTTGTCACTATCATGCCACCAATTGGCAACTACAGTGCAACCATGCATATCATAAATGTGAAACACATGATAACACATTTGTAACTATAATTTAACCTAGTTGATCAACAAGTGCAACTACTTTATAATTCACTGATTGGAATAGGTGCGACTCAAGTCACCTAGATTGCAATTGCTATCATGTTGACTTTGCCATGAATTTTCATCAATAATCAAACAATTTTTAAAAATATTTTTCATCCATTCAATGTACGAATGACATTGTCATTGTCTGTCAATATGCCTATCATCATAGTTGTGCAAGTTCATCCCCATTATGAGACAACTAACTATGCTATAGTTATGACATAGAATACCAACTACTTAAAATTTGCAAGCATATTACCACTTAGTTGTTAAATATTTACAACTATAGTGTAACTCATTAACTACAACCGAACACGCTTAATATTGCAACTTAGATGCAACTTGGGCCATGTCCATTTTCATTGAACTTTCATCAACAAAAAAATAAATTTGCTGATGTTTTTCCTCCATCCAACCTATGGATGATATTGTTCCATCAATCCATTCATATTGTGCGACTATGTAACAACTAAATTGAACTTAATTAACGACAACTAAAAAACAACCTATAACTATTGTGCAACCATGTTGCCACTTCCACAATTTTCAATTTTTCATAACGTTGTGAAATTTAAATCAAATGATTTAAAATTTTTCACTAGTACATTATGGTATGATAATGTTGATGATTATGATTATTTTAGGTTGAAAAATGTCCTTCCATGTTGAAGATTAACTTAAGCTAAGTGTTTTTTTAATCATTTGATAACAATAAAATGAAGTTTTGCATTTTGAAAAAATTGGGTTATGTTCCTGTATTAAATTATTGGTGTATATTTACACAAATACACAATTGTGATTCAATTTCATATTCATGATTCTTATGCTTTCTTTTAATTTTGAGGCCCAAATCATTTATGTGTGAATTTTAGAATAATTCAAAGTGAATGAAATCTTACATGTTGCTACTTTTCATATTATATGTAGTTATGATTTTCCAACAAATCCTATACACCATAGTGTGCATTTACCCTTTAGAACTAAAACCTTAGCTAGTTGAAGTTGTGCAAAGGTGAAGGACACTTGGAACCACCTAAGAAAACAACACCCACTACTTGGTCCTTGGAATTGCCATCGTTTTTTTTTGAACAAGGAGTCCAAGTTTGGTGAGGGTTCCTTTGATTTTTGATACCCCATAAGTAAGTTGACCAAGTTGACTTATAGAGGGAGGTGCATGAAATTCTACCCCACCTACTTTTTTCCCAGTTTTTGCCTCATAGACTTTATGGAGAGGAAATTGGAACATGCCTTCATGTATGTCTAACTAATCATTTTTTAGCAAAAAGGCAAGAATGGTTGGATGGAACAATGGGAGATGTATAAGGTGAGGATTACCAAAATGTTTGATGAAGTGTTTCCTAGTTGTTAGTAGGATGAATATTGGTATCAAATTCAACTCCAAGCCTTTTTAAATGTTTTACAGGTCTTACTTTATTTATGTTATTGAAACTTGATTTCATTTCTTTTTTAGCACACACCAAGATTCAAACATTCATAGGTTCTAGTAATCATTAAAAATGAAAAGGAATTCAAAACAAATATTAAGGCAAAATTTTTGAGACTATAGAAGGCCTTATTAAAGAAGCTACTACCAAAATTGAATAAGCCATTATTGAAGTTGTCATAATACTAACCACATTTGCTATATAGAAAGTAGGGCCTATTGCCATGGTAGAATTTTTTTGATACAACTAATTTTCATTATTTAGGATAGTTTGTGCATCTCCTTTAGGTTAGTGATCATAAGGATGTAATCATAAATAGGAGGGAGGATGATGTTAAAGGCTTAAATAAACTTTAGGATTTTTGAATTGAAACCGTAAATAAAATTTCATTACGAAAAATTGATTACTAGAATTCATTACAAAAAAATAATAATAACATATTTAAAAATAATTTTTCTTATTGAAAATATACTAATAAAAACTATATTTTATTTCTAAAACTGAAATTTTAATGATGAGCTGGTAAATGTCAATAGGATTCGGTAGTGGTAGATGGGATTAGGTATAATTAGTTTTGGAATAAGTTTAGCATATTAGTTATTTTAAGGGTAGTCATTATTTTGAAAATTAAATTTCCATCATTGTTTTGAGGCACTTAGGTGTGGAGTTTTTTTGTGAGGGAAAGGCATATCTTATCATTATACTTTAATGTGAAAGATTTGAACTTTTTGGTATGCTTGAAGTCATCTTCTCCATTACAAGTTTTTTGCTTTTGCTTTTGAAGTTGCATTTGTTTCACAAGTTTGGATGTTTCGACTCCATATTTTGTTATCAAGTTTGTTATAGATTTTGTCACTTTGAAAAATTGGTAGTCAATTTATACTATCATAAGCAAAACTTCTTGCCATTGATTATTTGTCATTTGAACATTTAAAGAAGTGCACTTCACTACCGTATTCTTTATTTTCTTTATTTCCAAATTTAGGATTTACTTAGTGGCTTTATAATTTCAATGTAATTTTGAAGCTAAATTATGAATTAAATAAAATAATGATATTAAATATGTACATGTGTAATCGAATACATTATGTAATAAGTTTACAATGTGCAATATTATTAAAAAAGTGTGTTTATATGTTTTGTAGTAATAATTTTTGTTCCCATGTGAAATGATGGTCAAATGGCAAAGGTCTTGGGTTGTGGTTGAGGATGTGGAGGTTTGAATTTTTTGACATGTCATGGTTTTGGTAGACTTTTGGTAGGTAACCCAATAATAATGATGATGATGATGAAGACGACGATTCCTTTGAGTGATTCACGGTTGGAGGTTCCTTATAGAACTAGTCATCAAATATTTTTTTGATGGTTTGTTGCCCAAGCACATCCAAGTGGATTAAGGGAAGGATTTGTCAAACAAACCCCATGCAACCACTTTCAGAAGGGGCCCTAGTCGCCCTTCTTAGCCTAGTGAGGCTAACTTCAAAAACTCAATTATGGGTTGACCCAAGAGTTCCAACAGTGAGATATCCCTTTGAATCTGTTGCCCATTTTCAAGGATTCTCACATCCACATTCTCATTCCAAAACTTACAAGACCCTTGTCATTCTTACTTGAAGAATTAAATTTTGGCTTGAATTTTGTTTGTGAGTAGCTAACTTAGTCAATGTGCATATCATATTGGGATATATGCATTAGTCTGTGTCAAAAGTTTTTTTTCTCAATGAAATGTTAAATTCAACCTTGAGCAATACTTGCCAGATCTTGTATGAGTTCAATTTAACTTTGCTATCTCATCATCCTTGGCTTGCTTTTGGCTAAACCTTTTAATAAATAATCATGTAATCCTAAATTTTGAATCTAATAGTTGGATTTGTAATTGGATTCATGGATAAGTAGATTGAACCAAAATTTTAAGTAATGCTCGAATTAAGATAAAATGGTTGAAAAATGGGCTTAAGCTATTAGGTACATCCAAAGTATTGTTTATTAGTAGGTCATCACATGGGTGGATTTGCTCCTAGTTTAATAAAATGTTACGAGGCAACAAAAGAAATGAAAGTACATTGAATTTGCAAACAAGTGTGTTCAAAAGAAGGAACAATGGACTTACCAGTTTGAAAAGCATTGTGAGAAATTGGCCCCTGTATTTGGACAACACCTTATATTTATATTTGTGAATATTTCTCCTAGAAAAGAGGAGGGATCTTACACCTACACTTGTAAGTGTGAGGGGGATTTTATCCGATTATAAAATTTTAAAAGAGTATGTATGTGAAAGACTCTTACATTATATTTGCCCAATTTGCTCTATTTTTTCACCTTGTCACATTTTGCATCCATATTGTTTGCATGTTAGGTGTACCAAGGGCCACATAACAAACATGCCAGGTACCACCTGTAACATGCCTAAAAGACCTCTTGAAAGTCTGATAGTGTAAATGTTGGACATGTTATTTCATGAAATATACCTCCAGGTACATGCACATTGAGCATTCTTGTATGACAAGTTCTTACATACTTATCATTATGATGTCCCTGCATACACATGTAAGGACCCTCCATCATGCCTAGTACCATCATTGTTGTATTTGTAAAGGGTCTTTATCATTGCTTCAAATTTTACTACTCCATCCAACAATTGGGTTTTATGTTAGGTGATTAGGCCCTCGGAATAGGGCATTACTGGAATTCAGGCCTGCCAAGTTCAGTTGCCATTTCGAACTATGGGCCCTTATTATTTCAGTAATACCCTCTTCTGCTGGCCTTACCTATCTCACGTGTAATATGGACCCAACTCCCCCTCCCTCTAGGAATGTCAAGGTGAAAAAAAAAAATTAGGGCAAAGGACAAATTGGGAGATTTTTTTGGCGATGGTACTCTTGTCTGGACTGCATTAACAAAAATACCTATGGGCAAATGTAATGTTAGGGTGTGAAAGGACCTCATGCTCCCCTCTCATGCTTCATGTTCTACATATGTTTAGGTTCATCCTAGAACACTCAAGCTTTATGATGTGAGAGATATTCCCAAAAGCCAAGGTTGTATTCTTCTATTCTACATATGTTTAGGTTTATGATAATGTTTGCCTCATGGTTTATGATATGAGAGACACTCCCAAAATGCAAGGTTGTATTCTACTATTGCTTTTGTCCTACATCCCTTATTTGGGGACTTGCTCCCTATCCTAGGGCTTTACCCTACATAAAAGTTCAACTTTGTAATTCTAAAGGTGCATTCACACTTGGTGTTAGGGACTCTAAGGTTGAGTCCCCTTACACCATGCTAGCCATTTAGGACTTAAAACTAGTTACCAGAAAATTTTGATGTTAAGCTAACATTCACTTAAAATTAAACTATGGCCCATTTAACAATGGGTGCCACCTAGGATGCCACCTAGATATTCATTTAACACTGACTTAACATCAAGTGTGAATGCACCATAAGAATTTGTGTAATGCATATTTTCAAGGAAAATGATGGGGTTTCTGAGACTACCTACGATAGAGTAGGGTAAATATTGTGTCCAGTGACCAACAACCTGCCAAGAACTGTCAAGGAGACAGTTCCTCAAACAAGAAGGGCACAGGGCTGTAAGCCAAGTAGCCTAGTATTGGGAATGACTTCCATCCTTGGGTTCTTCCGCATAGGGGAAGGGTCTGCATATAGACCCTTCACCTGCATAAAGCACAGCTATGTTTTTTTTTTCATCATGTTTGCTTCTTTCCGTCGAAAAGAGGCACAAATATTCTATTATATTTGTAGATTTTAGCATTTATGGGGACATGTGAAAATTTACAATTTGCAAATTTTACCTTCTTTGAATATTATAAATGATGTTTTTTGAAATTTTCCATGCATCCAGCAGACAGCATTTGTTTTATCTTCATTTATTAGATTTTCTTATCTTTGAAAAATAAAAGATTTTTTTTTTGGAATGTTTTCATGCATCCAGCAGAGAGCATATGTTTCATCTCTGTTGAAGAGAAACCAACAAAAAAAAAGCCAGAAGAAAAAGAAAAGAAAAAAGAAAGAAAAAGATGCGAAAAAGATGACAAGAGTGAGGAGGAACTTCCACCAGGTGAAAGTTACTGTGAGAGCCTGGAGAGTAACTTCCACGTGTCGGAAGTGTCTTTGTCAGGCTGTCAATAAAATTGGATTTTTTAGAGCAGGTGAGGGACCAAAATATACACAAGGAAAACAAGTAGGGGTCCTATACGTATAGGAGAAGGGCCTGTACTCGGGCCCTTCCGTGATTTGAGCCCTGTTGCCCCAGGCTGGTAGGCCGAGGGAACAGGAAAAAAATCACGGAAGGGTCTGTACTCATGTGCTTTTCCTACGCAAAGCAGAGCTGGGATTTTTTTCACTTTTTAGAAATAGTGACAGGCTGGCTGGTACATTCGGCTAGTAAGAAGATCCCAGTACAGCCTGGCTGGTACCTTCCACCGCTAAAGATCCCGCATGCTGAAAACAGGTTTCTTTAGGCAGGTAAGGGAGCTGAAAATACAAAGGAAAAATCCAGGCAGTGCCTTCCAGGTTCGGAAGGTACTACCTACCCTGTGGCAGAGGCCCTCTTTCTGCTGCTTAAGGTGCCCTCCTCCCCACTCTAAGAAAATTGAGAAATTTAAGATCAATGGGTTTTTACTTGAATTCTGTGATATTGCCAGGCTGGCGAGGTTTAGTCATGTTTGGCTATAGACCAGACATGGAAGTAAATTTTTTATTAAAATCCTTTTATATCCTGGCTACTTGCTTGAACAACCTGAAGCAAACATGGTGATGTTATAGATTTTTTTCCTATTATTGGCAAAGTTTTTGAAAAAAAGGAGAATATTCGATTAATTTTTTTTTTTTTTTTTTTGAAAAAGGGAATTTTCAACAGAATATGTGTTTTGGCCAAATGGCGACAATTCACCACCAAAAAAAACAAAAAACACTGATTTAGATATGTAGATAATCATAGTTATTCCACAAATACAAAGAAGAAAGATGCCTGCGTGGGCCCCTGAGAGGGGGCACCTCAGACATTCACACCACACGGCTGCCGAATTTAGCTTTAGCCAGTAGGATGTGTCCACGAGGACACGATTGTTCTCACCGAAAGAAGGAAATTACAACACTTACCTGACACGTAGATTGTCGGTTCTGTTTAGCGAGCTTGGTTTCAATGACAGGTGGAAGGACACTTCAGCAAGAAAGGCCCACCAGGTTGTGGCAACGTGTCAGTGGTCGAGCAGGGGCTGGAAGATCCAACGGCTACAAGCTTCTGGACCAGGTCTCAAAAGTCGTCTAAGTAGCAGCCTTTCTTTTAATTAAAATCAAGTGCTAAAATCAAGTGCTTTTTGAGATTTTCAATTGCCACAATTTGACCAAAAATTTAAGAAAAATAGCCAAATTCTACACTCATGGTTCAAGAATTGTAGCCAAAAATATAGTGGGATGTTTAAAATTTTCTAATTTTATATTCATCCTCTATCCAAATCTGGCTAAATATTCTTCTGGATCATCACCACTTTGGCGACATATCAAAATTGACCCCAAAAAAAACCACTGCTCAGCTCCGGAGCCCTGTGTTTTTTTGCCTCCAATTTTTTTTGATATAAAAAATTTGGCGAAATTTAACAAAAATTAGTCGAATTTTATACTAGGATTTTTTTCCCCCCAATTTCTTTGTCGAAAAATGGCGGAATTTTGGGAGAAAAAATAGGAGTCAGTGGCTATATGAACCAGGCTGCAAGGCTCGAAGTGCACTGTAATAGGTACAGGTACGCAGTGCACACCCAGCGAGCGATTCCTTCTCTGTGAGCGTCGCGCTTTGTCTGTCTGTCTGTGTGTCTGTCTGTCTCTTTGCTTCTTCCAATTTGCTTCCCATACTTGGCTCGTATTTTTGCATCTGTCGGTGAAACTTTTGTTGTTCTTGGAGATTCGTTCTTTGGCCTGATGGCGAGAACTAACACCGTTGCGGGCGGACGGCGTCAAAATAAGAATGCGGCCGCTGGCGTGGCGAAGAACAAGGTGAACCCGGCCGTAAAGCTGACGGACATGAGGGCCGGGATGGGACGCAGAATGAGCGTTGCTAGTGCTGTAATCGGTGAGAAGATGACGCATTTGCGTGCCAATTTGTCGCTGGGCTTTTACCGTATTATTCACCCCGTGCACCCCGTGCGTAGAGTCGCCGCTCAAGAGGCAACCAAGGAAATGAAGGCTGCTGCCACAGGTAATGAATTCTTGACACCGGATTTTAAAACCTTCTTGCTCTCGGAATTCTTAAGTGGGAGGAGGACGAGTCGATGATTTTCCAGTGATTCTGTGTGCACGAGAAATTTACTTAATTTCTGACTCGATCTGGCCGGTTCTTGCCCTTCTTTTCTCTTGTGGATGGATTCAGAGAGGAAGAGACAAAAGGTGGCCCGCGCAAGTGACGTTGCATCCAGGCAGCGTGCTGCAGCCCGTGAGCGCCGTGCCATGAACATGGCAGCGCACACCTAAAGCATCATCACTGCACGAGATTCACCTTAAACGGTGTACTAGACTGCCAATATGTGTGTCCTGTTGAGTTCTTCTGGAGGCTATCTTGTTACTACATGGTACTGAAGCCTATATCTGTGCATTTTTTTCAATTTAAGATTCTGTAACATGTGTACATTAAGTGGAGACTTCGGTTAGTTCTGTGAACATTAACCGTGGCTTGCATGAGTTGTGTGTAGAGAGAGAGAGAAGTTAGAGTTTGCATTCATACATCACTATTTCATGTGGTCGGTTGCTTTGACCTCAGCAATGACATGGATCTATTGTACAAACTCTGGGCCTGTAACCCAAGTAATATTACTTTAGATCAAGGTATTGATTGGTCACCAGATTCATGCGGAAAAATGGCTTATAAAAGGATTGATATGCACATGGAAATTCATTGGTTTAACAGTCTGTCTGCAAATTCAAAAGGAGTACAGTACTTGGAAATAGTTCAATGGAGCTTTGATAAGCAGCTGATGCAACAGGAAAAAATCTGGCATGCACAGGAATTGTGTGATGCCAGCTTCCACACTACAGGGTCATCAAAATGTACCATCTTGTTTTTATCCTGCAGAACCATCTGTGAAACAAATTTCATCTAAGAAGAAACAAAACTCTGCAACCATCAATCAGCCAATGTTGCCACTGACGATTCCTGTGTTCCACAAGGAGGAAAGCAACTGCCAGCTTCCACCTTAAACGTGTCCTTATCATTTCTTGTGATTTACCATATTCATGTCACACATCATTTTATATAGATGAAGTTTGCACAGCAAACTTGTTCTCCACAATCAAACACTTTGAACACATGGAAGGTTAATAACTGGTCAGTTTTGGCCAAACCAAAACAGAACATGACATTTGACACAATTCTGTGCACACTGCACCTTGTGATTGTCATCACACAAAGCTTCAAAGTATCACCTTCAACATGAATGGCAATGGCTTAACAGCTACTTCTCAGTTTTCCCAACCAACTTCTATCAGCTCCTCCTGACAGTGAACAACAACCTGCACATACTTGCAGGCATATTACCATTAGGAAATTGAATCTATTCACAATTTGATTTACATCATTTTCATCACTTGTGGGAATGACAATTCCTCCCAATCCCTTGTAACTGTGCATCCTTGCTGATGACATTCTCAACTTTTGGTAAGTTCTGAAACCCCTCCAGCAAGAGAAACAATGTTCCACATAATAAGACATTAATCTTAGCTTGCCCATATTGCAAATGCTGACACTTGACAAAGAGCTGACCTGTGTCCACAGGCTTCCTGATTCTTGTTGCATGCACCCAGAGCTCAAGTCCCAAAGATGACTTTCCTTGTTTCCTACTCAATCAAATGTTGCTTGGGAATTTGTGCTTTTCTTTCTGACTTACTGAAAAAGATTGCAATGGAAAGATGTTCATATCCATGGTATACTTCTAAATGTATGTTTGGCATATCACCACTTTTTGCCACTTAAATGGTTAAAATACAGTTCAAATGATTTGAGAACTAAAACATATTATCCATACAAACTTTGGTACTCTGTTTCAGTTTTTGTGAGGGAGTGGAGTGGTCATGAAATATATTTGAATATAGAGGCATTTTAGTTCCAAAATCTGAATTGGTAACTTGATTCCATAGGAGAATTAGATGAAATATGTGCTTTCCAACTTGCTGCTAAAGATCACAAGATGAATTCAAATGATTCGCTGATTTGTTCTTATATGTGATGGAAAGCCAAAGGATTTCAATGCCTGTAGAGAATTATCCTTGCATTTTGGGTATTTCTAGATATATATTATGATCATCATTAACAAATGGGTAGTGACATGCCATATCTGGATTTAAGCAATTGATGGTCATTCTTCTTAGGTGGATCAGTGCTCTCCTTAACATTTCATTTCCATTATTCTTTTTGATTTGTCATACAAGGTCTCAACCCATCATTGAACCAAACTTCCAGATACTAAAATCTCATCTTCCAAAGCTCTTGCTTTTCATGCCTTTCCTAATCTACTATGCAGAAGTCCTCAACCCTTGGCTCAACCCAATTCATCCTCCACTTGCCATGCACTGGACATAAACCTTTGAGCTGCTTTTCCGTTCGTGCCTACCTTTCTTACCTATGAGCAATGTTACCCTCTCAGCAATGGATGAGAAGCTAAATATGATTGGACATATTTAGATAAACAAAATCAAAATGCAGATCTGACTTCTGTTTGGATGATTTTTACTTTTCATCAACCAAGTCGTATGCACAGTTGTTGCAACAGTGAATGATTGTAATACTTGTTACTGCATTTACCAAACAACATTTTTGTATACAATAAAATCTCAAGTAAAACTAAATCTGAAGCATTTTCATTCATATTGTCTGTTGGTTCAAAAAATATATATCATATATCATAACAGCAAAGCTCACAAAATCAAGCAGAAGCCGAAACAGATAGAGAAATACAAAGTGTGCTTGGATTTAATATGCTACAACCTGGTAGTAATCAACACCTGGCAAGTACCTAAAAATGTCTGGGCCTGTAAATGAACTTCTGTATGTTAGATCATGTCTGGTAACAGCCTTCAGGTCGCTGGTTACAGTTACCAGAAGAAGCTACCACACCTGAGCTATTTCCTGTAATAGTGGCTTTGAGCTGGTTACCTAGTCCATAAACTCAATGCACATCTTTGATCTTGTTATTTGGTTGTCATATTCTGTATGGTGTATCCGCATTTAGAATTGAATGATGTTTGTGTTTTTATATGTATGTGTTGTGGACACTAGTGGAGCAATGGCTCTTCAACTTTATATTTTGTGCACTTTGTGCATGAAAAATCAATATTAATGCATGTAGGTGCATGTTTCTGTTAACAGGTTGCATGACCATTTCTGTCCAAGTAAGACACGGGGCTGGCTGGTAAACTGTTTGACTGCTCGGTGATAGGGGTGTGTTGGATGATAGGCATAGTTATCCTACCCATAGACATTGATGTATTCATGCAATTATTGCTGAATGTGGAAACTAGAAACCACATGGTAAACAATGTTTTTTCTTAGCAAAAATTTGCATTGTGGCAACTAAAAATAATAAAAAAGGCTAGAGTATTCTATCACAGATGCTTGGTTTCACAAAGAAAAAGCAAGGGACATTTTGATTTTCGACAAAGTGTCATCACTTTTTGAGTGCCTCAAAAGTCTGTGTTCAGAGAAACCATTGAAAAGTTTTCAAAAAACTAGAGTATCTTTGATTTCCAAAACTTTAAAAAACTGGAGCCAGAGATAATTACCCAACACTAGTCTTCTTGGGTCTATCTGAGCTTCTCACTGCTCAAAATCTACATGCCCATTGTTCAAATCATGAAAATCAGTATGTTATGGAGTGTGCCAGGGACAAGTCATTTTGCCCATTTGGCTGCCCATTTTGGCTCATCCAAATTTCTCACAGGCACATCACCAGGCACAATAACCTCTATCAAGCATGTTCCATAACACAAAGTTGCTACATTTTTGGGCAACCTCACTTTTTTGTGCTGCTTGACATTTTGCCAGCAAGGTGCACATGAGAACCCGAATCTTTCATGGTTTCTATTCATTTTGTCATTTCTTGAAATTTCTTGCATTAAAAAAAGAATATCTGATGACCCTCAAAGATAATCTGGGGACTCTTTCAACTGATGACAAGCTTTTTTTTGGGGAATGATGTTGCTAGACTGGTGTTAAGAGCTGTTAGGTCTTATTAGATCCCTTTCAATCAAAAGATTCTCGTGTTGAATCAGCAGTTCAGCATGGGTGCTGATTCTGTAGATGTCATTGACCAACAGACCTTGCCAATTTCATATACTGTATAATACCTTAATGCCAGAGAGTGGGCAGGATTTGGCTGATTTGGACTCCTATTCCCGCGTGGCTTCCTCGCCCTGCCAGCCTCAGCCACAGGCTTGCTAGGAGCCAGAATGAGCCAAACCCTACCAGCCCTCTAGTATTTAAAGGATTACAGTCAGAAATTGAGAAGTCTGAATGTGTGAATCAGACCAAGTAATTTGGGTATGTGCTTCTCACACACTAAAGCTTAGCAGCTATGGAAAGGGACTGGTTCTGATTTGTTAACATACACATTGACCTCATGGCCCAATTCCCATATTAGGTCTCCAGAAACTGCAGCAATGGAAGCCCAGCTATGATCCCTTGCTGCTTGAAGGAATAATTTACTTGAAATTGAAAACAAGTCCAAAGTCCAAACCCGTGCACTGCAAAATTTATTTTGTGCCCACTGTCCATCAGCCATTGTGAGAAGCAGCAGTGGGCTGTCTCCAGATCCTGGAAGGTGCCACTAGGGAGGGCATCTAGATCACCTCAGTAACATTGGGTTGAATTTGTATGAAGCCTGGCATCCCATATTGCCTGGTCCGTATATACTTTACCAATTCTGCTATGAGCTGGGCCTTTAATACCCTCTTCCCCACTTGGATCCCCCATATCAAATAGCGGTTCTGAACTTCTGTGAGCAAATCGATAACACTAGTGATTCAAACGTAGACATCAATCGTGAGGAGGACAGACTTACTGTACACATGAGGAACTTCTGTGAGCATAACACTAGTAGTTCAAACGTAGAAAATCCGTCATCAGAACAGTACTGTACACTTGAGGGATGTCCATGTTCAAATCACACTTTGTGTTGATTTGGTAGCTGCAGTGTTCATAATCCCAGTGCCAGGACTTGATCCATGTCAGAGGAGGACCTGTGTGAGGTGCAGCAGGATCTGCATGGTTCCTAACCCTCAAGTCTCATTGTGAGATGCAGGTGTGTGACCTGAGTCTGGAATGCTTCCTTCGGTACACACGTACTACATACATGTCTTCCATTTCAATGGCCGGATGCCCAGATTCTGTAATCATAAACCTAGGAGCAGCTCCAATGGTGCTCAGTACATGGGACTGCAAAAGAGAAAATCAGATGAAGCAGAGTCAAAACATGTGGGTTTAGCTCAGCAAAATGGTTTTGGCCCAGCATTTTTGCACAGGAGGATATGGAGGCTGGGAAATAGCACAGCAAAGCTTAAAACCTGCTGTTGATTTGCTTGATAGTTTGATTGGTCGAGTGGGCTGCTATTAGTAGTCTCCCACCTATTTGCAGTCCCAAGTTTTAGCTGTATGGGTGAGGTTGGAAAAAAAACAAATAACTGAACTTGGATGTAAGAAATTATTTTTGTAGGGTCGCGTACTGAGCACCGCTGGAGATTCTCTAAACGTAAGCCGTAAACCCTTGAAGCACCCACCGGGGGCACCAAGTTTGCTTTTGTACAGCGCAGTGTGTGCAGGTGCCTGGGCATTGGGGTTCGTGGGTGGGGGAAACCGCTGGATGTAGATGAATATGAGAGATATTGCTGGTAGCTGAGTATCGGGAGAAGATACCGCGATCTCCACGGGAGCGGTAGTGGGGAGTCGGGACCGTGAAGGATCCTTCGAAGCAGATCCATTTGGGATACGGGGGATCATGGGGTTAATCGCAATTACAGTGCTGCATCCCCAGCCAGTCTCGTTTTGGGCCTTGTGTAGCCAATGCCTTGCTCACCCTGCTCAATGGCCGGAAACATTCCGACCAAGTCCGGTCGATTTCCTGCCCTAATTTACAGACGTCTCTCTCTCTCGTGCTCTTCTGCAGCAACATCAACCGGCAGAGTACTTATAATTGCATTGGATCAGGTGGTGCGCATATTGAGGTACCTAATTTCAACGAGGTTTTCGTGGGTTTTCATAGTTTGTGATGAAGATGGTTTGCTGTGAAGGAAGAGTTTTGCCCTCGCTGCTTGTTAGTTTTGGGTCAATATCATCATCAGAACAAACCAGGTACAGACAGACAGACAGACAGACATCACGTGCTTGGGGATTCTAAGCAAGTCTCCTGAGCGCAATGCTGATGAACATGATGCTCATAAGCTCTATCCATGGCGTTAGAGGTACTTTACTTATGTGCACTGTGCAGCATTGAACCTTTGGATGTCAACTTTGTTTGGCAGCTTGGCTCAGGCCAGATGTCGCCTCAGAGCCTGTGAAACTGCACAAGGTATTCTGACACCCAGGTGATCAGTACCTTCTGCGATTCAGGAAGGCACTTTGCCATCTTGTACAGATAATGTAAAAACCTCCAACAAGATTTGTAGTGTATTTGGAGGAAAGCTTACCAAGCATAAGAATCTGCTAGGCATTTGTAAGCACCCGTAGGGCATCTTGGAAAATGAAATGCCTGCACCTGTGGGCATTCCATTTTCCAAAATACCTTCTGTTGTTTTTTTGTTCCCATCACATCTGCCGCATATCGGCCAGATACCTATCATAGGAAAAACTTGAAAAAGTAATGATTTTTTTGCTGTGTAACGCCCTTGGCCATGGGCATTACCAGAATCAAGCCCGCCTTGGCTTTGTCTTGTGCGAGGCCTTATTCCAATACTGTCTGCAGCCTCAAGCATTACCCTACACTTAATCATGTGAGCATTTCACTTGGTGAAATGCCTTGCCTCTTCTTTTTTTTCGCAAAATAGGATTCTGAGAGTGTTACACGACACTTTAGGTCTACGAGATGGGGCTTATGCTGAGAACCCTCTGGGGTTCAAGGTACCTGTCATGAGGCTGCTAGGGTTAGATGGAAGATATCCAGAATCTCAGATGGTTTTTGAAAGATAGACTCTTATTGCACTTCGAAACCTGTCAGATTTTGATGACATCCTAACTGAGACCTTACAAAAATTATGGAAGGACCTGTACATCGTAGCGGGGCTGGGGTAAGGGACCTTATGCTATTTGACCTGTCCTCTATATATTTTAAGGACTCTCAAACATCATTGCATCATTGATTCCCCACTCATTAGGGACTTCTGATTTCACAGACCCAAATCACAGCACTAGTCCGAAATTAGTTCAGTGCCATGTCTCTTGGACCTCTCAAAGACACTTTTGTTCAAAGATCATATTTCTGTTGCTTATATTAGTAAACCTCTCATTGCACACCACCGTGGACTATTTGCATGTTTTTAACACTGTCTGTATGTACAGACAGAGCTTCTAGTAACAGTTTACTAATATACATACAGAGGGTGTTGAATAGGCTTGTGTGTAGGTGCGAAGAAAACATGTTTTGGCCAATGGAATTGTGGTCGGGATTTGTTTTATTAGTTAATACCTTGGGTTATGTAACAAGTCAATGTGTATTTATGGACAAGATTATTGCATATTACTTGTGCACTTTGTTTCATTTCCTAGCCTTGGATTCAAAAGCAAAGATATGCGTCTATTTTATTGGCCTTGCCTACCAAGGGCAAGGATATTGTGTTTAGATTCATCATAGAGTATAGTAGCGTAAGGGATTTTGGGTCCTAGGTAATAGTTCTATTTTTATATGAGAATTTTTGAAAGACAATATTTTGGCTTGTGTTGAAACTTGAGATTAGTTATAGAGTTCTAATATCTTAAAAGGATTTTGGTTTCTTTTGGAGGATTTTTTGAAGAGTATATTTTTGCATGGTGAAATATTTGAGTTTTCATTTTTCTTCTTTTGCCTTAAGATACTTTTTTAATGTAATTGACAAGGTGAAAGTGTGACACACCCCTTGTTTTTCTTGGCCATAGCGATTAATTTCAGTGAAGATGATTTATTGGAGCTGTTTTAGGTTTCATAAGTCAAAGTCATTACTTGGACAATTTCAAACTAGAATCTCTTTAGCCCCCTCTCACATAGAGGCATGGAAAGGTGTCTTTTTTAATTTATGTCTTTTTAAAATATTTCTTTTTCCAACACCCTATTCATGAGTAGATTTTCAATGTCATTGGGGGGGTAGTCAAAATAAAAGATGACAAAGATATTTGTGAACATAATGTTCATGTGTTATCAAAGTAGGTAGGTCATAAGTCATGAGGAGCACATCATTGTAATGGAGAATTGTTTTCTAATATCAAGCTCTTTCAAATGTAGAAGTAGAAACTGCTTATGATCATTCTACATGCTAAGATCACTAATTAGGGTGAGTAGGTTCTGAAATAATGAAAGTGAAACCCTATGGCCTTCCCTTGCAGTCTCACCCAGAAGAAAAGAAGAGAAGGAACCTCATTTCACATATAATTCTGTTATTGGAACAAAAATTAACTTTGTAGCTTAATATTTGGTATGCTTCAAATGAAACATTGGTTGTTTATCATCAATGCCCAGCCCAATTATGCACATAGTAGATCTAGTTGATTTATTCCATCACATTTACTTGCTACAAACCTAAAGTATTACAATGATGGAATGACCTTGAATCTGGTCTATTAGGGATTGTGAATGCACAAAAATTCACAAGCTTTATGTATAAGCTAAATAACCATGCAAATAACCATCATGATTATGTGATCTAGAAAATGACCTTATGTTTGTCATTTGCAAGTGGGGTTTCTTCATCTCTCATTTTTCAAATGTAGGGATTGTTCACCACCCAACCCGAGGAAATAAAGTGTCAAGCATTCATGATTATAGTGATTTAAAAAAAAATCTGAATTTGATTTAGTGCCACTACTAAAAGGGAAGGGACAAAAACAGGGAAAAAAGGTATTCATTCCCCCATCTACGAAACATTTAAGGCACAATTGAGTTGCAAAGGTTGATTGGGAAATTGTTGAGAATCTGGCAAGAGTTTTCCTTTACCCATTGCTTGTAGTTGCAAAGTCATCCATTTGCAATCTTGTTACACATAGAGTTGATGGAACTAGAATTAATGCAAACCTAGTGATTTCAAGTAAACTTGTTTGGGATTTTGCACCTAATGCTGCATATCTTTCAAAGTGTTGGATTGTAATTTCCCCCTCTAATTGACCACTCACCACCATTGCCATCTTGTGAATACATTTGCAAACTGAGAGAAAAACAAAATAAAGTATGACAAATGCCACTTTTGTGGGAATTCCACTACTTCATGTCTTTTTTCAATACAACATATCACAGCAAGTAGAGTTGATAAGAATTACATGCATTTTTTTGGGAACAATGAGAGATAATCATTTTCATAGCATGTAAAATCAATTTACTACCTTGGAATAAATTATCAAATTCACATAATATTATTCATGACTGATTTACTAATAAGAAATATCTTGAAATGCGAATATTTATCACAAGAGAGTGCTGGATAGTATTGTGCAACACCTTCTTATTCAAATTGTGTTCAATGTGAACATAATTAGCACTTTTAAACACCTCCCTACAATGTCAAACCTTGCACATAACCTTGTTTTAGTGTGTGAGGTAGCTTAATGTTAAAGGTGAGCAAGGTTGGAGTGGTGGTCATATTCATTTAAATATATACATTGTCCCATGTAGTCATCTAATTAGAACATTTTTACATCGATGACCTAGATCTATGGCTAGGCCAAATTGATTAATGTGGGATCAGTATAAAGTTTCTTTTTGCAACCATCAATGCCTATTACACAAATATTGCAAGACAATTTTAAAAAAAAAAAAAAAAATTCCCAACAAAAAAAAACAACCAAAAAAATTGCTTTTCAAAAAAGAAAGGTGATATTTAAAATGAACTCACCCTAAAAAATTCAAATCTATGAATCACTTATTGGCATGGTTTCACTTTGGATTGAAAGTGGCAACCAAAACTCATTTTGGGGATAGTATCATGTATGTTGTAGTGTAATAGAACCTCCATAATGAAGTATTTTCTTGGATTAAATGTAGATTGAACTTTCCATTTCATTCCTTATGCAATTCATTAAAGTTAGTTGTTTTTAAAAATGAAGTGTTAAGAAAAATCTGAAACAAAAGGTCTAAGGTGCTAGACCTAACCTAAAAGCCAAAAAATAAGAATAGTACCAATCAAACAAAAGTTTGGGTAGTCCCCTTCCAAAAGGGTTGTTGTGGCATTGAAGGAGTTTGTTTTGTTTCACATTAAAATTTGTTAAATGAGAGTGCTTCTTGTCATGCTCTTGGTATGTTGGAAAGTCCTTGATGTGTAGAGTCCACTCGGTGATTCGTAATGTTTAGACTTATATTGTAAGAGTTATTGATCATTGAACATTTTTTCCACTGAAAACTCAATAAATCAAAACTAAAAGAATTACAAAAATTGGGGTGCTCTCTTTGTACTGTTGAAAATCTCTTAATGAGTAAGGTTTTATGGAGACGATTTCATAATATTTAGACCTCACGTGTAAGATATATCAAATTTAGAGTAAGTTTTGTTCTTGAACAATTAATTCAAAATTTTAAATAGCTTTTTCACAATTGGGCTCTATGGAAAGAGAAATAAGTTGGATGACGGGTTCACACTTTGGCCAACAAACATAAGCCACACTAGAGATGACTATTGAATAAAAACTACTAAGTTTTCTTATTGCATCAACATATTCAATTTTGATTTGTGCTAGATTTTCCTTTTTTAAAAAGAAAGAAGAAATTGAATTTACCAACATTAAACCATCAGATATCAAAACATTAAAAAAAAATTGGTTGCAAAGTTTGGCACACAACGTTCCTATTTCAAACATTCAGCAAAATCAAAACAACTTTAATTCAAGAACAAGGTAGTCAACAAAGAATTTAATTAAATCCGTCCAGTGTGAATTGCAAAAGTAGTTTGATAATATTACCTTTGAGATCCCTCAATGGAAGGCAAGGCCAATGAGTAAGTCTAAAGTGCAAGAACGAGAGTAAAGTCTAGTCAATATAGTTGAGCTAGTAAATTTGCAGATCTCTTGTCGACTAAATCGTCCAAAATGCAGACTTGATAGTCCATGTCCTTGGGGAACAGGAAACATTACTTAATATCGAGAAGAAATAAAGAAAGACATGGAAAGTAAGTAGTACTTACCAAGTAGTTGCAATCAAGAAATTCTGGCTTTTTTCTTTGGTTGTGAGACTGGTGAGTAATGTCCCAACTGCCGCAGATTCAAAGCGTGCAAATCATGAGACCCTGTTTCTTGTAAGTACATATGGAGGGGGAGGGGGATTGCCTTTTGTCACCAACCAAGCAACAAATTGTGACTCACCTCTTGCATATGATTTCACATGTTGATTTTGCTTTTGACTGGTGTTTGGGTTTAAAGCAAGCAAAGAGTAAGTAGTAGTTGGACAATACAACTACAGAATCTGACTGTCAACTCCGGGAATTGTTTTTTCTTCGCATGTGAATGTAGGTTCTAAGGAAGTGCAAATGGCGGCCTGGTCACCACACGTCATTAAACCATTTTATTTGCAGATGAATAAAATAATGTCACAAAGCCATGCCTCTCTAGTTGTTGGAGAAGCCCAGCTCCTCCAATTTTCTTTGTACTTAGTGCATCTCGAAGATTCTGTTGATCATCTTTCCCTCTGTGTATGTGTGCTGCCTCTTCCTCATGGAATATTAGAGAGCACCTACACAACCCCCATGATCAGATTTGTTTGTCAGTGTGTGTGCAACTACAAAATTGATGATGGGACACCAGAAAAAAAAAGAAAAGAAAAAGGATTGGTTACCCCTTTAAGTATCCTACCCAATTGGTAAATATTTCAAACCTACCCTATTCTTATTTTGCCTTGCTAATATATAGTTGAGGTTTACCATTTGCCCTTACTTAAATGCCTTGAATATATTTTTACTGATATTGATTGATTGATTGGATTATTAGTGTGTATGTCTGTATATATATATATATATATATATCCACACGCACACATATAGGATGTTTGAAATTTTATGTGTTCATGTTTGCAATGCCGATTGCAAAAGTAATTATCTTTCTTCACTTGAAATGTGCCATACTTGTGTAAATATTTCTTAAGACTATGGTTACCCAGTTATACTAGCATGTTACACACAGGATCGAAATATTTAACCATAGCCTCACCTTGCAAATAAGGTAAAAGTTTATCATTTACTTTTGATCCTTACACTTATTGATAATTTTGCAAAGTCTTTATACCTTTCCTCTTACCTGGTTTGGAACTTTTTTCCAAACCTAAATGCCTTGACATGGCTGATATATGTTTTGAAGTGTTGTATTTACCCTTATCCAACTCATATATATATATATATATATATATATATATATATATACCCCCCCCCCACTTTATTTTTTCTCATATATTGTGCTATGTTTAAAAAATACCAGCCGCGCATATTTTCTATGTTAATGTGCATGTTTCA
>Ga0116227_10002119_pt1 | contig 45307 bp, 38 predicted proteins | sample S1TSphgellanicum_FD_89693 | JGI IMG/M metagenome (GOLD analysis project Ga0116227, IMG submission 89693) | Host-associated microbial communities from peat moss isolated from Minnesota, USA - S1T2_Fb - Sphagnum magellanicum MG | ecosystem: Host-associated > Plants > Peat moss > Unclassified...
CGGCGTCGACGACGGCCAGGTGGCGCTTCTTCTTCGATAGTGTTCACGTGTCCACCTATTTAAGTGGATACGATGCTCCCAAGACCTTCAATGCAACTCAAGACGGGATGGCTAGGCGCTTACTCTCGTTCGCTGAATCCGAAAATCGGACCTCAAAATGTGACTAGGACAGACGATGTTGAAAAGCCGTTAGCCATCGCTAACAACTCAATGTTCTGGCTGGACTGGATCGTCTAAGATCCCCGTCGTTCGTCGTTTGCCGACGCAGCAGATTCATCGCCCCCAATGCGCTCACGTTCTACGACTAACGGCCTCTTCATCGAGTACGTCAGAATCGCGCCTACGTATTCGCCAAGCAAGCCTGTGAAGAACAACTGGATGGACGAAAAGAAGAAGAGGCCAATCAGTAACGGAGCACTACCGAACGAAAATTTGTTCCAGTAGAGTAGCTTCAGGATCAGATAGCCCACTGAGACGAGTAGGCTGATCGCACCCATCGCAAATCCGCTTATCGTCGCAAGACGTAACGGCACCTTCGAATGCGAGGTGATACCCAACATCGCGATGTCGTAGAGCGTATAGAAGTTATTCTTTGAGATTCCTCGCTTACGTCGCGGCTGCACGTAAGGAATCTTCACTACATCGAATCCGATCTCGCAGATAAGCCCGCGGAAATATGGGTACGGGTCGTCGATCTTTCGCAGGATTTCGATGATCTTCCGATCGTACAGACCGAAGCCAGTGAAATTCTGAATCAGGCGCACGTTAGCAATGCGAGTCACAAGTCGGTAGTACGCGCGTCGCAGCGCGAAGAACAGCGCAGACTCTTTCGCTTCGGGCTTAACTCCGACGACGATTGGCGCACCTGCGAGCCATTGTTCGACGAACGTCGCCATCAACTCGGGTGGATCCTGGAAGTCGGCAACCAGCAGAATTACCGCGTCTCCCTTAGCTTGTAGCAAGCCGTACATCGGAGAGCGAATATGCCCAAAATTCCGGGCATTGACGATTACCGAAACGGAAGGATCCGTGCCCGCGATCGCTCGAAGTTTGCTGACGGTCGAGTCCGTCGAGCAGTTATCAATGAACAGATGGTCATACGTGACACCGGATATGCCGTTAAATATCCTCCGGGTCTCTTGATAAATTCCCTCAACGTTTTCTTCTTCGTTATAGCAGGGCGTGACGACTGTAATATGTCTCATGAAAAGCTGAAAACGTAACGGCGATTTAACAGGAAGGCGAGGAGGCTGAGGGGCAGCAAAACGATTGCGTTTGCAACGTAAACGTTGCTGCCTATATTCAACAGCAGATGCACGCCGGCAAGATTAAGAGCATAGATCAGGCAATAGACACCGACAAAGCGCCAGAAGCGCGAACGAGGCGCGTCTCCGAAGACCAGCTTGCCGACGCTATGAAAGTTGAAGGCGACGCCCGCCACCGTTGCTAATCCGATCGCGAGGGGATAGTGCATCCCGACGAAAGTGAGAACGGTGAAAATTGAGTAGCCAAAAACCGTGTTGAGTCCCCCCACCAGCAAGAACCGCAGCAATTGCCAATGCGTATGCTTGCCGGTCAGGAAGGCAGAGCGCACGTCACTCCGCGGGAGTCCAGCATCCGCGTTTTCGCGGCCGTCGTTGACTTCAGGTGCTCGCATTGAGCGCCTTGAGAATACGATCGGCCACTGCTGCTGGTGCAAGTCCATGGCTTTCCATAAGAAACCGATAATCGCCGCACACCGTGCTGAATTGATCCTCAACACCGATGCGCAGAAATTTTCCGAGGTACGAACCCATCAGGCTTTCTGCCACTATTCCGCCGAGACCGCCGTCGACCGAGTGCTCTTCGAATGTCACGATTGCCTCGCGGTTTTTCGCAATCTCTCGTAGAGAGTCAACCGGGAACGGCTTCAGACGGGGACATGAGACAACGTCCGCATGACCGACGATCTCGGCTACCTTGGTCGCGAGCTTTACCCCTGATCCGGTGCCCACAAACAGGTACCTAGCGGCTCCGTTAGTGATCGGTGCGAGATTGTCAGCAGAGCCGGCATCCGACGCCGCTGCGTGTACGTCGCCGAGATCGGCCTTTCCCATACGGAGGTATGCCGGTCGACGTTCTTCGTACGCCCGGTGCATACATGCGGTCAGCTCAAAGCGATCTGCCGGTGAGTAGATGTTGATGCCGGGCACTGCGCGGAGAGCTGCGACATCCTCTGTCGACTGGTGGCTTGTTCCCAACTGAGCGTAAACGACACCGGCACCGTCGCCGATGAATGTCACTGGAAGGTTTTCATAGCACACATCGATCTTGATCTGTTCGAGCACGCGTATAGGTACGAACGCCGCCAGCCCATACACGATCGGGCGAAAGCCCGCCTTCGCAAGCCCCGCAGCGACGCCGACCATGTTCTGCTCAGCAATTCCGCAATTGATGTATTGATCGGGGCATGCCTTGATGAAGGGATCGAATAAGGCATATCCGTGGTCTCCGGTCAGCAGCAGGACCTTGCGGTCTCGTTGCGCGAGAGAAACCAATGCGTCAGAAAAGGCTGTCCTCATGCGTTGTTTTCCAGTGCCGAAATCGCTGCGTTAAAGGTCTCGGCATTCAAGCGGGTGTAGTGCCAAATGTTATCGTTTTCCATAAACGGCACGCCTTTGCCTTTTATCGTGTTGGCAATAATAGCTTTGGGACGGCCGTTCTTCGAAGCTCGATATTGCTCATAGGTGCGATCGATCGCGAATTCGTCGTGCCCGTCAATCGTTGCGGCATCAAATCCGAAGGACTCGAATTTTGCCTGGATGTCCCCGAGGCCTATTACCTCGTCGGTGCGTCCCATTGCCTGGAATCCGTTTGCATCAACGATTACGATCAGATTGTCGAGTTTGAACTGGTTGGCGAACAACGCGGCTTCCCAGATCGTTCCCTCGTTAAGTTCACCGTCGCCGACGAGCGCGTAGCACAACTGGTCCCGGCCTCCCAGTTTTGCACCCAAAGCAAGACCAACCCCCACGGACAAACCATGGCCTAGCGATCCTGTGGTGGCTTCCACGCCGGGGACATGGGCGTCGGCCAATCCTTTCAGTCGGGTGCCATTTCCGAAGTAGCGTGCGAGTTCGTCCGAACTGAGCCAACCAATTTCGTGAAGGCATGCGTACTGGGCCATCACGCCGTGACCTTTACTTAGGACCATGAAATCCCGGTCTTCCCAGCCCGGCTTCGCTGGATCATAACGAAGGTGATTCCGATAGAGGACCGCAAGCAACTCAACGATCGAAAAGGCACAACCGATGTGAACGGTCGATCCGGCGAACGCCATGTTGAGGATGGTCTTTCGAATGTGATTCGCTTGGAATTGCTTCATGCTAATACCGCATCGCGGTTCCAGTTGATCGTCTTGGTCAAGGCGATGTCGAACGGGGTGTATTCGGCGAGCCCTAGCGTCGACCGGGCTTTAGATGTGTCTGGAACATACCGCGGAGCTAAGGCGTCCCCGGGTACCGCCTGAATGTCGACGGATGAGACGGGACGGTCGCACGATTTCGCGATGTCTCGCGCAAGCTCGGCGATAGAGATTGGCCGTTCTGCCCCGACGTTGTAGGCGCTTGCGTTCGCTCCGTTGTAGAGGATGCGTAGCAACCAGATGCAAGCGTCGGCCGCGTATAGATAGCTTCGGACGGGTTTGCCGTCTCGTACCGCGATTGGAGTGCCCCGCAGCGCATCGCGAACGAAATTGCCCGCGGCGAATGGGCCGTCAAGTGGCATGCCGGGGCCCAGGAGCGCGAAGATACGTGCTATGGCAACCGTGAGAGCGTTTGCACTTGCATAGGCGCAAGCGAGCCATTCAGCCGCGCGCTTGCTCTGCCCATATGCTGTACGAACATCTAGGGGATCGGGCGCGCCTCGATAGGTTTCGGGAATACGCTCAAGATCAGTGGGCTGCGGACCGTAGACCGCCCCGCTGGAGGTCAGAAGAAAGCGTGTCGCTCCGCTGGAGAGGGCGGCGTCCAGTACGCGGCGCGTACCGGTAACACCCGCGTCGAATATGCGCTGGTGGTCCGATGCTTTCGCGGGATCCGCGACGTCAGTGGCGGCGTGGATGCACACGTCGATGTGACCGAGTCGTTGATCGAAATGGGTGACATCCCCGGCAATAAGAGAAGTCCTGCGCTCGGTACCAAACAGGTGTGGTGCACGTGCAGAGGCTTGCTCCGGTGCACGACTCAATACGACGACATCCATGTCCGCGCCAACACTGTCGTTCGCGTGCTGAATCGCCTCCAGTAGCCATGATCCGACGAACCCCGTGCCACCGGTGATGAATAGGCGAGCGCCGGCAAGCGCTCGCCATACATCGGCGGTTTCCTGAACAATGAACTCAAGGTCTTCGGTGGGTAGGGTGCGTCGCATTGCGTGCAATCAGAAATTGACGCCGAGGTAAGCCTCGATCTTGTCGGCAATATGCTCGAGCATGTCGCGGCTCAGTCCGGGGTAGACACCCACCCAGAAAGTCTGGTTCATGACGATGTCGGTGTTTGTCAGCGTCCCGCTAATGCGGTATTCCCGATCTTTCATGTACGGCTGACGCGTCAGGTTTCCAGCGAACAGCAAGCGCGTGCCAATCTTGTGCTGGTCGAGGTAGCTGAGGAGATCAACGCGACGGAAGTCAGCCTCGGGTTTCATCGTGATCGGAAAGCCGAACCATGACGGGTCGGAACCAGGCGTTGCTTCCGGAAGGATGAGGAATTCGCTGCACGATTGAAGCCGCTCGTGCAGAAACGCGAAATTGTCCTTTCGCGCCTGGATGAAACCTTCAAGGCGATCCATCTGCGCAAGGGCGCACGCCGCTTGCATGTCGGTGATCTTGAGGTTGTAGCCGAGGTGCGAGTACGTGTATTTGTGGTCGTAGCCCTCAGGGAGGTCGCCGAGCTTCCAGCAGAAACGCTTGCCGCACGTGTTATCTTTGCCCGGGGCGCAGTAGCAGTCGCGACCCCAATCCCGGAAGGATTCTGCAATGAGTTTCAAGTCGGGGTTGTTAGTAAACACCGCGCCGCCTTCACCCATCGTGATGTGGTGAGCCGGATAGAAGCTTAGTGTGCCGATATCGCCAAATGTGCCGACGCGCTTGCCGTTATAGGTCGAACCTAATGCGTCGCAGCAATCTTCGATGAGCCAGAGGTTGTGCTTCTTGCAAAGGTCAACGATGACGTCCAGGTTGTACGGGTTGCCAAGCGTGTGCGCGAGCATGATCGCTTTGGTCTTCGGCGAAATAGCAGCCTCAATCTTGCTCGCGTCGATGTTGTACGTACCCAGTTCAACATCGACGAATACAGGCACGGCGCCGAACTGAATGATCGGATTCACCGTGGTCGGGAAGCCCGCCGCAACTCCGATCACCTCGTCGCCAGGCCGAATCGCACGGTCACCAAGTTTGGGTGAAGTCAGCGTTGAAAATGCGACGAGATTGGCCGACGAGCCTGAGTTCACCGTAATCAGGTATTTCACCCCGATGAAGTCTGCGAGCTGGCGCTCGAACTGGTCGTTAAAACGCCCTGTGGTCAGCCATCCATCCAGCGAAGCCTCTACCATCAGCTCCATTTCACGTGCGCCAATCACTTTGCCAGACGGCGGGACGATAGTGACGCCTGCCTCAAAGTCGGGCGCTTTAGTGGCGAGTTCTCCATATTGGCGTACCAAATGGACGATTTGTTCGCGGATCTGATCTTTATTCATAGATGTGCTTACTTCAGGAACGGGTGTATGTGTCGATCTGGCTCAACGTGAGCGCTTGCATGTCTTCGCCGCGAGCTTCTGCCTTGTGCCAACTGACGATATTGCTTATAGCAAGATTCAGACCCCAACGCGGTTGCCAGGCTAGGCGGTTGCGCGCTTTCGAACAGTCTAGTTTCAAATAGGTTGCTTCGTGCGGATGCTCTGCTTTGTCGGCCAACCAGCTTGCGCCGTCTCCCCACTGACGAACCAGTTCTTCGACGAGGGACTGCACTGGCTGCGCATCCGCATCGTGCGGACCGAAGTTCCACGCTTCGGCAAAACTGGGGCCATTGGAAAATAGCTTTTCCGCGAGCGAAAGATAACCTGCCAGCGGCTCAAGCACGTGCTGCCATGGTCGTATTGCGTGTGGATTCCGAATCTTCACCGGATCGCCTCTGCCGAGCGCACGAATCATGTCAGGTATCAGACGATCGTTCGCCCAGTCGCCGCCCCCGATTACATTGCCAGCCCGCGCACTCGCAACCGCAACACCGTGCTCTGCATATTTTTTGGGGTTGAAAAACGAACTACGATAGGCCGCTGTCACTAGCTCGGCGCACGCCTTGCTGCTGCTGTATGGGTCGTATCCGCCCATCGGTTCATTTTCCCGATAGCCCCATTCCCATTCGCGATTTTCATAGCACTTGTCGGTCGTCACCATAACGCCCGCGCGAAGCGTCGCCGTGTGGCGCATCGCTTCAAGCACGTTAACCGTGCCCATGACGTTGGTATCGTAGGTCAAGACCGGCCGCTGGTATGAGTCGCGCACAAGAGGCTGTGCGGCCATGTGGATGACCACCTCAGGGCGAGCGTCGGACATCGCATTCTGAAGATGCGTCGCGTCGCGTATGTCGCCAATGACGGAGTGGACAGTTTCCGCTACGCGGGCACTGGTGAAAAGATTTGGCTGCGTCTCAGGTGCAAGAGAGTACCCGGTGACCTTCGCTCCAAGTGAACTAAGCCAAAGGCTCAGCCAACCGCCCTTGAATCCCGTGTGTCCAGTGAGAAAGACGCGCTTGCCGTTCCAGAATGACGGATTCATCACCATGCCTTCCATGGAGCCTTGCCGCTCTGCCATAGTTCTTCTAAAAGGTTTTTGTCTCGCAGCGTATCCATGGGCTGCCAGAAGCCATTGTGTTCATAGGCGGACAATTGGCCCTGTTCGGCAAGCTGCTCCAAGGGTTCGCGCTCCCATACCGTCGAGTCTTCGGCGACAAGATCTATCACCTTGGGGGACAAGACGAAAAAGCCGCCGTTGATCATCCCGCCGTCACCATTCGGCTTTTCGCGGAACGACTGAACCTTGTTTGCCTGGATATCTAGTGCGCCAAATCGCCCGGGCGGGTAGGTGGCGGTCAGCGTAGCCAGTGTTCCGCTCCGTTTGTGATATTCGATGAGGTCGGTGATGTTGATGTCGCTGACTCCGTCGCCATACGTGAAGCAAAACGCTTCCTCGTCCTTGACAAAATCTTTCACGCGCCGCAAACGACCGCCGGTCATCGTATTTTCACCGGTGTCAACTAATGTTACTCGCCACGGCTCCGCGTACTGCTGGTGCACTTCCATTGCGTTGGTGCGCATGTCGAAGGTCACGTCGGACATGTGAAGGAAGTAGTTGGCGAAGTACTCCTTGATCACGTAGCCCTTGTAGCCGCAGCAAATCACGAAGTCGTTGACGCCGTACGTCGAATAGATCTTCATGATGTGCCACAGGATCGGCTTCCCGCCGACTTCGATCATCGGCTTTGGCCGATTGATCGTATCTTCGGAGATTCGTGTACCAAGTCCGCCGGCGAGAATGACAGCCTTCATCGAGGTCCTATAGGAGTGAGTTGTTGTCGTGAAAGCGTCTGCCACCAAGAATGCCATCACGCTTTCAATTCGTAAGCACTGCAGGCGTGTGATCTGCCAATTCGGCTTTTCCCTTGATCAGCCGTGATCGAGTTGGATCTGCGGGTAACTGGGGTTCGACCGACTTGCACAAGAAGGTAGAAACCATATCGAGTTCTTGGTGGTCTTCCAGCGACACATTGACGGCCTCTCCAACTTGGGCGCACGGCTCAGCGTTGATTCCACGCTGCAAGTGAGCCGGCTCGCTTGCAGCGGGACTGCTACGCCTTTCCGGCACGGTCGGCAGTTTCTGTAATATAAATCTTGCAGGAGGCATGCTCGCTTGCAAGGTATTCGACCAAGCATATCGCTGTGGCCTGAAAGGGACGCAGCAGGCCAACGGGACCGCTCGATCTGACAGGCGTGTTACCAATTCGCCCGAACCCAAGCGGCCAATTATAGCGTACCGAAATGTCCGTATGGGCGCGGAGAGATCGCCGTGGCAAGGGGCGACCAGGATTTGCGTTCGGCCCCCATCGACATAGGTGCGCGGAAGGGGCGGGGACACCTCCGGCTCTGATGCGCTGACGGCCTACGATTACGCCCAAGAACGCCGACCACTGGACATCACACACCAAGTTTGACTGTTGGTCTGCGTCTCGCCTTTCTGCGGGCATGGTATTCAGACTAAATACCGATCAATTACTGCAACCTATCGAGCGCTGCTTGGAAAGACGGATTCGGCGAGTTTGATTGAACTTTGATGGCTTGTTGGTAGGCAGCGCGGGCTTGAGCGAATTCATGCTGCCTTTCTAATGAAACCCCTAGCCAGTAATGGGAATACGGATTATCTGGGAGTAGTGTGGTTGCCGATGTAAGACATTTTTGTGCGATCGCTGGTTCATTGTAATCAAGCATTTTTGCTCCGCACGTAATATACCCATAACCGTCCAGTTTCCCTGACGCTTCGCGTTTTTCTGGTCCGAAGACATCAGCTAACTCGGGATATTTCAGCGTATCCGTTTGGGTAAAGCCGTCTTCCGACCACGCCGCCTGTGACGACGGGTCGATAATTCTTTTTATCAAGCTGCCATCTGATCTGATCAGCCAGGCTTCGTCAAATTTAAGTTTGGTAACCGCGTCGGGAGGGACCATCGTTACCAGGTCGCTATTGCCACTGATTTTTGCTGTTATTGGTAGGACGGTATTCTTGTCGTACGAAACGACAAAAAATCGCGTTCCCACGGGCATGGTGAGCGATCTGACAGATTCCTTATAGAAGAACATGGTAAAAGGGAAATCTATACCCGAAACGAGTATTCGCTGTCCACCACTGGGGAGTTCCTTGATCAATCCACCAAAGGTTCGCAGAAAGAGTTTTTGGCGTTGCTGGTTCATGACAATCCAGTCTTGTTTTGCGAACGCCGCGGCTGATAATGTTGGGCTGCACATTGTGGCTGCCGCGATTAGCGCAGCCGCTACTTTGCCACTAATGCCCCGGTTGAACACAGCAGCTACTGCGATCAAGGGCGCGTATAGAAGGTACGCAGCATTCCATGAGTAGCCGGCAAAATGATGATTGGGCAGCAGTGAGTTCGGAAGTAGCGCTAGCAACCCGGCGAATGGCAGCGCGACAGACCACAGAAGTTCAATGCTGGTCGGCCCAAAGGCAATTGCAATGGAAGCCGCAGTGACAATGATCACGGCGACGCTCAGCAAACTCATTCCTTCAACGGTGTATTGCATCCATTGAGTGGCGACCGAGTGCGCTGACAAAACAACTTGGTAGGGCCCTCCGGGCAGGCTACTGGCGCTGGTAAATGGCGACGATAGAAAGTGTTCGACGATCATCGCCGTCGCGCCTGCGCATGCGACGAGAACGAGCGGCACGAGCGATGCGATGCGCAGTTTGTTCGCAGCGAACCATGTTGTGGCGATTAGAGCGGCCGACAAAATGAACGTCTCTTTGGCGAGGAATGCTAGGACGACTAACACTGCACACGCCCACAACGGACCTCCTTGCGTGCGAACCGCAACAGCAAGCAACAGAAGCAGCAATGACAGTTGCGCGAACGCGTCCCACGTCGACATCTGGTATTGATAGGGATGCGACGCCAACATATATGCAAATAGAGCCGCCGACAGTAGAAGCTTCCAGTCAATTCGGACGCGGAACAAACGTCTTGTGATCGCGACGATCAACGAATAATTCATCGCGACAAGCAATAGCGTCGCAACCATTGCGCCGCGTGTCTTAAAATGCCCGATGATCCAAAAAAATACCTGCCCGACTGGACGCGGGTAAGTTAATACCGGCCAAAAACCGGCGGGAGAATACGCCATGGCCGCAGGCATGTAATAGTCCGAATGGTGTGGCCAGAACGGATCGAAATAGCCTGGGAATATGTACCTCAGTACTATGGCGTCGATTGCGAGAAACAGCCCGCACAGAATCGCAACCTCGGCAAACCAGGTGAGGGCGATGTGTGTTCTTGAGCCCTGCGTTCCCTTAGGCGCATTTGAAGCTGTGTCCATTTCCAATTTCCCGAGGAATTTAAGCGCCGTATCGTACCAGTTTGATCCCCGCAGCGGCGATTCGCGAAGTTCGCGCGCCACGGGTTGTAGTAGGCGTGTGGGCGGATGCGCTCGAGTACGGATCCGCGTTTCTTTCGATTGTAGGGACCTGCGATCGGCACGAAAACTATTTGCTCCGAAGAAGAGTCCGCATGATTCGCTGTCGAAGTGGCTTCTGTGCTGTGAGCGCGGCCTTGCTAGCCTGCTGCTTCCTGCGAATCGCGGCAAACATTCGCTCTGCTTCGCGATAAAGCAACAGGTCGAGTGCGTTGTGTTCAAGCAACTCGCGGTAAAGAGACGGTCCGAGTTCGCTCTCTATGTGGTGAAGCCGTTCCTCGAGTGTCGCTTTGCGACCGGGCGTAAAGTTCTCAATAGTGAAGGTGGCATTGAGTTCGCCGGTATGTGTGCGCAAGAAGTCCTGTATGCCCTTCAGTGATTCCTCGAACGACTCCACCAGGCCAAAGAACGGGAGGCTCTTAAGGTGGTCTAGCGCCCGCAGGTAGTCGGCGTCTGTCGCGCGCGCTATACGCATATCGTGCTGCGCACCTGCCAGGTGGGCGACCTGGAAATTCCGGCACACTGCGGTCGCGTCACGCTCTACGACCCAGTTCGCAAACTCCGCCAGTCCACCAGTTCTCGCTATTTCGACGCTCGGACTGATGCTGTCTGCGGGCTGCCGTCTTTCGAACTCGTAGACAGACGCGAAGCGGTCAATTGGATGGCGCAGAAACAAGATCGGCAGAAAGGTGATGTCTGGATGCTGGGGTAGCGGTAAGCGAGCCTGGTGACTCGAAATTACCTGCAGCGCTGGATTGGCGAGTGCGTAGTCCAGAATTTCATTTGGGTGCACGGCAGACCAGGGGTAGGGCCCTTCGATGTGGCCGTGTGCGCCATCAGGGAAGTTTCGATGCAGGACGCTGTCCATCGTGGTCCCAGCATTTTTGAAAAGATGATAATGAATAATTACAGATCGCATTTCTATCGATTAAATATTTTTGCTATCGGTGACTTAAGTGGAGCTCTCCGCATTGAACGCTGAGAGTTCTGGTCGTATTTAATTTTGATCCAAATTTATTGAACGAAGCGCGCGGTTGTGCCCACCAAGTCGGTGGTGTCATTCAGCATCTCGTTGGAAGGCTGAGGGGCATTTCGCTCGCGCGTCCCGAGGCAATGTTTGGCAGTGCCAGCATGCATTGACCGCTCAGTCGAATGAGTCAGCCAACCCGCGGTGCCGCTAGGGGCGAGTGATGGTGTCACCCAGTCCGATCCAGTATCTGTAGAGCGCACGGACGGTTCCGCGGACATGGATACTCCGTCGAACGCTACCGGGGACAGGGGGGCTAGGTCTTGTCGCACGTGCAACTCCTTACAGTTCGCAAGCGGCGATTATAGCTAAGGCAATAGTCGGACCATAAATTTTCGTGCTCGGCCAGCGAACGCCAGTTTGAGGATTTGTGGCGTGTCACCGCGCGACAAATGTTAATTGAAAAAACGAAATTCTTATCGGTTGGATTGTCGACAATTATTTCGATCATATTTTCATCATTAAATCTTCAGAATCTCGTGATAGTTCGGTGGTGTTTTGAATTCAGGTACCCGCATGTTGCCAGTTTTGTTGTCATTTGTAGTGGTGAGAGGGTTGTATGGCCAGTTGTCTCTTTTTGCTCAACGGCGGCTTACTTCCCGTTGGTAAGCGAGCATTTCAATCGTCCGGGCGGGTATCATGTCGCTCTTTGAACGATGGCCGGTGTTTGGGATGGGCTGGGCTCGCTGTTTCGGCGGCCTTTGGCTCGTCAGTCCCACACACCGCACGACAGACAGAGGGACGAAGTGGACCAGGACGTTGCGGTTATTTTGCCGTGCTACAACGAGGCGAGCACTATCGCGCAGGTAGTTGCTGACTTTCGGCGATACCTTCCGGATGCCCGGATATATGTGTTTGACAATAACTCAACCGACGGCACTTCGGATGTCGCACGGGCGGCGGGTGCCGAGGTTCGTCGTGTCGCGCTTCAAGGTAAAGGTAACGTCATTCGCCGAATGTTTGGTGACGTCGAAGCGGACGTCTATGTGATGGTCGATGGCGACAATACTTACGACGCCAGCGTCGCGCCTCAATTGATCGAGACGCTCGTCAACGACGGACTCGACATGGTCGTAGGTTGCCGCGTATCCGATGAGGTTGCCGCGTACCGAATGGGCCACCGTTTTGGCAACGTCATGCTGACCGGTTTTGCGGCCTCAATTTTCGGTCGTACGTTCCGTGACATGCTATCGGGGTATCGGATCTTCTCGCGCCGTTACGTGAAGTCGTTTCCGGCGCATGCAGAAGGCTTCGAAACCGAGACGGAGCTGGCTGTGCACGCGCTGGAGCTGCGCATGCCCGTCGCGGAGGTTGATACCTATTATGGAAGCAGGCCGGAAGGCTCCGTCAGCAAGCTGAATACCTACCGCGACGGCTTCAGGATTCTGATGACGATTCTCAAGCTGTTCAAGCTTGAGCGCCCTCTGGCTTTCTTCTCTATTTGCTTTGCGGCGAGCCTGTTGCTATCGGTCGGTCTGGCTATCCCCATCTTCGAAACTTACATGAGGACAGGCCTCGTTCCTCGCATGCCTACCGCGCTACTCTGTGTCGCGCTCGCGTTGCTGGGGTTCTTGTTCCTGGTCTGTGGACTGGTGCTTGACACAGTGACGAAAGGTCGCCTCGAAGCCAAGCGTTTCGCTTACCTGTCGATACCGGGGCCGTCCCCCTCGTTGCGCCGATAAGTAGCGCGTAACTTGCTTCGGTGTTGTGGGGCGTCTAGGTGTCGCCGAAGCCTCCGAGCGGTGCACTACACCGTCCATCTTGGAGCCAATTGCAGAGTACGGCTCCAGAAGTATTGGAGCCCAATAATTAACCTTTCGAAATCCAGATGGAAGTAGCTACCCGCTCAAAGACGCCGATCGTCGGAATTCTGGTCAGCCTGTTGTTTGGCGTGATCGTTGCGTGGACCTTCGCTGGTCTCGCTCGCTATTCGCTTGTGGCGCCGCCAGGTTTCGATGGTGCGATGAACTTGAAGACGGCCGCGTCGTTCCTGCATGGACAAGGTTACGGCTTCTTCTACGACAGTTTTTTCTCGTTTCCGGCGCAAACGGACGGTCCTTTCATCTTGCCGGCTGCGGTTGCGTTCTGGCTAGGCGGCATCACACCTTTTACAAGTCAAGTCGTCAACCTGCTTTACGTTGCCGCGCTGGTTGTTGTGACGGTGGTTTTGCTTCGTCGGGTAGGGGTGCCGCTTTGGCTTGCGCTGTTCGGGATTATGGCCTGCATGTCGATGCCGGGCTTCGTCGAATACTCCATGAACGGTTATGGAGAAGTGCCAGTTCTCGTCTGGTTTCTGTGGGGATTGGCCTTACTCGCTCCCGGCGGGACGCGCGCTGACCCTAGCTGCGGAAGGCTGTTTGCGGTCGGGCTGTTGTTCGGAATGGCTTATCTGACGAAGGTCGTGGCGCTTGTGTGCGTGGGGCCTGCGATGGCTGCGCTCGGTGTGGTGATTCTGATGCAGCCGGGACGATTTAGACGTCTGGTCGCACTCAGCGTTGGATTTGCCGCGCCAGTGGTGGCTTGGGAGATTTTCCGCCTTATCGAACTGGGAAGCGCGCGTGCCTATATGGGCTGGTGGCGCTTTCAGATTGGTCAGATTCGCTCACAGTCGGGCGCCCAACATGCCGACGCCGCAGAGGGCTTTCTGCGGAAGGGCTTTCATCATCTGTCGATCCTGGCCGACTTGACCGGCGTTTCTGCACCGTGGCTCGCGGTCTGCATTGTTGCTCCGATCGTGATTGGGTTGATTGTTGCGTTGGACCGCAAAGGGAATCGCAATCGGCGTCTGGTCGTAGGGATGCTGGCCACGGTCGTCGGACTGTATTTCTTTTGGTGGTTGTTCATCAGCCCGACGGCAATGACCTGGCTGCGCCGGATTATCGATGGGTTGTTGCTGTTGCAGTGCCTTGTCGTCGCAGTACTGGCAACTGTTTTCTCGCGTTCACCGGAGGCTGCCGGACCGTCAAAGGCTCAAGCCAAAGGCCCGCGTGCGCTCATGCTGCTGGTGATGATTCCGGTGGTCGTGGCTCAACTACAGTTGATCCGTAGTGGGGAGTCGGTAACGCGCCCGCCGGAACCTCCGAGCTATGCTTTGGATATGTTCCGTATAGTCGACAAGGTGCGCGCATTGCCGGCCGATGCGACCATCTATGGTGCGGGCTGGTGGCAGGCACCCGTCATATCATTGTTTGCACAGCGTCAATTCATGAACTTCGACCACTGGACAGCCGACAGACTCAACGCGGTTCAGGACAAGTACTTCGTGACAGACATGTACACCGAAGGGATCAGTCAATCTTCGATTCAGAATGTTCTGGACGAGTCGCAGTCCAGTATGCTCATCAAGCTGAACGGCGGCGCTTTGTACAAGCTGGGTTCCGTCCAGCCGTATCCTCCGTTCACTTCGCAAGACAGCGATCCCGCGAACTTGTCCTCCGAACTTGACTTCAGCCATGCGGACTACTCGCATAGACGTGGCATCTTCCAGAGAGAGAGTGATCGTGACGCATGGGTGGGTGTCGACGCTGCGGTGATGCTCAAGCGCTCGAACGAAAACATCCTTAGGATGACGATTGAGCTGCCGGGTGAATTCATAAAGGGACTAGCTCCGAAGCAACCAACGGTTCACATCACCAGTCCCGGATGCTTGGACCAGACGCTGCCGCTTGGCAAGGAAGGCGTGCAAACTATTCAACTGCCGCTGACCTGCGACAGTTGGCAGGCGCCTAAGGCTTTCCAGGTCAATCTGGTCGTAAGTGACCACGTCCCTTTCATCCCGCAAATCGACGCAGACAACCGCTTGCGAACGTTCAGACTCCGCTCCATGGAACTGATCGAGGCCCCGTCCAAGTCCTAAGCAAAGGCCCCACGCGCCCCGTCGCCCCAAGTTTTACAGCCACGTTTCCCCCCGTAACAAAACGAAAGCCAGGTTGCCGAACCCCCCCAATTTGAGCAAAATCGGGGTTCCGTCGCGGGCCATACAGATGTAAGTGTCGCGAAGACCAAAGACGACACCCACTTACGAACATGACAGCTACAAACGCGCCGCGCCCTGAGAGCGATAACTTGTCCGTGTCCGTGGTCGTCTACCGGCCGGACCTGGCGCTCCTCACTCGCACCTTGTCGAGTCTGGAGACCGCATGCAACGCGTTGCGCGTCAATAGTCCTGCTTTCGCGGTCACCCTTTACCTGGTCGACAACGGCGGACTGCCGGACATCTCCGCAGACCTGAACACCCTGCAGGAGCGAGGCATTCCCACGGTCCTCATCAGCGGCCACGGCAACGTCGGCTATGGACGCGGTCATAACCTCGCCATCGAGCGGTCTGCGAGCCGCTACCACCTCGTCCTGAACCCCGATATCGATCTCGACGGCGACGCCCTGGTGAACGCCCTCGATTTCTTCGCCCAACATCCCGAGGCCGGTCTGTTGACACCGCGCATCGGCGACGACGAAGGGCGTCTGCAATACCTCTGCCGCCGCTATCCGACCCTGCTCGATCTGTTCGTCAGGGGCTTCATGCCGGGCGGCGTCAGGCGACTGTTCACGCGACGGCTCTCGCGCTACGAAATGCGCGACGTCATCAACGACCGCGACATCGTCTGGGACCCGCCCATCGTGAGCGGCTGCTTCATGCTGTTCCGCACGGACTTGCTCAAAGGGCTCGCCGGCTTCGATCCGCGCTACTTCCTCTACTTCGAAGACTACGACCTGAGCCTGCGCACGCATGAGCACGCCCGCGTGGTCTACACGCCGGACGTGCGGGTGCTCCACCACGGCGGCGGCGCCGCGCGCAAAGGCTCGACGCACATCCAGATGTTCGTCGCGTCCGCGTTCAAGTTCTTCAACCGGTTCGGCTGGAAGTGGCTATGAGTCAGGTTCTCGTCACCGGCGCCAACGGCTTCGTCGGACGCGCCCTGTGCGGCGCGCTGTTGCAGGGCGGTCATCAAGTGACCGGGCTGATCCGTCAGCCCGGCGGCTGTCCGACAGGAACCCAGGAATGGGTGCACACGGGGCAGAATTTCGCGGGCCTCACTGAGGCCTGGCCTGACGCACTTCAGGCTGACTGCGTCGTGCACCTTGCGGCGCGAGTCCACGTCATGCAGGACGCGGCTGCGAACCCGCTTGCCGAATTCCGCGCGACGAATGTCGAAGGCGCCCTGCGGGTTGCCGAGGCCGCGCGCGCAAAAGGCTTACGACGCATGGTCTTTGTCAGCAGCATCAAGGCTATGGCGGAGGCCGACGCCGGCCGCCCACTGCGCGAGGACGCGCAGCCGCAGCCGCAGGACCCCTATGGCCAGTCGAAGCACGAAGCCGAGCAGGTGCTGGTGCAATATGGCAACGCCTTTGGGCTCGAGATCGTGATCGTCCGCCCGCCGCTCGTGTACGGCCCCGACGTGCGCGCTAATTTTCTGCGCCTGATGACGGCCCTTTCCAAAGGCTTACCGTTGCCGCTCGGCGCGATTAGCGCGAAGCGCAGTCTGGTCTACGTGGACAATCTGGCCGACGCGCTGGTGCATTGTGTGACCGCGCCCCAGGCGGCGGGCCAGTCTTTCCACGTCGCGGACGGCGAGGATCTGACCGTCGCGGAGCTGGCTCGCTCACTGGCGAGGCACCTGCAGGCGCCGGCTCGCCTGGTGCCGGTGCCGGCGAGCTGGTTGCGCCTGGCGGGCAGCCTGACCGGCCGTTCTGCCCAGGTGGATCGTCTGATCGGCAGTTTGCAGGTCGATACGAGCCGCATTCGCACGGTGCTCGGCTGGCAGCCTCCCTATACAACCGACCAGGGGCTGGCCGCGACCGCCCGCTGGTATCGAGCCACGCACTGAGGTCGTCCATGGTCATGCAAGCGCTTACGACGACGCTCTGGACGGCTATCGCACTGGCCGCCCTGGTGGCCGCCTGCGCCTGTGCGCTGATTCTGCTGGTCCTGCTGAGAACCGGCCTCGCCTGGCGCCTCGCCACGGATATCCCGAACGATCGTTCGCTTCATGTCCGGCCCACGCCGCGCGTCGGGGGCTGGGGCATCGTGCCGGTCGCGGTGGTGGGCATTCTGCTGGTCGCGCCGGGCCTGTGGTGCGCGGCTGTGGCGGCGGCGTTCCTGGCCGCCGTATCGCAGGTCGACGACCGTCGCGGACTGCCGGCTCGCGTCCGCTTTGCGGCCCATCTGATCGCCGTCGCCGGCTTCGTGGTGCTCTATCCGGCGCCGGTGCCGTGGGTGATGCTCGTGGCCCTGTCGATTCTGATGATCTGGCTGGTCAATCTTTACAATTTCATGGACGGCGCGGACGGTCTCGCCGGCGGGATGGCGCTGTTTGGCTTCGGCGGCTATGCCGTGGCCGCGCTGAGCTCGGCCCAGCCGCTGCCCGAGCTGGCCTTGGCGTGCGCTTTGGTCTCGGGAGCCGCGCTGGGCTTCCTGTTGTTTAATTTCCACCCCGCACGGATTTTCCTAGGTGACGCCGGCTCGATCTCGTTAGGCTTTCTTGCCGGTGCTTTGGGCTATTGGGGCTGGCTTCGCGGCGTCTGGCCCATCTGGTTTCCGGTGCTGGTGTTCGCGCCGTTCATCACCGACGCCTCCATCACCTTGGCGCGCCGCCTGTTGCGCGGCGAAAAATTTTGGCAAGCGCACCGGGAGCACTACTATCAGCGTATGGTGCGTTCAGGGATGGGCCATGCCAGAACCGCCATCACGTGGTATGCGGTGATGGCGGCTGGCATAATGATTGCGGTGTATTTGCTTGGCCGGCCTCCGGCTGTTCAATGGTGCGTTGTCGCTGCATGGGTCGTCGCGCTCTGTCTGTTGGGCGTGGCAGTAGATCTGCGTTGGCGTCGCTTTCAATCAACACTGTCTGAACAATCCTCTGAGGTATGACGCAGATGTTAAAAAATAAAGCCTCTTTGCTGTCCCTCAGTGCCTTCCTGTTCGATCTGTTTGCGGTCGCGGCGGCATGGCTGACCGCCTACGTCATTCGCTTCAACGGCTCCGTCCCGGCTGACTTCATGGGCGGGGCGTTGCATTCGCTGTTCTGGGTGCTGCCGGTCTACGGTGTGATGTTCCGCATCTTTGGCTTGTACCGAGGCATGTGGGTGTTCGCCAGTCTCCCGGACCTCATGCGGATCTCGAAGTCGGTTATCGCCGGCGCGCTCGTCACGATGGTGGTCTCGGTGATGGTGCAACCGGTGCCGATCGTGCCGCGCTCCGTGCTGGTGGTCTCGCCGCTGCTGCTGTTCCTCGTCATGGGCGGCACTCGCGCGCTCTATCGCGCGACCAAGGAGTTCTATCTCTACGGTGGTCTCGTCGGCCAGGGCAAGCCGGTCGTCGTGCTGGGCGCGGGCTCCGCAGGCGCGAGCCTCGCCCGCGAACTGTCGCGTTCGAGCGAGTGGCGTCTGGTTGGCCTGCTCGACGACGATGTAGCCAAGCATGGCCGCGAAATCTACGGCTACAAGGTGCTGGGCTCGATCAGCGAGTTGCCGCAACTGGCCGAGTCGCTCAAGACCGAATACGCCATCATCGCGATCCCCTCCGCTTCTGTTGAAGCACAGCGCCGCGTGGCGACGCTCTGCGTGCGCGCCGGCGTGCGTGCCATGGTGTTGCCGGCCCTGACCACGCTGACGCAAGGTCAGGCGTTCCTGTCGCGGGTCCGGCAGATCGACCTTGAAGACCTGTTGGGACGTGATCCGGTGAAGATCGATACGCCGCACGTCGAAGCCCTGCTGCGCAATCGCGTGGTGATGGTGACGGGCGCGGGCGGTTCGATCGGCTCCGAACTGTGTCGTCAGATCCTGCGTTTCGAGCCGGCGCAACTGATCGCTTTCGATCTGTCCGAGTACGCGATGTACAAGCTCACGGAAGAGCTGCACGACCGCTTCCCGGGCTTGCCGGTGGTGCCGGTAATCGGCGATGCCAAGGATTCCTTGCTGCTCGACGAGGTGCTGTCGCGCCATGCGCCGCATATCCTGTTTCACGCGGCGGCCTACAAGCATGTGCCGCTGATGGAAGAGCAGAACGCGTGGCAAGCGGTTCGCAACAACGTGCTGGGGACGTACCGCGTGGCGCGGGCGGCGATCCGTCACGATGTGAAGCACTTCGTCCTGATCTCCACGGACAAGGCGGTCAATCCCACCAACGTGATGGGCGCGAGCAAGCGCCTCGCGGAGATGGCGTGTCAGGCCTTGCAGCAAACCAGCTCGCGCACCCAGTTCGAAACGGTGCGCTTCGGTAATGTGCTGGGCAGCGCGGGCAGCGTGATTCCGAAGTTCCAGCAGCAGATCGCCAAGGGAGGTCCGGTCACCGTGACGCACCCGGAGATCACGCGCTTCTTCATGACGATTCCCGAGGCCTCGCAACTGGTGTTGCAGGCGTCGAGCATGGGACGCGGCGGTGAGATCTTCATCCTCGATATGGGCGAACCCGTGAAGATCGTCGATCTGGCGCGCGATCTGATCCGTCTGTACGGGTTCAGCGAGGAGCATATCCGCATCGTGTTCACCGGGCTGAGGCCAGGTGAGAAGCTGTACGAAGAATTGCTCGCCGACGACGAAACCACCACCCGTACGCCGCATCCGAAACTCCGGATCGCTCAGGCGCGCGGCGTGCCGGATAACCTGCTGGACGAATTGTTGCCCTGGTTGATGCAGCACCGTGTGTTGCCGGATCAGGACGTACGGCGCGATCTGCGTCGCTGGGTGCCGGAATATCAGCCGACGCTGGCGCCGCCGCTGCAGAGCGTGCCTTCGGTCACCAACGCTCGCGCTTCGTAGCGCTGTAGCGCTGCTTCTGGGCGTTGCGGTGTTCGGCTCGGGCAGGTAGAGGTAGCGAATCCATCGCGACAGCAGCACGGCACGACAAGAAAAAGGCGCTTATGCGCCTTTTTCTATGCCCGCCGTTTCTTCCTCACCACCAGCCATCGCGGCGACTTGAAGCGCACGATACTCACATAGAGCCACACGTAGGTCGCGGCAAACACCACCACGAAGCAGAACAGATGCAGCGTGTGCCGCCAGAACAACGTCGCCGGGATCACGGCCACCAGGCACAGCAGCCACAGATACGGCGAGGTCAGCGAATTGCGTCGCGTCAGCTCGCGTGCTGTGCGTGCGCCCACGGCCCAGCGCATCAGGCGCTTGTAGACCAGCATATGCAGGTGGACGCCATCGGGAATCCCCGGCGACATCCCGCGAATGAACTTCTTCCGGTAGATCGAGAAACACGTCTCGAAGATCGGGTACATGAACAGCAGCACCGGATACCACGCCGAGACATCGCGGTTGCGCATCACCAGCATGATCGACAGTTCCGCGAGCATGAAGCCGATGAAGTACGCGCCGCCGTCGCCGAGAAAGATCAGGCCGGCCGGGAAATTCCAGATGAAGAAGCCCATCACCGCGCCCATCATGATGAGCGACGCGGACAGCACGATCGGATCCGACACCTCGAACGCCACATACGCCAGCGACGCGAACATCATGAACGCGACCATCGAGGCAAGCCCGTTGAAGCCGTCGATGATGTTGACGGCGTTCGCCAGCGCCGCCACGGCCAGCACCGTGACCGCGCAGGAAATGACCGCATAGGAGAGCAGAAAATCGAGCGGCGGCACGCTAATGCGCGTGACGGCGATATTCAGCAGGAAATAGGCGAGGGCAGCGGCCGCCATCGTGCAGACGAGCCGCGCGAGCGGCGAGACGCGCTTGGTCAGGTCTTCCACCAGTCCCGAGCCGAAGGCCGGCAGGCCGCATGCCACGAGCCCCAGAATCCCCCCGGACACGGCCGGATACGCGTGATGCAACTGCAAGGCCGACACCACCAGGCCGATCAGGATGCCCGTGCCGCCGATCCGCGGCACCGGTTGCGCGTGGAATTTCTGCACGCCGGCCAGATCGGTATCGGTGGAGAATTTTTCATGCAGATGCGCGTAGCGCACGATCAACAAGGTGATCAGCAGAGAGACGAGAAACCCGAGCGCGAAACTGAGCATGAAGGTGAGCCTGAGCGAAGACGCCGAATTATACAAACGAAACGAACGGGCCTCGAAAAGCGGCCCGGGACGGACTACAGTTTCAGTCAGCGACCCTCTCGCTGATGGCCCTGGAGCCCCGCGCAGCAAGGCACGGCTTCGCCACTGAAAAGAATCGGCCGTTCCGTCATACTGCTGGTCTACTGTTTGACTGATTGACACCCATGTTTGGCAAGTTCACCGTTGCTTTCATTCTGTTTTCTATTGCTGGCAGTGCCCTGGCCGACGGCTATTCGCACCCCGTCGTGATGACCGGCGTCACGCAAATGGCCGACACGGCCGAGCTGCACTTCGATCCTGCTCCCAAAGACACCGGCACGCTGGTGATTCTGGGCGATCACACGAAAACGCCGAAGCAAAGTTACCCATTCGTCTACAGTTTGCCGACCCCGCAGCGCGGAACGGTTGACCCGGCGGTCAACCTCGATTTCAGCGGCAAGCAGAAGCTGACCATCCTATGCGACCCGCGCTCGGATAACTGCATGTCAACCGGCTATGTGACCCTCGGGGCCGCGACCTTTTCCATGCTGTGGAAAGTTACGCAACACTAAGCGTCTCTCCGTAATGGGGTGAGCCGATTCACCCCTTGCACGAAGCATTGCGCATATTTCGCGTACGTCCCGGACGGCATTCAGCCTCCCGCTCCCACATAGTGACTCCGTAACCCCCCGAAACCCTTGCCTGTCATGGATTCCCCCTATCTAGCCCAGGGTCCGGACGACCGTTAACGCAGAGGCGGCGAGGTGCGAACGGGGAGCTTTGGTCGTGCGCCGCTCGACCAGGACGTTACGGAGAAACAATGCTAAATAACATCACCATTCGGGGCGGATTGACGCTGGTCATCGGCGTCTTCGTCGCGTTCTTGCTGACCGTGATCGGGGTCGGATACGGCGCGCTCAAGCTCGCGAGCAACGGCTTGCACGATGTGCAGCGCAATTCGGTCGCGCTGACGCATCTGAACGCCAGTTCTGCGAAGCTGTTGCAGGTGCGGCTCGCATTGGGCAGTTACGAGACCCTGTTCAGCGTCGGCAAGCAAACGGACGATCTGCTGCCCGCTGCGCACAAGGTGCTGATCGAGTCGAATGACGATTTCCACACCTATGCGGCAGGTCCTTTCGGCAGCGACGACGAGCAGCGGCTCGCCCATGCCGTGGAGACGGCGCGATCGGCATTGGTCGATCAGGCCATCGAGCCGGAATTCAAGGCGCTTGCCGATAACGACTTCAACACCTTCCGCAATATCCAGGGCGAGACCGCCAACAGTTTCTACGCCACGTACGCGAAAGCGATCGACGCGCTCGAGCAACTGGAAGCCGATAACCAGCAGCGTCAGGCCGACACCGCCGGTGCGCGTTTTCGCATTGCCACGCTGCTGTTTGCGGCGATCGGCGTGATCTCGATCGTGATTGGCGTGCTGGCGCGCGTCGGTCTGTCGGCGGCGGTGATCCGGCCGGTCAACCAGACCATTCGCCATTTCCAGCGTATTGCCGCGGGCGATCTGACGATCGCCGTCAAGGTGCGTTCGCGCAACGAGATGGGCCAGTTGCTCGGCGCCCTGACGCAGATGCGCGATGGCCTGATCGACACGGTATCGAAGGTGCGCGGCAGCACCGGCGCGATTACCCAGGGTGCGAATGAGATCGCCTCGGGCAACGCGGATCTGTCGCGCCGCACGGAACAGCAGGCGGCGGCGCTCGAGGAGACCGCGGCCAGCATGGAAGAGCTGTCGGCGACGGTGAAGCAGAACGCCGACAACGCGCAGCAGGCCAACCGCCTCGCTCACGGCGCGCTTGAAACCGTGACGCGCGGCGGCACCGTAGTGGGCCGCGTGACCGAAACGATGGAGGGCATCACCACCTCGTCGCGCAAGGTGGCCGAGATCATCGGCATGATCGAAGGGATTGCATTCCAGACTAACATCCTCGCGCTGAACGCCGCCGTCGAAGCCGCACGCGCGGGCGAACAGGGACGTGGCTTTGCGGTAGTGGCGTCGGAAGTGCGCAGTCTCGCGCAGCGCTCCGGTACGGCGGCGAAGGAGATCAAGGAGCTGATCGGCGAGTCGGCGGCCAAGGTGGAGCAGGGCGCATCGCTCGTGGCCGAAGCGGGCAAGACGATGCACGAAGCGATGCAGTCGGTCGAACGCGTGACCAGCATCATGGGCGAAATCGAAGCAGCCGCCCGCGAACAAAGCGAGGGCATCGCGCAGGTCAACAAGGCGATTACCCAGATCGACGAGGTCACGCAGCACAACGCCGCGCTGGTGGAAGAGGCGGCTGCGGCGGCGAAATCGCTGGAAGAGCAGGCGTCTGTGTTGCGCGAGGCAGTGTCTGTGTTTCAGCTTGAAGCGGGCGAGTCGCGGGCGGACGAAGGCAGCGAGGAATCGTTTGCCGCCAGCGGGCGCGGGAGATCCTCAGGTCAGCTTGGCAGCGGCGCAGTGGCGCCGCTTCAGGCGGCCTAGCGTAGCGTGACCTGACACCACTGATAGGGATAATTCCCCTGGCCGACATAGGCCCGATGGATCGAACACTTGAGCGGATCGATGAGAAAGCCGTGTTGCTCAAGGATCGCTCGGGCCTGCTCCACCGAGCGCTGGTTGTCGGCCGCGGGGTCGTGCACGTCGTCGGCGCGAAGGCCTAGTTGACATGCAGGTCCTTGCGACGACGCACCGGAAAGCCACTGGACGCTCGCGTGCAAGCGAAAGCGGGACACCGTCCACTGCAGGCGCTTGCATGCCTCGGTGCTGCCGGTGAAGCCGATCTCGTCCGCGATCCGGTTCATCTTGGCCACGAACTCGATCCGCCAGTTATCTTTGACCTCAAATACCGCGAAGGCCGGGCCGCCGCGTTGACGCACCAATTGCCGCACGTGCTCATCATAAAGAGGTGTGCCAGGGAAATTCCCGCCGATCTGCGTGAACGCGACCGTGGCGGGAAACAACGTCGCGAGCCATCCCCAGGCGGGATCGCCGCCTACGATGATCGCGGTCGTCGTTTGTGGAGAGTCGAGGCTCGGCGTCTCCGCACGGAACGCCTGACGCGCCCAGCTCTCATGTCCCCATGTTTCGACGCCGCCCAGCACGACGACGAGCGTTGTCACGCTCAAGGTCCACGCGGCGATCCGACGGGCGGTGAGATAGGCGGTCAACTGCGTCAGAAGCAGGAAGGCGACGAGCGGCGTCAGTAACTCCATGGGGACGACGTAGCGGTAAATGCTGAACAGCTTGAGCCACAGCAGATAGCCGAGCGCGACAAACGCAACGACGTAGCGCGCGCGTGGATCAAGTGCTTTGCCGTGCGAAGAGGAACGGCGCAGCGTGCGAAGACTGCAGAGCGCTATCCATGCCCAGAACAGGACATACACCACCGGCCAGATCCACTGATGCAGTGTCGCCTGACCGACCCGCTTGGAGTGCAGCGAAAACAGGAACGGCCATAGCACCGTCTCGAGCGTCGTCTTCGGAAGCCAGCTCGTATCGGCGACACCGACGCGCGGAGTCAACGCATTCGGGAACACGGAACTGAACTGCGGGAAGACAGGATTCCCGAAGGTCTCCCACATTTTCCACAGCCAGTACCCGCCGCTGAGCGAGAGCCCAACAAGCACGCCGATGCCGAACACAAACGCGAGACGAACCCGGGCGAAAGGTGTGGCAGGGAACAGCAGCAGCGAGACACATAGCGCGACGGCGTAGACCACATTGGTCAGCTTCAGGCCCATGCCTACGCCGACCAGCAATCCCCCCAGAACCGCTATGCCGAACGACTTTGCAGACGCGCTTGCGAGCCGGTTCCAGTACGTCAACAGCACCAGCAGCGAGGCGAGGCTGAACAGGGCGGTCGTGTCGTCGCCCATGGTGTTGCCCAGCTCGGAGAGAAAATTCGCCGTCAGGATGCCCGCTATCGCGAGCAGAAGCGGTACGCGGTAGCGATCCTCGGCCGGCAGATCAGGCAGCGCGCGACGCGCAATCGCCAGCAGCAATACGAAATTGAGCCCGTGAATGACGCCCATCAGAAAGCCGACGAGCGGCGCCGGCAGATAGGCGTTGAGCACGTAGTAGCCGACATCGAGCATGGGATTGAAGTAAGTCTGCATCCCGGCCGGGGCGAAATCGGTGTGAAGCTTGTCGTGCAAAAACGCGAAAGCGTTGTACAGGTGGTAGTTAAACAGGTCCCAGTTTTTATCCTGGCCCAACCATAGCGACCACAGGCCGAACAGCAAAGGCACGCCGACGCGGGCAGTCGCCAACGCGCGCGGCGTATTCAGATCAACAGAGAGAAGTCGCCGCCAGACCGACTTGCGGGGAATAGTGCTTTCTACCGTATTCATGTTGGCGGGACTCAGCGTTGCCTGAAGACCCACAGCTTGGCCGAGGCAAAATTCACGACCATGCCCGCCAGCGATCCCACCGCGACGCCCACAATAGGCAGGAACGGCAGCCCCTTGAGCGTGAGCACGGTCGCGCTATAGGCACCGTAGTTGACGACGCCGCCCACCGACATCGCGGCAAGATAGCGCCACCACTCAACCCACGCCGATTCGCTGCGCACCGAGGTGAAGGTATAGCGGCGGTTGATTTGCCAGGTGGCCCATACGGCGCACAGGAACGACACCGCGCGGCCGGCGAAGTAACCGAGACCCACGGCGAGCGCGAGGTACAGGATGCCGGCGTCCACCACGAACCCTGCGACGCCCGCGATCAGGAAACGAATCAGTTGCTGGCGCATGCTAGTGAGCGCTCCAGCCGGGTATGTGCAGCTTGATCGAGAGACGGAGGCACGTAGGGCAGGGTCCAGCTTCAAGGCGTTCGCTGGAACGCGCATTGAGCTGCGATCCCGTCGGCAGAACCGGGCTCGTCTTGGTCTTGGATAGCTTCACGATAGTGGGTGACATCACAGCAGGCGATGAGTAGGGCAAAGGGGCCCGATGCAGGGCCAGCGTCGACTGGGCGGGATTTTAACCTCTGGCGCGATCATCCCGGCAAAATGCGCTACGCCCAAGAATTTTGGACTGACACACTGCGAGGCCCATTCCGCCGATACAATCGCGTGGCCGAAACACTCGCCGTTACTCACCGCTCACATGCCTAGCCTTTTGATCCATCGTCGATTCCCAGGGCCCGCGTTCATGAATTTGCACGCCTCACTTTGGCGTGTTGCGATGAGAAGGAGTGCCTACCTCGCGAGCATCGGGGTCCTGTCTGCCTGTACCACGGTGTCGAGTGTCGACTCGCGGCAGGACGGCCACCTGACCCTGATGAGCCGGGCGCGCTGGAGCTTCACGTCGTGGAATCACGTCAGAACCGTCGGGACGAAGCGCGCCGCGGCCTACTGCAAGGACCAGGGCAGACAGTTGCATGTCGTCGCCGTGCACACCGAAGGCGTCTGGGGCGTGACGGATCAGATGATCGAAGTGGTGTTCGACTGCTATTGAGGCATCACCTCCTTCGAGCGAGGTTAAGGGGTTCTCTCCCCGTCCCACCGGTCGTACGTTTCATCGGCCGGGCCGGGAAATCACATTTGTAAAAGGCCGGCGGCGCGCTAAACAGGCGCGCGGGTGGTGCGGTTTCGCTCGCCTTCGCAATAGGCACCCTTGATATGCCGGAAGCATGCTGAACATTCGATATTGTTTTTGGCAGGCATCGTGATGTTACAATTTGTTTCATGGTGCCATTCAGTTATTTCTTCGCCCGCCGTTAACGAAGAGAGCCGCCCGTGCGGGGTGAGCGGCCAGGCACAGCGTGCCCGATGTCAAACAAGATTTAATAACTTTCAAATGCCACATTACGCGATCTTTCAATGTTTCTGTCGTTACCCGGCTGATGAAGATCGCAGTAAGACCCTTGCTGTCCGGAGCTAGCCCGGCGATTGACCCGTTCAATCCCGGCGACAAAATTCGCGCCATTTCGCCAATGACGAACACATTTAAATCCAGCCCCGAACCAGTCATTCATCTCGTGAACGGATTCCAGAATCCGTACGGCGGCAGCGAGCAGGAGACACTCCATCTTGCCAGGCTGCTGAACACGCGGAGCGAGGTCAAGCTGTGGTCGTCATCGTCGCGGAGTTCGCCTGAACTGGTCGAGCAGTTCGGCATCAAGACGCTCGGACTCGCGCCGGGACATCGGCCGAATGGCGGGACCTACGTCTTCGTCGGCTCGCACTGGCGCCACAGGACGTGGCCGTATCTCGGACCGGTACCGCAACGGCTGATTTACGTCTACAACACGTTTCATCCGAAGATCCTGACGCTGACTTCAACGCATCCGAAGCTGCTGCGTTGGCCGGAGACGGAGTACGTGTTCATCTCCGAGTTCCAGAAGCGCCAGGTGGGTGTGGATGGCGTGGTGCATCCGTCGCCTATCGACATTGAGCAGTTCAAACCAGGCTTGCCCGCAACGCGCAGCCGGCCTGTCGTCGGCCGGATGAGCCGCGATACCGCGGACAAGCATGATGACGAAGACCTCGCGCTGTATCGGGAGTGGTCGGCCCAAGGCGTCGATGTGAGGTTGCAGGGCGCTACCACCCTCGCTGGAGCGCTAGGGGACCAGCCGAACATCGAACTCTTTCCGGAAGGCGCGACGCCAGCCGCCGATTTTATGCGCTCGCTCGATGTCTTCTATTATCGGACCGGGTCGCACGTCGAAACGTTTGGCCGAGTGGTGTTCGAAGCGATGGCCTGCGCGCTGCCGGTGGTGTGTCACCGGCGCGGCGGCTATGCCGACTGGATCCGGCATGGCGAGAACGGCTTTATCTTCGACACCACCGAGCAGGCGCGTCAGATTGTGGCCACGTTGCTGGCCGATCCTGCGCTGCGTGCGTCGGTCGGACAGCGCGCCCGGGAGACCGTCGAATTGATGTATTCGGCAGCCGCGCTCGACCAGCGTGCGCAATTCTTTACCGCGCAAGAGAGTAGCGCGGTCCGGCCCTATCGGAATCAGGGCGAGGAAGCCTTGGTGGCGAACCGTTGACAAGCTAAGATCTTCGAATCCAGAAGTTCATATAGCGAAAAGGTTTTCCGATGGTCGCACCGCACATCACCGGCGAAGTCACGCCACTGCAAACCGGAGCCGCCTCCACGGGCAGCGCCGACGCGCTCAAGCATGGTCACTCGGCAACGCTGGGCGTAGGCTGGCGGTCCCAATCGGAGTCGTATGCGCTGCTGCTCGCGAGAGTGTGTGCGCTTGTCACCTTGTGCGCGGTCCCGATCTCCACGGCGGGCGTGAATCTCGGCTCCGGGCTGGTGTTGCTGTTTGCCTTGCTGTCTCCCGAGGCGTGGCGGGCATGCAGAAAGATCTTTACCTCGCCGGTGAACGTCGCTGCGCTCACGCTGTTTGCTGTGCTCGGTCTGAGCATCGTCTACAGTGCGGCGAGCCATGACGAGGCGTTTAGCTTCCTGTTGAAGTACCGCAAGCTGCTGATGTTGCCGGTGCTGTTCGTGGTGTTCTACGGCAGCGACCGGTCGAAGTGGCAGGTCGCCGCGATATGGGGGCTGTTCTCCGCGCTGACGTTGAGCATGCTGCTCACGTACACGAACTTCTTCGGCTGGACCGCGGTGGGTCCCATGCACGGCAGCGACCCGATGACCAAAGCGTGGGTTTTCAAGGACCACATTTCGGGCGGCCTGATGATGGCGTTTCTGGGCTATCTGGCCATGGCGCTCGCCACGACGGTGCGCAAAGGCATCGGACGCTGGCTGCTGTATCTGGTCGCCGCGCTGGCGATGGTGAACGTCCTGTTCGTGCTAGAGGGGCGCACGGGGCAGGTGGTGGCGATCGCCTACATGGTGGTCTTCGTCGCCGTTCAACTTCTGAAATCGCGGCGCCAGGACCGGCGCACGCGCTGGATCGCCACAGTGGCGAGCGTTGCGGTCTGCCTGTGCCTCGTGGCCTATGCCTTCACCGCGAAGCATTCGCGGCTAGCGGAGACAGGGCAGGAGATCCAGCAATTCGAGGTCTACAACCAGAATACCTCGATGGGCGTGCGGCTCGAGTTCTATCAACGCAGTCTGGCGTTGATCCGCGAACGGCCGATTTTCGGCTATGGCGCCGGCAGCGTGCGCCCCGAATTCGAAAAGCTCGCGAAGAACAGCACCGGCGGTCACGCGGCCATGGCGAGCAATCCCCATAACGAGTTCTTTCTGATGGGCGTGCAACTCGGGCTGCTGGGCGTCGCGCTGTTCGTCTGGTTGCTCGTCGCGGTTGGGCGCGAATGCCGGCGGGTCGACACACTGGCGGCCACGGTTGTTGGCGGCTATCTGCTCGCTTTCGTGCTGGGGTGTTTCGCGAACTCGTTGCTACTCAATTTCACCGAAGGGAATCTGTTCATTCTCCTGACGGGCATTCTGCTTTTTGGCGGTTCGTCGTGCCAAGGCTCACCTGATTCGTGAAGTAAAGCGGCCGGCCCTTGGTTTCGTTGAAGGTGCGGCCGACGTATTCGCCGATCACACCTAGCGTCATCAACTGAACGCCGCCCAGGAACAGGATGACGATCATGAGCGAAGGGTAACCGTGCACGCGGTCGCCATACATGAGCGCTTTCCAGAAGACAAACACGGCATACGAAAAAGCGAGCGCGGCGGTTCCCAGGCCCAGATAGGTGGCGAAACGCAGGGGCACCGTCGTGAAGGACGTGATGCCCTCAAGCGCGAAGTTCCACAGCTTCCAGTAGTTCCACTTGCTGACGCCGGCGTAGCGCGCGTCACGACGGTACGGCACCGCGATCTGATTGAAGCCCACCCATGCAAACAGGCCCTTCATGAAGCGATGGTGTTCCTTGATCTGGCGTAACGCCTGAACGGCGCGCTGCGACAACAGGCGGTAGTCGCCTGTGTCGCGTGGGACGCGCACGTGCGCAACCCGATCGATCAGCCTGTAGAAGCAATGTGCCGTTGCCTTTTTCAGCCAGGTTTCGCCTTCGCGCGACTCGCGCTGCGCGTACACGACATCATGGCCCGCTTTCCACAAGCGGATCATTTCAGGAATCAGTTCGGGCGGGTCTTGCAGATCGGTGTCGATGACAATCACGGCTTCGCCTCGGGCGTGGTCGAAGCCGGCGGTCATCGCAATCTCCTTGCCGAAATTCCGCGACAGGTCGATGAGGCTCACACGCCGGTCGTCGGCATGAAGTTGCCGAATGACCGATAGCGTGGCGTCGGTGCTGCCGTCGTTCACGTACAGGATTTCTGCGGGCACATCGAGCGTATCGAGCACGGCCGACACCCGGCGGTGAAATTCGGGCAATACCTCTTGCTCGTTATAGGCCGGCGCAACGATGGTCAGCAGCGGCCGGTATTCCTCGACACCCGTGTTGTGTGACATCTCGATTCCCCGATACCGCTTCGCTTTGGATTGCGAACGGCTTTATTTAACCGGCACGAATGGAGACTGCCGGCTCATTTTCTAATAAAGAAAAGCCAAAATAGGCCGCAAACAAAGGGTGATAAACTCCGGCGCGCATGCGCGACGTACGCGTGCGAACGCCATTCTACAAGAACGCCGTCTCCTTCCGACCGGCATACGGAAAATCGATCATGAAACACGGGGAAACGCCTACGCTTTGGCGCTGGCTCTTGGTGGCCGCCGTTGTGAGTTTTGTACCCAGCCTTTTCTTCCCCTACGTTGGCGAGGAAGGCGTGTACACCATGACGACACTCGAAATGTGGCATGGGCATCTGTGGTCCAACCCGGTCCTGTACGGCAACGCATATGGCCGACCGCCGTTTCTGAACTGGCTGATGCTGCCTTTCGCCATGACGCTCGGTCCGGCACATGTGCTGGTGGCGAGCCGGTTGGTCACAGCGCTGGCAACCGTGTTCACGGCCGCGAGCCTGTTTGCGTTTGTTCGTGCGCTGGGCGGTACACGCCGCGCGGCATGGCTTGCGCTGCTGGTCTTTCTCAGCTCGGACGCGCTGCTTTATCACGGCTGGCTGGCGTACTCGGATCCACTCTTTGCACTGCTGACGTTTGGCGCCATGGCGTCCATCATGGTCGCTGCGAAGCGCAAAACCGTGGCGCCGATCGGCTTTGCGATGGTCCTGGTGACGGCCGCCTTCCTGACGAAAGCGCTGACCGCCTATGTCTTCGTGCTGGGGACGTGGGCGGTCGTTTTCTTGCGGCACCCGGACGCAAGGTCGACGCTACTTAAGCCGTCCGCCGTGCTCTGCTATGTCGCGGGCATCGCTGCCCCGTTTGCATGGTTCTACGTGACTAGCCGCACAGGTCTTGCCGGCCATGAGGGCGGCGCAATGACGGGGGATGTTCTGAAGCGGATGTTGCCGGCCAACCTGCTGGAGTGGTTGAGGCAAGTCGTCTCATTCCCGGTCGAAACGTTTTGCCGGTTTCTCCCGGTGTCCGCGGTCGTTGCGTATGGCGTGCTTCGAGGTCAGTCCTCGGGATCGAGTGAGACACGGTCATGGGAAACGACGGCGGCACTCGCAGCGGCGCTTAACTTCCTGCCCTACTGGCTCTCGCCTCAAGGCAGCATCCGCTACATTCTGCCGCTGTACCCGTTTATCGCGTTTGTGCTGGCCGGAAGGCTCGCCACGCTCAATGAACGCACGGTGCGAATCGCCGTGTACTGCGTGGCGGCGGTTATCGGACTCAAGTTTGTGGGGCTGGCGGTTTTTCCGATCGTCCAGACAAGGCAGCATGGCGATGCGGCGGCTGTGGCGAAGTCGATCGTCGCCATCACCGGAGCCGATCGAATCTATACGGATGACCCTTCAAGCGCAGGCCTTTCTGTGAACGGCAACATTGATAGCCAGCGCTGGCCCGCTGCGCCGATCACCTGGGTCCCGGCTGACATGCAGGACGGCTGGCTGCTCACCCGGACTGCGGATCGACCGGGCACCGCCGTTGTCTGGACGGGCATGCTAGGCAAGGAACGTATGTATCTGCTTTGCAGCGGGCGAGCCTGCGCTGCGGCGGCTGTGAAGGCTCACTGATCCGTTGAGCCTTCCGGCGCGAGACGCCACGGTCCAACCAGTGACCGGGAGACCCATGTGTCCATGCGTCTCCCGGCAGAGCCTCTAGGCTCCCTCAAACCCCCGCGGATTCTTCTCCTGCCACCGCCAGTGATCCGCGCACATGCGCTCGATACCAAACTCCGCCTGCCACCCCAACAGCTTCGCCGCCGCAGCCGGATCCGCATAGCACGACGCCACATCGCCGGGACGCCGCGCCACGATCTCATACGGCACCGGCCGGCCCGAGGCCTTCTCGAACGAACGCACCACGTCGAGCACGCTATACCCCTGGCCCGTCCCCAGGTTCACCACAAAGCTCGCATCGTGCCTGACTAGCGCATCGAGTGCCGCCAGGTGCCCACGCGCCAGATCGACCACATGAATGTAATCGCGCACACCGGTACCATCCGGCGTCTCATAGTCGCCGCCGAACACGCGCAGCTTCTCGAGCTTGCCCACCGCCACCTGCGCGACATACGGCATCAGATTGTTCGGAATGCCGGCCGGATCTTCGCCAATCAGCCCGCTTTCATGCGCGCCCACCGGATTGAAATAGCGCAGCGTTGCGATGCGCCAGCTCGGGTCCGACAGTTCGAGATCGCGCAGCACCTGCTCGGCGATCAGCTTCGACTGCCCGTATGGGTTGGTGGCGGACAGCGGGAACGACTCGTCGATCGGCGAGCTCTTCGGCACGCCATACACAGTGGCCGACGAGCTGAACACAAACTGCTTCACGTTGCGATCGCGCATCACGCCAAGCAGCGTGAGCAGGCTGCCGACGTTGTTGCTGTAGTACTCGATCGGCTTCGACACCGATTCGCCCACCGCCTTCAACGCCGCAAAGTGGATCGCACCCGTGACCGGATGCGCGTCGAAAATGCGCTGCAACGCGGCTTCGTCGCGCGCGTCGGCTTCGTAGAACGTCACGCTCTTGCCGGTGATCTGCTCGACGCGCCTGAGCGATTCGCGATTGCTGTTCACGAGATTGTCGATCACGACGACGTCGTAGCCGCCGTTCAGCAGTTCGACGCACGTATGCGAGCCGATGAAACCCGCGCCGCCCGTTACCAGAATCGTGCCCTTCGTGGCCATGCTGTTGCTCCGTTAAAGTGAAACGCCCGTCAAGTTGCGAACCAGGTCTTTATATTTTTCTATCACTACGCGCTCGTCGAATTCGGCGGCGACTTTTTGCCGGCCGCGTTCGCCCATGGCGCGGCGTGCTGCGCCGCTCATGTCGAGCATCTGTGCGAGCCGCTCAGCCAGGCTCTCCGCATTGCGGACTTCGCACAGCAAGCCATTGACGCCGTCCGCGACCACTTCCCGGCAGCCGGGCACATCGGTCGCGACAATCGGCCGGCCCATCGCCGACGCTTCCATCAGCGTGCGCGGCACGCCCTCACGATACGAGGGTAATACGACACAATCCGCTGCGGCGATAAACGGCCGTACATCGTGCGCCTCGCCGAGATATTCGATCACGCCTTCCTGCTCCCACGCGGCCACTTCGTCGCGCGTGATGGCACTGGGATTATCCACGCCCACCGGCCCGAGCAGACGGAAGCGCGCCTGTGGATAGCGCGCGCACAAGCGTCGCGCGGCTTCCACGTATTCGCCCACGCCCTTGTCCCACAGCAGCCGGCCGATCAGCACGAAGTCGAAATGCGGCTTGTCCGGCAGCGGCGTGAAGGCGAACTGCTCGAGATCGACCCCTTCGCCGTGCAACAGGCGGGCGCGTTCCGGATGCACGAGCAGCTTCTGATCGACGAACGCGGCCTGATCGTCGCGGTTCAGAAACCAGACCTCGCGCGGAAAGCGGAACGCAAACCGGTACAGCTTTTTGGCGACCTGCGCGGCGCGGCTCTGCTGGATGAAGACGTAGCCGAGCCCCGTCGTCACCGCGACCGAATCGACGCCTGCCAGCTTAGCCGCAATCGAACCGTAGATGTTCGGCTTGATCGTATAGTGAAACACGATGTGCGGCCGGATGCTCCGGTAGTGGCGGTAGAGCGCCCACAGCGTGCGCAGGTCGTCGCGCGGATTGGTGCCTTTCGACGCCACCGGCAAGTCGATGCAGCGGCAGCCCATGGCGCCCAGCAGATCGAAGGTGCGGTCGCGCGGCGCCAGCACCGTCACTTCGACGCCGCGTGCGACCAGCTCGCGGATCAGCCCTTGCCGGTACGTGTAGATTGCCCACGCAGTATTGCAGACGAGTGTAATGCGCAGCGAAACGTTGGACTTCATGGCGGTTTGACAGGGGCTTTAGTTTTGATGGCCGGCGCGCGACGACGCAAACAGCCTGCGCTTGACGGCCTGCAACGCGCGATAGGGCGTGACCAGATGCAGCAGATTCTTCGCGAGCCCCAGCCAGTCGTACAGATTGCCGGCGTTGAAGTAGCGCAGTTGCAGCCGCAGCGTCGAGCTGACCTGGCGGCGTCGTTTGGTGGCGCTAATGCCGCCTTCGTTCAGCTCGTAGTACAGGCCCAGTTCGGGCAGGTTCGCGCAGTCGTAGCGCTCCATCAGACGCAGGAACAGATCGAGGTCCTCGGCCGAGCGGTAATCCGCGCGATAGTTGCCCACCTCGCGCACCGCATCGATGCGCAGCGTCATGGACGGGTGCGCAAGGCAACTGCGATAAAAGCGCAGGCGGCGGATCGCCTGAGGCGCGGCGGGCGGTGTCAACATGAAGAGCGGCTGCCCGGCGCGCGTGACCACCTGGGTCCACATGCCGAGACCGGCCACTCGCGGGTTCGCTTCCAGATAGGCACGCTGCTTCGCGAGCCGGTGCGGCACGGTCAGATCGCCTGCGTCGATCCGTGCCGCATAACGAAAGCCGCGCTCGGCGAGAGCGTCGATGCCGGTCTGCAGCGCTTTCTCGATGCCGCCGTTTTGCGGCATGCGCAAGACTTCGATCGTCAGGTTCGGCAGGGCAGGGGCGACGATCGGCGGCGTGCTGCCGTCGTCGACAATCAGCACGTGCACCGGCGCGTCTTCATCGAAAGAAGCCAGCGTGCGCTCGACGTCGGCCTGGCCGTTATACGCAGGCATCAACACGGCGACGTCGCCGAGGGCGGCATCCGACGCGCGAAGTGGACCCGCAGGGTCTTGCGGACCGCGCGATGTGTGCGGCGCCGGCGTAGGCGACGGGTTGTGCGCGGAGGCGGATGAGTTCGTCATGAGCGCAGCTTGAGACGGATGTAGTAGAGGTTGACTGACGCGGCGGCCAGATAGCCCACCGCGAGTCCGACCAGCGCGCCATAGGCGCCGAGGCGCGGAATCGCCAGCAGGTTGACGACGAACGCCACGGCCAGCGCCAGCAGCCACTTCGCCAGCAACACGAACTTGGCCTGATATTTCAGCACGATCAGATTGCCGATCGCCTCGATGCCGGCCGGCACCGAAAGCCACACAGCCCAGCGGAAAATCCCGATCGAACCTTCGTAGTCCGGCCCGAACACGCGGCGGATGATGAGGCCCGCGAGCAGGTCGAGCACCACCGCCCCGCCGATCATCAAGGCCGCCGTCATGGCGGTCAGGCGCCACATGTTACGGCGCAGGTGAGCGGGTTCCTGCACGCGATAGACGAAGGCGGGCGCGATGGTCTGCGCGAGCATCAACGCGAGCGTGATCCAGTTCTCGTTGAGTTGCTGCGCGGCCGAATAGCGGCCGAGATCGGCAAACGAAATGGCCCGCTCCAGCATCAGCCGGTCGAGTTTCAGAAACAGGTACATGCAGATCAGGCCGAGCCAGAACACCGTGCCGGCGGTGGCGAAGTGGCGAAACAGCGAGCGGTCGAGATGCCAGCCGAGCGTGCCGCCATGCCGCCTGATGTAATAGACGAGCAGTACGGCGCCGATCGCCGCCGACTCCAGCGCCCACAACCAGCCGAAGCGCGAAGGCGTGGCAGCGGCCCGCACCAGCAGATACACGAGCGCGGCCTTCACGACCGCGGTGCTCATACTGGTGAGCAATTGCGGCTTGCTGTAGGTCATGCTCTGCAGCCACGAATTGATCACGCCCACGAACGGCTCGCGAAACAGCATCGTCACGGCCAGCCCGGCCAGCATGGCGCCGACCAGCGGATCGGTGAGTCCGGCGGCAATGCCGATCCAGGTGAGCAGCAGCGCAGCGGCCGAGACCGACAGGCGCAGCGCAAAGGCGCTGCCGAGCACGGTGCCCAGTTGTTCGGGCGGACGCTTGACGATGGTCGGCACGAGGATTTCGGCCCCGCACACCCAGGTGATGGGCGAGAGCACCAGCAGCAGCGTATTGGCGTATTGCCACTTGCCGAAGGTATCCGGGCCGAAGTAGCGCGCCAGCATGCCGCTGATGACAATGGCCACGGCGATCTGCGTGACCCGTTCCAGCCCGAGCCAGACGATATTCGCAAACGCCCGCGTGACGTCGGGATTGGCGAAGCGAGCGGATAAGCCTTTGAGCGTCAGCATCCAGCGCCTGCCCGCCCGGCCCGATACGACACGGCTGTCGGTGCAATTGCCCACCTGGCCGTCTGGAGCGGCAACTTTGCGAATGGAGGGCGTCTAAGCATTAGAATAGTCGTCTGTAAGGCGTGTCTGAAAAGCGCAATTATAAGTTGGAACCGGAGTGCCTCCGGCAAGGGCGCAGCGCGATGACCACTCATGACGCGGAACACCCCCAGAAGGTGCCGGTCAACTTTTCCAATGCACGCAAGTGAGCCAACCATGATTTCCAAATCTATCTTCAAGGCGTATGACATTCGTGGCGTGATCGGCAAGACACTCGACGTTGAGACCGCTCGTCTGATCGGCCGCGCGTTCGGCAGTGAAGTGCATGCTCAAGGCGGCGACGCCGTCGTGGTGGCCCGCGACGGCCGCCTGTCGGGTCCCGACCTGATCGCGGCGCTCTCCGATGGGCTGCGCTCGGCGGGCGTCGACGTGGTCAACGTCGGCATGGTGCCGACGCCGGTGGGCTATTTCGCCGCGAGCGTGCCGCTCAAGCTGGCAGGCGGCGAGCGCCGCGTCGACTCGTGCATCGTCGTGACGGGCAGCCACAATCCGCCGGACTACAACGGCTTCAAGATGGTGCTGCGTGGCGCAGCCATTTATGGCGAGCAGATTCTCGCGCTGCATCAGCGCATCGTCGACGACAACTTCGCCAGCGGCGCCGGCAGCTATACGGACTACGACATCGCCGACGTGTACCTCGAGCGCATCGTCAGCGACATCAAGCTGGCGCGGCCGCTGAAGATCGTCGTGGATACCGGCAACGGCGTCGCGGGTGGCCTCGCGCCCAAGTTGTTCAGGAAGCTCGGCTGCGAGATCGTCGAACTGTTCACGGAGATCGACGGCACCTTCCCGAATCACCACCCGGACCCGGCTCACCCGGAAAACCTTCAGGACGTCATCAAGGCCCTGAAGGAGACCGACGCCGAAATCGGCTTCGCGTTCGACGGCGACGGCGACCGCCTCGGCGTCGTCACCAAGGACGGCCAGATCATCTATCCGGACCGCCAGCTGATGCTGTTTGCCGAAGAAGTGCTGTCGCGCAACCAGGGCGCGCAGATCATCTACGACGTCAAATGCACGCGCAATCTGGCGAAGTGGGTGAAGGACAAGGGCGGCGTACCGCTGATGTGGAAGACCGGCCACTCGCTGGTGAAGGCCAAGCTGCGCGAAACCGGCGCGCCGCTGGCGGGCGAAATGAGCGGCCACGTGTTCTTCAAGGACCGCTGGTACGGCTTCGACGACGGCCTGTACACGGGCGCGCGTCTGCTGGAAATCCTCGCCCGCGTGGCCGATCCGAGCGCGCTGCTGAATTCGCTGCCCAATTCGCATTCCACGCCGGAATTGCAACTGAAGCTCGAAGAAGGCGAAAACTTCGAACTGATCGCGCGTCTGCAGAAGAGCGCCCAGTTCACCGGCGCGGATGACGTCGTGAAGATCGACGGCCTGCGCGTCGAGTACCCGGACGGTTTCGGTCTGGCGCGTTCGTCGAACACCACGCCGGTGGTCGTGATGCGCTTCGAGGCGGATAACGACGCCGCGCTCTCGCGCATCCAGGAAGACTTCCGCCGCGTGATTCTGGCCGAGAAGCCGGACGCCAAACTGCCGTTTTGACCGCTGCAACGGCGGCGGCGCGTGCAGCCGGCCAGAGGCTCGGCCGCACGCGCCAGGCTCGATCGGCGCCCCGCGCGGCGCGGTATCCACATACCGCGCCGCGTTTTTTCATGGTTTTTGCACGCGACGCGCTAAAATTGCCGTCCTTTCAACGCATCTTCTGGCCGGATGACCGGCGTTCCACTCCTTGAGCGTGCAAAAGATACTGATCGTGAGGGTGTCGTCGTTAGGCGACGTCGTTCACAACATGCCGGTGATCGCGGACATTCGCCGCCGGCATCCCGATGCAGAGATCGACTGGCTCGTCGAAGAGAGCTTCGTCGGCCTGGTGCAGCTCGTGAGCGGCGTGCGCCGGGCCATTCCCGTCTCGCTGCGGCGCTGGCGCAAGCGGCTGCTGTCGCTGGAGAACTGGCGCGAGATCGGCGCGTTTCGCCGCGCGCTTGCCGCCGAGAAGTACGACCTGGTGATCGACTGCCAGGGGCTCATCAAGACCGCCTGGGTGGCCGGCATGGCGCGCGGGCCGGTGGTGGGCCTCGGTAATCGCACGGACGGCGCCGGTTACGAATGGCCGGTGCGCTTCTTCTACGACAAGCGCGTGCCGATCGAGCCGCGTACCCACGTCGTGGAACGCACGCGCCAACTGGTCGCCGCCGCGCTCGACGATCCCAAACCCCAACCCACCGACGAGATCGACTTCGGCCTCGATACCGGGCGCGCGGCGCTGGCGCTGTCCGAGGCGAATCTGAACCTGCCGGTGCCTTACGTGGTGTTCGTGCATGCCACCTCGCGGGCCGACAAGCAATGGCCCGACGCCGCGTGGATCGAGCTGGGGCAGTCGCTGGTGCTGCGCGGCGCGTCGATCGTGCTGCCGTGGGGCAGCGACGCCGAGCGCGTGACCAGCGAGCGGCTCGCCAAGGAATTCGGCGCCGCGGCCATCGTGCCGCCGCGGCTGTCGCTGCCGGCGGTGGTGGGGCTGATCGAAGGCGCGGCGGCCACGGTTGGGGTTGATACAGGTCTAGTACATATCGCGGCTGCGCTGAAGCGGCCTACGGTCGAGTTGTACAATTTCGCGACCGCCTGGCGCACCGGTGGCTACTGGTCGCCGAATGTCGTCAATCTCGGCACCGCCGGCCAACCGCCGACACTGCAGCAGGTGAAGGCCGCGCTGACCGCTTTCGGGCTGTTGTAACGCGAGGGCGGCTAACCGGCGACCGGTCTGGCGGCCGGCTGCGAACGACCGGCGGCTGGCGACCGGCGACCGCAGCGGACCACCGGCCACCCGCATCACGCTCCATCCGCTTTCAAGGGCGACCATGAACGAAACCCAGATCATCGAAGTTGCAAGCGCTGACTGGCACGGACACAACCTGTCCGTGCCGCGCGAGACGCTGCTGGCCGGCGTCGAACGCGGCAAGGTGCTGTATTTCCCCAATCTGCGCTTTGCGATCGAAGGGGGCGAGCAGGCGCTGCTCGACCCGGCGCTGGCCGATCCGAACCGCAAGAACATCAGTCTCGAACCGAACGGCGGCGCGCTGCATGGCGTGGTGGGCGACGCGGTGACGCAATCGGCTGTGCGCGCGTTGATTGCGCGTTATCAGGCCAACGCCCGCACGCTGGTGGACGGCCTCTTTCCCGAATACGACGGCAAGCTGCGCGTCGCGCCGACGAGCTTGCGGCTGCATCAGGTGGAAACGCGTCAAACCTCGTGGCGCAAGGACGATAGCCGCCTGCACGTGGATGCTTTCCCGTCGCGCCCGAACTACGGCGAGCGCATTCTGCGCGTCTTCACCAACGTGAATCCGCACGGCACGCCGCGCGTATGGCGGGTGGGCGAGCCGTTCGAGGACATGGCCAAACGCTTCCTGCCGGCCATCAAGCCGCAGATGCCGGGTTCGGCGTGGCTGATGAACCTGTTGCACGTGACCAAATCGCCGCGCAGCGAATACGACCATCTGATGCTGAATCTGCACGACGGCATGAAGGCCGATCTCGAGTATCAGAAGTCGAGCCCGCAGGAGACCATGCCGTTTCCGCCGGGCTGCGTGTGGGTGTGCTTTTCCGACCAGACTTCGCATGCGGTGATGTCCGGCCAGTTCATGATGGAACAGACCTTCTTCCTGCCGGTCAAGGCGATGGCGCAGCCCGAGTGCGCGCCGCTTGGCATCCTCGAACGCCTCAAGGGCAGGGCGCTGGTTTGAGCGCCGCCGGCTTTGCGCGGGGCTGCGCCAATTTCGATTTCAATGCGGACGTGAGCGCGGAGTGCGGATGCTAAGAGCCCTCTATAACGCGCTCTGGTGGATCGTGGCGCCGCTCGCGGTGCTGCGCCTGTTGATCCGTTCGCGCAAGGAGCGCGGCTATCGCGAGCATATCGGCGAGCGGTTCGGCCATACGCGCGGACGGCTGCCCGAAGACGACGCGCCGTTGATCTGGGTGCATGCGGTGTCGGTGGGCGAGACGCGCGCCGCGCAGCCGCTGATCGAGGCGCTGCTGAAAGCGCGGCCCGATGCGCGCATTCTGCTCACGCATATGACACCGAGTGGCCGCGCCACCGGCGAGCAACTCTTCGGCGACCGCGTGCTGCGCAGCTATGTACCGTACGACATGCCGCATGCCGTGCGACGCTTCCTGCGTGCGTGGCGGCCGTCGCTCGGACTCGTGATGGAAACCGAAGTGTGGCCGACACTGATCGACGAGTGCCGGCGGGCCGATGTGCCGCTGGTGCTCACCAATGCGCGGATGTCGGCGCGCTCGTTCAGGCGGGCGGCGAAGTTCGGCAAGGGCACGCGCGAAGTATTCGGCGGCTTCTCGCGGGTGCTGGCGCAGAGTCCGTCGGATGCCGAGCGTTTGACGGCGCTGGGTGCGCGCAACGTGGCGGTGCTCGGCAATCTCAAGTTCGACATGACCACGCCGCCTGAACTCGCGGCGCGTGGTCATGCGTGGCGTGCGGCGATCGGCAGCCGCCCGGTGTGGGTAGCGGCGAGCACGCGCGAAGGTGAGGAAGAGCTGGTGCTGCAGGCGTTTGCGGCGCTGGGCGTCGAGGACGCGTTGCTGATTCTGGTGCCGCGTCATCCGCAGCGGTTTAACGAAGTGGCGGCGCTGGTCGAGAGGATGGGGCTGCGTTATGAGCGTCGTTCGACGTGGGCGCCGGGTGCGGCGGGCGGCTCGGCGCAGGGTGTGGCGCGGGCGTTACCGGCGAACGTGACGGTGCTGCTCGGCGATTCGATGGGCGAGTTGGGCGCTTACTATGCGGCGTCGGATCTGGCGTTTATCGGCGGGAGTCTGTTGCCGCTGGGTGGGCAGAATCTGATCGAGGCGTGTGGGGTGGGCGTGCCTGTGTTGATCGGGCCGCATGTGTTCAATTTTACGCAGGCCACGGCCGATGCGGTCGCGGCAGGGGCCGCGGTGCAGGTGCAGGATCCGGCGGATCTGGCCCGGGCGCTGCGCGAGCTGTTCAACGACAAGGCGCGGCGCACAGCGATGGGCGGCGCGGCGTCGGCGTTCGCCGCGCGCCATCGTGGCGCGACGGCGCGCACGGTGGATGTGTTGATGGCGTTGGTGCCGGAGTGATCGGCGCGGAGGCGCTGGGTGGTTTTGTGCGGCGGTAAATCGTATATTCTGCGAACAATGGCTATCGACGCTTATGTTGGCGCGCCGCCCAACGCTTTCTCCATGAATGCGACCGAGATGATGGCCTTCCTCGCGCAATGCCATCCGGCGTCCGGGTAAGACGCACCGCGACGATCCGACGCGAGCGCTCAGATCAAACCGTCAACAACCCCTTCTTCTCGATAAACGCAATCACCTCATCCAGGCCGTCGAGCGCCTTCAGATTGCACATCACGAACGGCCGTTCGCCGCGCATCTTCTTCGCGTCGGATGCCATCACGTCGAGGTTCGCACCGACCATCGGTGCGAGGTCCGTCTTGTTGATCACCAGAATGTCCGACTTCGTGATCCCCGGGCCGCCTTTGCGCGGAATCTTTTCGCCGCCGGCCACGTCGATCACATAGATCGTCAGGTCCGACAGTTCCGGGCTGAAGGTTGCCGCCAGGTTGTCGCCGCCCGATTCGATGAACACGATGTCCGCATCGGGGAAGCGCGTCAGCATGCGGTCGACGGCTTCCAGATTGATCGAGGCGTCTTCGCGAATCGCGGTATGCGGGCAGCCACCCGTTTCCACGCCCATGATGCGTTCGGCCGGCAACGCGCCCGCCACCGTCAGCAGACGCTGGTCTTCCTTCGTGTAGATATCGTTGGTGATGGCGACGAGGTCGTAGCGGTCGCGCATCGCCTTGCAGAGCATTTCGAGCAGCGTGGTCTTGCCGGAGCCGACCGGGCCGCCGACGCCCACACGCAGCGGCGGCAGTTTCTTCGTACGATGAGCGGTGTGATGCTGAGGTGCGTTCATGATCGATATCTTCTATGAGCGGAAGAGCCGCGAGTATTGCGACTCGTGACGCGCCGACAGGATGCCCAGTTGCGGCGCGAAGGTGTTGATGTCGTCAGGGGTCGTGGCCAGTGCGCGTTGGACGGCGGCGTCGATAGGCGCACGCAGTGCGACGATGATACGTTGTCCTGCGAGTTGTCCGAGCGGGACGGCTTTTAACGCGGCTGCGGCCTGGTTTTCGACCCAACTGAAGGCGTAGGCGGCGAGTGCTGCGTCTGCGCAGACGTCGTGAGCATAAGCGGCGAACGCGAAGGCGGTGGGTTGCGCCAGGGGCGTCATGGCCGCCAGCGTGGCGCGGCGCTCGGCGTCGCCCCATTCGAGCGACACGCACAACTGCCGCAGCGACCAGCCCATCTGTTCCGTTTCGCGGCGCAGTTCGGCGGACTCGCGGCTCGCGAGGAATTCGCTGTTGGCAAGCGCGAGGCCCGCCGCGTCATGCGCTTGCCAGCGTTCGATCTGATGCGCGAGGAACGGCAGTTCGCCGAGCGCGAGGACGTTGGTGAGACCGCTCGCGATCCAGTCGCGGGCGCTGTCGGCGTCGGTGATCAGGTGCGCTTCGATGGCGGCTTCGAGACCCTGCGAATAGCTGAACGCGCCGATCGGCAGCGCCGGCGACGCGAGATGCAGCAAAGCCGTGAGTTCAGCGATGCGCATGCTTGGAATGGTCGTGATCGTGGCCGTGGTCGTGATCGCAGGACGCGTCGCAATCGCTGTGGTCGTGGGAATGGTCATGCCCGTGGCCATGATCGTGCCCATGATGCTCGCCATAAACCTGCTGCGCCAGCGCATAGTCCTCGGCAAAGGTCTCGTCATGCCCGTGCTTATGCCCACCGCCATAAGCCCCGGACTCCGGCTGAAACGGCAGCGTGACCTGCTCGACCAGCGCGCCGATCCGCTTGAGCATATCGGCGAGCACCGGATCGTATTCGAGCTTCAGATACTCCGCTCCCACCTCAACCGGCGTGTGCCGGTTACCCAGATGATAAGCCGCCCGCGTGAGCGTCAGCCGGTCCCGCGCGGTGACCATCAACACCGCTTCGGCCGCGGCGATCACGCGCACCAGCGTGCCGTCTTGCGCCACCAGCACGTCGCCGTCGCGCAGCACCGTGCCGCGCGGCAACACTAGCGCCACCTCTTCGCCGTTATCGAGCGTCGCCGCCAGACGGCTCTTGCGGCGAGCGTCGAAATCGAGCGTGAGCGTCGGCGCGCGCTTCACCAGTACGGCGGCGAGCTTGATCTTCGGATCGATCAGTTTGTCGATAGTGCGCATGGTCAGAACAGGAAGTAGCGTTGCGCCATCGGCAGCACGGTGGCCGGTTCGCAGGTCAGCAACTGGCCGTCCGCGACCACCTGATACGTTTCCGGATCGACGCTGATCGCCGGACGCCACGCGTTGTGGATCATGTCGGCCTTGCTGATGTTGCGGCAGTTCTTCACCGGCACGATGCGCTTGGTCAAACCGTAGCGCTCGGCAATGCCCGCATCCGCGCTCATCTGCGATACGAAGGTCAGCGAGGTGCGCGCCAAAGCGCCGCCGCGCGTCGCGAACATCTCGCGGTAGTGCACCGGTTGCGGCGTCGGGATAGAGGCGTTCGGATCGCCCATCTGCGCCATCGCAATCATGCCGCCCTTGAGGATCAACGACGGCTTGATGCCGAAAAACGCCGGTTCCCAGAACACCAGGTCGGCCCACTTGCCGGGTTCGATCGAGCCGACTTCGTGCGCAATCCCATGCGTGATGGCCGGATTGATAGTGTACTTGGCGACGTAGCGTTTGGCGCGGAAGTTGTCGGCGCGCGCGTTGTCCTCGGGCAGCGCGCCGCGCTGCACCTTCATCTTGTGCGCGGTTTGCCACGTGCGGATGATCACTTCGCCTACCCGTCCCATGGCCTGCGAGTCGGACGACAGCATCGACAGCGCGCCGAGGTCGTGCAGGATGTCTTCGGCCGCAATCGTCTCGCGGCGAATGCGCGACTCCGCAAACGCGATGTCTTCTGCAATCGACGGATCCAGGTGGTGGCACACCATCAGCATGTCGAGGTGCTCTTCGAGCGTGTTGACGGTGTACGGCCGAGTCGGATTGGTCGACGAGGGCAGCACGTTCGCCTCGCCGCAGACCTTGATGATGTCCGGTGCGTGGCCGCCGCCTGCGCCTTCGGTGTGGTACGTGTGGATCGTGCGGCCCTTGAAGGCAGCCACCGTCGCTTCGACGAAACCGGCTTCGTTGAGCGTATCCGTATGGATGGCGACCTGGGTGTCGGTGTCGTCGGCGACGGACAGGCAGTTGTCGATCGCCGCCGGCGTCGACCCCCAGTCCTCGTGCAGCTTCAGCCCGATCGCGCCCGCGGCGATCTGCTCGGTAGCGGGATCGGGCAGGCTCACGTTGCCCTTGCCGAGAAAGCCGATGTTCATCGGATAGCCGTCGGCGGCCTGCAGCATGCGTTCGAGGTGCCACGGCCCCGGCGTGCAGGTGGTGGCATTGGTGCCGGTTGCCGGACCCGTGCCGCCGCCGATCATCGTCGTCACGCCG